>Ga0315338_1000150_pt1 | contig 304570 bp, 220 predicted proteins | sample ASW8metaG_FD_204518 | JGI IMG/M metagenome (GOLD analysis project Ga0315338, IMG submission 204518) | Ammonia-oxidizing marine archaeal communities from Monterey Bay, California, United States - ASW #8 | ecosystem: Environmental > Aquatic > Marine > Coastal | place: USA: California | collected... | reverse complement strand
CGATCCCGTCAGGGATCAAATCGTCGTCACTGTCGGGGTCCAGGGGATCGGTGCCGGTGTTGTTGGCGTCAACGAATACACCGGTGCCAGTTTCCGCCCCGTCAAGCAGGCCGTCGCCGTCGCTGTCAGGGTTGCCCGGTTCTGTGCCACCGGCGACTTCCGATCCATCGTTCACACCGTCTCCATCACTATCAGGGTCTTGCGGGTCAGTGTCGCGCTCGAACTCCTCCGCATTGTTCAACCCGTCACTGTCGGGATCTCCGAGGGCTCCGTTAGGCCCGTCCCCGGCGCCCGGAGCACTCTCTCCCGCTGTCCCGTCATCGTTATCGTCCAGGCCATTACCATCTTCCCAGTTGGCGGGAAGGCCGTCCCCGTCCCCGTCGACCAAATTCTCTTCCTCCACCTCAATCGAGAAAGCGTAGGTGCGGGGAAGGTTGGCGTGCCCGAAGCTGTCGAGGGTGTTCCCGACTCCACCCGCCTCGTCAAAGTTGCCGCTGTTGGCGTGGTCGGTTCTCCCGAAGCTCGTATCGGTCAGGATGCTGTTCTGGACGCCGGTGGCATTGGTGTTCTGGACGCCTGCCGCCACTGTCGCACCCCCTATTGGAATAGTGAAGGTGTCGTCCGCCCCTCCGAAGGGCACCCCGGTCTGCACGCCGGGCTCCGTATCAATGGTATCACCGAAGGCCAGGACCGTGTGATTGGCCGGGCCATTGACGACCGCGAGAAAGGGGAAGACCGGTTGCGTCACACCCTGTGTAGCCGAGTCCGGAGCCGCATTGTAGTCCCAGCTCGCGGCACGGTAGGTCCCCTCCGGAAGGAAGACCGTATCGGTGATGTTGATGTTCTGGCGCATCTGGTTGTTACCGTTGGACTGGGTGTCCTGGACGCCGTTGAGCGCGGTTCCGAAGCCTATCTTGATTGCGCCGACGTCGCTCACTAGTGCGACGACGAGACAGGTGGTGAGGAGGGATTGTTTCTTAGACATGGAGCAATAAGGTCATCACAGAAACCACTGACAAAACCGGATTTCTGACAGGTTGAATGAAAAAGGGGCGACCACTGATCTGGCCACCCCTGGAATGAAATCGATGTTGTTTCCGGCGCGATCGCCGATTTACCGGCGGCGGCGCAGCAGGAAGAATCCACTGAAACCGAGGAGCGCAAGACTGGAAGGCTCGGGGATCAAGTCAACCTCGACCGAAAAGGCATAGGTGCGGGGAAGGTTGGCGTGCCCGAAGCTATCGAGAGTGTTTCCGACTCCGCCCGCCTCGTCAAAGTTGCCGCTGTTGGCGTGATCGGTTCGACCGAAGCTCGTATCGGTCAGGATGCTGTTCTGGACCCCAGTCGCATTGGTGTTCTGGACTCCTGCCGCAATCGTTGTTGCCTGGGTAAGGGTGAAGACATTGTTCGCCCCACCAAAGGCCACCCCACTCTGGATGCCCGGCTCGGTATCGATCGTCGACCCGTATGCAAGCACCGTGTGATTAGCAGGACCGTTCACGGCGGTAAGGAAGGGGAAGACCGGTTGCGTGACGCTACCATTCCCGGAGTCTGCCCCGGCAAGGTAATCCCATGACGTAGCCTGATAGGTTCCAGGCTGAAGCACTACCGTGTTGGTAATGTTGATGTTCTGGCGCATCTGGTTGTTGCCGTTGGATTGGGTGTCCTGGACGCCGTTCAATCCGGTTCCGAAACCAATCGTAACAGCTCCAGCGCTCCCAGCGAGAACGACGGTAAAACAAGTGCTGAGCAGGGTATGAATTCTCATAAAAGTAACGGGTGCTTCGACAAAAAAAAACCAGTTTAGAGACCCTGGGTAAAGCATTTTCTTCGTGCAAAAGATCCCTGCATCCCGCCATAAAGGCCTCCACGTTCCGATTTTTGCCCTTCCTCCGGGATGAACCGATTTGCCCCCACTGCCCTCGCCCTGCCCCTCTTGCTGTCCGCATGCCGGGATTCAGGGCAGAATACGGCCTCCCCCGTGCAAAACGGCGCCCCCGACGAGCTGCTTCAAGTCATTGTTCATCCGACCATCCGGACCGAGCGACCGTCACTCATGCAAACTTCGGCGCTCCTGACAAAAAATACTTCGGAACTGCCCATTACTAAGGCAACCGCCCGGCACACCGCTGCCGACCGGGAAGCGGCCAATTTGAGTGCCGAAGCAGCCGGATGGCACTCCGAGACCCGCGCCAGCCTTGCAATGCGACAACTGGGCAAACTGGCTGGCAGCACGACCGAAGGCGCCCTCGCGACCCTGCTCGCGACTGACTTCTCGTGCCCCTCCCTGATCCCCGACGATCTTGAGGAGATCACACTGCCCGGTGGAATCCGCATCATGAGGGGCACCAACTTCCAAGCAACGGCAGAGGGCCTCTTCTCCGAACTCTCCCGACTGCGTAAGCGCATCAGCAGTGGAGATCAGTCGGCTCTCCGCTTCAAGCCGGTGGGGATTGAAACCGATGCCACCGGAGAGAACTTCACCACCGAAGTCCTGGTCGAGGTGGTGGCCCTGGAGAGTGCGTCCCAGATCGATGCCTCCTGGCGTTGTTCCTGGACTGGGGAGGACGAACCAAGGCTGACCAGCCTCACCGTGACCGGGTTCCGCGAGGTGCACGCGCCGAATCCTCTCTTCGCGGATGCCACCCGGAGCGCCTTTCGCCAAACTCCCTCTTTCGCGCAACAGATGATGTCCGGGATCGGGGCCTGGTCTCAGCACCTGACGAGGGTTGATGACATGGCGCTCACCGGCCACCATGGAGTGGCGGTCGGCGACATCAACGGGAATGGCCGCGACGACCTCTATGCCTGCGACGGTGGCGGCCTGCCCAATCGCCTCTATGTTCAGCAGGCCGACGGCACCGTCCGCGACCGCTCCGCAGAGGCGCAGGTCGACTTCCTGGAAGACTCCCGCAGCGCACTGATCATTGATCTGGACAACGATGGTGACCAGGACCTGGTCGTGGGCACCGTTGCCCTGGTTCTCTTCCTGGAAAATGACGGCGCGGGAGTGTTCACCCTGCGCGGGGGCCACCCGGGCTCGCCCGGTCCCTACTCCATGGCGGCTGCCGACTACGACAATGACGGTGACCTCGACGTCTACGTGACCGGTTACGGCCAGCACCGTGATGGCGGGGGGGGGCGGGGCTTCGAGGCCAGCGCTCCCATCCCCTACCACGACGCCAACAACGGCGGACGCAACCTCCTCCTCGCCAATCATGGACAGTTTCGTTTCTCCGACGTGACTGCCCGGGCCGGATTAGATCAAAACAACACCCGCTGGTCCTTCGCCGCGGCCTGGGAGGACTATGATCGCGATGGGGATAGTGATCTCTACGTGGTCAATGACTTCGGGAGAAACAACCTTTACCGCAACGAGGGTGGCACCTTCCGCGACATCGCAGCCGAGGCAGGGGTGGAAGACATGGCCGGAGGAATGTCGGCGGGTTGGGGCGACGCCAACGGAGATGGCAAACCGGATCTCTACGTCGGCAACATGTTCTCGGCGGCCGGCAACCGCGTCACCTACCAGCGCCGCTTCCAGGATGCTCGCACTGCTGGTGACAGCACCGCCCTGCAACGCATGGCCCGGGGAAACAGTCTCTTCCATCAGGAAGCGAACGGGACCTTCCGGGACGTCAGCGAGGACTCCGGGGTCACCATGGGGCGCTGGGCGTGGAGCTCCGGATTCGTCGATCTGAACAATGACGGCTGGCAGGATCTGGTAGTCAGCAACGGCTACCTTTCCAGCCCCAGCACCGAAGATCTCTGAAGTTTCTTCTGGCGACAGGTCGTGTCGCCCTCCCCGGTCAATGCACAGGACCAGAAGGGTCTTGAACGCTACACCGCCTCCTGGGCCGCCCTTATGCAGCAGGTCCGCAGGGGAGCCTCCTGGAGCGGATACGAACGCAACTGCTCCTTCCTCAACACCGGCGGCAGGTTTGTGAGTGCCTCGCACGTGAGCGGCCTCGATTTCCCGGACGACGGACGCGGCCTGGCCGTCACGGACTGGGACCAGGACGGCGACCTCGATCTCTGGCTCAGCAATCGCACCGCCCCGCGCCTGCGCCTCATGCTCAATCAATCCTCCCGGCACCGCCCCGCACAGCATGTCGCCTTCCGGCTCGTGGGAAGCGAGTGCAACCGCGATGCGATTGGAGCGGTGGTCGAACTACACCTGGAGGACTCGGGGGGACCGGCCCCGCGTCTGGTGCGTTCCGTCCGTGCGGGAGACCTCTTCCTCTCGCAGTCGAGCAAGTGGATTCATTTCGGAGTGCCCGAGAACGCCACCGTGGCGTCCGTTTCGGTCCTCTGGCCCGGTGGGTCGCGCAGCAGCTGTTCCGATATCACCGTCGGTCAGCGATATCTGCTTTACCAGGGAGAGCCTTCCGCGCAACAGGAATCCGGCGATCATCCCCGCCGGGTGAGCCTGGATACCGCCCCGCTGGCCACTGTCAACACGTCCCCCGGGCAGGTCTCGCTGGTCCTGCCCGCCCCCATCCGACTGCCCCTCTCTTCCTACCGCAACCCCGGTGGTTCCGAAGTTGCCCTCCCCGTCGCGGAAGCAGCCCGCCTCATCCTCTTCTGGTCGGCCCACTGTCCCCACTGCCAGGAGGAACTCAGACACCTGGCCACAAATCCGCCGGGGGTGAACATCCTGGCCCTCTGTGTCGACGGCAGGACGAAGCCGGCGCGCGAGGTCGCACGGTCGACCCTCTCCCAGATCGGTTACACCGCATCATGGGGAATGGTGGGAGCCGTCGAACTCGAACGCTTGCACCTTCTCCAGGAGTCCCTCTTCGATTCCACGCCCCGCTTTGCCGTTCCCTTCTCACTTCTGGTCCGACCGGACAACGAGATCGTGGCTATCTACCGTGGCGCCCTTTCGCTCCCGGTTCTCGCCCACGACATCCGGCATGTGGTCCCCGCCCCGGACCTGCAGCTGCGGAATCTCGCGCCTCCCTTCCCCGGTCGCTGGTTCACCAACCCCGTCGGCCCCACCTTCCTTCCCCTTCTCGTTGCCCGGCGCAACCTGGCCCGCTATCCGGAAGAAGCCCTCCTCTATCTCCAGCAGGCCGCGGAAGATTCAGTCGAGAGCGAGAGGTCTGATCTCATGACCGAGCTGGGACGTCGGCACTACCTCCTGGCCGTCGAATTCGCAACCAGTCAACTTTTTGAGAAGTCAGACCACCACTATCAGAAATCTCTGGCCGCCGTTCCCCACAACCCATCCGTGCACAACGACTTCGGCGCGTCCCTGTCACAAAGGGGAAAACTGCGGGAAGGCGCACAGCATTTCCGGGAAGCACTCCGCCTGAAATCCGACTTCCCCCTCGCCAGAGAGAATCTATCCAAGGTGGAAGAACTGCTGAAACAAGCGGGTGAACGATGAGAACGTCAGGGTTTTGTGATGAACACCCGCCAGAACACAGAGGCGGACATTCTGACCAGAAAACAACGGATCCTGTTGCCCCGGTTGCAGTCCCTTAAAAATGACAGGAACCCTGTCCCGTCTTCAGGAAACTCCACGCCAGTCCCCACCGAGAAATCACTATTGATCGGGCGAACTATCGCGTAGCGTCATTACGCTTCCAGCCCACTCACCATCCTCTCGAACAATGAAGATCGCTCTCATCGTCCTGCCTGTTCTCGTTCTTGCCAGTTCAAACCCTGTACCCGCCCGCGAAGCCAAGGAACTGGACAACGACATTAACTACGACGACCGAAAAACCCCGCACTACGACCTGCCTCCTCTTCTCGTCACTGCGCAGGGCCGGAACATAACCACTGCCGAGGAGTGGCGCAGCGTCCGCCGCCCCGAGATTCTCTCCCTCTTCAGCAACCTGGTCTATGGGAGAATTCCCCAGCCCTCCACTCCCCTGAAGATCGAATTTGAAGTGTCCAGAACCGACTCCGGCTTCATGAAGGGCCGCGCCACGCGGAAAGACATCAGGATTCATCTCAGCAACAAGAACGGGCGCATGTCGATGCATGTGCTCGTATTCACACCCAACAAGTCGCCCCGACCCGTTCCATGCTTCCTCAAGCACAGCTTCCAGAACACCCGGGCAGACGATTTTGACGCTGCAATTCTCCGTCCCGGCAAACTGAAGAATGGCTGGCCCCTGGGAGAGTTCCTTGATCGTGGTTACGGCTTTTGTGCGGTGTATCACGAGGACCTCATCCGCCACAACGAAGTCGAGTTTCTCCACAGCATCCACAAGCTCTTCTACCCTGCGGGCCAGAGCTTCCCCAAGGCGCATGAGTGGGGTGTCATTTCCACCTGCGCATGGGGGGCTATGCGTGCAATGGACTATCTCGAAACCGATCAGGACATCGACCACACCCGCGTGGCGGTGATGGGCCACTCCAAGATGGGAAAGACCGCTCTCTGGACTGCGGCCCAGGATGAACGTTTCGCCCTGGCAATATCCGCCCAGTCAGGTTGTGCGGGAGCGGCCCTCTGGCGCCGCAAGTCAGGTGAAACACTCAAGAAGATGGTCACCCGCTTCCCCTACTGGCTCTGCCGCAACGCGTGGAAGTTCGTCGACCAGGAAGACGATCTTCCCGTGGACCAGCATATGCTCCTGGCCTGCATCGCACCCCGTCCCGTCTACGTGCACAGCAGCGTGAAAGACACCTGGGCCGACCCCCGGGGCGAATACCTCTCCGCCTACCACGCGGGTGAAGTGTACCGTCTCCTGGGCCAGAAGACGCTCCTGATGGAAGAACGCTCTCCGCCCGTAGGCAAAGCCTTCATAGAAAGCCAAGTCGGCTACCACCTCCGGGACGGCGGCCATTCCATCGAAAAATACGATTGGGAGCGCTTCCTGGAATTCGCGGATTTCCATCTGAAGCCAAAGGATCCGTGAGCCCGGACGGAGTCGGGAAATCCCACCACGAACCCCGGTCCCCCAGCAGCCATCCCATGCCCAGGACACAGGCTCCTCGCTCCGTCCAGCTACAGCAGCCAATCCCAGATGGTTCAATCTGGAGAAAGCCAGCTGCCGAAGGATCATTTCTTCTGGTCCCGGAGAAGCCCCACCCCTGCAGTCTGCAGACTACGATGGTGCGCAGGGTGCCAAACCCTCTTATTCACATCTCCTGATGGATATTGCCACGCTCGATACGCAATGGGAGCAGTCGGATGAATCTTCTTTCAATAAGCCAGATAATCCTTGCCATTAGCCGACATTGCCCGACCATCCGCGGCGCCGAATGGATGCTATTTTGGCTTTGGAAGACGGGCGCGTATTTCGCGGCGAGGGATTCGGTCACTCCGGCACTTCGACGGGCGAGGCATGCTTCAACACCTCCATGACCGGCTATCAGGAGATCCTCACCGATCCAAGCTACCGGGGACAGATCGTGGCCATGACGTATCCCCTCATCGGGAATTACGGAGTCAACCCGGAGGACTCCGAATCACGACAACCCCATGTGAGAGGCTTCGTGGTGGGAGAACTCTGTCGCACGCCCTCCAATTTCCGCTCCCAGCAGACACTCCAGGATTACCTGAGTGAGCATGAAATCATCGGTATCGAGGGCATCGACACCCGTGCCTTCACCAAACACCTGCGCTCTGCCGGCGCGATGCGGGCCTGCCTCACAACCGAACTGGAGAAGGACGAGGCGATCGAAGCCGCCAAGGCCTCGCCCCCCATGACAGGATCAGACTTTGTCAAGGAAGTCACCACCTCCAAGCCCTTCACCTGGGCGGAAGAATCCCGCAGGTGGACTGTCCCTAATCCCTCCCATGGGCAGGACGACCACTACCACCAACTTCCGGAACCGCTTCGCCGCATCGTCGCCTACGACTTCGGAGTGAAATACAACATCCTTCGGCAACTCCGTCAGCACGGTTTTGAAGTTCAGGTGGTGAGTGCTGGCACCTCCGCCAGCGAGGTTCTCAAACTTAACCCGGATGGAATCTTCCTGTCCAACGGACCCGGCGACCCGGAAGCGCTCGACTATATCCATGCCGAGGTCAGGGAGCTCATTGGAAAAAAACCGATCTTCGGCATTTGTCTCGGCCACCAGATCCTCACCCACGCCTTTGGCGGAAAGACATTCAAACTGAAATTCGGGCATCGCGGTGGAAACCAGCCAGTCAAGGATCTCCGCAGCGGAAGGGTTTCCATCACCTCACAGAATCACGGCTTTGCTACTGATGGGGAATCTCTCCCCTCCTCCGTTGAAATCACCCATGTCAATCTCAACGACGAAACCGTGGAAGGCATTCGCTCTACCACCGATCCCGTCTTCTCCGTACAGTATCACCCCGAGGCTGCTCCCGGCCCGCATGACGCCTCCTACTTCTTTCAGGAGTTCGCCGACCTCATCGACGCGACGAAGTGAACGACCCCGGATTCAGTTGCCAGGAGTCCTCCACTCATAACGGAAAAACGACAACTCATTCATGAATACGATCGTTAACGGGCTCCAATGGGGTGACGAAGGCAAAGGCAAGATTGTTGACTACCTGACAGAGAGTGCCGACTTCGTTGTCCGCGGCCAGGGCGGCAACAATGCCGGACACACCGTCATTGTCGGCGAGAACAAATACATCCTCCACCTTGTCCCTTCCGGCATTCTCTGGCCCGGCAAACAGAATGTGATTGGTAATGGGGTGGTCCTCGATCCCCTCGGCCTGATACAGGAGATCGCTACCCTGGAAGACCAGGGTGTCACCATCAGTCCGGACAACCTCCTCATCTCCGACCGGGCCCATGTCGTCCTGCCTTATCACTGCGATCTTGATGCCGCCCAGGAACAGGCCCGGGGCAAGTTCGCGATCGGAACCACCCGTCGCGGGATCGGTCCAGCCTACTCCGACAAGGCAACCCGCAATGGCCTCCGCCTCGCCGATCTCCTCGATCCCGGGATGGCTCGTGAACTCGTCTCCGTGCGCCTGGAGGATGCCAATCAGTTCCTCGGCCTGCACAATATGGATTCGCACGACCCGGCGGCGATCCTGACAGCGGTGGAAGGCGCGCTGGAGCGCCTGCGTCCACATGTCACCAACACCATTCCAACCCTTCACCAGGCCTGGAAGACGGGCCAAAACATCGTCTTCGAGGGTGCACAGGGAACATTCCTCGACGTCGACTTCGGCACCTATCCCTTCGTTACTTCCTCCAACACCACTTCGGGCGGGGCCTGCACCGGAAGCGGCCTCCCGCCTGTGGCCATCGACCGGGTGGTCGGGGTGTGCAAGGCCTATACAACCCGGGTGGGCGAAGGCGCCCATATCACCGAGAACCAGGAATTATCCGATTACCTCCACGGGCTGGGCCGTGAGTTCGGAGCCACTACCGGACGCAAGCGCCGTTGCGGCTGGTTGGACTGCGTTCTCCTGCGGTTCGCCTGCATGGTGAATGGAGTCACCGACCTCGCCGTCACCAACCTGGACGGACTGGACGAACGGGAGGAGATCAGGGTCTGCACGGCTTACGATCTCGACGGTATTGAGCACTCCTATCCGCCGGCGCAACGCGACGCCTGGGAGCGGGCCAAGCCGATCTACGAATCCCATCCCGGCTGGATGTCTGACACATCCGGCTGCCGGAGCTGGGAGGACCTCCCCGGGAACGCCCGGAATTACCTGGACCGCCTATCCGAGTTGGCTGGCGCGCCAGTCAGGTATGTCGGCATCGGACCGGACCGGGAACAGACCATTCTCCTCTAGCAAATTCCCGGTATCTCATGGAGAGTTCGTCCGGCGCCCGAGAGAATGCGCACACCCTTTCGGGCCAGACCGACGTTCTGTCATCATGCCAGAGATGAACTCCCACGTTCCGCAGCATGTTGCCATCATCATGGATGGCAACGGTCGCTGGGCCAGCGAAAGAGGCCTGCCCCGTCGCGAGGGACACCGCGCCGGAGCAGAATCCGTCCGCGAGGTGGTGGAAACCTGCAAGGAACTGGGAATCAAGTTTCTCACCCTCTACGCGTTCTCCTCTGAGAACTGGAACCGACCCAGGACGGAGATCAAGGCCCTCATGTCACTGCTCAAGGGATTCCTCAGGAGGAAGACTCCGGAGATGCAGAAGCAGGGAGTACGACTCCATGCCATTGGACGTCTGGAGGAACTGCCGGACGATTGCCGGGCTGAACTCGAAAAGGCTATTGAGCATACTTCCTCCAACACGGACCTCGATCTCGTCCTGGCGCTCTCCTACGGTGCCCGCGAGGAGATCGTTGACGCCTGCCGGCAACTGGCCCGCGAGGCGGCAACTGGCGACCTCGACCCCGAGAGCATCGACAACGACGCCATCACACAACGCCTTTACACGGCAGGGATACCCGATCCCGACCTCCTCATCCGCACTTCCGGTGAATGCCGCATCTCCAACTTTCTGCTCTGGCAGATCAGCTACGCCGAGATCGTCATCACCCGCAAGTACTGGCCGGACTTCAGGGAAGCCGACCTTCACCAGGCGATAGCCGAATATGCTCGCCGCCATCGACGGTTTGGTGCTATTTGATCCGCCCTTGGCCCCGGCCTCAACGATAATCACTCATGGCCACAGCCACCAAGGAGCAGACCATTCTGCTGATCGACGAAGACCTCGACTTCCTCGACTGGGCCACCAAACATCTGGAAGCCAAGGATCTTCAAATTCTTCGCTGTGACAACAGCGAAAACGCAGTCAAGATCGCTGATCAAACCGACCTTGATCTGGTGATTTCGGACATCCAGATCCAGCCCTTTGACGGCCTTGAACTCCTCTCCCGGATTCGGTCGAAGAACAGTAACGCGGTCGTGGTGCTAACCGCGGGATTCCCCACCACCTCCCAGATCATCGAGGCGACCCGACGGGGGGCGCGGGATGTGCTTCGCAAGGAATCCCTCCCTTTCGAGTTGCGTCCTGTAGTTGAGGCCGCCCTTCAGAGCTCTGAGCAACGAAAACAGGCCCAGGACAGCATTCCCAGCCTCCCCGCTACTGACGACCCCGTGAAAATGATCGGGATTTCCCGTCCGCTCCAGGACGTCTTCAAGATCGTGGGGCGGGTATCCCAGACCGACGCTCCCGTCCTCATTACGGGAGAAAGTGGAACCGGTAAGGAACTGGTCGCGCGTGCCGTGCACGAATACAACCCACGCCGCCAGGGGGACTTGGTCGCCATCAACTGTGGAGCCATCCCCGAGAACCTTCTTGAGAGCGAACTCTTCGGCCACGAGAAGGGGGCCTTCACCGGAGCAGTGGCAAGGCGCACGGGACGTTTCGAGCAATGTGATGGCGGAACCCTCTTCCTGGATGAGATCGGCGACATGCCTGCCTCCGTTCAGGTGAAACTCCTCCGCATCCTGCAGGAGGGCACGTTTTCGAGAGTAGGGAGCAACGAGACACTCAGTAGCGATGTCCGGATTGTGGCAGCCACCAACAAGGACCTTGCGGTAGAAGTTTCTCAGGGCAACTTCCGGGAGGACCTCTACTATCGTCTCAACGTGGTCGAAATCAACCTGCCTCCCCTTCGCGATCGACCGGAGGACATTCCCCTTCTGGCGGAATTTTTCCTGCAACGGCTGGCACGCAAACAGGGCATGGCCCGCATGCGCTTGAGCGGTGAAGCGGTGGAGACTCTTCAAAAGCACCACTGGCCGGGCAATGTGAGGGAACTGGAAAACACCGTCGCGCGTGCCTGCGCCCTCTCTACCAGTGATCTTCTTCTCCCGGAAGACATGCCCTTTGCTCGTAGCCCCTTTTCTCGCAACGAAAAACTTAACTCCGCTTTCGACGTAATCCTTTCACTGGTCCCTCACCCGGACGAGAGCCTGCTTCCATGGTTCCGGGCCGAATTTTGCCGACGGGTCTTCGAGCAGAGCGACAGTGACCTGAAAGAGTGCGCACGCCGCCTCGGGGTCACCCAGCCCGAACTCCGGGATATCCTCGGCACAGAGTAACAACCCACGATCTCACTCCACCTCGTGACCGTCCTGGACCACCCTCTCATCGCCGACCGAGTGACGCGTCTGCGGGACAAGGATTGCAGCTGTGAGCAATTCCGTCTCCTGCTCCACAATATCGCCTACCTGATGGTTCCCCAGGTCACTGCCCATCTGGACACCATCTCCACTTCCGTCCAAACGCCCCTCGAGGACACAGAAGGCCGGCGCCTCCTCCGTCCTCTCATAATCGTTCCGGTTCTCCGGGCCGGCCTCAGCCTGGCAGAGGGTTTTCTCGAACTCATTCCCGAGGCGATCGTGGCCCATATCGGATTGCGCCGAAACCACGAAACCCTTGAGCCGGAGGTCTACTATCCCAATGCCCCGGTTGATTTTTCTGACTCCGACACGATCGTCCTCGATCCCATGCTGGCCACGGGCGGAAGCGCTATCGAAGCGGTGCGCCTTCTCAAGGAACAGGGCGCTTCCCGCCTGCGCTTCGCCTGCGTGATTGCAGCGCCCGAAGGGGGGAAAGCCTTCCGATCCGTCCATCCTGATGTGCCCGTCTACACGGCATCCCTCGATCGATGTCTCAACGAGCAAGGCTATATCTGCCCCGGCCTGGGCGATGCAGGTGACCGCTCGTTCGGCACGGTCTGATCAGCTCTGGCAATCGGCGGCCAATGCACTATACTGCTGCCGTGCCCCGTTCCGCCGTCCTGTTCCTTGCGCTCGCCTTGTGTCCACCCTTGCTCCCGGCCCAAGCGGACACCGACCTGCGGGAGAACGCATCCTTCCGGAAAGGTCTCGCAGCCCTGGCGGATCACCTTCCCGACCTGGCCGTGGCCCCCCTTGAAGCCGCCCTCCGCGAGTTCGCCGACAATGCCGCCGCACGGAATACCATCCAAATCAAACTTGGCGAAGCTCTGGTGCGAGCCGGCAGGCTGGAAAAGGAAGCAGCCGCCTCCCATGACCGCGGCACAGTCGCCCTGGAACACCTTGAGAGAGCCGCCGAATCCGGACATGAACAGGCCCTCTTCTGGTCGGCCCAGGCCCGAATCCTGCGCGCCGAACTCGGTCAGGCAGCCACGTTGTTTGCGCACCTGGAGAAGGCCAGGGACTCCGAACTGCGCAACCGCAGCCTTGTCTCCCGTGCCCATATCCTCGTAGCACTCGGCGAACCGGCACAGGCAAGCGCTCTTCTCGCCACCTTTCAGCCCGCAGATCAGAGCCTTCTCTCGCAGGAAGCGCGTCTTCTGCGTGCCACGGTTCTCATCGCTCAGGACGAACTTTCGGAGGCAGGCGATCTCCTGACCGGGGACCCCGAACCCTCCGACCGACCGCAGCAGATCCACATGCTCTACCTTCGCGCCCAGCTCATCGCGCGAAACGACAAGGAGAAGGCCATCCCGTTATTCAGGACTATCGTGGAAGACCCGAATCCCGTGCCATCCCTTCTTCGGCACAGCGCCCGGGTCTCCCTGGCCGGGTGCCTGCATGAAACCGGGAAATCCGAGGATGCCATTGAAACCCTTATCACCCTTCTCGACACGCACCCCCGCACAGCTCTCCTTGAGGCAACCTTCCATCGCCTTCTTGACTGGGCCTCCACCGAGTCACTAAGAAAGCGTGTTGAGAACCAACTCCTCTCATGGGTCAGTTTCTCCGCACCAGGCGACACTCCGCCCGAACCTGGTGGAGGCGAAATCATCGTCTCTCCGGCAACCGCGACCCGGACCGGATTTGCACTCTACTATCACGCCCTCTCTCTCGCCCGGAAGAACGACACGGAATCCAACAAACGGGCCGAGAGCCTCCTCGCATGGCTTGGAGCGAACATGCCCCGTCATCCATTCTGTTCACGCGCTCTCCTGGAAACTGCCAAGCTTCAAATTGCCGGCCAACGCAAGGAGGAGGCCATTCTCACTCTTGCGCAGTTGGAGAAATCCGCCTCCTCAGCCCGCCTCCGGGAAGAAGCCGGACGACTGGCGGCCAGACTAAATTTCGAAAAAGGCGACTTCGCCTCCGCGGCCGCTGCTTTTCTCCGTGTCCGTTCATCCCTCCCGCCCCCCGAAGAGGATGTGAATGCGATCAATGCCGGAATCAGCCTGCTGCGGGCTGGCGACGGGACCGGATTCAAGAACCTGGTTGAATCCCTCGACGCCTCGGAGACGCGCACAACCCTCCTCCTCGAACGCGCTCTTCACCAGGTTGCCCGGGAATCCGGAGACGCCCGCCCGAGCCTGGAACGCTTCCTGCGGGACCGCCCGGAACACCCACGGGTAGCGGAGGCACGCCTCGCCATCGCCGAAGAGTGCCTGCGCCTGGAGCCCTCCAGCGCTTCCGCCCACCGCCAGATCATGGCAGAACTCAATTCCCTGCAGGCGATTCCCCTGAACTTCCAACTTGATCTACGTCGACTGCTTGTGCACCTGCGGGCAGCCAGCCTGACCAGCAAATGGGACCCCGCCATCACTGCCTCCAGAGAATTCCTGCGCAAGCACAAGCCGAACCGCATGAGCACGCCCGTCCGGCTCAAATTGGCGGAGGCCTATTACCATAATGGCAACCTGAGTGATGCTCAGGCCAGGTTTCAGGAAATCGCCGCCGCCGCCGTCGACCCCGTGATTGCGGAAACCGCACTCTATTACGCCGCGCGTGCTGCCCTGAAGCTCAATGCGGGCAACTCCGACCAGGAAGCGGAAAACCTGCTGCGGCAGGTGATTGATGGCGGGGGGAGTCTCGCCACTGATGCCCGGCTCCTCCTTGCCTACAGCCAGATTGACGGACGACCCAGGGAAACCATTTCCAACCTCCAAATTCTCCTCGAAACCGAAAACCCGGCCCAACTTGATGCCCGGATGCTCACCGCCGACGCTTACCGGGAATTGGGTGAATCCGGGGACCTGCAGGCCGCTCTCAGGATCTATGACCAGATTCTCGCCCAACCCGACCTGGCTTACCCTCTCAGCAATCGCCTTTTCTGGCTCAAGGGACAGGTATACGAAGAACTTGGCGAATCGCGCCCTGCACTCGATTCCTACTACCACGTCGTTCGACGGGACAACCTGCCCGATGGCAAGGAACCCATCGAGTGGTATTACTTTTCGCGATGTGCCTTTGACGCGGTCGAGATCCTCGAACAAGGCTCCCTTCCCCGGTGGGCCGCCTCGGCGGCAATCCTCCGCATAGTTGAGGATAGCGGCAGTCCCTGGCGGAAGGAAGCAGGCCGCCGCCGGGCCGAAATCCAGCTTGAGCACCAACTCTACCAGGGCGAGTGACCTTGCCTGGCCTGATGCGCTATAAACGCCCTCGACAGCGCCCCCTTGGAGGGCAAATTTCACCCGCATGCTGAAGCCAAAACTGTTCATTCCCGGGCCGGTCGATATCTCACCGACCACCTATGAGGCGATGTGCGCCCCAATGATCGGCCACCGGGGCCTCGATTTTGAAGAGCTCTATTCCTCCATCCAACCGGGTCTGCAGCAGATCGCCTGCACCACGAGACCTGTTTTTCTCTCAACCTCCTCCGCCTGGGGAGTAATGGAAGGGGCCATCCGAAATCTGGTTCAACGGAAGGTCCTGAACCTCTGTTGCGGCGCTTTCTCCGACAAGTGGTTTGATGTAGCCCAACGCTGTGGCAAGGAGGCCGAAAAGGTGCAGGTCGAGTGGGGAGAACCACTCGATCCGGATTCTGTCCGCTCCAAACTGGCCGAGGGAGGGTTCGATGCCGTCACCCTGGTCCACAACGAGACCTCAACCGGGGTGATGAACCCTCTGGCCGAAATCGCGGACGTCGTAAACGAATTCGACGACGTCCTCCTTATCGTCGACAGCGTCAGCTCCTTCAGCGCCGTTCCTATCGCTACGGACCAACTGGGTATCGACGTGCTTCTGGCCGGCGTGCAGAAAGCCATGGCCCTGCCTCCCGGACTGTCCGTCTTCGTCACCTCCGAAGCTGCCCTGGCTCGAGCGGAGTCAACTCCGGACCGGGGATACTACTTCGATTTCCTGGAGTTTGCCAGGAACCACGCCAAGAACAACACACCCTCCACCCCGTCCATCTCCCTCCTCCAGGGTCTTGATGCCATGGTCGCCTCCATCCTCAAGGAGGGCCTTCCGGACCGCTACCAGCGCCACGCCGAGAACAATGCCCTGGTTCATCAGTGGGTGGAAGAGCGAGGTTTCGCACATTTCGCCCCCGAGGGTTATCGCTCCAGGACGCTCACTGCAGTGGCCAACAATCTGAAAATCGACGTTCCCGCATTCGTAACAGCGGTGCGCGAAAAGCACAACTTCCTCATTAATGGCGGCTACGGGAAAATCAAGGGCAGAACATTCCGCCTGAGTAACATGGGCAACGAGACACCCGAAAGCATGAAGGAGCTTCTGGCCGCACTCGACGATGTGTTGCCGGAGTTTGTCTAAGTCCCCAACGACTCCAGCGGCAGGATACCGCAGACTGGATACCTCCACGAGGCGGAAGCCCCCCCGGCGCCGATCAGGCAAAGTGCCCTGCTCTCATCAGGGATTCATCGCCTCCTCGATCTCCCCGACTTCAACGGGGAAGTTCTCGAACAGATTTATATTCCCGGCCCGGCCGATCAGGACATTGTCCTCAAGCCGCACTCCAAGATTCTCCTCCCGGATATAGATTCCCGGTTCCACTGTGAAGACCATGCCCTCCTTCACAGGCTCGTAGGCGTTGCCCACATCATGAACGTCCAACCCCAGGTGGTGACCAATCCCGTGCATATAGTATTTTTTCACCAGGTGTCGATCCTCCGGATCCTGCCCCTTTGCCTCTTCGGCACTTATCAGGCCGAGTGAAATCAACTCAGCCTCCATCAACTCGATGGTATGATCGCGCCATTCCTGTTGAGTCACCCCTGGCCGAAGGAAATCCGTGGAACCCCGCTGGACTCTCAGGACGGAGTTATAGACATCCCGCTGCCGGTCCGTGAATCGGCCATTGACCGGGACAGTTCGTGTCATGTCAGCATTCCAGTTTGCCCATTCCGCACCTACATCCATGAGAACCATCTCTCCATCCTGGCAGGTCGTATTATTCTCCACGTAATGCAGCACGCAGGCATTCTTCCCCGAGCCCACGATTGGTGGATAAGCAAATCCTCTTGAGCGATTGCGCACGAACTCGTGCAGGTATTCCGCTTCGATTTCCCACTCACCGACACCCGGTTCGATGAATCCCAGGGCACGGCGAAAACCGGCCTCGGTGAGGTCAATCGCCCTCTGCAGCTGCTTGATTTCCTCCGCGTCCTTGATCACCCGGATCCGGTCCATGACCGGAGCCAGTCGCTGATAATCATGGAGTGGATAACGGGCCTGGCATTCCCTGATGAAACGCACGTTGCGCGTCTCCACAACCACCTCGGCCCGGAGATGCTCATTGGTTGCGAGATAAACTGACCGGGCCTGAGGCATCAACCGGTGGAAGTGTGCCTCGAAACTGTTGGTCCAGTTCACCTGCTTGATCCCGGAAACTCCAACGGCCTGCTCCTTGGTCAGTTTTTCCCCCTCCCAGATTGAAATAATCTCGCTGGTTTCCCGCACAAAAAGGATCTCACGGTCCTTTTCCTCCTCTGCATCGGGAAAGAGAATCACCACCGTCTCCTCCTGGTCCACACCCGAAAGATAGTAGAGATCCCTGTTCTGAACGAAGGGCAGCACTCCATCTGCATTGGTCGGCATGGTGTCATTGGCGTGAACGACAACCATTGAACCCGGCCCCAGCAACTCCGCCAGCCTGGCGCGGTTCCGGGCAAACAGCTCACTATCAACCTCCTCGGATCTCATGCTGCAACTACCTAGCTGATCAGCCCCCCGCTGTCTAGCCACCTGACCAGCCAAGCTTGCCTCGCAGATTCTCGTAGTGACTCCGACCCGGGAGTCGGACGAGTTGAAGTGGCGATGAACCTTTCTCAATCCGCACCACACTTCCCTCCCCGAGGTGGAGGACATCCCGGCCGTCCACCGTGAACAGGATCGCCTCCGAGTGCGCGCCGTCCGCGACCACCTCGATCATCGAGCTGTCCTCCAGCACCAGCGACCGGTCACTTAGACTGTGGGGACAGATCGGAGTGATGACGAAGACCCCGGCCTGTTCACCAATCAGCGGCCCGCCCGCCGCCAGGGAGTAGGCCGTCGACCCCGTAGGGGTTGCCACAATTAATCCGTCAGCCCGATAGTGATTGAGGAGCTCCCCGTTCACCCGGGCCTCCAACGAGATGAGCCGTCCCGTAGCCCCACGCATGAGGACGACCTCGTTGAGCGCCATGAAACTTCGCTCCACCCCGGACTGATCCTCCATGGACACCTGCAGCACCACCCGCTCGACAACCTCCTGTTCTCCTTTCGCCAGCACTGCCGCAAATTCGTCCACGTCACCCGCCGTGCAGGCCGTCAGGAATCCCAGGGTCCCGATATTCACTCCTGCCACCGGAACCTCGCAGCTCCCCATTCTGTGCACGGTGTCCAGAAGGGTGCCATCACCACCCAGAGAAATTACGAGTTGGGCGCCCTCCCATGATCGTTCCACACCCTCCATTCCGATCAGTTCGGCACTCTCCTTCTGGAGCACGGCTTCAATGCCCCGTGCCTCCAGTGCATCGCGCACCTGCCGCAGAGCCGGGGGGGCCTGCACATTCCGGGGATGGGCAACTATGGCAACTTTCACGCCCTTTCTCTAGCGCCCGCCAGACTCCTCCGCAATCCTCTGAACCCCAACCCCCTCAGGATTGCCTCCCGGCACCCGGATGCAGTTCGTAAACACTCGTTTTCAGGCGAATTCTCCCCCGGAGGAGCTTCTCTGCTCGACGCCTCCCAGTCTCAACTGCAGGCTCCGGGCATGATTCTGCGACTGACTGTCCTCCTCACTGCCCTCGGCCTCCTTGCCAGCTGCTGCTGTATAGGCTGATCCTGAAACCCGGGAGCGCACCAATTATTTGCGATTTCGCTCGCACTCTCCCCGGTTTGCGATTAGTTGACGTCACTCCGCCCACGTCGGTAGGACCTGAACAGAGGCTCTTTTAGCTGATGGCTCCGGCCCTACGGACAAGCGTCCGACAGGAATATCGTTGAACGGGTTGGAGCATTCCTAAGCAAAGATGAAACTCTACGTGGGCAATTTGCCCTTCTCTGCAACCGAGGACGAGATCCGCTCGCTCTTCGAAAACTTCGGCGGGGCCGTGGATCTCCATATCCCCCTTGACCGTGAAACCGGGCGCCCCCGCGGGTTTGCCTTTGTAACACTCAGCAGTCGCGAACATGGCGAAGCCGCAATCGGCAGTCTCGATGGTAAGGATATGGATGGACGTGCCCTCCGTATCAGTGAGGCCCAGGAACGTGCCCCCCGTAGTGGCGGTGGCGGTGGCGGTGGCGGTGGCGGTGGCGGCGGCGACTGGCGAGGCGGCGGCGGTGACCGCCGTGGTGGCGGTGGCGGTGACCGCCGTGGCGGCGGTGGCGGCGGCGGTGGTAGCCGAAAAGGTCGCGGAAAGCGCGACGGCTTCGATGGCGGGTTTTAGCAGCCCCTGAACAAATCCGGGCTCTTCATGGCTCGGCAATTGACGATTTGGGCATTGCAAGCTTGTCGCTTGTAGACGTTCATGGCGGTGGGCATGCAACCCATTCCCACTGATCCACAACAACTCTCCGAACGAATCGCCCAGGCCAGTCAATGGGTGGGCACCGTCAAGGAGGAGATCGCGCGTGTCCTGGTAGGCCAGGAAGAACTGGTCGATCGGCTTTTAATTGGTCTGATCTGCAGCGGGCACATCCTTCTGGAGGGCATGCCCGGTCTCGCAAAAACCCTGTCTGTCAAGGCACTGGCAGGGACACTCAATCTGGCTTTCGCCCGGCTGCAGTTCACGCCCGACCTTCTCCCTGCCGACCTGGTGGGCACCATGATCTACAATCCGGATCAACGCACCTTCTCTCCCAAACTCGGTCCTATATTTGCCAACATCATCCTCGCCGATGAAATCAACCGTGCGCCTGCCAAGGTGCAGAGCGCGCTCCTTGAAGCGATGCAGGAAAAACAGGTCACTCTCGGAGACAACAGCTACCCGCTACCCGCTCCTTTCCTCGTTCTGGCCACCCAGAACCCGATTGATCAGGAAGGCACCTATCAGCTTCCCGAAGCGCAACTGGATCGCTTTCTCATGAAAGTGGAAGTCACCTATCCCGGCAAGGAGGAAGAACTCCTCATCATGGATCGCATGGCCTCAACGACTCCCTCTGAGAGCACCCGCCAGGTTGTCGATCCCTCGACTATCGAAGCAGGACGCGAGGTCATCGATCAGATCTATATCGACCCGGCCATCCGCGAGTATATCGTAGATCTCGTCAATGCCACGCGCTATCCGGCCAAGGTCGATACCGGTCTCAAACCCCTCCTGCGTGCTGGCGCCTCTCCTCGCGCCTCCATCAATCTCGTCCTCGCCTGCCGGGCGAGAGCCTTCATGGAAGGCCGCTCCTTCGTGACGCCCCAGGATGTCAAGTTCCTTGCGCGTGACATCCTGCGCCACCGGGTGCTGCTCTCCTACGAAGCCGAGGCGGAAGACATGAATGCCGACATGCTCATTGAGCGCATCCTCTCCAAGGTCCCGGTGCCGTAACAGGACCTGCCGTTCTCCGTTATTGGTTGTCAGGCCCGAATCACGCCTCCCATCTGACGACTGAAAACCGACAACCCGATTTCTCTCTCCATGCCTGATCCCGCTACTGTTGAAGAAACCATGAAGCGGGTGCGGCATCTCGAGATCCGGGCCAAGCGACTTGTGCAGGAAGCATTTGCCGGGGAATACCACTCCTCCTTCAAGGGTCAGGGACTGGATTTCAGTGAGTTCCGCGAGTACCAGCATGGCGATGAAGTCCGCTTCCTTGACTGGAATGTGACGGCCAGGATGGGCACCCCCTACATCCGCACCTTTCGGGAGGAAAGGGAACTATCCTTGATTCTCGCGGTGGACGTCTCGGGTTCAACCCTCTTCGGCAGCCACCATCTCAGCAAGCGGGAACTCGCCGCCGAACTCACCGCCATTCTGGGTTTCAGCGCGCGGGAAAATGGAGACAAGACCGGGTTGCTGCTCTTCGCCAACGAACCCCTCCTCTTCCTTCCGCCCGCCAAGGGCACCAAGCAGATTCTCCGCAGTGTCCGGGAGGTGCTCGCCACCGACCCCGTCCAGGCGCAAACCAACCTGCCAGCTGCCTGCAACTTCCTGGTGCGCTCCGTTCGTCGTCGGGCCCTTGTCTTCCTGATCTCCGACTTCCTGGATACTGACCTTGGCAAACCACTCGCTACCCTTGGCCGCAAGCACGAGACCATCGCCCTCCATCTGACGGACCCGCTTGAGAAAGATCTTCCTGATGTGGGAAAGGTCCTCTTCCGGGACCGCGAGACCGGTCACCGTACGATTGTCAATACGTCCAACTCAAATGCCCGCATGGCCTACCGCAAGCTCTCCCGGCGCTACCGCGAAGGTATGCAGCGGCAGTTCAAACGATTTGGCATCGATCACGCCAGCCTCTCCACCACGACCGACTACCTTCCGGCCCTTCATCACCTCCTGAAGCGTCACGCCTCCTCAAACCACTGACCCCCCCACAATCCCGGGCCAAACTTCTCTCTTAAGGGACGCCGCCTTCTGAATTCAAATCATTTACCATTTCACCATTTCTGTTCGTCCTCATGTCCGGCCTGCACGACATACCCGATCCCGACCTGCTCCTCCCGGGCATCGCAGTAGCCTGGTGGGGATGGCTTTTACTGGGGATCCTCCTCACGGGGACAACCTGGGCTCTGATCCGCTTCCTCTTCCGCCACTCTGCCCCCGTTCCCCCTTCCGATACCTGCTTCCTAGACTCCAGCGAGGCTCTTGAGGCATTCCGTCCTCTTCTGGCAAAACTCACCCTGGCGGAAATCGCTACCGAAACTTCTTTCGTCCTGCGGCACTACCTTGTCCTCACCCTCAGGGAACCGGCTCTCTACCAGACGCACGAAGAGTTTCTCCTGCGTTCCGATGCCCTGCAGAAACTCCCCGGCGGCGCCAGAGATCGCCTCGCCCCCCTTCTCTCTGAACTCGCCTCCGCCAAATACGGGCCAAGCAGAATAGATCCCTCCACCAGCGAGCGGATGATCGACGATTCACTCCGGATCCTCCAGGGACTCGAGTCCACCCGAGAACGTCACATAGCATGAGCGACTTTCTCCAGCACTTTGCCTTCCAGCACCCCTGGTGGCTTCTCAGTCTTCTGCTCATTCCTCCTCTCCTCTTCCTCAGAAATGTCCGGGGTTCCGAATCCGGCATCGACTTCCCTTCCCTCAGCATTCTTTCCTCCGTTGGCACAAGACCACGGGAACTGAGCGGAGCCTTCAGTCCACTCTTTCTGGCCCTGGCTCTCCTTGCCTGCGGAATCGCAATGGCACGACCCCAGTGGAGGGATATCCTCACCACCCGTTCTTCCAGCGGCATCGATATCCTTGTCGCCCTCGATGTTTCCGAATCCATGAAGACCGATGACTTCTACGAGGATAATGCATCGGGCACATTCCGTCGCAAGAAACAGCGCGTGACGGCAGCCAAGGAGGTAATCGAACGATTCATCCAGCAACGCCCTGACGATCGAATCGGTTTGATTGCATTTGGCGCCAGGCCCTACTCGGTCTGCCCCATTACCCTCGATCATTCCTGGCTCGTAAACCGTCTCAGGGAACTCGGAATCGGCGACCTCGATTCCAACGGCACAGCCATCGGTTCCGCAATCGCCGCCGCCACCACCCGCCTGAATTCCCGGGACGCCAAGAGCAAGGTGATGGTCCTCGTAACTGACGGCGCCAGCAATTCGGGCCCCCTGAATCCTCTCCAGGCGGCCCGCGCCACCGCTTCCCTCGGCGTGCGGGTCTACACCATTGCGATAGGAACTGCCGAGGGCCGACTTGATCCCGCCGATATCGCGCAACCCCGGCAGGAATACGACGCCCCTACCCTGCGCGAAATAGCCCGCATCACGGATGGGGAATTCTTTGAAGCATCTACCATGGAAAGTCTGCGTGAAACCTTCGCCAACATCGACAAACTGGAGAAGAGCGATGCCCGCAGTGCCAGCGTCATCGACGCCCGGGAACTCTATCTGTGGTTTCTCGGTGCCGCCTTTCTCCTGGCATTCCTCCCGCTCACATCCTTCGCCCTTATTCCGCTCCCTGCTCCATAAGCGCCCATGACGTTCGCCCACCCAGAATACTTCCTGCTTCTCCTGCTCGTTCCCATCATGATCGCGGGAGCAATCCTGACCTCCCGCAGGCAGAGGCACCAAATGGCCCGTTTCATCACAGAACGGCTCCGACCCATCCTCTATCATCCCCGCTCTCCCCGGCGCAGGTGGTTCGCCCTTGCGGCCTTCATGCTGGCACTGACCCTCCTCATTGTCGCTCTGGCCTCACCCAGTGCCGGATTCCGGGAACAACCGGACACCGTAAGAGGTCGAAATATCATGATCGCCATCGACGTTTCCCGGTCGATGTTTGCAGAAGACGTCAGCCCCAATCGCTTTCATGCCGCCAAGGCCTCAGCCCTCGAACTTCTCGACCGCTTTCCTCACGACCGGATTGGAATCATCGCGTTCTCCGGAATGGCCTGGGTCCAGTCACCTCTCACCATTGATCACAGTGCCCTCCGTGATACCCTTGAGCAACTCGACTATGCCCGGAACCAGGATAATGACTGGATTCCGCGCGATGGTTCAGACCTCGCCACTGCCGTGCGACTCGCGATCAAGCAACTCCACAAGACCGGACAGCGGGATAATACCCTCGTCATCCTGAGCGATGGAGAAACCCATCACGGAGGCATCACGCAGGCAGCTCACGAGGCAGACCGCGAAGGGGTGACCATCTTCTCCGCCGGATTCGGCACCGTTCAAGGCACCGTGATTCCGGATTCCGCCTCTACCGACGGGCATTTTCACGACCGGGAAGGCGCCCTCGTCATCACCCGCCTGGAAAACAAACCCCTTTCCCATCTTGCGGACAGCACCGGAGGGACCTACTCGGAGGGCGCCGGACGCCATTTCCTCTCCAGGCTGGAAATCACCATTCAGCACTCCGAACGCTTTGAGATCGAAGGACGCAGGCGCCGGATCGCAACTCCTCACTTCCAGTGGTTTCTCGCGCCCTCTATGCTACTTTTCGCCGCAGGGATGCTCTTCAACTCCGGCTTCCGCTTCCAACCGGCAAGGCACTACCCCTCACCCGGGGCAAGCGCTCGCCGTTCTGGCAGAATCCCACCCCTCCGCCCCTCCTCGCCCTCAATGACGGCTCTCGCTGTGGCCGGACTCTGGTTAGCTTTCGCTTTTCCTGCCGAGGCAGGCCTTCTTCCCCGTACCGCTGCCGGGCGTGCCCTTGCAAAGGGTGATCACGAGCAGGCGTTCACACTCTTTGAAAGTGAAATCTTCAGGGCACGCGGAGAGCGTAGAGCGCGGCTCCAACTGGGCGCCGCCACCGCGGCCTATCGCCTCCAGAAATACAACGCCGCCTCGCAATCCTACTCGGGGGCACTCCTCTCCGGGAACCGGAGGGTCCAGGAACAGGCTCACTTCGGCCTGGGCAACACGCACTACAACGAGGGGTTTCAACTGAAGCGCCGCTTGAAAGCCGGGAGTGCCATCCCCCGGCACTGGAAAGACTCCATCTTGCACTTCGAAGAAGTTCTCCTTCTCAATCCTGATAATCGGGAAGCTGCGGAAAATCGTGCTTACGTGAAGAAGCAACTGGAAAAATGGCTCGACGGTCAGGAGCACACCGATGCCGGTCCTTCTGCCGACCAACCAAATCCGGACCAGGATCCACCGGAGCAGAAACCAGAACAATCCCCCGAAAAGAACCCTGCCAGGAATCCGGACTCCACGCCCGAAAACAACAACACAACCACTCCCGACAACCCTCCCTCCACCACCCCCGACAAGCCCGACAAAAACAATCCCGGAGATGAAGAAAGCCGGCCGCCTGCCAGCGACTCTATCAAGCCCCGGCCGGGAGAAAGCCCCGAAGAGTTCGCCCGCCGCATCCTGCGGGACAATGCGGATTTCGAGCTGAGATTGCTGCCCCTGAAGCCACTTGGCGGGCAACGATCCAAGAAAGACTGGTAAAGTGATGCAAGGAAGAGTCTTTCTGTCGGCTTTGGTCACATTCACAGTGTTGACTTGTGCGCACCCTGTCCACGCCGCTCTTGAACTGAAGGCTTGGCTGGGGTCGGCCTACACCGTGCCAGGGGAGGAGACGGAGCTATGGGTGACCGTGACCTCCGATACCAGACCGGCCACGCAACCCGCTGTTCCCGAGACAGAACACATCACCTTCAAGTTTCTCGGTGATCCCATTCTTCCCAACTCCACCCGGGATCGCACCTACACCTACCGATATGCCGTCCTCTCCTATGAAGAAGGCCCCCATGTCATCCCCCCTTTCTCCATGGAGCACAAGGGCGTCACCCTGCACACTCAGGCACTCAAACTCCATGTTGCCCCTCTCCCCGACCACGCCTGGTTCGAGCAGGATGTTCATGGAGAGAAATACCAGTTCGCCAGTCAGATCTGTCTTCCAGGCAGAACCCGCTTTGAGGGAGAAACCACACCGGCCGAGGTCAAGATCTACCTCCCTGCCCGCTTCAAGATCGACAAGGCTACCATCGCTGAACTGGCCCACGAGGGAGTGGCCGCCGAGCGCTTCAACATCTCGAGCCTCATTCCCCGGACTGACATCCTGATCACCACTGCGCGATTGAAGCAACAGGACTACCTCGGCGTCGCCTATCGCAGCGCCATAACTCCCCTGCACGACGGCATGGTCTCCATCGGCCCGGGCCGAGCCCGCCTGACTCTGCAGGCGCGCATCTCCGAACGAGGATTTACCAGCACCGTTCCCGTTCCCCTCGACCTCCCGGTGCGGCAACACACATTTACTGCTCGACCACTGCCTGACCCCGCTCCTGTGGGATTCCAAAATGCAATAGGCCGCTTCATCCTCGCGGTTCGGGCAGACACCACTGGCCTGCGTGAGGAAGAACCCATCTCGGTTCAACTCACCGTGACCGGCACTGGAAACCTCGACACCCTGGCCTCGCCGGAACTTACCGGCAACCCCTCTGACTGGAAAAGCTATCCTCCCCACCGTCTACCCAGAGAAGGTGCCCGCCTTGATGCAAGCGGGGTGACGACCTTCAGCCAGGTCATTCGTCCCAACGGTCTCCAGAAGATTATCCCGCCATATCGACTCATCTCCTTCGATCCCGATAGCGAGCAATACATCACCACCACTACACAACCCATTCCCCTTGATCTCGCTCCCTCCACACCTGATCCCGGCCTGGCGACCGCCATCCTTCCGGATCTCGACACCCCGGTGGAGGAAATGGAAAGCACGCTCGGCCTGATCAATCCCAGCAGGGATCCTCCTGCTCCTCCTCCGGGCCTCTGGCGCTCATGGCAGTTGCTCCCTGCCCTCCTCGCCCTCGCCCTTCTTGTCCAAATCATCAAAATTCGTCTCCTGCCCCGCTTTGCCCGGCCCACACATGAACTGGAACTGCAGCAAGCACTCACCTCAATCGAACAGGCCGGGACCGGTTCCCGTGACTTCCTGCGAGCGACCGGCGCATTCATCGAACAATGGATTCCCGAAGAATCCCGTGACGAAGAAACCCGACAACTCCTCGCCCGACGTGATCACCACTGCTACCAGCGGGGGAGCAACCACCCTGAATTGGGAGATCCCGAACGGCTTAATTTGATCAAACACCTGCGCCGCCGCGCCCTTGAGATCGCCTCACTTCTTCTTTTCCTCGCCTTCCTCAGTCCGGGGGAGGCACGAGCCGCAGATGACCTGCCCCCCCAGCGGCTCTATCAACAGGCCGAGGCGGCCTGGAACAAGAACGCCTACCATCTCGCCATTCACCTTTATCAGGAGGCTCATGAGGATGACGCCCTGCCTGCCGATGTCCTCTATAATATCGGAAACTGCTACTTCCGGCTTGGTGAACGGGGTTTGGCCACCCTCTATTACCGCCGCGCCCTGCATCGGCATCCCCGACACTCTGAAGCGCGACAGAACCTGCGATTCCTCAAGCGAAAGACCGGTGCAATCACCATGGAGCGTCCCGGATACCAGAGGTGGCTCGGGAAACTACCACGCTCGCTCTATCTAAACCTCATCGCCGGTGGCCTATGGCTGGTTATCCTCGCTTTCCTGGCCTTCTTTGCCGTGCAAGGAATGCGCCGCCTCCTCCTGACCAGCCTCTCCGTGGGACCGGTCGTTGCCCTGGCTGGGGCAGTGTGCCTCCATCTCTACCCCACCGACATCGAGTTTGCTCCCGTCAGTGAGCAGGCCACTACGATCAACAAGGATCCCATTCTCGCCAGCACTGAGGCCGCTACCATCAGTGAAGATGGCAAAGCCTCCGACGGCAGCCACAAGGTCATTGAGGTGCCACCCGGGAGCCTCTGCCGCTCCATCGCCACCCGGGGGCCCTGGACCTATATTGAGCTTGCCAATCATGTCCGCGGCTGGGTTCCGAGCGCCTTCGTCCGCCATATTCTGCCGACCGACGGTGATGATCAGGCGGATTCCAGGGAAAACGCCTGATACGGTCCCAATTTGAACCGGCTCCAATTCTTAACAGGAGTGGGAATATTTCGGAAATGTTAAAATTTTGTTTGACCGATCTATTAAAATTTGAAAAATAATAACACCCTTACTATGAGATCCCTTGCCTTTGCCTTAAGTGTCCTCCTCGGTCCGGCCAGTTTGCTTGCCGAGGGCCGTAGCGAACTGGAAATTCTCCGTGCCCGTTGCAGCGAGCAGGAACGTCAAATCCGGACTCTGGAGACCGATATAGAGAATCTCCATAGCCAACTCGCTCTGGAACGCCGTCGGGCTCGTGGTGCAGATCCCGGCGCCAGGTCCGCCGCCTCACCGAAATTTCAGGAAACCTGCACCGTAAAGACCGGCGACACGCTTTCCTCCATCGCCCGTCGCTACAATACATCGGTGGACACCCTCATGAAAACCAATGGGATCACCGACCCCACTCGCCTCCCTATCGGCCAGAAACTGACTCTTCCGGAAAAAGCGTCTCCCCCCGAAAAGACTGCCATTCCCAAAGCCATCCCGGTCCTTGAAAAGGTCGTAGCGAATCAGATTTCCCAACCCCGGCCGAAGTCCAAGCCTGCCTCGAAAGTTCCAGCTGATGCACACAACTACACTGTCGAACGCGGCGACACGCTCTATGGAATCGCCCGGCGACATAAGGTAGCGGTTGACGACCTCCGTCGTCTCAATCCGGACATTGCGGACAAAATCGTAGCAGGTCAGACAATCACGGTGACCGGCAAGGTTGCTGCTGTTTCCCCACCCAGGAATCACACCATCAGTACTCACGAACCGAAAGCACAGACACAAGCTCCCACTGCAAAGAGCTCCTCCGTCAGGACGGCGAAAGAGAAGAAGGCTCCTGCTCCCAAGACGCAACCTGCTCTCAAGATAAAGAAACAGGCTCCCACTCCCAAGTCGCAGCCTGCGCCAAGAACGAAACCCGCTCCGCCGGTGAAAAAGTCGGCTCCCGCACCCAAACCTGATCCTTCCTACTCTCAGCAGAAGAAAGAGACCCGGCAAAAGGTTTTCATGCCCAAGACCATATCATCCGTCTTTGTCACCGAGGAGGTCTCCTTTGGCGACTTTGCCAAGAGGCATGGCACTACGCCGGAGCAACTGAACGCTCTCAACGGCTGGAGCTTCAGAAGCACTCTCGTCCTTGCGAAGGGTTCTGAAATCTACGTCCCTGGCCGCTAACCCCCTCCTCTCCCCTCAGAAATAAAACACTTTCCGAATCCTATACGGCAAGGCAGGGCGACGCCCGGTGGATGCTTCGGCACCGCCGGGCGTCATTTGTACCACCTCACGCGCATCCCGGGCATGACGATCCACAGCCCCCTTATTCACTCCCGGACACCTCGACCGCATCCAGATCTGTCCGATCTCCGATCCCCTTCTTCCCCAGCATCCATCTCGCCCCATGCCGGAGGTCTTCCAGCATGACGTATGCCGAGGGCACCAGCACCAGCGTGATGCTGGTGGCAAAAAGAATCCCGAACCCGAGGGAAATGGCCATGGGAACAAGAAACCGCGCCTGCATATCCGTCTCAAGCAATATGGGCATCAACCCCGCAAAGGTCGTGAGCGATGTCAGAAGGATGGCACGGAAGCGCACTCCCCCCGCTTTAACGGCGGCTTCAAGCACACTGCTACAATCCCTCCGGTGACGGTTCACGTAATCCACCATCAGCAGGCTGTCATTTACCACCACTCCCGCCAACGCCACGAATCCGCACATCGACATGATGCTCAGTTCGGTGCGCATCACAATGTGGCCGAATACCGCGCCTACGATTCCAAATGGAATAACCGACATGATGATCACCGGTTGGAGGTACGAACGCAGCGGTATGGCCATGAGCACATACATTGCAATCAGGGCAAAAAGAAAACCGATGCCAATCTGACGAATGCTCTCAGCCTGATCAGACTGCTCACCTTCGAATCTGTGTTCCACCCCCTGGAAACGACCGGCCAGTTCGGACAGCGCCTCCGACTTGAACCGTTTCACAACATCGTTCGAATTGGCCACACTGCGATCCACATCGGCCGTGATACGGATCGCACGCTTCCTTTGCGAGCGTCGGATGGTATCCGGTCCCCTGCGTTCCCTCGCGGTCACTACCTGCATGAGAGGGATGTTGCCCTGCGGCGTACGCAGTTTCATTTGCTCGAAATTCTCAACCGATTCCCGTTCTCCCTCCGGATAGCGCACCATCACCTTCACCTCATCGTATCCACGCTGCAATCGCTGCACCTCATCACCGTAAAAAGCCCGGCGCACCTGAGCGGCTACATCTCCCAGGCGGAGACCAGCGGCCCGACCCTCCGCAGTCAGATCCTCGAAAATTAACTCCCGTTTTCCTGGTCGATCGCTATCAGCGATATCAATCACTCCGATATAACTCTCCAGCTTTTCGCGCAGGAAATCAGCCGCCGCCCGGAGCTCCTTCTGGTCCTTTCCTGCCAGGAGCAGGTCAATCGCGTTCCCTCCTCCCGCAGCCTGGGCGATAAAGGTCAATTCAACCGCGCTCGGGATGCTCTTCACCTGCTCGCGCCAGCGGCGTACGATTTCATTGGATGAAATATCCCGCTCCGCCGATGGTGCCAACTCGAGGGTTACCTCTCCGATATTGCTGCCGGATCCTGGCCCGCTCGGTGAAAAATCGGAAATAAAAGGCTGGATGCCCGCACTGGCCAGCATATGGCGGATAACCGGTTTGCCATCCCTCGTCCTCATCTCCAGGGAATCCGCCAGGTTGAGAGCTTCCTTCTCTATCTTCCGCGTGGCCTCAAGAGCCGACTGGAAGGGAACCCCCCGGGGTAATTCGTAACGCGCAATAACCAGGTCGGCCTCGACCTGTGGAAAAAACATGCTCTTGATCCATTTCCCTTTTACCAGTCCCACCGTCAGGCAAAGGGTCGCCAGGAAAATCGAGAGCACTATATAGCGATGCCGCAGGCAGAACTTGAGGAAAGGGCTGTAGATCCGGATCACGAACTGCTCAAGTCCGAGTGATATTCTTTGCTGCAGGCGGCCCGGAATCCAGACTTTGCGAGCCGGGTCGCTTCGTCTCAGCAGAGCAAGGTGAGCTGGCAGGACGAGCTTCGACTGTACCAGCGAGAACATCAGCGTGGGGATCACGACGAGTGGTATGTTCGGCCAGATCTTGCCGCTCACACCACTCAGTCCCAGCATGGGGCTAAACGCCACCATGGTTGTGAATACCCCGAAGATGACAACCACTCCCACTTCGTGCGTTCCTTTCCAGGATGCTTCCCTCGGATCCTCCCCGTTTCGTATGCGGCGGTAGACGTTCTCTCCCACGATAATGGCATCATCAACCACGATCCCGAGGACGAGAATGAAGGCGAAGAGGGAGATCATGTTGATCGAGATTCCCAAATGCGGCATGAGCCATATACCGCCGGCAAAGGAAACAGGGATCCCCAACGCCACCAGAAAGGCCAGACTGGGTCGCAGAAACAGCGCCAGAACAAGGAATACAAGGATGAGCCCCCAGGTGCCATTCCGCTTGAGCAGATCGACACGTCCCTTGAGGTAGATGCTCGTATCATTCCAGACCTCCAGTCTGATCCCCTCCGGAATTTCCGTCCGAGCCTTCTCCAGGTAGTCCGCAATCGCCTCGCGGATTCTCAGCGTGTCCTGTTCCCCCGTGCGGAAAACGTTGATGAGGACGGCTTTACGCCCATCAAAGGAGTTTGTCAGGTCTACCTCCTCAAAACCATCAACCACGCTGGCAATCTCCCGGAGTTTCACTGTCGAGCCATCCGGTCTCGTGAGCACTACCACTTCCTCAAACTGCCGGAAATCGTCTGGCTTGCCGAGAACCCGGATCACCACCTCCCCTGCGGAGGTTTGAACTGATCCCCCTGGAAGATCAAAGGATGCCTGTCTCACTGCATTGGCTACTTCCTCAATAGTCAGATCGAATTGACGTAACCTTTCTTCAGAGACTTCTATTGCGATTTCATAGGGGCGCACCGCAGCCAGTCGCACCTTGGTGATCTCCGTTTCCTTCCGGAAGGCGGAGAGGAAAAACGGGACAGGATTTCTGATGTTGAATTTCGGCTTGGTGGGCTTGAAATCCAGAAGACCGGTCCGCACATCCTCCGCCACCCGTCGCAGACTTCTTTCGTCGGCGTCTCCCGAGACGGCAATGCTGACTACCTGCGAGGTGATGCGAAGTTCCTCAAGCACCGGGCGCTCCGCCTCCTGCGCGAAGTTATCGATGGCATCCACCCTCGTCCTGATATCATCCATCACATTACGCACGTCATAGCCGTTCTCAACCCTGACGGTAATCATGCCCATGCCCTCCGCTGCCACAGAATTGATCTCACGGATTCCGTCCAGGTCTGCGATGGCTTCCTCCACCGGAATGACCACACCCTCCTCAACATCCTCGGGACTGGCGTTGGGATAAGGCACTCCCACTGATACCGCATCGATCGAGATCTCCGGGAAGATCTCCTTCTTGAGTTGAAACCAAGTATAAAATCCCGCCAGCAGAATAGCCAGCATCAGGAAATTGCCCGCCACATGATTGCGGCTGAACCAGCGGATGACACCCTTCATTCCTCCCTCTCCCTTCCCGCTCCCTTCTCTTCAGGCTCAGTATCGCTCTCCTCTCTCCCGGGTTTCGCGATTGCAATCCGACTGTTCTGCACCGGAGAATTTGGTGGTGTGATTACGATTTGTGCCCCGGCCGGCACCTCCCCCTCTGCCGCTCCCCCCCTTACGATCACCTCCGCTGCCTCCGTGCGAAGCACCTCCACCGGCCGAATATCCAACCTGCCTTCCTTCGCCAGCAGAACATTATCACCATCAATCATTGCCGAACGTGGCACCCGAACCACCTCGGGAAGAGTCTTCCCGTTGATGACTGCCTGGACGAACATGCCAATAGGTGGAGCGTCACCACCGTCTGTGCCGAATTCCGCCACCACGTTGATCGACCTCGTGGTTCTCTCTACCATCTCTTCCGATCGAATGATCCGACCGTTCCAGTTCACCGTCTTTCCACCAATCCGGCCGATTGCCGTCACCTCACCGATCACCCCGCCGTCCTTCCGTTTCAAATACCCGTAGTCCTCAAGCGAGAGAGGCAAACGCACCTCAACCGCTCCCAGGGAAACGAGGTCGACCAGGGGCGTCCCGGGCGCAACGGTCGATCCCACATCGACGTAGGTCCGTTCCAGTCGGCAGTCGTAAGGCACGCGGATTTCAGTGCGATCCAGATCGCGTTTCGCCTTCTCCAGTCCCGCCTCCGCCGCCACGATCTTGGCCTTGGCACTCGCGATGTGCGGTATCCGTTTCACCAGTTCGCTGGCCTCTTCCCCGTTCCCGATCTTCAACCAATCTCGCATGGCCTGGGCTTTGCGCACCTCCTCCATCGTCAGGGCCAACCGGGCATCTGCCAGAGTCGCCTCCCCGGCCGCCAGGGCCGCTTCGTAATCCGCCCGGTCAATCCGAAGCAGCAGGTCACCCCGACGGTCCGGGCTCGCCCCCTCAAAAATCTCCCCTTTTTCGAACTGTTGATGAACAAAGGTCAACCGTCCCCCCACTTCCGCGGTTACCGCCGTCCGGCGGCGGGGCAGCACCTCGCCCCCGGATTTCAGCTTCAGTTCAAACCCGGAGACCTCCGCCTCCTCTACCACCACCGTGACCATTCTCGTCTTCGGTTCGGAGGCTGGTGCCTCCGGACCGTTCCTGATCAGAAATCCGGTGATCCCAATCGCTCCGCCGAGGATCACCACGCAGATCAGCGCCCAGATCCCGGCCCGAACCAATCCTTCATCGACGATTAGCTTCCTGCTCATTCTATTACTGTTGTCCCCGTAATTTAAAATCCCCCCCCAGCGCCAGGTGAAGGTTCACCCGGTTGTCGAGCCGCATACGGCGTAGGGAAGCCAACTGAAATGCGGTCTGCACCTGCCGATCCTGGGCACTCAGAAGGGTCAGAGCTTCGACTGCCCCGTCTGCAAAGTCCACGATGGCCGCTCCCGCCGCTTCCCGGGCCGAGCGAGCAGATTCCGCCATCGCCCGTTCCCGTTTGCCGAAATATTCCTCTGCCACGAGCGCCTGCTCGACCTCTCCGAATGCACGCAGGACACTGCCCTGCAACTCACGCAGGGCGATCTCCTCATCATGACCCGCAATCTTCGCTTCCTCCCGGAGGCGCCCCCCGGAAAGCAACGGCTGGACCACGCCCCCGCTGAGGGACCACACTCCCAACCGACTGTCCAGCACCTCGTGCAGAGCATCGGTGCTCGTGCCCTTCCTGCCAGTCAACGAGAAGCTTGGATAACGCGCTAGCCGTGCAGCCTTGAAACGACTTCCTGCCGCGGCGTACCTGCGCTCGGCTGCAAGGATATCCGGTCGCCGCAGCAAGAGCTCCGAGGCCAGTCCCGCTGGCGGAGCCTCAGGCGCCCTGGGAAGGCCCCGCCGGGAAAGTGCCCCTCCCTTTGGATAACGCCCCACCAGCAACTCCACCTGCCTCACCGCGCGTTCACGTTCAGCCCGCCACCGTGCAAGCGCCGCGCGGGAACCGGCGAGATCCGTTTCCGCCAGGCGCAACTGCGATGCCAGACCTCCCTCCAGAGCCCCTGCAAAGCGTTCCCGAATCGATGCTACCGTCTTGTCACGCACCACGATCGCTGCCTGCGCGAGTCCGATCTGCTCATTGGCCTCCCCCAGTGCGAACCAAGCCTTTGCGAGTTGGGCTGCCATCGAGGCACGCGCTGCCCGGTAATCCCCTTCCTGCGCCTCCTGATCCGCTATCGCTGCCCGCTGGGTAGCACGGAGTCGACCCCAGAGATCCAGCTCCCAGTTGACATCCACTGAAGCCCCGTAAACCTCCGCAGTATTACTCCCCAGATTGAGCGGAAAGCCCGGGAAACGCTGCTTTTGCAACTGCCCGGTGATGTTTCCTGACGCCTGCACCCGCCGTGTTGCTCCGGAGAGGCGGGCAACCGCTTCCGCCCGGCGAACGCGTTCGGCTGCTACCCGAAGATCCGGATTGTTCTTCATTGATTCGTCAACCAGAACGACCAGCTGAGAGTCCCCAAAGCGCGTGATCCAGTTCTGATCGATCCCCGCCCCTGCAGCCCTGCTCGCAATCCAGCGCTCCGGTGCCCCGGCAGACACATTGCCGATACGGCTTTCGGGTGGACGCACCGCACAACCTACCGCAAGGACCGTCAGTCCAAGCACTGCCAGCACTGCCCTCCTCTCACTCATGATTCTTTTTTGACTGCCTCAATGCCGGCCGCGCAGAACTCGATAATCTCCTCGAAGATCTTCTCAATAGAAGGATTTCCCGCTCTTCCACCTGAGATCTCACGCAAGGTGTCACCGTGCGTCAGGGTGTTTGACATCACTCCAAAGGAGAAATGCATTCGCCAGAGGGCCTCTTCCTCACTGAGTTGCGGCACCGCCCTGCGCAGGGCCGATGTGAAGCGGGCTGCCATCATCCTGAACAGGGGACGGACGGATTCCGGGAGTCGGTAACCACGCTCCCCAATGAGTCGGCCCATGAATTTTCCAAAGAGCTCTTCGGACATTTCCCCACTTGTGATGTGTCGCAGTATCGGCCAAAGAAAGGCCTTCAGAACTTTCTCTACCGGCAGGGGGGATTCCACACACTCGGCTTCAAAACGATTAAGTAGTTCCACCCGCTCCTCGTTGATCGGCACCACGTGGCGCTCGATGACAGCATCGATCAACTTTCCCTTGGAGCCGAAATGATAATTCACCGCAGCTACATTCGCATCCGCGGCCCCGGTAATATCCCGCAGGGAAACGATTTCAAAACCCCGCTCCGCAAAAAGCGTTTCAGCAGACCTCAGGACCCTTTCGCGGGTGCCCCGGGGATCTTCAGGTGTTTTCGCCATCAACTTAAACAGATGTTTAAAACGTAAGTTTCAGCGGTCAACCCAAATTCGGGACCAAAGTCCTCTTCAGTTATAACTAACTGATTCAATGTTGTTTATACAATTACCAAAAGAGTGGCTTGCCCCAGCCACCCTTCTCCCCACAGGTTGCAGGGGAACCAATTTCCCCCAAACCAATCCCAACCTCATTCCAGCTCCACCATGGCGATTGCCTCCGCGGCATGGCCGAACTTGAAAAGGAGAGCATCGATCTAGTCGTCACCTCCCCGCCTTACAACCTGGGAATCGAATATCGCAGCTATGACGACACTTCCCCGCGTGAAGCCTTCCTCCTCTGGTGCGCAGACTGGGCTGGTGAAATCCTGAGAATCCTCCGCCCTGACGGTTCCTTTTTCCTGAATCTGGGCGGATCTCCCAGCAATCCGCTTCTGCCCCACCAACTACTCCTTGCGCTGACCGCACCCGATCTCTTCAAGCTCCAGAACACCTTCCACTGGATCAAGTCGATTTCCATTCAGACCCGCAATGACAAGATTATCAGTGCAGGCCACTTCAAGCCGATCAATTCGCAGCGATATGTGAATGACTGCCACGAGTTCGTGTTCCATCTCACGAGAAACGGGTCCGTTCCCCTCGATCGTCGGTCCGCCGGAGTTCCCTATGCCGACAAATCGAACATCAGACGATGGAAGCACACCAGGGGGGTCGATCGCCGCTGCCGGGGCAACACCTGGTTCATCCCCTACGAAACAATCCGGTCAAGGGAGGGGCAGCGCCCACATCCTGCCACCTTCCCGCCGGCCCTCGTAGAACAGTGTATCACGCTTCACGGCCAGGGCTCAGAAACCGTCCTCCTCGATCCCTTCCTCGGAATCGGATCGTCCGCCCTGGCCGCGCGCAACCAGGACATCGCCACCTGCATTGGTTTTGAGATCGATGAGCAATATATTCAGATTGCCCGTGAACGACTGGAGGATTCCGCCGACCAGCCGGGGCAGCAGTCTGCCACTCCCCTGAAAGTGGAGCATGAGCCCGAACTTCCTCTCTAACCACTGCCCGTCTCATGGAACACGAGCTTTCTGAGGAATTCGCGAGCGTGGAGTCCATCTTCGTCCGGCACCGCAATGTTCTCATGATCCGCGGCCGCTTCCCGCCCATTTACACAGACTACTATCTTCACCTGATGCAGCACGGGTTACGCTATCCTGAGGACCTCGACGCTACCCTCAAGGGTGCCATGGCCATGCTCACCCTTCACCTGGTCGCGAGACCCTTGGCAGAAACCATCGCCTGGACTGTCAACATCCGCACCCCAAGGATAAACCTCTTCACTACTGGCTCCTCCCTCCACCAGCAGATCACCGGGCGCTGTTTTACCGAGGATGTCCGCGAAACAGATCGCAACATCTTCTATTCACAGACCACCGTCCCTGAGGAGGAGTCGCGGCGCAGTTCGCTGGAGGTTTCCTCCACCGATCCCCTTGAATGGACTGAAAAGCTCTACCAGCATTCCGAGCAACGACCGGGCCGAGCCTTCCGCCTGCCCGACGAGACCTTTGTCCTTCTCGCGGCCCAGCCCGACTATGACGAGCAGTGGTTCACGTCCGTCGACACCCGTGATATCGCCCGACTCGAGCAATCTGAGGAAACCAGTCTCCTGGAAACTCGCCGCTTCCGCTGGGATTGTGGCTGCGACCTGAATCGTGTCCTGCCAGCGCTCGGAACCTGGCGCGACAAGCCTGAGGAGCTCTTCCAAGGCCAGGAAACGATCACCGTTCAATGCCCTCGCTGCGCCGCCAAATTCGAGGTTACCCCGGACATGATTTGACATCTGCGCCCCCTGCCCTATCGCTCCCGCTCATGTCCACCTTCGATGTCCCTCCCAGCCGGCGAGGAACCGGCTCCCTGAAATGGGACAAGCGCCCCGAGTTGCAGCCTTTCTGGGTTGCGGACATGGATTTCCCTTCCCCGCCGGAAGTGATCGAGGCTCTCCACCACCGGGTGGACCACGGTGTCTTCGGCTATGCTGTGCCTCATGATGACCTCGTCGACTCCATTCTCGCCTACCTCGCAAAACGACATGGGGCATCCATCTCTGCCGATCACCTCGTCCATCTCGGTGGACTTGTCCCTGCCCTCTCCCTCGCAGGCCGGGCATTTGCGGATCCCGGAGACGCCCTCCTTACATGTACGCCCATCTACCCGCCCTTCCTCAATATTCACCGTGATGCCAGCCTCGAACTCATCACCGTCCCCCACATGCTTGAGGATGATCAGTGGGTGTTCGACTGGGATTCCATGGAGACAGCGGTCACCCCCGGCACAAGGCTCTTCCTTCTCAGTAATCCCCAGAATCCCCTGGGACGCGTGTTCTCAGAAGAGGAAATCATTCAACTGGCCGAGTTCTGTGACCGCCACGATCTCATCCTGGTATCCGATGAGATCCACTGTGATCTCATCCTGGATGAAGAACGCACGCCTCATTTCACAGCTCTCCGGCTTCCGGACAAATATGCCGTTCGGACCATCACGCTCCTCTCTCCCAGCAAAACCTACAATATTGCGGGCATGGGCTATGCCTACGCAGTCATCCCGGATCAACGCCTGCGGCACCGCTTTGCCAGCAAGCGTGGACACACCCTGGCGGAGATCACCTGCCTCGGATACCACTGCGCCGAAGCGGCCTATCGTCACGGTGAGTCATGGCGCCGTGAGCTAATCTCCTACCTCCGATCCAACCGTGATCTCCTCACCGCCTTCTGCCGCGAGGAACTCGGCAAGGTGACCATCCCGGACATGGAGGCCACCTACCTCGCTTGGCTCGACTTCCGCCCTGCCGGGATCCCAGAACCAGCCCGGTTCCTCGAAGAGGAGGCAGGCCTTTTCCTCTCCGATGGCCGGTTTTTCGGTGGCCCCGGACACGCCCGCCTCAATTTCGGATGCAGCCAGGTGCTCCTTGAGGAGGCCCTCGAGTCCATCCGCAAAGCCCTTGGCAAACGGACCTAGTTCCCTTCCTCCTCACTCCTGATGCCGCTCCCTGGCATCATGGCCGGACTTTCATCCTGCCGGTTCGGCGAAACGTTGCACCTGCCGACGTGCACGCCGGCGACCGCTTTCGCAATCACGCACTATCACCATTATCACCCAGATGCCGATACATGTAGTAGTGCTCGATCCCCGCCTCATGAAATGACTCGCCACGAACCCGGAAGCCTTCCTGCTCATAAAACCCCAGGGCCTGTGTCTGCGCATGGAGAAACACCTGCCCCAACCCCCACCCACGCGCAGCCTCCACCAACGCCCGTAGCATGCCGGTTCCGGCACCCCTCCGGCGGTGGGTGCGCAAAACCGCCAAACGTCCAATTTTTCCTTCGGGAGCGAGGCGGCCCGTAGCCACCACCTCACCCTTTTCACCCAGCACCAGAGCATGCAGGCACTTTTCGTCTTTCCCATCCCAGTCAACCTCCGGTGGAACATTCTGTTCCTCACCGAAGACTGTATTGCGTATCGTGCAAATTTCAGATTCCGCCTCTGAAAAACTCGTTAACAGGATTGTCACCCTTCAGGTACCGTGACGGGCGGAAGCTTCCCAGTCAATCGACGACCGCGCCGGGCTCCCTTTCCCCCCTCTCGCCAGCCTGCTCCCCGGAGTGGAACTGGCCCATGGAGAATCCTCAGAACAGTTCAATTTCACCGCTGTGGATCAAGAGAACGCTACAGAATCCCAGTCTTCCAATCGTGTGCTGTCTGGCAGGGTTTCAACCCGAATTCCGGACGAGCACTATTCCCGCCTACGGTCCCCGGGCGAAATTCCTTGTCCCCATTACTCCCACGACTCCCTCCTTGCCCCCCGGCCCCGTCTGCCGCATTCTGAGCCCGTGAGATTCGTGCTCCTCCTGACGGTTCTTTTCCCCTTTACCAGCCTCTCTGCGGCCGTCCAGGAATACGTCATCCTCTGTGGAGGTCCCGCCCTGCGGAAGTGGGAGGATCTGCGTAATGAAAACGAACAGCATGACCGGTGGTGGGGCAACTTCATCCGCGCCTCCACCCTCCGCATGGCTGAGATCCGGCTCAGGCACGGCAGCGAAGCCAAGCTGATCTGGATCGTCTACCGGCCCGGTTATCTCTCCCGCGCCCACGCTGACGGCAAATCCTATCCAGTCTGGATCCAGGAACAGGCCGACAAACGCAATTGCCAGCTCATCTGGATCGATAGTGGGGCTCAGGCCATCACCGCCATCAACGAACGTCCTGCCCGTTCCATTTTCAGCTTCGACTATTTCGGCCACTCCAATCGCTACGCCTTCATGCTCGACTACAGCAACGATATCATGGCCATCTCAAAGGCTTGGATCCACCAGCGGGATCTCGGCAGGATCAGGAAATCCGTCTTCTCCCGGGAAGCCATCTGCCAGAGCTACGGGTGTCATACCGGCGAGAGCATGAGCAAGGTCTGGCGCCGGAAGATCGGCAATCGCCTCATCGGTGCAAACGGGAAAACCAACTACAGCGAGGTTGGCCAGGGACGCCTGCCATACGTCACTGGCACGTGGGTCCGCTAACCAAGGCTGAGGACGACCATGCACTACGCTGACCTTGCTGCACTCTACCACCAACCGTTTTTTTCCCTGCTGCAGCAGGCTCGCGAGGTGCATGAAAATCATTGGAGCGATTCCAGCGTCCAGCTTTGCGCCCTGCTCTCTATCAAGACAGGAGGCTGCTCGGAAGATTGCTCCTATTGCGCCCAATCAGCCCACTACACCTCCGGGTTGGATGCCGAGCGCCTCATGGAAAAGGAGCAGGTTCTTGAGCAGGCCCGGTTGGCCAAGACAAACGGGTCCACCCGCTTCTGCATGGGTGCAGCGGGAAGAGGGGTAAGGGCCGGCACTCCTGGATTCGAATCTGTTCTTGAGATCGTACGCGAGGTAGCCGCCCTTGAGATCGAGGTATGCGTAACTCTCGGGGAACTGGGGGCAGAAGAGGCCGAAGCCCTCCGTCTGGCAGGCGTCACTGCCTACAACCACAACATCGACACCTCCCCTGAGAACTATCCCAACATCGTCACCACCCACAGCTTCCAGGATCGCCTCAACACGATTCGTCACGTGCAGGATGCCGGCATGTCGGTATGCTGTGGAGGAATTCTCGGCCTGGGAGAGACCGTCGAGGATCGCCTGCGCATGCTGGAAGTGATTTCAGAATTCAACCCTCCACCCGAGAGCATTCCCATCAACACGCTCATGCCCATGCCGGGGACCCCTCTTGCCGACGGCAAACCGGTCGACGCATTCGATCTCGCCCGCCTTATTGCTCTCACCCGCATCTCAACCCCCCGGGCCCGCGTCCGCCTCTCGGCCGGGCGCACCTGCCTCTCCGATGAAGCCCAGGCTCTCTGCTTCTTTGCCGGCGCAAACTCAATCTTCTACGGCGATAAGCTCCTTACTGCTGCCAACCCGGCAGTTCAGAACGACCTTGCCCTTTTGGAGAAGCTCGATCTGGAAGCCAAACCGGCCAACCGCTCCGCTCCGGCTCCCTGCTCAACCCCGGAACGTCCTCTTTCTCCGGCTCCCAAGTAGGCCATAACAGCGAATGCCCTCCCTCCGTCTTTGCGTCACGGTCGCCACACAGACCATGGAGGTCTGGAAGGGGGATGAGCTTCTAAAAACCTATCCGGTCTCCACCTCCAGATTCGGACTGGGCACCGAGGAAGGCAGTTTCAAAACCCCTCTCGGGTCCTTTGAAATCTGCGAAAAACACGGAGGCGAAAAACCCCTGCATACTATTTTCAAGGAGCGCAAACCTGCTGGAAAGTGGAATCCCGATCAGACCCCGGGAGAGGAAGACCTCATCCTCGCCCGCATCCTCCGCCTTCACGGACTGGAGGACAACAACTCCAATTCCTACCAACGCTACATCTATATCCATGGCACAAACCATGAGGACAGGATTGGCACTCCCGCCTCCCACGGTTGTGTCCGCATGAAAAATAACGATGTCGCCGAGCTCTACGACCTCATACCTCTTGGATCCCCCGTTCAAATCTCCAGGGACTGAGAGATTTCACAGCAAATACAGAAAGAATACCTGCTCAAACTTCAGCCCGCACATGCCACGCTTCGATTCTCCCCAGTCGGGCTGCCTGGCGACCGTTTCCCGCCGCCTCTGTCGTTCTCCTCCCGGGCATCGGAGCTCATGACAAAAGCGCCCTCTCCTTCGGGAGGGCGCCTTCGTTGAAAAGGTGATGTCGAGATAAGGAGGCTTACTCCTCTGCCTCCTCACTTCCCTCATTTTCTTCATCCTCTATCTCACCCACCTCCACAGCGAGGTCGACCCACTCTATGTAGGCCATGGGAGCCGAGTCCGAGAAACGGGGACCGAGCTTGACGATCCGGCAGTATCCGCCCTGCCGGTCGCTACAGGCGGGGGCCACATCGGCGAAGAGACTGCTCACCGCCTCCTTTTGCCGAAGGAATCCTGCAGCCTGTCGCCGGGCATGGAGATCTCCCCGCTTCCCAAGGGTGACCAGTCGCTCGGCTAACGGCCGCAAGGCCTTCGCCTTGGCGAGGGTTGTCCGGATTCTGCGCTCGCGAATCAGGGAGCAGGCCAAGCCTGAGAGGAGAGCCCTCCGCTGACTGGCGTTCCGTTGTAATTTCGCGGTCTTTTTGCGATGCCTCATGGCGATAACTAAGGGTGATGGTTATTCGTCGATATTCTGGGCAATCAGATCCGCGAGGCCGACCGGCGCTTCGTCCTCCACTCCCAGACGCGGCACGGCCACTGATGGCATGGGACCGGTCAGGAGGGTCGGATCGAAGGTCATACCCAGGCTCAGGCCCAACTCCGAGAGCTTGTCCTTGATCTCGTTGAGCGACTTCTTTCCGAAGTTGCGGTACTTCAGCATTTCAGCCTCGGTCTTCATCGCGAGCTGACCCACTGAAGTAATGTTCGCGTTGTTGAGGCAGTTGGCCGCCCTTACTGAGAGTTCGATTTCGTTCACGCTCATGTTCAGGAGCTTCTTGAGCGCCGCGTTCTCCTCACTTTGCTCGGCCGGTGCCTCCTCGAATTCAACCGCGTCATCGTCGTAATTCACGAAGACATCCAGATGATGGCGCAGGATGGCGGACGCATGAAGAAGCGCTTCATGAGGTTCCACGCGCCCGTCGGTCCATACATCGAATATGATCTTGTCAAAGTCCGTCATCTGGCCGACCCGGGTGTTCTCCACCTCGTACTTCACCCTCGTCACTGGAGAGAAGATGGAATCGATCGCAATCACCCCGATGGGCATTTCCTCTCGCTTGTTTTCGTCACCGGTCCGGAAACCGCGCCCCACCTGCACCTCAAACTCACAGTCAAACTTCACCGAGCGATCCAGCGTGCAGATCACCTGATCCTTGTTGATGACCTCGTAAACATTGTCATCGTCAATATCAGCTGCAGTCACGACCCCGGCCTTTTCCACCTTGATCGAGAGAACCCGGGGTTCCTTGTCGTGGTGATGGAACTTAACCTTTTTCAGGTTGAGGACGATGTCGGTTACATCCTCCACCACACCGGGAAGAGTGGAGAACTCGTGCTGCACGCCGGCGATACGCACCGAAGTGATGGCCGCTCCCTCCAGAGAAGAGAGCAGGACACGGCGCAGCGAATTGCCGATGGTATGACCGAATCCTCTTTCAAACGGTTCGGCCACAAATTGAGCATAGCACTCCGTAGCGGTATCCTCGTTCTTGATCAGGCGGTTCGGAACTTCAAACCGGTCGAGCCGAATGGACTCATTACTGCTTTCGTTTTCAGCAACAGGTGCTTCAGACATGATTTCATGGGGTTGCCGGGTTTCCCTCCGGCGAGATGGCTGTCAGAACTTCTGACTGCCCGAAGGACCTACGGCGGTTGTTAAGTCTCGCGGGCAGGGAATAAAGGACATGTTCCTGGCTAATGCAACCCTAAATTCACTCCCCCATTCTCAACGCTCCTCCAGTCCCTAACAGGCGAAAATATCCCGTCTAACATTTCCTTCAACTTTTAGATTGGCTTGTCTCGTCCGGCACGCCATATGCTCTTTTACGTAGCGACCATGAAATCGAAACGCAACCTCACCCGCTTCACCTACGAGACCACCGCCTTTCAGGGATGGCGCCTCTGCCTGAGCCGGGCGGGAACAACGTTTACCAAGTATTTCAGCGATAAGAAATACGGCGGATCCAAGAAATCGCTTGCCGCTGCCGAAAAGGGTCTCGTCGAATTGATTCAACTGGTGGACAACTCCCGCCGCGTTGACGGAAAACTGAGTCAGGCCACCATCCGGAAGAGCCGAAAACTCCTCGAAAAGGCCTGAAGCGGGCAAATCGCGCAGGAGCTTCCCCTCTCGTCTCCTTTCCCAAACCCGTTCCGCTTTATTCCTCCTCCGGATCCTCCGATCCCTCTTCTTCATCGGCTCCTTCCTCCCCCTGCACTGGATTCATCAGATCCCTGATGATCTCACGCAGTTCCTTCGTCGGGATCGCGAACGTCTCACAACGGTTGGCCCGGGCAATATTCATTCCTATGCACTTCCCCTCAAGGTCCAGAAGAGGCCCACCCACGCTCCGAACTGAAAGCGGCAGGTCGGTCTGCAACACGCGGGGGAAATTGCTCCGCCTCTGAGAGACGCGGCCACTCATGGCGTCATTTCGAGTCTTCTCCTCCTCAAAAACGCTCTCCCGTTTCTTCAGTTCCACCTCACGGTCCTGATCTTCCTCGCCACGCTTTATCCTGAGCGTGAGCCTGTCTCCCGGCTCCTTCCTCCCGAGCACCTCCTGCAGGTCCTCCATGCTCTTCACCTCGATGCCGTCGGCCTTGAGGATGATGTCCCCTGACTCCAGACCGGCCTCGTCCGCTCCGGAGCCCTCGTGAACCTTGTCAATCGACAGCCCCCCGCTTTCGTCATTGATTTTCAGGGTCACTCCCAGCACCACCGGGGCGCGGCCCCCGCCGACCTGGCGCGCGTTGGCACTGATGATCCCGACCCGCACCCTCCGGTCACGCCGGGTTGTGGACCCATTGCTCACTACCCAGGTGCCATGCACCGGCTCAGCTTCCGCCCACTCGACCAGAGGAAGTTCCTCGCCGTCCACCTTGAGGAGCGCCACGTCCCACTCCACCGTGGTCGCCACTACCTCCACCTTCTTGAAATGCTTCCGGTCGACTCTCACACTGATTTCCTCAACCTTGTCTATCTCACTGGCCTTGGTCACCAGATAACCGTCTGCACTGACCACCACACCGTAGGCAACAGACTTCCATCCGCCATAGATCACCGCACTGCTCGCCTGCAGGACCTCGCGAACCGGCTCGAAGGCCTTCCAGGTCTCTTTTCCGTTGAGCCTGAACTCCCCCTCGAGCTGGCCAAACTGCTGCTGGGCACAGGCAAGAGAAGCACTGAAGCCAATGAGGCCCAGGAGACTACTTCTCACCCAGTTCCACTTCGATTTCCATCTCTTCATCATCTCGCAGGATCTTGAGCTTCACTTTATCTCCCGGCTTGCATTCCTTGATCAAGGCAGAGAAGTCCTTCCCATTCTCGATCTTTTCACCATTCAACTCCACGATCGCATCTCCTTCCTTGAGGCCTGCCGTTGCCGCGGGCGTCTCCTCCCCCACCGCTTTCAAGATCACTCCACCCTCTTCCCGGTCCTCCGTGGCCACTCCCAAGAAAGCGGGCCCGGCTTTCTGAACGAAAGGCCCCTCCCCGATGAATGCATTCCTGAGCATCTCATCCCAGTTCGTGAGGAACTCCCTCACAGGCACGTGCATGTTCTGCTCCAGACTGGCTCCCACTCGACTGTGTATACCGATCAACCGCCCGTTCATGTCGAAGAGAGGCCCCCCGGAATCACCCCCGATCAGGTTGCAGTCCGAGTTGATCGTTTCGTCCGCCATCCGCACCAGACGACCGATCCGGACTCCCACCCCTCGCTCCTTCTCGAACCCACCGGAATGCCCCAGGGCATAAACCCAGTCTCCAAGTGAAGCGGTATCCTTCTCGTCCAGTTCGACATAAGGATAGGTCCCTTCCTCATCAATCTTGACCATGGCCGCATCTGTCGCAGCCACCAGGCCCTGAGAAGTCGCCTTGTGCTTGGTGCCGTCCTCCATGATAACAGTCATCTTCTTTCCCACGCCTCCACTCACGTGCGCGGCAGTCAGGATCAAACCCTTCTCGCTGACGATAACGCCACTGCCTGAGCCACCTCCCAGATCAATCGAAACCGTAGCCGAACGGGAGCGGGGCAGGCTCTTCTGCAGAGCCTCCTGAATCCTCTTGAGATCCCGGATATTCTCCGGGACCTCCTTCTGGTTGAAGTAGGGACGATCACCTTCCTTTTCTCCAGCCCTGGATCCCACGCTGAAAACCGCGAACAAGAGAGTGCAGAGGATCGCCGACCTTCCGAGGTGCCGTTCGGAATGGGGGAGAGGCTTCATCATCTTTACAGAGGCAAAATAGGTCCCGGGTATTGCCACTTCAACGCCCAAGCCTGAAAAAAGACAACCCAACGGCGTGAAACTGGCCCAGGAAACCCCCTAACCTGTAGCCAACGCCAATTGGGCTGTCTAACCCCCCCCAAAGGGGGAATCTTTATAGGTTTATGATGCAAGGCTCCTTTGCAAGTACAATTCCGCTCAGCTCACCGGCTGAATTTAAGGGCCTTCTGACCATCTCAATCATGATCTCTCGCCCTCACCTGTCGGGATGACTGTGATCGGGTGACGATTCCTCTGAATTGTGAAGAACTCTGTAAATAACTCCCGGAGTTCCGGCAAGGCAGTCCGGGTTCACCATCCTCCCGCCCCGGAAGATCGCGAAAAAAGGCTCTGGCCACCCGTCCCCCGACACCAGTCATCGAGTTGCCGCCTCAATATACGATCACCGAAGGGAAGGAGCCATCGCACAGAAAGAAGGCATGCTCGAAGAGCCTTTTCACATGGCACCGTGCAGTGAGTGCTTCATCGAAGAAATTCCCATCCACCACCGTTACTCCTTCCCCATAACGCTCCTCGCGCCGCCGCCAGCGCAGGCAGAGACAATTCCAAACCGAAGACCTGCCTTCTGCCACGCCACCGCGTCATGATCCGCCTCACAACCTGAAACCAGGACCCTGTCTGCACCCCCGATCATCAGCCGTTCACCCTCTGACAGAACGACAAAAGGACGGGCAGGCTCAACAAGATCCCATCGTGAATCTCCTTTCCGACACGATTCTTCCCAGTCCATGGGGAAACCTCTGCCCCCCTGGCTTACCCTACATTCGTTCCAGGTAGTCCGGCACCTGGTCGCGTTGCCGTGACGGCGGGAGATGGGCGTTGCTGAACGAGATGACCGCACCCACCCCGGCGGCATACGGCGCCCCCAGGAGCGGTCCACACTCTACCTCCGGAAAGCGATACTTCCTGCGATGCTGCAGCCACAGCCAGCCAGTCCACCCTGACAACCCGACGAGGATCACGCAGAAGGCAAGGAGAACCGCCCGGCCGACCAGTCGAAGATTATCTTCTTCGTTCCCCACAGGAGCAGGAATCACCCGGATCTTGCTTTCGAGACGGTGAGCCTCGCGCGTTGCCGTGGCGGCTTTCAACTCCCGTTCGATCCAGTAGAGACGAATCGAGAGTTCAACCAGGAAGTTGTCCAACTGGTAGGCCACATCGCTTTTCTCGAATGCCTCCTGCACTGCGGCCCGCAGCGCACGGTCCTGTTCATCCTGCGAAATCACCGCACGAATATCTGAACTCAGAAAAAACTGCGAGCGATCGGGAGCTCCAAGGTGATAAAAGACCAACGCCACCGGACCATGCTTCGTAAACAGGCCCTGGTAAACGGCCTGAATATCCGTATCCACCGGGAATTCCTGCCTTTGGTCGAAAAGATAGACAAACATGTCGATGTCCGACTCGCTGGAATGGTAGTGGAGGAAACTCTCCCGATCCCGGAACTCCTGTTGCGACAACAAGTCCTGGGGATCACTCAGGAAAATAGATTCCCCTCGCCCGTCTCTGGGAATCTCCCGGAAATATTCGACCATGTGTTCGGCTGAAATCGCGGTCTCATCTTCCTCTGGCTGAGGCGACTCCTCGACTGGTTCCGGCAGTTCCTCCACCGGCGGTTCAATCGTTGCGTCAGGATCGACCGGGACAGGTGCGAAAAAATTCTGGCCCGCCACGATTTCTCCCCTCTTGACCTTCTCGTAATCGCTAGGACTCCAGACAGGAAGAGCAGGCAACCGGGATTTTCTCACCTTCTCCAGTTCCGCTGCTTTCTCCTCCGGGTCCTTCGCCCTGCCTTCTGTCTCTGCGCCCCTGGCCGATCCCGAAGTTGCGCCGGGAGGCCGCAGCGAATCCTGTCCGGTCAGCGCGCCCTCCGGGAGCACCAGGGATAATAGAATGAACAGCCCCTTTCTCATGCCTGTGTCTTCCTCTGGCTCCTCCGGTGACCGGCCCGGATTCGTTCCGGCATCTTTCCGGTTTCTTCCGCCTTCTCGGGCGACTCCTGAAAAGCCGCCGGATCGCGCCGGGCCCGGCGAGCCTGTCTGCCCAGGGTCTTACTGATCTTTCGGATCACCACCTCGCTGGCTTTCATCCACTGCCCCTGCAGAAAGTAGGGATGTGCCGCTGACACGGCCTTGAAGGTCGCCTCATCATCGAGAAAGGGTTGGAGGGAGTAACCATAGGTGATCCCTGCCGACTTTTCCCCAACATCAACGCTCAACAAGATCCCCGCTTCGTTGGGACGGGAAACATCCACGTCCTCGAACGCACCCCGGTTCAGCAACCAGAATCCGAACTGCCGCAGGCTCGGCAATTCCCTGAAAGTCCCAAAGTAGATCCCGAAGAAGAGCTGGGGAAAAGTGGATTCAAAGTTACGCAGAATCCTGAGCAAGGCCACCCGCTCTTTCTTCCGCAACACTCCTGCCGCATCAGTCAGGACTCCCAGTCTCACATCATCTTCACCAAAGACCCGGTCCACATCGGCAATGCTGAATCCACAGTGCGGGCACTGCCGTGCCATGCGGTGAATACGCTGCACACATCGGGGGCACTTCATGACTTCCTCTTCCGATCGCGCATCACTCCATCAACCGTCCCTACCACTCTGCCCCCAGTCCATACCGGTCAGCCAGTTTCAACAACTCGTCCCGCATGGGCCACTCGTCAGGCCTCTCGCTGCGCTTGTGACGCTGGCTCGCGCCCTTCAATGGCATGCAGCCGGTATTATCCCCGGCGGCCCTTACTTCCTCTACCTCCTCCGCACTCAGGACAACCTCCGGAAGAGCTCCAAACTCTTCGATCTTCTCCTCGATGGATCTTCCCTCATCACCTGCTTCCTGAATGAAGGTGGGGACCACGCTCTTCACAGGCTCCTGGGAGAGATTCCACAGACAAGCGAAATGCAAAAGGGAAAGTCCGTGTCGATTGATGATCGGGCCCATCTTCTCAATCCGCTCATGGCCTTCCTCCACCCAGCCTTCCGGTCTGTAGGATCGGTGATCGCCGGGCCTGAAATCATGTCCAGGCTTCACGTCGCCCTGAAACAATCCTCCATAGTCAACCACTCTGGTCAGAATCTCAACCCCGTGTTCCCGGGCTGCTGGTAGCACGAACTGCCCCGGCCACGGCTCCAGCGGATTAATAATGATCATGGCCCATTCGATCAACTCCCCAAAGCGCTCGAAACTGCAGATCAAGTCGAGGACAAAGCCATTGGCCGGACCTGGTGCAACACCCAGGCGCTGCGCCATTCCCTCTTCCTTGAGGGCTGCCATGGCCTTCCACACGTCCTCCTGCGTGTATCCCAGCTCATCCGGATTGTGCAGAAGGAGAAGGTCAAAATGGTCGGTCCGATTGTTCATGAGCGATTTCTCACAGGCCATCCGAAGATAGTCGCGATACTCCGCAGGCTTACGCAGGCCGGGATCGGTGAAGCGCGGGTAGCCTCCCGCCCCGGATCGTGACCCTTCATAAAAATCGTGCCCGATCGCTCCCACCAGACAATAGGACTCCCGGGGATAGTCGCTGAGGGCCTCTGCCAGTGCCGCGTCAGCCTGACCATGTCCATACACATCCGCCGTCACGAACGTCCGCACACCGCTCTCATATGCAAGGCGGATACACTCCAGGTAGCGATCTTCCTCCAACGTCTCGCCAAAATGCATGTAGCGGCCTCCGCTCCAGGTCCCGTATGCTGTTCTGGTCAGATTCATCAGTCTTTCCATACTTAGAGGCAACGCCGGAAACCGTCAACGCTAAGCAAACTCCCCCCTTGAATGACGGTGGAAAATCACCAGGAATGCCACGATCCACCCTTTCTCCAGTATTCACAGGGTAGGCCCATATCTGACGCTCTGTTCACAATCTATTCCCAAACCCGTCTGCATCCATCCACCGCCTTGCTTGACTTGCCCGGTGCAGTTTCCATCGTGGCCGGGTGATTCAGCCTTGGGACGAACGCGAGCTCGCGCAGGGCCGCTGGTTTCGCACAAGAATGGGCCCACTCAATCTTGCCCTTCTCCGTCGCCATGACGAGTGGCGCGTAAGTACGTGGGAGCACGGGGATTTCCCGGAGTTGCCAGAGGAGGGCGACAGGCAGGATCTCCCTGCCAGTCTGGAATGGGGGCGCTGGGACTGCGGCGACGACGACTCCCGGGTTCGTCTCCTGCCCTCCTTCCCTGATCTCCCCATTATTGCCAAACCAACCACCTCTCTCTCCATTGCCCCCAGGGGGAACGCCCTCTTCTATGTTGGCATCCCCTCAAGCATTGAGGTTCACGGCGAATGTGGCACCGGCCTGCGCAAGCTCACCAGTATCTCGACGGAAACCCTCAGCAAGACCTGGCACGGCAACCGCTCCGAGGGCGAACCCTGTTACTCGCTGCGCACCCGCGCGCGTCGTCACTTTGAGCCCGAAGACTGGCCCAGGCACGATATCATCGTGACAGTGGATCTGTATAACGAAGGCGGGGAACCATTTGAATTTGAACGACTCTTCCTCGACCTGGGACATTTTTCCATCTTCGCCCATGAAGGACGGCTCTGGTCCAATGCATGCCGCATCCGGATAAGAGAGGACGAGGAGGAAGGCAACGACATCACCTACGAACCCGGCCCCCTTCACCCTGCCGCCGATGCCACTGAAATTACTCATGCACGGGCCGGAACGATACGCCACTCCTCCCTCCGACGGGCATTCGCCTCTGTTATTGACGTCATCAACTGAGCCTCTGCCGTGACCACCCCGATTCTCGCCGCCCTGCCCGTCTGGTTCGCCAACTTTCTCGAATCAGAAGCCCTCTGGAAGGTCGTAGGGGCTGCCGCCATCCTGCTGGGCGGTGTCATCACCATCACGATCCTCAACAAGGCGGCCCTCCGGATCTTCGGCTCGCGCCTGGGATCTCAGGGCGTGATGGTGCTCAAGAAGCTCATCCGCTATCTTGGCTTTGCTTTCGCATGCATCCTGGCTCTCAACCAGATGGGCCTGGACCTGGGAGCGATTCTCGGAGCAGCCGGGGTCGCCGGCATCGCGATCGGATTTGCGGCTCAGACTTCGCTCTCGAATATCATCAGCGGATTCTTCCTCATTGGTGAACGACCCTTCGAACTTGGTGACATCATCGAGATCGATGGTATCAGCGGCACAGTCGACACCATCGGACTGCTGGCACTCACCCTGCGCACTTTCGACAACCGCTCGGTGCGCATTCCCAACGAAACCCTGGTCAAAACCAACGTCACCAACGTCACCCGGCATCCGATCCGACGGTTCAACCTGGAGGTGGGCGTGGCCTACGACGAGAACATTGGACACGTCCTCAGCGTGCTGCGGGATGTCTCCGAAAAAAACATCCAATGCCTTGATGAGCCAGAGCCCCTCATCATCTTCACCGGCTTTGGCGACTCCTCCCTTAACTTCCGCCTCGGCGCCTGGTGTATCCAGGAGGACTACGGCACACTCCGCAACACCCTGCCACGCGAACTCAAGGAACGCTTCGACGAGGAAGATATCGAGATCCCCTTCCCCCACATGACTCTCGCTGCCGGCAAGGCCCTGGCCCCCATTCCTGTCAGAATGGTCACGGACGCCGACAAGTCGTGACGGGGATAGCTCCCCCTGAGACTGAAGACTGCATGCGCGAAGTTCCGGGGCAGTCCGACTCCCTCTGAGTCTCTGCGGATCCGGCTTCGGCCTCCAACTACTCCCACTCGATACTGGCGGGTGGCTTGGTGGAAACGTCATAGAGGACCCGGTTCACCCCGGGCACACTGTTGAGAATCCGGTGGCTGGTCTCCCTGAGGATATCGTAGGGGAGTTCTACCCAGTCTGCGGTCATAGCATCTTCGCTCACCACAGCCCGCAGACTCACGGCGAATTCGTAGCTTCTTTCGTCGCCCTTCACTCCCACGGTCCTGACCGGCACGAGCGCGACATAGGCCTGCCACACCTTGTCATACCAACCGTGATCCTTGAGGCGGGAAATGAAGATTGCATCGCTGTCGCGGATGATGCGAAGCCGATCCTCTGTGATCTCACCCGGACAGCGGACCGCCAGTCCGGGACCTGGAAAGGGATGCCGATGCACGATATCATGCGCAATTCCCAAGGACATGCCCAGTTCCCGCACCTCGTCCTTGAACAACTCCGCCAGGGGCTCCAGGACCTTGCCCTGTTCCTGTAGCTCCAGAATCCTGTCCACCCGGTTGTGGTGGGTTTTGATCTTGGAGGCCTTGGTCTTGGCATTCGATGCGCTCTCGATCACATCCGGATAGAGTGTGCCCTGCGCAAGCATATCCGCGTCTCCCACCGAATCCCAGAAGACCTCGATAAACAGATTTCCGATGATTTTACGCTTGGCCTCCGGGTCAGTCACCCCGGACAAATCGCCCAGAAAGCGCTCCGAAGCGTCCACCGTCTCGATGTCCACTCCCATCCGTCGGAAGTTCTTTTGCACCTCATCTCCCTCATCCTTTCGCAAAAGCCCGTGATCGACGAAGATGGCCCTCATCTTGATTCCCGCCTCCTTCAGGAGGACTGCCAGCACGGTGCTGTCCACCCCGCCACTCACACCGCACACGACCTGCTTTTCGCCGACCCTTTCACGGATCTCTTCCAGGAGTTCACGCTTGAAGTCTTCGATACGGAATTCCTGCAGCGAGTCGGCCCGCTGTAGAAAATTCTTCAGGACCCTCAGTCCTTCATGGCTGTGAGTCACCTCCGGATGGAATTGAATCCCAAAATAGCGTTCGCCCCACTGCAGGCTCACCGGCGTGCCATGCTGATTACTGGCAATCACCCGGCAATTCTCAGCCAGATCGTTGACCGTATCCGAGTGACTCATCCACACCTGCGACTCCTGGGAAACCCCCTCAAAGAGCCCTTTCTGCTCCTTCGGCTTCAGCACCGCTGGCCCATATTCGCGATGATCGCTGGCCTGCACATTCCCACCAAACTTGATATTGAGCAGCTGCATCCCATAGCAGATACCGAGCACAGGGACTCCGTAATCCTGTAACCGTCCGAAATCGATGTCGGGCGCATCTTCCTCGCTGGTGCTCCTAGGCCCCCCCGACAGGATGATCGCACCCGGTTTCCCAAGCTCATCAAATTCTTCCAGAGCGTAGAGTCTGGCAAAGAAACCCAGCTCCCGCACCCGTCGCACGATGAGTTGCGTATACTGCGACCCGAAATCAACAACTGCGACGTGCCTGTTCTCTTCCATGACCGTGACCTCAATAACTAATCTCCAGTCCGCTCCTAACTGATCGGCTGATAATTGGTAGGTTCCTGCGTGATGACAATGTCGTGAGTATGACTCTCACGCAATCCGCCTGGCGTAATCCGCACGAACTCGCACTGTGAGCGCAGGGCATCGAGATTTTCCGCACCCACGTATCCCATCCCTGACCTGAGTCCACCCATGAGCTGATAAACCACCTCGGACAGCGGACCCTTGTAGGGCACGCGCCCCTCCACTCCCTCGGCCACCAGCTTGCCGCTGGCACCCTGCCCGTAGCGATCGCCGGACCCCTTCATCATGGCACCCAGAGATCCCATCCCCCGATAGGTCTTGAAGCGGCGCCCCTGAAAGTGAACCGTTAACCCCGGGCTCTCGCGGGTCCCCGCCAGGACCGAGCCCAGCATGACGATATCCGCACCAGCCGCCAGGGCCTTCACGATATCACCGGAGTAACGTATTCCCCCGTCCGCGATCACGGGCACACCATTCTCCCGACACCACGGAGCCACATTCTGAATGGCCGTGAACTGCGGCATACCCACCCCGGCAATCACGCGAGTGGTACAAATCGATCCAGGACCCACTCCCACTTTCACTGCCCGGGCGCCTGCCGAGACAAGATCGCGTGCACCCTGTTCAGTCACCACATTACCCGCCACCACTGGTCGGTCCGAGAGAACTGCCAATTCCTCCACCACCTGGAGAACACGCGAGGTATGCCCCGTCGCGGCATCAATGAAGAGGGCGTCTGCACCTGCCTCAATCACCGCCTGCGCCCGCTCCTTCCACTCCGCTCCCACCCCGATGGCCGCGCCGCAACGCAGCTGGCCATTCGGGTCCTTGGCCGCATCCACAAAAGTGATCTGTTTTTCAATATCGCCCCCGGTGATTAAACCCGACAACCGACCCTCGGCGTCAACGAGAGGCAGTTTCTCAATGCGGTGCTCATAGAGAATCCGGCGGGCTGCCTCGGGAGTGGTGTCGGGGGCTCCCGTGACAAGTTTGTCCCCACAGGTCATGACATCTCCCACCTTGGCCGCGTCGTCGGCAAAATGGCGAATATCCCGACCCGTCACCATTCCGACCAAAACGCCCTCCCCATCGACCACCGGAAATCCAGAGAAACCCTGCTCCCCCATGATGCTCTTGAGATCCGCGATGGTGGTATCACTCCTCACCGTCATTGGTTTCTGGATAACCGCGCTTTCCGAGCGCTTAACCCGGGAAACCATCTCCGCCTCCTCCTCCACAGAACAGGCCCGATGAAGAACCGCCATCCCTCCTTCCCGAGCAAGAGACACCGCAAGTTCTGACTCCGAAACCGTGTCCATGGCCGCGGAAATCACGGGAATCTTGAGCGGGATCTCCTCGGTGAGCGCCGTGTCCAGCCGTGCTTCAGTGGGCAAAACCCCACTCTTCTTGGGCACCAGAAGGACGTCGTCAAAGGACAGTCCCAAAGTCAAATCCGCCATAAGCGAGTCAATAGAAGCTCCGCAGCATTGGCAAGTCCGATCCCGCAAAAGCCTCTGAATATATTCTTACTACCTCACAATCAACCAACTAAACAGCCCGAAACCGGGATAGCCTCCGTTCATAGTGACTCCTGACACCGCCGAATTCCACGCCTCACCTTCAAAGGGGCACTCCTGCCAACTATCGCACCAGTGAACTCGAAGTTAGAACGATCGACACTGCCACTGAGGTGGTGGCTGCTAGATTGCCCATTCCAAGGATTCTCAGATCCACCATCAATCGCAACTCCGTTCGCGAATCTGCCACTCAAGAAAGGAACTCCGATCCACCTTCAATGGCCCTGATGAGCCCCCCCTGAAAGGAACCGAATGATCCTGTCGGAATTGGCATGGATACTGCTTCAAAAACGCTGGCGTCTCAGAAAAGAAGTGCCATGGTGTTGTTGCAGTTCAACTTGTAATGCCCGGGCCAGCTCTCACCCAGACCGTCAGCCAGACTCAGACTCTCGCGCCTCAGATGCGCCAGAGTCTGGAAATTCTGCAGTCGAACACCCTGGAGCTGCAACAGTTACTGCGCCAGTTTCTTGAGACCAACCCGGTCCTGGAGCACGAACTGTCCACCCTCTCCCTCGACGACCTGGACCGGAAGGAGGCGGACCCCGACGAACTGGTAGAGTCACCTGACGATGATCTCCGCGAACTTGCCATCATGGAGCGGCGTGCCAACGGATCCAGCCGGGAAGACGAAGAGCGCCGGGAACACCTCTACAACTCCATCGTAGGTCCGGAAACCTTCCAGCAGCACCTGGCCGACCAACTCAATCTGTCCGCCCTCCCCGATGAATTGCGGGTCGCTGCGCTGGCTCTCATCGGCAACATGGACGAACGAGGCTATTTCGATGAACCCCTTGCAGAAGTCGGTCGCCGTCTGGGCATTCCGGTCGACGACCTGGAACGCGCGAAGACTATCCTTCAGAGCTTCGATCCACCGGGAATCGCGGTGGATGACCTCCAGGAATCCCTGCTCGTACAGTTGCATCGCTCCAACCGGTTGGACTCGCTGGAATTCCGTATCGTCGAGAACCATCTCAATGAACTGGCACGCAAACACTATCCGAAAATAGCACGCGCACTCACCGTGAGTGTCGAGGAGGTGGTAGAGGCCGCTACCCATATCGCTCAACTTGATCCCGCTCCGGGAACCTCCTTCGATCCTTCCAGCAACCCCTACATCATCCCTGATGTCTCATTGGAGAAAGACGGCGAGGGTGAGTGGATCGCAATGCTCACCAACGAATACCTGCCCCGTCTCCGACTGAGCGACACATACAAGGATCTGGTGGCCACCAGCCCCGACCGCAAGCTACGCACCTATCTGCGTAATCAGCTTCGCGAAGGCCGCACCCTCATCAAGGCCCTCGACCAGCGCCAGGCGACCATCCTCGCCATCTCCGAGGAGATCATCAGACACCAGATCGAGTTCCTTGAGAACGGCCCGCGCAGCCTGAAGCCCCTCACCATGAACGAGGTTGCAGAAGCCATCGAGGTGCACCCCGCTACCGTCTCGCGAGCGGTGGCTGGCAAGCACGCCCGCACTCCCCATGGCGTGATTGAATTGCGCCGATTCTTCGCCACCGGCTATAAGACCTCGGAGGGACATGCCGTCTCCAACGAGGGGGTTCGGGAGACCCTTCAATCCATTGTTCATGCCGAGGACCGGCAAAAGCCTCTTTCCGATTCTGCCATCCAGAAAATCCTCTCCCAGCAGGGGATCAAGGTGGCCCGCCGCACCGTGGCAAAGTACCGCGAACAACTCAACATCCTGCCCAGTCACCTCCGCAGGAGCTATTGAGCTAACGCGGCCTCCACCTGACAGAACGGTTTTCCAGAAGATCCCCTGTGACCTTCAATATTCCAACTCTCCCCCGTGGAAGATTTGACAATCCTGCATTGCCCACCGACAACCCTCGATCTATCACATGACCGAAGACGCTATCCGCAATGCTCTCTCTGTTGTCAAATATCCGGGATTCTCCCGGGACATCGTCTCCTTTGGCCTGGTGAAGTCGATCCTGATCGAAAATGGGGTTGTATCAGTGGGAATCCAGATACAGACCCGGGACCCTGAAGTTCCCGAGCAGATCTTCAAAGAGTGCCACGAGATCCTCGATGAAATAGCGGGCGATCCCGAAAAGGTACAGATCGGGATCGATATTCAGGATCCACCCGGCGCCGCAAATACACCGGGTGGAGCGACTGACAAACAGTCCATCCCCGGTGTCAAGCAGGTCATCGCCGTCGCTTCCGGGAAAGGAGGCGTGGGCAAGTCCACGGTTTCCTCCAACCTTGCGGTCGCCCTCTCCAGGCAGGGATTGAAGGTCGGGCTCTGCGATTGCGATCTCTACGGCCCCTCCATCGCCCTCATGTTCGGTGCCACCGACCAGCAACCCATGGCCGACACAGAGGAGCGTATCATTCCCATTGAAGCCCATGGCATCAAGTTGATGTCGATGGGATTCCTTCTTGGTGACAGTGCCCCCGTCATCGTGCGGGGTCCTCTTGCCACCCGTTATACCCAGCAGTTTCTCCAGGGGGTGGCCTGGGGTGAACTCGATGTCCTCCTTCTCGATCTTCCTCCCGGAACAGGAGACATTCAACTAACCACCGTCCAGACCGTCGCTCTCGACGGCGCCATCGTGGTCACTACTCCGCAGGAAGTCGCCCTGATCGACGCCCGCAAAGCCATCAGCATGTTCGCCAAGGTTAACGTCCAGATCCTCGGACTCATCGAAAACATGTCCTGGTTCGAGTGTGAACACGGCACAAGATACCATCTCTTCGGAGAAGGCGGAGGACAGCGCGAGGCTGAACTCATGGATGTTCCCCTGCTTGCTCAGATTCCCCTCGATCCCGATACCAGGCGGCGCTGCGACAACGGGGAACCAGTGGCATTGCTGGACGGGGCCGAATCCCCCATTGCAGCAGCTTTCCAGCGCGCCGCGGAAGCCCTTCCAGTCTCAGCTCCAGCCTGAATGGCTGGACCACCCAGTCGCCGGAAACAGGACAATCCCGGCAAGGATGCGGTCCTTTCCTATGGAGAGCTCAACCCGATCAGCCCCACTGCCGGCGCTTCCCAGAGGCCTCTCTCCTATGCAAAGAGCTTCTCCACTGCCTGGGCCTTGACCAGTTCACGCGGTTGTTTGAGATGATTGAGGACAACGGTCTCCGGATCGATTCCCACGCTGTGATAAATGGTGGCGAGAACCTCTCTCGGATGAACCGGGAGCTCGACCGGGGCGGAGCCCGTCTTGTCCGATTTCCCGTGCACGTATCCGCGCTTGATTCCCGCTCCCCCTATGACAGAGGTATAGCAGTAGGGCCAGTGATCCCGGCCATCCGCGCTATTACCATTACCTGAAGTGCTCACGCCCTTTTCGGGAGCGCGGCCGAATTCCCCGATAGCCACTACCAGGGTCTCGTCAAGCATGCCACGTTCATCGAGATCCTCAAAGAGGGTGGCCAACCCACCGTCCAGCATGGGACCCGATTGGGTCTTCATGCGTTTGCTGAGATCCTTGTGATGATCCCATGAGTGGTTGTCGGAGTTGGCTACCTTGGGCCAGACCACCTCTACCACGCGGGTACCGGCCTCCACCAGGCGGCGAGCCAGGAGACAGCTCTGTCCAAAGGTGTTGCGCCCGTAGCGGTCGCGCAGATCATCGCTTTCCATCCCCAGATCAAACGCCTCGCGAGCCTTGCCCGAGACGATCAGATTCAGAGCCTGCTCATAGTAATTATCGAGGTTATACTTCTCGACAGCCTTTTCGATGGCTGGCATCTGACTCTCAATCGTCTGACGCAAATTGGCGCGGCGGCGGAGACGGGTGGAAAAGACTTCGGGCCGAAGCTGAAGGTCCTCCACACTAATCGCGTCCATCTTGCTCATCTTCATGTCGTCCCCTGGCGGGTAGAGGTAGTAAGGATCGTAAGCCTTGCCCAGGAAACCGGCGGTCCCTCCCTTACCCACCACGTTACTCTCCTGGAGTGGACGAGGCAGCATGACGAAGGGAAGCATGGGCTCGTCAGTGGGTTTGAACCGAATGATGTTCGAACCGAAATTAGGGAAGTCCTTTGGCGAGGGGGGCTCAAGCTGGCCTGACGGACTCACCTTGTCCGTAGTATAACCCGTCATGATCTGGTAGATCGCAGCCGTGTGATTGAAAAGCCCGTTAGGGGTGTAGCTCATCGACCTGATCGTGGTGAACTTATCGTTCACCTTGGCGAGTTTGGGCAGAATCTCGGTGAAGTGAATCCCCGGGATCTGGGTCGGAATGGTCTTGAAGGCCGAGCGGATCTTATCCGGGACGTTTTCCTTGGGATCCCAGAGGTCGAGATGACTCGGCCCCCCCTGCAGGTAGAGCAGGATCACGCTCTTGGCCTTGCCCCAGCCATCCCTGCCTGCATGCGGACTCGCTTTCGACTGATCCTGAGCCGCCAGGATGTTGTTAAGGGTCATCCCCATCATGCCAGCTCCTCCCACACGGAGGAAGTCACGACGGGTGGAACCGAGATGGGCATCGCAGAGATCGCGGCCCTTTGCGCCTTTGATACGGAACATATTTAAGTCAGGTGGCACGGGGCATCCCTGCCCCGCATGGTTGATTCAGTGATTAAACAGGAAAGAGGGGGTGTTAATCAATGCCCAAGTTAAATCCTGGGCAGCGGTGAGTCGGGGATTCTTGGACTGTCTGGCACTCATTTCCACGTCTTTGCGGAACCTGATGAGCCGGGGATCCTCCTCAATAGGCGTTTCTGCATACTGAAGGGCCTTCTTGAGCTCCTCGATTTTCTTGTCCGGTGGGATAGGAGGAATGGGCCCTTTAGCCGCCCAGCGGCGATTCTGGTATTCGACGTCACTCTCTCCGATCCAGGCCGCAAGACCTTTTCTCTCCTCCTCGCTGCGCTGCTCCGCCTCTTTACCGAATGCATCCGCGATGTGGGCAGGGATTCCAAAGTGCAGGGGATCAGCGTCGGTAGTGATATAAACACGGAAGCGCCCTATCGGATGGCTCTTGAAACGGCAGAGCACGCCCACCGTGAGGGTGGCTCCGTTTTCTGAATCCCCCGCTGCAGGCTCCTTCAACTTGAAGACCGCCCGCTGCGGGATCTTCAAATTTGTGCCCGCGAGTGCCCATCCCCGGTTTCCGCCATCGAGATTGCCGTCAAAGGTGCGCTTCACATCAAATTCCTTCTGAGTGAAGCTGGCCTTGGCATCAGCAAAGGGGATTCCCATCCCCGTCGCGCCCTCCGCCTTACTCTGCCAGCGAGCCTGCAACTCGGTGATCACCATATTCCCATCCTTGCTCAGACCCGGTCCCCCGTTAAACGCAAGATCCGGTACAGCCTCAATCATGAGACCGGTGATATTAGTGAGCTTCGTTTCCGTCGTGACGAGGTAGTCGAAGGCTCGCTCACCCCCGCTGCCCTTGACGGAACCGTCCGACAGGATCTCAACCTTGGACTTGTCGGAAGTGGTCACCGAAGCGGGCCTGATGAGGTGCCACCTAGTAGGAATTTCATCTATCTTGGCCTTGGCTGAGAACTCCTCGGCCTTTGCCGGCAGGGTTGCCTCGTAATCAACGATCGCCTTCTTGGAGTCATTCATCTTTTTCTGTCGCTCCCCCTCCAGGCGCTTGCGCTCGGCATCGTGCTGGGGCTGGTAATCCCTGATATCCTTCTGGGCTTTGTCTATCCCTGCCTGGCGTTTAGCTTCCCGCTTCTTGCGAGCGGGTTCCCACTCCTTTTCACGCTTGGAGAGATCGTCCATCATCGCTTCGTGATCCCGTTGGATCAGGGTCCAGTTATCCTGCACTACCTGAACCTCGGAAGAGCCCGGTTCACGATTGAGCACCCGCAGGTAGATTTCCTTGATCAGCTTCACGTCGTCCTTCTGCTCATCCACCAGCTTGGCAATCGCATTCTTGGGATCCGCAATGGCATCCGCAATGTCAGGACCGCTCAGAAGGGCCATCACTCCGCTGAGTTGCACATCATTGGCGCGGTCACACTCGCAGGCACTCTCCCGGGTGGGGCGACCCAACGTAGCAAGCAGGCCACTCTTGGTGTCCTGCTTGGCGTCGATCTGCTTTGCCTGCAGCTTCGGCGCAGAACCCGTTACCGCATGAACCGCATCATAAAGCACTTCCGCGGGAAGACGACGGGCCTGGGCATGAGAGAAGTTGATCTGATCGTCCTCATTCCATTTGTTGGTAGCCAGGGACAGTTGATAGATCCGCGACTTGCAGATTTCGGCAATGAGTTTGCGCACATCAAAGCCCCCTTCCACGAACTTCCTGGTTAGATGGTCTAGGAGCTCAGGGTTGGAAGGAGGGTTGCCGGCACGGATATCATCGAGCGGCTCGATAACCCCCGTTCCCATCAGATACCCCCAGATACGGTTGGCATAACTCCGCCCGAAGAACTGGTTGTCACTCGCCGTAATCCAGGCTGCGAGTTCTTCGCGCCGGGTAGCGCCCTTCTCGGGAGTGGCCTGAGGTTTCTCGTGCTTCACCAGATAGGGAAAGGCCGGCGGGGTTACCTGGCCGGTACGTTCGTGCTTCATCTCCCCCTCCCCGGCATCCTTGGCGATCTCGTAGAGCGGCTTGGCTCCCTCTACTGCGGTTCCGCCAATGTTCTGCTTGGGGGCATTCTTCCCATCCCTTTCCAGCTTCACCCGGGAAAAGTAGGCGGCGATCTCATAGTACTGGTTCTGGGTCCACCGCTCGAAGGGATGATCATGGCACTTGTTGCAGTTGAAGCGGGTCGCCAGGAAAAGGTGCGTGGTATTCTCCATCAGGAGGTCAGGATCGCGATGTATCTTGAAATAGGACGCGGGCGGGTTTTCCTTATTCGATCCACTGGCGGTGAGTATCTTACGCACAAAAGTGTCATAAGGCGTGTTGGTCTCCACCTCCTTGCGAATCCACTCACGATAGATCTTTGCTCCTTCCCCTCCGAGGAACTTACTGTTCACCATGAGCATGTCGGCCCACTTGTTTGTCCAGTGCTGCACAAATTCAGGAGAACCTATGAGATCATCGATAACCTCCTCCCGCTTGGCTTTCGAGTCGGTGGGATCCGCCAGGAACAATTTCAGTTGAAGCGACTTGGGCGGCAACCCGGTTAAATCAAGATAAACCCGTCGGATGAACTCTTCGTCGCTGCAAAGGTCGCTCGGCAGGATCTTCATCCGCTGCCACTTGGCGGCCACCAGTTTGTCGATTTCTCCCCAGGCAGGTTGCTCGACCCACTCAAACCCGCTCCGATCTCCCATCACGGTCAGAGTAGTGGCCGCGTAAGCGCCTTCGTAGCGCGCCAGCACGGGCGCTTCTCCCCGGCGCAGGGTAGTCATCAATCCATAATCGTCATGGATCGCCACGTCCTGATTAGCGCTCTCCACGAACGATTCGCGCGTCACATCACGCGTCGAACCATCCGCATAAGTTGCTACCACCCGTATCTGCTGCTGCCCACCCACTTCCTGAATTACGGGGTTCTTCGGAGACACCTCGATCGACTTCACTACCGGATTGGGGTCGGCCAAGCTTGAGCCATTGGCGATCCAGTCGCGGATAATCTGGTAATACTCTGAATGCGGTTGGGTCACCTGCTGCCCCTCGTGGGGAACCGCTCCGGTTGCCTTCAGGAGCATGAGACTATCGTCGGGAGAGGCGTAATTCACACGTCGGGCCGAAATGTCATCGCTAAAAGCCCGCACGTCCAAGAGTGGATCGTAGCCGCGGAGGGAAAGCTTGAATCCGTTTTTGCCGTCCTTGGCGCCATGACAAGTTCCCGCATCACAACCCATCCGACTGAGCACCGGTTTAACATCACGCACGTAGTCGGGAATGCAGGGGGCCTTCACATTCGTAACCATCACCTTCACCTCGGCCCTGTGGTTGCCGAGATTCACCGACAGCATTCCCTCCCCATCCCTGATGGGTTGAACCCTCCCCCGCGGAGTCACTTCCAGGAGTCCGCCTGCCCCCTCCGCCAACACCTGCCTGGTCACATCGGATTTCCCTCCCTGTTTCAAAACCGCCGTCACCAGGAACTGCACATACTGATCGGACTTGTCGAAGACGATCTCACCCGGCTCCAGGGACAGGGAAATGATCTCGTCCGCAGATATCCTGCGCTCGCTGAGTTCTGCGCGCTTTCCGCGTTTCCGATTGAGTGGCTTCTTCTCTCCTATCTCACGCTGGGCCACGACCTTGGTTCCTTCCACCTTTACTGGCACGAAATCGCCCTTCACCTTTCCGTTCTCCACCTCAATAAAGCGTACTTTCCCATCCGCTCCGGCCGCCACAAGAATCTTACCGTCAGGAGAGAAGGCCAGTGAGAACATCTCCGTTTCCGGCACGTCAACGGAATGAAGCACCTTCACTTCGCGGGCCCAGTATTCCTCCAGTTTCTGCTTCTCTCCTGGATTAGGTGTCTTGTTAAAGATATTCTTGATGTCCCCAGGGATGTTACTGTCGTACTCGGAGTTGTAGATGGTGATCGTTCCTCCGCCATTCAGGCTGCTGACTCCCGCCGCCCGTTTCCCGTCCCTGCTGAAGGAGAGATCCCAGATACGCCCCGGCATACGTGGAAATTTGCGAACCACATTGGCGTTGTCCCCAATCTTGCGCGCCGTCTGTCGCTTCAGGCGGAAGACCTGTGGTTGCCCATCGGAACCACCCACCAAAACCTCGTCCTTCAATGGATGACCCGCCACCGCCGCAATCCCGCCCTTCAACTCCCCAGGCGTGATCGAGGTAAGGTTATCGATGAGTCTCTCAGTTTCCACCTCGGTGTGCTTTGCGGTCATATCGCGCCCCACGCTGATCACCTGCTTGCCATCCCGGGAGAAGACGGAATCAAGGACCCAGTCGTTATGCCCCCCCATGAAGAGTACCTGTTTTCCGTCCGAAACCTTGACCGCGCGAAGGGTGTTATCGCTGCACCCGAAGGAAACCAGTTTGCTGTCCGGAGACCAGGCGACTCCGTAAATCGTGTCATATGTCACCGGCACCGAGACCTTGAGCGTCTTCTTTGCCACATTCCAGACCTGGACCTCACCCATCCGGCCTGGCAACCCCCCGGTTGCCGCCAACATGCTGCCATCCGGCGAGAAGGCCACACTTTCTATGCGCTCGGAAAGCCCCACCAACCGTGCCACCAATTCGCTCCCGTCCGCCTTATGGATAAGGATCTCGTGAAAACCCGCCACCGCGAGCAATGAGCCATCCGGAGAGTAATCCATCGAAGTCACCACCGGTGGCACCGCGTAAACCGGCGGATTATTCATGTCATATTTCTGGAAGGCATTCTCGGGCGTATCATCCACTGCTCCCTCGGCGATCCACCGCCTGAGCAGCGCAATCTCGGTCTCGTGCAGAGCCTTCTCCCTGGGAGGCATCTCCGCCTCGCCATCATCATCAGGGGTGATCTGCTCGATCAGAAGACTCTCATCGGGTTTTCCAGGAAGAACTGCCGCCTCATCACTTTCTCCCCCTTCAATAAGGCGCTTCACATCGGTGAGGACATAATCACCCTTGGCCTTGGCTGGTTGGTGACATCCTTGGCAACTCGCCTGCATCAGCGGTCGAATGTCGTTCCAGTAACTGACCGGACGGTCGGAGCCTTCGTTCTCTCCTTCCGCACCGTGAACGAAACCGACCGGGAAAATCGCAATGGCTGTCAGCGCCAGCGACGAAAGGAATCCGTGCGTGTGTCTCATGGGTTTTCTAGAACCCATAAAGCTTGGCAGTATCGAAGGGATCTTACAAGCCAACCGTCCCGAATTAATCCCTTCAGAGGATGAATCTGAGCTCCCGGCCTTCAACTTGATCCGAAGGCATGGGAATAAGTCGTCCTCGGGCGACACTGCCCCACTCCCAACACCCCTGGATCGAATGCCCACGGGCCGCCATCCGGATCCCCCTGCGGGCTGATTTCGCCCCCGCACCACCGGCCAGAGACTTCAGGAACTCCGCCGCCCCTGTTCACGGTCACTGCTCCTGCCAGGCCTGACATGCACCGCCACCGCCCGCACCTCGCTGCTCCCACACCCTTGCTCCTCTTCCTCTCTCCCGGTAGACTCCCGCTATCAAGCCCTGCGCGCGCGCGCATGCCACAAAAAACAATCAGCATCAGTCTCCCTGCCCTTCAGCCCTGGGCCGCTCTGACTTTCGCGATCTCGTTCGCTTCGGGCCTGCCTGCGCAGGAGACCCCTGCCCCTCCCGCCGAACTGGCTGGAGCGCTCTACCTTGATGCCTGGCAGATCGAGAAAGAGTTCGTCGTAAGCCCACTCGCCCTCCAGCAATGGCTCGATCTCGGAATCACTACAGATTCCAGACTCTCCCCGGAGGAGCGCGCCGCCCTGAAACCGAAGATCGGCAACTTTCTGGCACTGAAGTGCCCCGTCACCATCCAGGATGAACCGATCGAGTTCACTCTCGACCGCATTCATTTCATCGAACCCAAGGCCACCGAATTCTCCCTCATTGATCCAAAGGCAACCGTCTCTCCACGGGACATCCGGATTAGCGTGGTCTACGCCGCCCCCAACATGGACCTCCGCCAGGCCCTTCAGGTCTTCTGGAACCTCATCCCCGAGAACGCACCCTTCGTCACTGTCAAGGTAGCCGATGCGGCTGGGACACGAAGTTTCAATCTCACCAAGTTCAATCCTGCCTTGAACATTCGCGGCCGCTACCGCTCCGCCGGTCGCAACGCTCCTCTCCCCCCTCCTCTCCTGCCCACCCTCGACGCCAGCATCGTCAGTTTCCCCTGGCTCACTGTTCTGATTGGTCTGGGGCTTGTTCCCCCGCTCATCTGGTTCCTGCGCAGTAAACGGAAAAACCCCGCTCTAGCAGTCCTGCTCATCCTCCTTGCCATCACCGCGACAAGCCTCACACACATCAAGGTGGAGATCGGCAAGGGCTCCGGAACCGAACTCAACGAGACCCAGTCGTCCCGCATTCTCGATCCCCTCCTGCGCGGCGTCTACCACTCCTTCCACTATCGCAAACGCAGTGAACAGTACGATGCCCTCAACAAGGTGGTGGGAGGAGCAGCCCTCACCCCGATATTTCTCGAAGTGCAGCGTACCCTTGAGAGCCGCTCCCGGGACGGCTCCCGGGTTCGCGTGAATGATCTGCGCATAGAAGACTCACAGCCCTCGCCCCTGCCCGACCGACCGGGCTTCACTGCCATCTGCAACTGGGAGGTCCGTGGCCGGGTGGGGCACTGGGGGCACTTCCACGATCGCACCAACCTTTACCGTGCCACCTTCGTAGTTGAACCCCTGGAGAACACCTGGAAGATCACACAGCTCCGTCTGCACGAGCGCCAACGCGAACCGGCATCGGCGTCCACTTCAACATCCACCCCCGATTGATCCGTGCTCCAAGTCGAAGAGATCGAATTTCAATATCCGCAAAGCGACTATCGCCTGCGGATCGACCACTTCGCCTGCCAGGCGGCACAGGCAACCGCGATCGTCGGGCCCAGTGGTTGCGGAAAGACCACCTTCCTCAATCTGGCCGCCGGGATTCTGCACCCGTCCAGGGGAGTTGTCAGCGTGGACGGCGTCGAGGTCAGTTCCCTGGGAGACGCCATGGGTGCAACCTTCAGGCTGACGAGAATAGGGCTCATCTTCCAGGAGTTTGAACTCGTCGAGCATCTCGCGGTAGGAGAAAACATCCTTCTCCCCGTACATCTCGGCCTGAGATCGCAACGGCCCGCCATCGAAGCGGAGGCGAAACGACTCGCCGAACATACCGGAATCGCAGGCTACTGGAGAATGCACCCTCGCAACCTCTCCCACGGCGAGAGACAGCGGGTCGCCATCTGTCGTGCCCTGAGCACGAAGCCCAGCCTTGTTCTGGCCGATGAACCTACCGGTAATCTTGACCCTCGTAACAAGCGCAGGGTGCTGGATGTCATGATCAACACCGCCCACGAGCGGGGACAGTGTCTTGTGGTCGCCACCCACGATGTCGAACTGCTGGATGCCTTCGACGCAGTCGTGCAGTTTGAAGAACTCAACCAGTTCCGGGAAACCGCCACCCCATGAATCCCGGCGGCATCGCATTCCTCAGCTGGAAACACCTCAGCCATCGCCCGATGCGATCGCTCACGCTGGTCACCGCCATCGCGCTCACCTTCTTCTTTCCGCGCGCCCTGCAGGTCTTCATCAGTGAAAGTGAGGATGTCCTCCAGGAGCGGGCCCGCTCCACCCCTCTCCTCATCGGTCCGAAAGGCAGCTCGATCGACCTCACCCTGAACTCGCTCTATTTCACCCCACAGCAACTTCCCCCACTCACCTTTGCCACCTATGAAGAGCTTTCCCGGCAACGCTTCGGGACCACCATCCCGATGCACGCCCGATTCGAGGCAGAGAACGCCCCCGTCATAGGGACTTCTCTCGCCTACTTCGAATTGCGCAAACTCATGGTATCCTCCGGACGGATGATCACCCGCCTTGGCGACTGCGTTATTGGAGCCCGACTTGCCGCCCGCAAGAATCTCAAGGCAGGCGACACTATCACGTCCTCACCGGAGAATGTCTTTGATCTTGCCGGCGTCTACCCGTTGCGCATGCGCATCACCGGTGTGCTTGCCCCCATTCATACCGCCGATGACGACGCCGTCTTCGTCGATCTCAAGACCACCTGGATTATCGAAGGTCTCGCACATGGCCATCAGGACCTGACCGACCCAGGAGCCTCCGGCCCGCCCCGGGAATCCGGGGAGAACGTGGTTCGCGCCAATTCCTCGATAATCGAATTCAACGAGGTCACCGACGGGAATATCACAAGCTTTCACTTTCACGGTGATCCTGGCACCTATCCCCTTTCTTCTGCCATCCTCGTCCCCGGGGACCAGAAGCAACGCGCCCTCGCCCTGGCGGCTCATCAGGGCAGGGACGCCACCGCCCAGATGGTCGTTCCCCTCTCTGCCGTCACAGATCTCTCTGACACCCTCTTCGCCACCCAACGCCTTGCCCTGGCCGCTTTCCGACTTCTGGGCGGGGCTGCCCTGGGACTGGCCTCCCTCGTTTTCCTGCTCTCCTTCCGTCTTCGTGAACGCGAAATGCTCACCTACGCGAAGATCGGTGCCAGCAGGATCCTGATCGGCACCCTTAAGGCAGTCGAGGTCACCATTGTCGTGATCTCGGCAATGATTCTGGCACGGATTGCCGTCTCCCTCACCCGCTCCCTCGCTAGCGATCTTCTCTCCAGGTTTCTCAACTAAGAACTGCTTCTCTGGCATGAAACACGCTCTCCCCGGCTCCCCTCTGATCCTCGCTCTTCATCTCGTTTCCTGCGGAGAGCAAGAAAAGCAGGCCCAGCCCCATGACGGCGGAAGCCTCAAGCCCGTCATCGCCGCCGTCAACTATCCTCTGGCCTATTTTGCTGAACGCCTTTCCAGCGATTTCGCCACTGTTCTCTACGACGTGCCGACCAATCAGAATCCCGCCTTCTGGGAACCCCATGACGAGCAGATCACCGCCATCCAGAAGGCCGATCTCATCCTGCTGAATGGGGCAACCTACGCCAAGTGGACCTCCTCCCGCACCCTCCCCTACGAGACCACGGTGACGACCTCCAGTTCCTTCCGGGACAGGCTCATCAAGACCGAGGGCACTCTCAAGCACAGCCACAAGAAGGGCGAGGACGCTCACTCTCACGACGGCCTCGCGTTCACCACCTGGCTGGACCTCAAGCAGGCTTCGGCCCAGGCATCCGAAACAGCCCTCGCACTCGGCGAGCGATTTCCCGAACACAGGGGGACTGTCATGACCAGGCTGGACGCCCTTCTGGAAGATCTCAACAACCTCGACACCGGGATGACTGCCGCCACATCCGGACTCGGAAATGCTCCCGTCATTGTTTCTCACCCGGTCTATCAATACTGGGCCCGCGCCTACCACATCGTCGCACCCTCACTCTTATGGGAACCCAACATGGAACTCACCCCCGAAGACATGGCGGCCCTGTCCAGAATCCGGGAAGAGAACCCCGGGGCCACGCTCTTTATCTGGGAGGCCGATCCTCTCCCCCGGAACATCGAGAAACTGAAAGAAATCGGCCTCACCAGCGTGGTCATCTCCCCCTGCGGCAACCAACCCGAAAACGGAGACTTCCTCAGTGTGATGAGGGCTAATGTCGCCGCCCTCCGGGCCCTCTCCAACTAACCATTTCTCAGAAGATACAGGAAACCGCACATTCATTTCCCGCCATTTTCCCGTGGGCCTCCGCCCCGGGATAGCGCGATTGAGATCTTGCCAGCAGGGGGTGCGTATGCAGCCTGTTCCAACACCAACCATCCCACTAACCATGAATCGACTCCATCGCATCGTATCAGCTGGCGCCGGCCTGGCACTCAGCCTCACCTCAGTTCAGGCCGATCATCATCTCTCGGTCCACTACGAGGGCAAGGACGGCCCGGGTAAGGGCAAGCACATTGTCCTTGTCAGTGGCGACGAAGAATACCGCTCCGAGGAGTGTCTTCCCATGCTTGGCCGAATCCTCTCCGAACACCATGGGTTCAACTGCACGGTTCTTTTCTCTGTAAACGACAAGGGTGAGATCGATCCCAATAACCAGAAGAGTGTAACCAACGCCAAGGCCATGGACTCGGCCGATCTCATCATCATCGCTCTGCGTTTTCGCAACTGGCCGGATGAGGACATGAAGCACTTTGTGGACGCCTATCATCGGGGCGTCCCCGTCATCGGCCTGCGTACCAGCACCCACGCCTTTCAACTTCGTCAGGGTTCCTACCGGGATTTCAACAGCTTCGGCAAAAAGGTGCTCGGCGAGGGCTGGGTGAGCCACTGGGGACACCACAAGCGGGAAGGGTGCCGTGGGGTTGTGGAAGAAGCCAACAAGAATCATCCCATCCTGAAGGGCGCTACCGATGTCTTTGCCGACAGCGACACCTACGAAGCATATCCTCCCAAGGACGCCACGATTCTCATGCGGGGAGTGGTAACCAAATCCCTCAAGCCGGACTCCGCTCCGGTGGAGGGCAAAAAGAAGAAAAACCGTGCCACCGGACAGGTCGAGGATGTTAACGATCCCGCCATGCCGGTGGCCTGGACCCGCGAACTGAAGAATCCCAAGGGCAAGACCAACCGGCTCTTCTGCACTACCATGGGAGCCGCCACTGACTTCAAGAGCGAGGGTTTGCGCCGTATGGTTGTCAACGGTGTCTTCTGGGGACTTGGCATGGAGGACACCATTGACGGCAAGGCCAACGTCACCCTGATCGGAGACTATCAGCCTTCCTTCTACAGCTTCAACGGCTTCAAGAAGGGAGTGAAGCCCTCAGATCACAAGTAACCGCCAATGCCGGTGCCAGCCCCCTGCACGGGCCGCGGATCCGCGGCCCGTTTTTGTATTCGGATGTTCGGCCCAGTCGTCCCACGACCCTGCCACTCGCTCCTTGCCACCTCCTGTCTGCCCCGCCATCGTCCCCAGGCGCATGAAAACCCGCACCCTCGGCACAAACGGATTTGAAATCGGGGAAGTCGGCCTGGGCTGCTGGCAGCTGGGAGGGACAGAATTCGGTCCCCTTGATGAGGAGACCGCACATCAGATTCTCTCCGCGGCCAAGGACAGCGGATCGAACTTCTTTGACACCGCCAATGTTTATGGGGCTGGACGCAGCGAGAGCCTCATCGGCAAATACCTTCAGGAGCATGGCCAGGGCATCACGGTTGCCTCCAAGACCGGTCGCGAAGTCTACCCCGACGGCTACAGTGAAGAGAACCTCCGGAAGTCAATCTTGGAGAGCATCGAAAAACTCGGGCTGAACTGCCTCGACCTCGTCCAGTTGCATTGCGTCCCACATTCAATCCTTCGGGAGGGAGCCATTTTTGACTGGCTGCGGACCCTCAGGAACGAAGGACTCATCAGGCATTTCGGTGCCAGTGTCGAGAGTGTGGACGAGGGCCTCACCTGCCTGCAGCACGAAGACCTCCTTTCCCTCCAGGTCATCTTCAATCCCTTCCGGCAAAAACTCATTGATGAACTCTTCCCCCGTGCCGCAGAACTCGGAGTAGGCATCATCGTCCGACTCCCCCTTGCCAGCGGATTACTGAGCGGCAAGTTCAGCACCGAAACCACCTTCGGAAAAGAGGACCATCGTAACTTCAACCGGGATGGAGCATGCTTCAATGTCGGGGAAACCTTCGCAGGAATTCCCTTTGAGAAGGGGTTGCAACTCGCCGATCAACTGCGACCTCTCGTGCCCGAGGGCATGACCATGGCTCAAATGTCTCAGCGATGGATTCTCGATTTCGAAGCGGTTTCTGTCATCATCCCGGGTGCAAGCTCTCCGGAACAGGCCCGGGAGAATGCAACCGTTTCCACTCTGCCCCCTCTTTCAGCTGAGCTGCACGATACTCTGTGCGAATTCTATTCCCGCGATGTCCATGAGCACATTCGTGGGCCCTACTGAGCCCTTCCCCTGCCCTATTGTGACGACAGCGCAGCAATTGCACGGCCGCGACCTGAGCGACTCTGCGGTCGACCAGATCGTCACTTCCCGCCGCAACGAACACCGGGTTGCCCCGGAAACCACCAGACTACTACACCTGTGAAACACTGGCGAGTTCCAACCTGCCTGTCTCTTCTACTCATCGTTCTTCTGCCGCTTTATGCAGCAGCTGATTCGCGGGAGGCGGTCACGATCGAGGTCAACCCCGAGGGCTTTAACGCCTCCCGGACCGACATTCACGCCGTCTGCCGCTCAGCCGCGGACCAGTTGCTCAGGCACATGCTCGACCTCAGGAAAACCACGATCCGGGTCAGCAAGGGAGCGCATGGACCGATTGCGCTCTTCAAGAAGGGAGAGAACGGCGAGCACCTGGTAAAGCTGGCCGCTGAAAAACTCTACTGGGCCCAATACGCCTACCAGTTTTCCCACGAAATATGCCACGTCCTGTCCGGGTATGAGAACGACTACCAGGGAAACCTCTGGTTTGAGGAAACCTTGTGCGAGGTCGCCTCCCTCTATTGCCTGCGCAGGATGTCAGTGGAGTGGCGAACGAACGCTCCCTACGAGAACTGGAAAAGTTTTTCTCCAGCCCTGCGGGACTACACCGATGACATCGGACGTAACCGGAAAGACTACCTCGAAATTATCCGGACAGGCCTTCCGACCTATTACCGGAAGCACGCCCGGCACCTCTCCACCAACGCCACCGACCGGGAAAAAAACGGCGCAATGGCTCTCGTGCTTCTGGCCGCCTTCGAACGGCAACCACGACATTGGAACGCCATTCGCTGGCTGAATTCCTCCCCCTCACCCGGGGACGAAACCTTCGTGCAGTATCTCTCCAAGTGGCAGACAGCAGTCCCCGAGGAGCATGCCGGATTTGTATCCTCTCTCGCCGCCCTCTACGGAATTCCACTCGAAGAGCGCAAGCTCCCGGACAAAGCTCCCGTCACGGAATGATATCCGCACCAGGATCATCCAATCGGATCGGCGGGGCGTGAATAATCCGGATCTGGCCTGAATTCGAAAAGGGCGGAGTCCCCGCTACAAGGAAGGCCCCATCGGGGGAAAACCGCAAATGAGCAAGACTCGCCCCCCCCTGATCGATGGACATCAGTTCGCGGCGCGAGGCAACATTCCATAAGCGGAGGGTCCCGTCCGCACTGGAGGAGGCCAGTGTTCGCCCGTCCGGAGAGAAGGCGACTGACCAGATGGTCTGCTTGTGTCCCGGCAAGGTCCCCAGATGCTCACCGGTGCTGGTATCCCACAGGCTGACCGTATTCTCAAAGTCATCGATCCCATAGGTCAGGGCCAGGATCGCTCCATTCGGCGAAATCGCAAAACTGGAACCAAGGGACTGCCCCCCATGCTCAATGCGTAACCGCTCCCTGCGGGTCGCGGTATCCCAGATGAGGCTGTGGCCATCTCTTGTCACGGTCGCAAGCGTTCCCCCATCGGCAGAAAACACCGCCCGGCGACCGGAGATTCTCATTATGGGTTCTGAAGTGTCCGTCAGATCCCACCAGGCGAGATCATCCCGCCATCCGACTGTCACAATCGTGCTCGAATCAGGAGCGAGAGCCAATCTGTCAATCCGGGAACTCCCGCTTGCAAAAGTCATTACTGTCTCCTCCTTGCCCAGATTCCTCATCTTGACTTCCCCCTCGGGCAACGCTTCTGCCAGCGCGGTCAAATCGTCTGTGAGAGCAACGATATAGCGGGGGTAACGCCTGTCTGAGGAACTCACCTCCAACTGGTGGACCATCTTCCTTGTCTCAAGGTTCATGATCGCAACTCCCCCTTCCCTGTTTAAAGCGCCGACGTAACGACTGTCCCGTGAAAAACTCAATGGCTTCCACTGCCCCACGATGGCTTCCGCCTCTGGCGCCCCGCTGGTGGGCCAGATCTTGACCTCGCCATCCTTGCTTCCGCTGGCCACCACTCCCCCATGCGGAGAGAGCGCCATGCACCAGACCTCCCCCCGGTGTCCGTGTAAGGTCCGAAGGAGGCGTCGGGTCTCCAGATCCCAGAGGCGCACCGAATGATCCCAGCTACTTGAGGCCAGAACCTGCCCCTCCCAGTCGGCTGAGAGCGAAGTAATCATGCCCGAATGCCCCTCGTCAGCAGGACTTGCGGGCAATACCCCCAGTTCCTCTCCGCTCACTGCATCCCAGGTCCCAAGGTAAAACACGCCCAATTCGGATTTCTCGACATGCGGAGCCAGCACCGTCGCACCATCCGGGGAAAAAAGAATCCTCGTCCCTCCCGGAAAGAATCCACTCAATGGAACCGCTGAGTCATACAGGGTGACCTGATGATCTTCCCCAAGGGACCACAGGACGATTCCTTCGCGCGAACCGGTGGCCAGGGTCATTCCGTCGGGGGAAAACGCCAGCGGTCCGGCAACATCGGGCAAACGCCGTATTGGCTGCCAACTCCCGGTCTCCCATAACGTTACTGAATCACGTCCGCTCGTGGCCAGCACATCTCCCCGCGGAGAGAGAGTCGCCGCGCCTCCCCCACCCTGTTCTTCCAACTCATGTACCACTTCCCCGCTCTCACAGTTGTAGATCACCACCCCGCTCCGGTTACCCACCACCAGTCGCTCTCCTCTCGAAAGAAAAACAACGGTGGTAGCCGGCCCGGGCACGGACATTTTCAGTTTGTCCCGGGATAGATCCCACACCAGGACCTCGTGACGAGTCCCCACCGCCAGAAGGTCCCCATCGGAAGAAAACGACAGGGCAGAAACCGGGCTGCCCTGACGAGGCATCGTCCGGTGAGGGACACCCATGCACCTTGAAGCGAGGTAGCGCCACTCAAAGCCGCGCAGTTCCCCCGCCGGATCTGACCGGAGCTGTCCCTCAAGGAGATTCAGGGCCTTGGCGATGTGTCCGTCTTCCACCGCATGGTAACCTACGTTGATATCGGCCACATACTCGTGCAACCTCGCAGTAGCCTCGCTGCGAACCGCTTCCTCCCGTTCCCGCATGGCACTCGCGTGAGCGATGGACTCTTGCCGGTGAGCTTCCCTCATTTCTCGCTCGGCTCGAATGGCTCGCAGGGCCTGCCCGGTGCTGATGACCACTCCCGCTATCAGCATGAACAAAAGCAAGGCTGCTGCAGTCACCACCGTCCTGTGCCGACGGGCAAACTTGCGGAGACGATCAGGGGTGCTCGGCGGACTAGCCTCCACCGGCAACCCCTGCAGGTAGCGTTCCAGATCAGCCGCCAGTTCACTCGCTCCGCCATAACGGCGGGACCTGTCCCGTTCAAGAGACTTCATGACGATCCAGTCGAGGTCCCCCTGCACTTCGACCTCCAACCTGCCAATTGAAGCTCCCCGGGCCATCCCGATACGGGGACGATCCTCAACACGTGCATGTCGCAACTTGAGCGAGGGTCGATAGGATCCGGCCTCGCGCAAGGCCTGGCGCAGCTCATCGATACCTGCCTCCTTTAGCTTGCCACCGTCCAGCGGAGTGTAACCGGTGAGCAACTCGTAGAGAAGAACCCCCAAGGAATACACATCACTGCGGGTATCAATGTCCACGCGATCACGTTCCGCTTGTTCCGGACTCATGTAGGCCGGAGTCCCGATTACCGTTTCGTTCAAGGTCAGAGATCGGTCGTCCTCGAAAGGATCGATCGCCTTGGCTACTCCGAAGTCAATCACCTTGGGAACCACCTCCCCGTCCTGCTCGACGATAAGAATATTGGAAGGCTTGAGGTCGCGATGAATGATTCCCTTCTGATGCGCGTGTTCGACTGCCCGGCACACCTTGATCAGGAGGGCGACCCGGGATTTCACCGACAACGAATGGGCGTCGCAGTAACCGGTGATGGGTTCGCCCTCCACGAGATCCATCACGAAGTAAGGCCGTCCATCGGGACTGGCTCCCGCATCAAGAACCTTGGCAATGTGAGGGTGATCCATCACCGCCAGGGCCTGCCGTTCGATTTCGAACCGGCGGATGACACTCCGGGTATCCATGCCCAGCTTGAGAATTTTGAGAGCAACCGTCCGCTGAACGGGATCCTGCTGCTCCACCCTATAAACAGAACCTCCTCCCCCTTCTCCCACCAGCTCGATGAGACGGTAGGGGCCTATCACATCTCCAGGACCTTCTCCCGGCGACTCCATCGTCTCTACCTGCGTGCTCCCCCGGGTCGGATCTTCAACCGCAGGGCGTTCCAGAAAGTCTCCCACCCTGGTCGACTCCTCCAGCAATAACTCCACTTTCCCACGCAGGATATCATCGCCATTACACTCATGCTCCAGCAGTTTCTTCCGCGCCTTCGCATCATCGCACCCCAGCGCTGCGGTGAAGATTTCCCGCAGGTTTTTGGCAGTCCCTGTCCCTTTTGCTGGATTGCGACTCACGGCAGCGATCGTTGACTGGTTGTCGGTGAAGGGTCCGAGACCTCACGAACAGTATGAGGACATAATACCATCGCCATCCTCATTATGCGCAAATTTGTCGAAATTCCCGCAGAGAACCTTTCTTCCCGTGCTGCCCGTTGACAGAATCCGGGGCATGGAGGACTCTCCACCTTACCTTGGACGACGTGACCCGCATTCTCTGCCGGATGGAGACCGGAGAGTGCACGGCGGAAGAACTTCTTCCTGCCGTCTACGAGGAATTGCGCAGCCTCGCCCGCCGCAGGATGGCGGGCGAACGCGCTGGACATACCCTCCAGGCCACCGCTCTCGTACACGAAGCGTGGCTCCGTCTGGAGGGCACCTCGGAGCCAAACTGGAAAAACCGCAACCACTTCTTCGGTGCGGCCGCCGAGGCCATGCGGCGCATCCTTATCGACCATGCGCGCAGGAAGAAGAGCCAGAAACGGGGGTCCGGCACACCCAAGGTGGAACTTGATGCCGCTGAACTCTCCATCGTGGTGAACGCTCCGTCCGAGGAGTTGATTGCGGTCCACGAGGCCCTGGGCCGCCTTGAAGCGGAAGATTCGCAGGTTGCAACATTGGTCAAACTCCGCTATTTCGTGGGGATGACAATGGCTGAAGCTGCCGAGGCCATGGATCTCAAAAAGCGCTCCGCGGAGGCCCTCTGGACCTATGGCAAGACTTGGCTTCATCGGGAGATCAAGAATCCCTCCTGAGAAACCTCAATCTGTCAATTCTCTGCGGATTCCCACCATCATTCACGCATGCTCATGATAACCCATCCTGAATCCTGCCCATGAACAAGTCCCTTACCCTCCACGCCATCTGGCTCGCTCTCGCCGCTGCAGCCTTCCTCTTCGGTCGCTCCAGCATGAACTCAGGTGAGGCTTCAGACGGAGATGCCAGCAAAAGCCGATCCGGCAAGAGCAGCGCAACCCGGACCGGGAATTACTCCACGACGCAGAGAGGGGACAAGGCTTCAGGACGTTCGTCTCCCGACAACAACCTGACCGGATCAGGGGTAACCGTCTCCCAGTTTCTCAATGAACGTGACCCGCTTATTGCCAACAAACTGTTCGCTGATCTCATCCTCAGCATGGACGCCTCCAGCGCACGGAGCATCTTCGACAGCCTGCGCAAGAATCGCAGGGGCAGTTCAGATGCGCAAATGTCTCTCTTCCTGCGCGCCTGGGGACAACTGGACGGCGCCACCGCCATGAAGGCAGTTGAGGAACTGGATCGGGATCCCCGCCGACAGGGGCAGGCCGGAATCGCAGCGATGACAGGTTGGGCCAGCACTGATCCGGAGGGCGCCAAAGCACACCTCAAAGGTCTCGACAATGATTTGGTGAAAGGCGTGCTCGCCCAGGGCATCGTGAATGGCCTGGCAAGCTCCGACCCCGAGGCCGCCACCGCCTTTGTCCTGGAACTCGACCAGTCCCAACGGGATACCCTCGCCAACTCCGGCACCGAGGAAGGCCAGCGCCAGTGGTGGGAGCGGACCCGCGCCTACGCCTTTGACCGGCAACTCGACACCATCGCGAGTGCCCAGATTGAACGCGGCATGTCCAACGCAACCGCGTGGGCCGAACAACTCCCGGAAGGAACGATCAAGGCTTCCGCCTTCGACCGGGTGGCTGATCAGTTCGCCAAGGAAGATCCTGCCGCAGCGGCGGCCTGGGTGGAGAGTCACGCCGACAAGGATTACGCCGAACGGGCCGTGCGCGAGGTGGCCGAAGAACTTGGTCGGGAGAATCCCGAGGAAGCCGTCCGCTGGCTGGCAGATCTCCCCGAAGCCAACCAGTCACGAGCGATTTACCAGTCCATGGAGCGCTGGACGCGCGAGGATCCGGTTTCGGCCGGCAACTTCCTGCGCGAAATGGATCCTTCTGCATCCCGCGATACGGCAGTGCGGAGCTATGCCAATGAGATTGACGGCTCAGACCCCCAGATGGCGGCAGAATGGGCCGGTTCCATCGCAAATGATGAAATCCGCATGGAAACCCTGAACGGGGTCGCCCACTCCTGGATTCGAAAGGACCCGGAGGAAGCCCGTGCATGGCTCCCAAACAGCGGACTTTCCACTGAGCAGCAGGGTCGGATCATCCGCGACGCCGATCGCAGACAGCAGTTCCGCAATCGCTCCCAGGGCGGGGACTCCCCGTAACAAAAGGCCCTGATCGAGAGCTCTTTCCCCACGGGTCCTGCGCTGGGACACCGCGGGATTCGAACTTGATCCGGTCCGCAGGCTTTCCTCCCTACTCGATCTTGATCCCCATGTTCACGTCACAGTCCTTGGCGCTCTTCTTGAACTCCTCTACTGCGCCGGAAGTCACCTTCGTCTGCCAGAGATAGAGTTTCTTGAGATTCTTCAGACCTGCGAGCTTCTTGAGTCCCTCGTCGGTCACCTCCGTTCCGTAAAGGTTGAGATATTCCAGTGCGTTCAAGGCCTTGATGGAATCCAGACCGGCGTCCGTGATTCCCGTTCCATTAAGCCAGAGTTTCCTGAGTTTCGGCATTTTGCTCAGATTTGCCATCCCGGCATCGGTGATGGAAGTGGCGCCCAGGTTCACATCGACCAGTCCCCCGCTCACCGGAGCAAGCTTGGTCAGGTGCTCGTCCTTGAAATCCTTGCGCATGCTCACCGCTGTGAAGGTCAGGTCGCTGTCCTGCTGGGAAACAAAGCCAATCGCATTGGGGAACTGCTTTGACACCTCGGCAATCGCTCCTTCCAGCGCCTTGCGATCGGCTGCCAACTTGACAACGTTTTGCTCCGCTGCAGCGAACAACTTCACCAGAGCCTTCTTCACCTCCTCATCGGAGGGCACCTTCTCTGCAGCCGCCAGGATGTCGTCAGGAGCGCCTGCGTCCTTCATGCTCTTTCCCGCCGGGAAGCTGCCCTTGATCCACCACTCGAGCACCTTCAGTTCATGCTCATCGAGTTGGGGTTTGTCCTCGGGCGGCATGTGATCGTCGTCGTCATGCGGAAGCTTGATCCGCTCGATCATGATGCTTTCCTCGAGATCCCCCGCCACTGCCGCTGGTCCCTCATCACCACCTTTCTTGATCAGATCAATAGTGGTCAGGTTCAGTTTGGCTTTGATCTTCTTCCTTCCACTCGGATTATCAGCAGCTTCGGCATGGCATTGGTAACACTTGCCTCGCAGGATGGGCACGATGACTTCTTTGTAGACCTCGCGCTCGGCAGCAGACTTGGCCGCGACTGGATGAAGAAGCAGGATGCTCCCCACCACAACGGTAAGGACGGATGGAATTCGGGTTGTGTGACTCATGGCAGTATTGATCAGGAAAGGTCGTTCCGGGGCGGCGTTCTTATAGCAATCCATCCCGGGGCGCAGCCAATGCCAGCACTTCCTTCATCTCAAAACAACGGAAAACTGAAGGACCTCCGTCGCCTCTTCACAGGAGCGGAAGAATCAGGTCACTCAGAGGCGCCAATCAACAATCGGATAATCTGACCCAGCCACAGGGGATCCTTCTGCTCGAATGCCTTATTCCGATTGCCTCAAAGAGCCGGCAAGGCCTTGCTCAAAGCCAGTGGCGAACCCTTCATCGAGGGCCAGAAAGGGATCAAGAGGCGGGCAGGCCTTTCCCCTTCATCGGTGAAAACCGACGCCACATCCTGCAATTCGCGGACTGAGAATCATCCGGCGCCCTCCTCTGCGTCCCCTTCCATTTCTCCTCCGTGACTGAGGATGAACTGCAGATCTTCGAGATCGAGGTTACTCGCAAAGCCCTCATCGCCGAGAACGTTGGTGACCAGAGCGGTCTTCTGGTGCTGAAGAACGCGGATCTTCTCCTCTACCGAGTCACGGGTGAGAAGCCTGTAGGCAATCACCTTGTTCTTCTGCCCAATCCGGTGCGTCCGGTCGATGGCTTGGTTTTCCACCGCCGGGTTCCACCACGGATCGTAGAGTATGACGTAGGAGGCAGAGGTCAGGTTCAACCCGGAGCCACCTGCCTTGAGGGACAGCAGGAAGACGGAGGCCTCCTTGCAGGTCTGGAATCTTTCGATCTCCCCCTTTCGATCCTTGGTCTGACCGGTGAGGTAGTTGAAGGGACGGCTCTCGACCTCCAACTGGGTCCTGATGATTTCCAGCATGGAAACAAACTGGGAGAATACCAGAACCTTGTGTCCCTCCTCGCGCAACTGGTCAAGCAGGTAGAAGAGAGCGGTCAACTTTGAGCTTTCCTCCTTGAGATACTTCGAATCAATCAGTCCAGGATGGCAGCAGATCTGCCGTAGACGCATGAGACCCTGCAGAATGGCGAAGCTGTTCTTCTTTACCGCCTCGTCCGAGTCGAGACCAAGGAGTGCTTTCTGGATGCGCTTGAGTTCCGCCTTGTACAGTTCCATCTGTATGCCGTCCATGTTGGCATAAACCTCCTCCTCGGTTCTTGGTGGCAGATCCTTGGCCACCTGCCCCTTGGTCCGGCGCAGAAGGAATGGGCGAAGCCGGGCTGCAAGACGGTTCTGTGAGTTGGGGTCCTTGCGCTTGTCAAAGCGCTTCTTGAAGTAGGCACGGGAGCCCAGCACTCCGGGCATGGCAAAAGCCATAAGGGACCACATGTCCATCAGGCGGTTCTCGATGGGCGTTCCCGTGAGCACCAGACGGTTTTCTGCATCCAGTTCACGGGCGCATTTAGCGGCCTTCGAATCCGGGTTTTTGATCTGTTGACCCTCATCCAGAATGACCACCAACCACTTCACCTTGTTGAGCTCTTCCCCGCCCACCCGCAATTGGGCGTAATTCAGCACGAGGAGATCGAGTTCGCTCTTGAGAGCTTCGAGATCCAGCTGATCTCGACTCCGCAGGACCTGCACCTTGAGCTCCGGGGCAAAACGGTCGGCTTCCACGGCCCAGACGTCGAGCACGGATTTGGGACACACCACCAGGGCCGGCATGTGCTTGCCCTGTTCCTTGGCCAGACGGCGTAACCAGAGCATATAGGTAAGACTCTGGATTGTCTTACCGAGGCCCATGTCGTCGGCCAGGATTCCGCCGAAGTGGTTGGTTGCGAGATAAGCGAGGAAGTGGAACCCATCGACCTGATAAGGCCTCAGCTCCGCCTGCAGACCCGACGGCAGCTCCGGTTCCACCTCTATCGTAATATCCCTGGCACTATCCTTGATGCGCTTCCAGGCTTTGGGGTCGAAGACTTCAGCCGCCTTCGGATCCGCCAGCTGCATGGCATGCATGCGGTGAGTTTCACCGGAGAGATCAAAGGGATCCAGTCCCAACCGTGTTACTGCATCACGCTGATCGGGATCGAGCTTGATCTCGAGGCGCATCCACGAACCGTCATCCATACGCACATAGCCGCCACGAGCCGCAACCAGCTGCCGGATCTGGGCCTTGGTGAGATCAACGCCTTCCACGTCGATGACCACCCGCAAGTCAAACCAGTCGATCTCCTGGTTGATCACTTCGAAACGAACAGCGGCCGAGACCGGATCGGCGAGGATCGTGCGCAGCTTGCCATCCATCTCAATCTCGGCAAAATCGGGCATCTTCTCGTTCCACTCCGCAAACCTCTCGGGGAACTGCTTGGTGATGCGCGTCTTGAAGGCCCCTAGCTTCTCGTCGTAAGAGAGGCCCTGTTCGGCCAGAATATCAGGGACGGGGTAAAGTTTCTCTCTCGCAAATCGAAGGAGCTGCTTCCCCCTTACCGGCTTCTGCTCCACCATTTCCCAGCCCCCCTTGACCAGCTTCTCACAACGGCGCTCTTTCTTCTCAAGAGCCGTCACGTCAATGACAAGGTGCTCGGTTTCCGCCGCAGTCAGACCCTGTATGATCTTCATCTCAAAACGGGGATAAAGATCCAGGTCGACAACCCTGCGGCGCATCGATTCCGGAAGTCTGGCTCCAATTTTTCTGAGAAACTCCACCCCTTCCAGGCTGTCGATAACCGTCTTCGGAATAAGGTACCGAGGCATCACTTCAGTCTCCTCCAACCACCGGGGAGGACCGGGAAAGACCGTCTCGTCTGACTGATAAAGCTCCTCCCGGCCAGGCAGAAGTCGGACCGAGTGGGAGACTTCCTCCCCGTCCTTGGTCACCAACTGCAGGGCGAAACAATTGGGATTGGCCGGATCATCTTCGCATACCCATTTGAGCGGCTCCCTGACCATCTTGAACTCGCGGGCGTCAAGATTGACCAAACGGCTGCTCACTGCCTCCTGACAAAACATGCGGTTCAGGAATCGGCAGGCATTCTCCTCGTCAAGATCCAGTTTGGAATCTCCGTGCTCCGTGTAGTGATTGAGAAAATGCTCCCAGATAATCTGACTCGCGGCATCGGTCCGCAAAGCGGCATCCCTGTAGAACTCAAGGAGTCGCTCGATTTCCTGTCTTTCGCGCAGGGCATACCACTCACCCTCTCCTTCCCGGGCCTCTATCCGGGCTTCATTGATGGTGGCCACCAGACGGAACTCAGCGCCAATCGGCTCAAGTTGCGGCGGTCGGTCGTTGACCCGCTCAATGCGGTCGTACCATGCGGCAATCTCCCGCTCCTGTTCCCAGTCGCTCATCTTGCGCTGCACCGCCCCAAGGTCGGTGATCGCGTTCATGAAGTCCGGGTAGTTCAGTTTGCGCTTGTAAAAGGCATACGCAATATAGTTCCAGAACTCGATGATGTCCCCTGGCGGAACGGGCCAGAGCTCAAGTGGTTCATAGCTGTTGATCTCCCACCGGGGACTCAGGCGCACCATATCATGATCGTGGATCTCTCCCTCTATCACGTAGCGCCGATAACGCTTCTCCACCTTGCTGACGAAGTCGGCCTCCTGGTCATCGACCTCGCGCTCAATCCTGTCCTCGATGAGATCGATAACCGGAGTGTCGTCAAACTCATTAGGTGACTCGGGCAGATCTTCGCCACGGTGCATGCGCTCCAGCATGGTCGCATACATGGCGGCGCCCGCGATGGCTTCATCTTCTTCCGTGCAGTTCCCGAACCAGCGGTTGCCCTGGAGACGGAGAGTCGTCCGGTGTGTCCCGGCCTTGTCCTCCACCCGGCCCTGAATGAAGAGGTGGTTGCCGAATATCTGCGTAACTGCACCATCCTGCTGCAGTTTTTCTCCCTTCTTACGGACCTTCTCGGGAAAGCCGTTGAGGAAGTTCAGCGTCGCGCGGTCCGGATTCAACGCGGACATCGTTGATTCTGTCATGATCAATAAGGCTGGTACTACGGAATGGGGCTGACGCTACGGAATGGGCCTGGCGCTACGGAATGAGTGACAACCCGCACAGCCAGCAGAACGCCATGATAACACAGCATTTAGATTACGCGCAACCATTGATCGCAAACTCTTGTGAGCAAGTGATTGACCGCCAGATCGTGTAAAGGAGCGGGGAGGCTTGCTCCCGCCAGGGTGTTAGACCGTCTCCTCGGGGAAATCCTGGGATTCCTCTCCATACCCAAAATCCCGCCCGAACCAACGAACCAGCAACCCCTGTTGCGGCGACAGAAGCCACGCGAGACAGAACAGCAGGCCGGCGGCCACTGCCATCATGCCGGAACTCACCGTACCCCCCAGATCGAAGAGCGGAGGGACGGTCAATGCTCCAAGATGCCCCAGAAAGGCCGAGGCAATGCCGATCACCGCGCTCAATATGAGCACAAATGGCAGGCGATTGGTGAGCAAGAGAGCCGTGGCAGGAGGGACAATCAGCATGGCAATGACAATGATGCTTCCCACTGCCTCGAAGGCCGCAACCGTAGTCACTGCCACGACCGCCATGAGGAGATAATGCATCAGGTTGGCATTGATTCCCATCGTAGTGGCCAGGGCCGGATCGAAGGAGCTAATGCGCAGCTCTTTGAATAAAAGCACACAAAGGAGCAAATTTATGAGCATTACCGCACCAGTGCTCAGGGCCGCACGGGGCACTTCCAGAGCACCCATCCGCACCATATCAAGCACACAGTACTCCAAGGAACCGTAGAGCACGCAGCTGGGATCAAGATCGACGTGCTTGGCGGATTGACGGATCAAGATGAGACCGAGGGCAAAGAGGCTCGTAAACACAATGCCCATCGCCGCACCCCGGTCCACCTTTCCGAACTTGCTGATCCACTGCGTGAAAATCGCGGTGAGCAGACCCATGCAGACCGCTCCGACAAACATCGCCACCGTCACCCGGCTGTGCGTAATCAGGAAAGCCACTGCCAGACCGGGCAGGACGGCATGGCTGATGGCATCCCCCATCATGCTCATGCGCCGAAGAACAAGAAAACAGCCAGGCAGGGCGCAGGCCACCGCGCAAATCGCTCCAATCGCGACCGTCCAGGTGTCCAAGCTAGACCAGTTCATGTCTTCCGATGAAATTCTTACGACTCTGCACGTTGATCAATGAAGTGGGGACTGGGCGGCACTTCCAGGCTGGAGGGCCGGTCCTGCAGCTCGGATTCGAGTTGATTCACGACCTCGGCGTCAAGGACATGCTCCACCAGATCGGCATCGCGATCAACGTGGGAGGGCGCAATGTCAGCATAGTGGATAAGGTAAAGCTCCCAGAGGCGGTGATTGCGGGTGACCCGGGCCGCTTCACCGAAGCCAGCCTCAGAGAGCCGCACCTGGCCTGGTTCCGCCTCCTCCAGATGATCTTCGGTCCGAGCGGTGCGCAGGAGACGGTTGATCTGCTGTGCCGACCAGGACCGATGGGTCAGGAGGGAATCGAGCGCAATGGGGAGATTGCGGATAGGCTCAGCTACATCGGGTTGCTGCCCCTCCAGTATTTCGTATGCCGCCCGCAGGAGGTGTTGCCGCCCGACCTTGCGCCGCAACCGGGCCTGACGCCATGAGCGGGGCACCACCCCCCGGGCCGGACCGAAGAGCATGCTCACAAGGAAAATCGTGGCCGCAACCAGGACAATGACCGCCCCGGTGGGAAGATCCACAAAAAGCGCACTCAGACTCGAACCGATCCAACCGCTCACACCGCCGACCATGGCGGCCAGCCCGAGCATGCATCGCAGATCATGCGTCCAGAAACGCGCTGCCGTGGGGGGAATGATGAGGAATGCAATGATCAACACCAAGCCCACTGCCTGGAGACCCACCACCGTGACCGCGGTCACCAGTCCGAGCATGGCCAGATCGAGGAAAAAAGTAGGCCAACCCTGACTCGCCGCAAAGCTCTCATCAAAACAAAGGATAGCGAACTCCTTGAGCAGGAAGAGAGACGCCAGTGCCGCTCCTATGGTCACAACAAGGATCAAAAGAAAGTCACCTAAGATCATGGTGGCAGCCGTCCCGTAAATGAAACTGTTGAGGCCGGCCGCATCAGCCTGGGGAAGATCGCTCACCATTTTCATGAGCGCGACCCCGAGGCCGAAGGAAACACCCATCACGATCCCCATCGCAGCATCATCCTTCAGGCGAGTAGTGTTACGGATGGCCAGCACCATAAGAACGCCGAGCAGTCCGGTAGTGGCCGCCCCGAGAAGCAATCCTGGAAGCCACTTCCCCTCTCCCCCCAGGAGCAACATCACCAGAAAGGCCATGCCGATGCCCGGGTAGGTGGCATGGGAGAGAGCATCCCCCATCAGGGAGCGCTTCCGGAGGAGCAGGAAGGTCCCCACCAGTCCAGAGGCAATTCCAAGCAACGAGGTGGAAAGGATGACAAGACGTGCATTGTACGACTGCAAAGTAATAACCTTCCAGACATAGCCCCAGTCCTGCCATGCCGATTCCCGGGCCTCGAGCGAGCCGGCACTCAGGAACAGGAGCGCCAAAGCCATCAGCAGGACCAATCCCCTCCCGCTCTTAACTGCTGACATGGCGCAAACGATCCGCGACATCGTCCAGCAAACTGAGCTTGCCCCCATAGGTTTTCTGAAGGTTCTCGCGGGTGAACACCTCCTCCGTGGGACCCGAGGCCACCACCCGCATGTTGAGCAGGACAAGCCAATCGAAATAGCGAGTCACCGAGGACAGATCGTGATGCACCACAAGACAGGTCTTGCCCACCTGGTTCAACTCTTTCAGCAACGTCACGATTGCCTGCTCGGTGGCAGCATCGACGGCAGCAAAGGGTTCGTCCATGAAGTAGAGCCTGGCATCCTGCGCAAGAGCGCGCGCAAGAAAAACCCGTTGCTGCTGCCCACCCGAGAGGTGGCTGATCTGTCGGCTTGCCAGATGCTCGATACCCACACGCGCCAAGGCATCCATGGCAACACGCTTCTGGGCCTTTCCGACACGACGAAACCATCCGAGTCTCCCATAAGTCCCCATCGCCACCACATCCAACGCACTCACCGGGAAATCCCAGTCCACGCTCTCTCGCTGGGGGACGTAGCCGACAAGACTGCGGCGCGACTTGTAAGGGGCTCCATAAATCTGCACCTCCCCCGAGGTCTTGGGAACCAGATCCTGGCACGCCTTGAGAAGGGTGCTCTTCCCTGCTCCGTTTGGACCCACCACTCCCACCAGTTTCCCCTCCGGGATATTGAGTTCGATATCCCAGATAACCGGTTTGCGGTGATAAGCCACCGTCAGGTCGTGAATCGCGAGGGGGAGGTTGTCCGGATGTTCCGGGCGACCGTCTGCAGGGGCGTGGCGATTGTCGACGAAAGACTTCATTGCTTGTTATTCACCCGGGACTGGCCCCCTTTCGGAAAGGCCACCCGGGAGCCCTCGCAACAGGGGTCAACTTAGGCTGGCACGTCGCGATTGTCGACGAAAGACTTCATTGTCTGTTCTTCACCCAGGCTTGGAATCCCCCTTTCGGAACGCTCCCCCCCAGCGCCCTCGCGATAGTGGTCACATTATGATCGACCATCCCGATGTAGGTCCCCTCAGGGGTTCCGGATCTTCCCATGGAATCCGAGAAGAGCTGTCCCCCCACCTCCACTTTGTGACCTTTGGCCCCTGCCCCTTCGATGAGGGCCTCGATGCTCTTGTGGGAAACCGAAGACTCCACAAAGACAGCGGGAATCTTGTGTTCTACCAGGAATTCAACCAGCAGTTCGACATCCCGCAGACCAGCTTCCGCCTCGGTGCTGAGCCCCTGAATCCCGCGGACTTTCAGTCCGTAGGCCCGCGCCATGTAGCCAAAGGCGTCGTGGGCGGTTATCAGGACGCGCCTTTTCTCGGGGATAGAGCCTAACACCTCCTTTGCGTATGCATCCAGTTGTTTGAGTTTCTCGAGATAGGCCTCCGCGTTTCTGCTGTAATCCGTCCGGTGAGCAGGATCGTATTCCTGCAGGACATTCCGCACCACCTCCACCGCCTTCATCCACCCGGCTACATCATTCCAGACATGCGGATCGTAATGTTTTGATTCATCCATGATGATATAACCAGCCGCTTGCTGGATGGCTTCTGTCACCGCATGGACCGGTTTGTTGCGTCCCACCCGCACCAGAATGTCACTCATTTTCCCTTCCAGCATCATTCCGTTATAAAAAATCACGTCTGCAGCGTAGAACGCCTTCACGTCATTGATGGAGGCCGCGTAGAGATGCGGATCCACACCCTCCCTGACAATTCCCTCCACCACGGCATGCTGGCCCGCCACGTGCCTTGTTATGTCGGAAATCATCCCCACCGTAGTCGTGATCTGGTAGGGATACTCTTTCGGACCTGTTCCCGTTGCCTGCTCCATTTCCCCACACCCGGATAAAATCCGACCGATTCCGGTTAGTGCGAGGAGGATCGTTAGGCGTCGTTTCATCGATCTGGTAGCTGAGGGGGAGATTGGGAGAAATTAACGGCCCCTTATGCCATTTTTTCTTAGGCGCCCGAAACCGGCCCATCATTGTCGCCCTGTTCCGGCCATGAGAGTTCGAAGCCTTGCTGCTGGTTATCCTGCGCCTCTATCTTCACAACCAAAACCTCAGCCCTGGGCCCAGGGAACAGGTTGTCAAGAATCGCCCGGAACTTGGTCGGTTTCATTGTCGTTAATTGATTCGGGCTCTTTCAAGGATGGCACTGGATGCACCAATGAAAGCCTTTGAGACTCTGTCGAGACTGAGTCTCAATAGCAAGCCTATTCAAATGGAGACCACTTTACCCTCCAACACACTGACCTAGCGTCCTTTATGAAATTGCTACCCGCAGACCTGACAAAAAACACCCCAAAGCCTTTGAGAATACAGACCCCATCGAACGGATTGAACCCTACTGGTGCTTTTCTTTCCTGGAATCTGAACTACATCTTCACCGAGCATCCGCCCCACTTAGACCGCCAACCCCCTCGCACCAGCCCGTGTCGGCCCTGACCTTCAGTTCTATCGACCAAATTGTCGACGACATCGCCGGCGGCAAACTCGTCATCGTGGCCGACGATCCCGCCCGGGAGAACGAAGCAGACCTCATAGGGGCAGCCTCCCGCACCACTCCTGAAACGATCGCCTTCATGGCCACTCACGGACGCGGATTGATCTGCGCACCCGTCACCCGGGCAAGGGTGGAAGCCCTTAACCTGCCTCCCATGTCACGACGGAACAGGGAAGGACACCGCACGGCATTCACCGTTTCAGTAGATGCTGCGGACGGAATCACCACCGGAATCTCAGCAGCCGATCGATCACGGACTATCGGCCTTTTGGCCAATGAAGACGCTGGCGCGGACAGTCTCGTGCAGCCAGGCCACGTCTTTCCCCTGCAGGCAGCCGACGATGGAGTGCTACGCCGGGCCGGGCACACTGAAGCAGCAGTTGACCTTGCCCTTATAGCCAACCTTCCCGGAGTCGGAATCCTCTGCGAGATCATGCATGAAGACGGCACCATGGCTCGGGTCGGCGATCTCGGCGACTACCAGCAGACACACGGGCTGAAGGCCTGCACGATTGCCCAGATTATTGAATACCGACGCCGGACGGAACGTCTGGTGGCATGCGAGGAGACCATCGACCTTCCCACCGAATACGGAGCGTTCGATTGCCACCTTTATCGGGAGCACACCGACGACTCACACCACCTGGCGCTCACCCGGGGCCAGATCGACCCCGAGCAACCAACACTCGTGCGGGTTCACTCCGAGTGCCTCACCGGAGACGTTTTCTCCTCCCGCCGGTGCGACTGTGGTAGCCAGCTCCACGCCGCCATGGAACGCATCGCTGAGGACGGGGGCGTGCTCCTTTACCTCCGCCAGGAGGGCCGCGGCATCGGCCTTGCCGCAAAGATTCACGCATACAAGCTCCAGGAGAAAGGCCTTGATACGGTGGAGGCTAACGAAAGACTGGGGTTCCCGTCCGACCTTCGGCACTACGGAATGGGGGCCCAGATTCTCCACGACCTCGGTGTCCGCAAGATCCGCCTGCTCACTAATAATCCGAAGAAAGTGGTGGGTTTAGAGGGATACGGACTGGAAATCGTCGATCAGGTGCTGATCCGCTCCGAGCCCAATCCCGATAACCGCCGCTACCTCGAAACGAAACGCGACAAACTCGGCCATCGCCTGTAGGAAAGGCCCTCCACGAGAACAGCAAGGCCTGTGACGAAATCGTCACGTGTCACCCCCCAGGAAGCCGCCCTACAATTCCCTGAATTTTCGATTCAGCATCCAGCTCTTAGATCCTAAGGTTCATTCGCCATGTCTCTAGAAATCTCCCGGAAGCCTCGCATCTTCAATACCAAGCACAACAAACTCGCCATCGTGGCCTCGAAGTACAACGAGGTTTACAGCGACGGACTCGTTGATAACGCGATCGAGGAACTGAGCGAGCTCCTGCCACAGGCCCGGGTCGACCTAGTCCGGGTGCCCGGTGCCTTTGAGATCCCGGTTGTCATCAAGTCTCTACTCGAACTTGAACAACCGATTTGTGCGATTGCCCTCGGAGTCATCATCCAAGGCGAAACCGCCCACGCCGATCTGGTAGCCCGCAGCGTTATCGATGCCCTCCAGCAACTCTCCCTCGATTACACTACCCCGGTCATCAATGAAGTGCTTCTGGTGGCGGACGAAGCGCAGGCCCACGTCCGTTGTCTGGGTGACGAACTAAACCGCGGAATCGAAGCCGCTCGTGCTGCCGCCTCCATGGTGGAGATCTTCTCCGAACTTGACCGCGGAGGATCGCTTCGCACCCAGCCAAAAGATGCCTGACACTTCCCGTCGCCGTATACGCGAGGCGGTTGTGCAGTTCCTCTATGCCTTGGGGCCCGCAGATGAACTCCCGGATGCGCCGGATCCCGCCATCCTGTCGCTGCTCCTGGAGTCGACCCGGGACAGGTCCACGAGAGCTCGCGCAAGGGCCATAGTGCATCTCCAGCAAGGCCGGGAGAAGATCATCGCCGGTCTTTCCCCTCTCCTGCTCACCCTCGAAGAACTCGATCCCGCCGATGGGGCCGACGAGATGAACAAGGACCTCAAATCCTGGAGCGAGGAGGAGGAAAACCTCCGCACCTTCCTCCATGGCCTGCGTCACGAACTCAAAGGCAACAAGGATGTCACCCGCCTCCGGGAGAGTATGGAAGGCGCTAAACGGAGCAATCGCGCTGCTCTCTCCGCGGCAACCCGGGTGAGCGCTACCAATCCACACTTCCCCGCCCTCCAGCAACTGCACGACGAAGCTCTCGTTCTGCGAGAACAGATCGCACCCGTGAGTGAACGCCTCTCCCTTGCCCTCGGCGACGACCTCACGACGCTGCCCGAATTGAAATCCGTGGCGCGGGCCGAGACGGATCTTGCTCACACCACCTCGCGCATCGAATCCTACTATCATGATCTGCGCCGACATCTCGCTGACATCGACCGGAAACTGGCCGCGGTGGTAGACAACTACTCCCCTGAGCGACTGGACCGGGTCGACCGGTCCATCCTCCGACTCGGCACATACGAACTCCTTTTCGACGACGAAGTTCCGACCGCCGTAGCCATCAACGAGGCCATCGAACTCGCCCGTGCTTTCGGCACCACTGAATCTCCCGGTTTCGTTAATGGCGTGCTCGACCGCGTGACCAGAAACGGATAGCAACTAGGTCATCCGCCAGACATTCCCGATCTTCCTAGTTCGTGTGATTTGAATTCTGCGGCCCTTGAATAGCTCCGCACAGGATCCTTTCCCCTCAAATACTCCGAACGGCGGATGAAGGAACGGTCATACCCTGAACGATTCCTCCTGTCGAACTGACCCCCAGCCTTTCCCGACTTTCTCATCGCCCCCTGTTCCCCGGATTGCTAATTCTTTGAACTGCCTGTGCCCCACCAGTTCCCAACCGACTTTCAGCGCCGCGCTCTCTGGAGTGCCCTGACTGGCATTGCCATCGCGGTGATTGGAGCCCTCCTCGTGGGCCTCGTCATTCTCATCGGCAGAGCTCTCACCTATCTTCAACCGGTTCTCGTTCCCCTCGCGGTAGCCGGCATCCTCGCCTATCTCCTCAATCCTCTGGTGGTGAAACTGGAGGAAAAGGGCCTGTCTCGCCTGCGGGCCATCCTATCCGTTTTTGCCGGTTCCGCCATCCTCCTGGGATCCACGCTCCTGGTAATAAGCCCCAAGATCGCCTCTCAGGCCGGGGAACTGTTCGAAAAGCGGGAGCAGTTGGCCAGCAATCTGGTCCAGCATATCCGCACCACACCCTGGTTACGCAACCTGGCCAATCAGGCTCTGGCCGAACATGAAACAGGAGAAGAGCCCGCCACATCTTCAGCCGATCCCTCACAAGAGAAGCAACTCGCAAACTATGACGACTGGCTCGAGAATTTTCCCAAGTGGATTCCAGGCCAGGATGCCGGCGAATTTGACCTCAGAAAAAGCAAGGGCTGGCACTGGGCCACCGAAAATCTCGAGGATCTCCTCACCACAGGTCTCAACTGGCTTGAAGGCGGAGCCGGCAAGGTCTTTGGTTTCATCGGCTACGCCCTCGGATTTCTCCTCGTCCCGGTCTACCTCTTCTTCTTTTTGAAGGAGGCCTCCATCATTCAGAGCCGCTGGAGCCACTTCGTCCCCCTGCGTGAATCCAACCTGAAGCGCGAAGTCGTCGCAACTCTCGACGAGATGAACGGATACCTCATCGCCTTCTTCCGTGGCCAGGTCCTTGTCAGCATCATCGACGGCCTCCTCACCGGTCTCCTTCTCTGGATGATCGGGCTCCCCTACGCCTTTGTGATTGGCCTTGCCCTCGCCATCCTGGGAGTGATGCCCTTCATCGGATTCCTGGTGACCCTCATTCCGGCCATGATCATCGCGGTGGCCACTTATGGCGACTGGCAGCACCCAGCCCTGGTCTTCGCCATCTTCTTCGTGGTCCAGCAAATCGATGGACTCTTTGTCCAACCCAAGATCATCGGAGACAAGGTGGGGCTCCACCCCATGACCCTCATCTTCTCGATCTTCTTCTGGTCCCTTGTCCTGGGCGGATTCCTGGGCGCCCTCCTCGCGATCCCTCTCACGGCCTCTGTGAAGGTTCTCTTTACCCGCTATATCTGGGATCCCGCTACCCGCGAACAGGAACCAGAGCCGGGTAAATCTCCCTGCCAGTCCTGAAGAACCCGCCCTCTACTCGGCGAGCATTCCTTCCACCGTCAGATCTACGAAAGACCCGGGGCCGCCGATGTAGCGGATCTTCCGCTGGGCATCCAGGACGTAAACCAGGGGAAGATCTCTCACCCGATACTGAGAGTGGATCCGCCCGTCTACATCGGAAAGATTCCGCCAGGGGATGGTCCCGTTGGCTCGCAGACTGCGCAGCACCTCCCGGGAGTCGGAGGTCACCCCGATCAGATTCATCCCACGCTTTCCGTGCTGCTCATGCAGCTTACGTAAAAGGCCCAGACCCCGCTCAGCGTCGCGCATACTGGTATGCCAGAAAGCCAGCACAGTCACCTTGCCCTTTAAAATGCTCAACTTGAAGGGCTCCCCTGCCGAATCCCGCCCGATGGCATCGGGAGCAGTCCTCCCCTTGACCAGGTTCTGAATCACGAAAATCTCATCCATGGCCAACTTGGAGACGGTGGTATCCCCCACCTTCACCTCATGAGCCTTGATGATGGCCCGCCGTAGATTGCGAATCCGCCGCTCCAGGATTACCGCATCATCACCCAGCCCCTTCAGGAGCATCGCGATCGCGAGGGACGCCTGACCCTGGACCTCCTCGTGTGGATTCTCTTGCTCGACCGTCTCAATCACCTTGAGAATGGAGCGATCAGGCTGGCTGGTCAAAGCCAGGCAAAGCATTCCGATCTTGGGACTCTTGAGGTGGAAACGCTGGAGGGACTGTATGATGAACTGCGCGCGCGACCGCGACTCTCCCGAGTCAGTCTCCGCCGCAAAAACAGGGGCGCGCTCCAGGAGCCAGACGCAATACTCGATGGTCCAGTCCGTGCGCAGGGAATCCTTCAGTTCCATCCACATGCGCGCACCATAGTCCGATGACCGGGGGCGGTTCTTCCAGACATTGCGTTGAGCCTGGGGATCCGTAACCGCCAGTTTCTGAGCCCAGATCCGGACCGCCGCTTCATACTCGTTCCTGATTTGAGCGGCCGCCTCCGGGGTTCCGGCCCTGCCCGCTACCGGGCAGAAGAGGGCAAGGAGGAGGAAAAGGGTGAGGGATCGCATGGCGCGGTCAGCATAGTCCCTGCCCGCCTTCTGCCAACCGTCAATCTGTCCAGCTCCAGAGGCGACTGGAATCACAAAGCTGATCCGCCTCGTCAAATACCACGCCTTCCCCCGCAAGAATTCGTCGCTTGCGCTCCACCCGCACACCCCGGCGCTTTCCGGAATAGCCGCCCAGCGATCCATCTGTCCGGATCACACGGTGACAGGGTGCCTCCGGCGCAAACGGGTTGCGCTTGAGCGCCTGCCCTACCGCCTGGGCCGAGCGGCAATTGAGATGATGAGCCAGGGCGGCATAGGTGACCACCTTCCCTTGTGGAATTTCCCGCAGGGCGGCATACACCCGGCTTTCAAAAGTGGTAATCGATCGCCTCGCAGTCACCAGGTGGGTTCCTTTCTTCTCTAACTTGCGACTGCCCCCGTCCCCTCGGCCTTTTCTTTTTCGGCGAGTCGCTCCTTGAGTTCCGGCCAGTTGTCCCGGCTCACGATGTAGCCCACGCATTCATCATTCCCACAGAGGCAGGGATGATCTTCATAATTTTCGATATCAAACCCGTAATCAAAGGTGAGCTCCTCACCCGTATCGATTTCCCGCAGGGCATAGAGAAAGATCTGATTCTCCTCTATCCATGCCTCGCAATTGGGAGCGCAGGAGTGATTCAGGAGACGGGCCGTGTTCCAGGGGACGTTTCCGTCGAGATCCCACTTCTTGTTCAGGGTGAAAATGTAGACTGCTGCGTCCCCGGTCTTCTCGGCATGCTCCATCTGAGTTGTGGCACGCTTTTCGCTCTCCTCCTTGTCGATCTTTTCTCCGATATACTCGATGATGCGCTTACCCGAAGGTATTGGCTTTGACGCATAGACCCCCGTGCCATGAATGTCCGAGTTCCGCACTTCGCAGTATTCGCTCTTTGCCCGCTCCATCAACTGTTCCAGTTGGCGCCGGAGGCGGGCCGCCTTTTTCAGTTTCTTCCCCTTCCCTCTGGAGTTCGACCCTGCCTTCTTCGATTTTCCCATGATCCTCTTGTAGCGCTAATCGAGTTCAGTTCTACTTCCTCCTGATCACCGGAATCAGGGCTCCCGTCGTATCTCTCCTCCGCCAACTTGAGGCAACCCGAGGAGCTTCTGATCCCTGGGAAGGCTGGGAAAAAAACTTCTCAGGTCTGCGATGCTGCAATTCCGTCCGTCTATGAAGTACCAGTCGGGAGTCCCTTTCTTGTTCACCGCGACCTGAAACCCCAGAGTCTCAATTTTTCTCGGTAAACGGGTCTTTGGATCAATGACGCGGTATTCCGCCCGGGTGGGAACGAAGACCAGCCATTCAAGATACATGTTGATCGGTTGACCCTCCTTATCCTCTCCCCGCAACAGGACCACCTCGTGGGCCCTGGTCGGTTTCCGGACCTCGTAATTCAGCATGGAAATCCCCTGCCTGGCCATCTCCTTGGGGATTTCGGCAAGGCGTCTGGCCAACTCAACCTGCCCTCCCTGGAGCTTCTTGGCGGCTCGCTTTTTCCAGCGGGGATACATGCGCTCCAGGGTAATCCTGAAATTTCCCTGCAGCACCTGCTGGCCCATTGCCCGCGTAGCCACCTCAGCCTGGTCCAGCACGGACTGCGGCACCCTGCCATCTCCCTGGGCCGCTGCCTGTCGAAAGTCTCCCACCACAAAGGCCACAATCAGCACGGACAACAAAACACTCCTCACGGGGGTATTTCTGGGACAGGGGAAGCCAGTCGTCAAGCTCCAGCCCCGGGGACGGAACCTCCCCCCAATGGAATCATCCGGGAAATTCACTCCTCCCTCATGGGGATCCTCCTCCTTTGCCCGACCAGGGGTTCAAACTCCTGTTAGATTAAATGACGAAATGAGCTTTGCTCTTTCCGGAGGGTCTGGCCTAATCTCGCCGGACATGGCGAAACAGGCGCTAGGAAAAGGATTGGGGGCCCTCATCAGGAAGCCGACAACGAAAAGTGCCCCGGCAAAAAGCAACCGATCTGCTTCGACAGCGAAAAAGCGCGCCAAGAGCAAGGATGACAAGGAACCCGGATCGGAAGTAAGCGAGGTCGCCATCACTGACGTGGTCAAGAGTCCGCTCCAGCCACGCGGCGACATTCCTGAAAGCAATCTGGAGGAACTGGTTGAGTCGATCCGGGCTCACGGGATCATCCAACCTCTCATCACGCGCCGGGTGCGGGGCAAGTTCGAACTGATCGCGGGAGAACGCCGCTGGCGTGCCTGTCAAAAGCTCGAACTGGAAACCGTTCCGGTCATCGTCCGCAAGGCCAGTGACCGCGAGGTTCTCGAAATGGCCCTGGTGGAAAACCTGCAACGCCAGGATCTCAACGCCATCGAAGAAGCCAACGGGTATGTCAAACTCGCCAAGGAGTTCGACATGAGGCAGGACGAAATCGCCAAACGCGTGGGCAAGTCCCGCGCCACGGTGGCCAACTCCATGCGACTCCTCGATCTGCACAAGGACATCCAGAAATTTGTCGCTGACGGGCTCATCACGGTCGGACACGCCAAGGCAATCCTCGGGATCAAGGTAAAGCGTGAGCAACGTGAAATAGCGGAACAGGTGATGCGCCGGCGCCTCACCGTGCGGGCTACCGAGAAACTGGTGCAGCAGCTGCAGGCCGGCAACGGATCGGAGTCTGGGAAAGGCCCCAAGACCAATGACCCCGAAACGGAGGCCATGGTTCGCTCCCTTACCTCCCGTTTGCGGGAACACTTTACCACCCACGTTTCCATTTCCCACACCCCCAAGAAGGGGCGCATCGAACTGGAATACTACGGCAATGACGATCTGGGGCGACTCCTGGATGTTCTGGGAGTATCGACCGAGGACCTGTAGGTCCCTTCGGGCCTGCAAGCGCGGCGCAACCCCATGAACCGCCGACTCTTTTTTGCCCTTTTCTCCCTGCTCGCCGCTCCAATCATGTGCGGCCTCCTTCCGGGTTGCAGGAAAAACAAACCCAACCTCCCCCCCGAACGCGCCCGTACGGGCGCGCGTGCGGCCTACGCCCACACCCGCGAAATCCTCTCCTTTGGCCCCCGCCCCACCGAGTCGGCCGCCCTCAAGAATACACGTGCCTACATCACGGACCAACTGGAACAGATCGGATGGACCGTCACTCCCCAGCCCTTCACCCAGCGGGTAGCCCCCCTTGGGAAGCAGTTGCGTTTCATTAACCTCATCGCCCGGTTTGGGTCCGCCACCGAAGATCAGATCGACGGCCTGCTTGGTGCCCACATCGATTCCAAGTTCTACCCCGGCCGACGATTCACCGGGGCTGATGATGCGGCCTCCGCGGTGGGCGTCATCCTCGAGTTAGCCCGCCAGCTCCGGGACGACCCCGAAAAAGCTTCCCGGATCGAACTCGTTTTCTTCGATGGTGAGGAAGCCTTCGGGCAGAGCATCAGTCCCAGTGATGGTCTCTACGGGAGCAGGCATTACGCGCAGCATTGGCGCACCGCCGCCAGAAGCCCTTCATTTGGAATCATCCTGGACATGATCGGACACAAGGACCTGAAAATCCGTTATCCCTCCGACACTCCATCATTCCTTGAGGACGCCCTCCTGGACGCCGCCCGTAAAACCAGCAGCTTGGATTGCTTCACCAGGAGCCTCAATCCCATCATGGACGACCACGTCCCACTCAACAATGCCGGCATCCCCACCATCGACGTCATCGGCGATTTCAGTCAGTTCGGCTGGTGGCACACCGAGGCGGACAATCTGCGGCGCATCTCACGCGAGAGCCTGGAAATCTCCCTCGCGGTGACCTCGGAGATGCTGAGCACCCTCCTCCGGAAGTGAGCACTGTGCCCCCTGACCCGGTAAACAGCGGGTTTCTCTTTGCTCCCGGCCACCTGATCACATGTCTTGCATTTCCAGTCAGGAAACTTTAACGGCTTGAAAAGCTAAAGGCTCTGAGTATTCCTTGACTAATCTCTGCGGTTTTTGTCATCTCACTAAGCCCCACTCACCACTCTCATGAAGATCCACAACAAGCTTGGCGCCCTGGCATCCTTACTCGTTCTCGGCCTCAGCACTGCTCCGTCCTCGGCCTTGGTCATCATGCTCTCCGACTTGGTTCCAGCAGACTCAGCGGGGAACATCGAAACCTTCCTCTCCACCAATTTTACCAATGTGACCGAGATCCGGCATTCGAATTGGGCAAATTTCAATGCCGCCGGAACTCAGGACGCCCTCAATGGGACGGGAGCATTTGCGGGTGGCGGTGCCGCCGATGTCGTGGTCATTGGACGATCCCTGTCGAGCGGCCATTACGACAACTTCGACGCTTCCGGCTACAACTCGCTCACCATCCCGGTGGTTAGCTTAACCAGCTACACCGTGCGCCAGAACGGCAATCGTATGGGCTGGCACGGCAGCAGCACGACGACAGGTCAGCAGATCGGCGGTGATGAGTCACTCGTGACCGCTGCCGGTGGGGCCATCCTCGGCCTGGCGGCTGGCTCGCACGACTTGCTCTCCGCGGTGGCCGCGGCCGCCGATAACTTCAATGGTCTCGGACAAGGGTCGACCGCCTTTGGTGGGGGGACCATTCTGGCGACCGTGGGGGGTGATACCCTCGCTGCCTACTGGGCCGTCGGATCCGCCCCGGGTAATCTCGGCGCTGCGCTGGTGGACACCTTCCCGGGACCGCGCCTCCTCTTCAACACGGACAATGACCCGAACGCCGGCAACAACGGCGCAAACGATCTCGCCAACATGACTCCGGCGGGCACCCAGGCGCTCATCAACGCCATCGACTTCGCGACTCCCCTCAACGCCGTTCCTGAGCCCTCGACTGCTCTGTTGGGCTTGGTCGGGCTGGGCCTGCTCGCCCGGCGTCGTCGCTAACCCTTGATCGAACAGAATCGATCCTTCAAAAGGCCGGCTTCCCGCCGGCCTTTTTCATATTCTGGATGAGGGGGCAAGGCGCGGAAACGGCGCCCCGGAAAAGTTGCGATTACCCCACCAGGCCGCTAGGTTCCTGAGGACCCCCTGATGAACTTCCGCAAACCCATCCTAGGCATCCTGTTGCTCGCCGCCCATGCCTCACCTTGCTCCGCCCAGTTCTTCATCGACTTCAATTCAACCAGCAACGACGGAGGACCGCACCCCGAGACCGGCTACCATTCCTACGACGCGGCCCATGAGAGCACCTCCGATTTCCTCTCTCCCCGTGACTACAGCGTCTTCGGAACCACCATCTCCCTTACGGTCGATTTCCCGGACTCCAGCGACAGACGCGTGCAACAGATGATTGACCGCGGCAGCGGCAACGACGGGAACTGGACCGGGAGCAAACTGGACCTCGTCACCGACTGGATCGGAGTCGACACCCGCAGCGGCAATGGCGGGAATGGTGACTATGACGGCGTGAACGGCACCCCTACCCGAATCACCTTCACCCTCGAGAACCTGCCGGCTGCGACCTATCACTGGCGCTCCTTCCATCATGATACCGAGCACATGAACGGGCTCTTCCTGGTCGAGTATTCCACCAATGGAGGCGGCTCCTATACCCTGGTGGAGGGCCCGGAAGCAGGAAGTGCCTTCCGGCAGACCGATAGCACCCCGGGAGGCAATCCTGCCAGCGCTCAGACCTATGGCGGTCCCCACCCCGAAACCCTGCCTTCCACCGTTGAATTTGATTTCCAGGCCATGCCCGGGCAGGATCTCATCCTGCGTGTGATCCCGTTGTCGGCCTCCTCTGTCCACGCGCAGTTCGCGGTCATTAACGGCTTCGAAATCACCCAGACCAGTCCTCCGGATTCTCCTACCGACCTCGCCCTTTCCGGTAACACGATCTCGCACAGTGCCATCGTGGGAACCGTGGTCGGAACCCTGACTTCCACGGATATCACCCCCGGGGATTCCTTCACCTACAGTTTGATCCCCGGCGCCGGGGACAATCACAATGGAGAGTTCGACATTGTGGGCGATCAACTCCACACCAACCGTGACCTCACTACCTTTGCCGCCGGGACAATCCTTTCCGTGCGGGTGCAGACCACCGATCTCCTCGGGCACACTTACCAGAAGGCCTTTCCCCTGGAACTGGTCAACGACTCCGATTTCGATGGCCTCGATGACGGCTGGGAACTCACCTGGTTCGGCAACGTCACCACCGCCACGGGAGTCGGCAACAATGACGGCGACCTCCTCAGCAACCTGCAGGAGCAGACCCTCGGCAGCAACCCTGTCAGGAGTGACACGGATGGCGACGGACTGAACGACGACCTCGAAAACGGGAGCGGAGTCTTCAATGGAGCGACGAATCCCGGATCCAGCCCCCTCCTCAGGGACACCGATGGGGACGGCCTTGATGATGCAACTGAAATCTCGCTCGACAACGGACATCTCACCAACCCCAACATGGTCGACAGCGATGGGGACGGCTTCGGCGATCCGGTTGAAATCAACGGGGGCTCCGACCCGAACAATCCGGCCGACTTCCCCGATCTCCTCCTCCCTCTCGTTATCAACGAGATCCTTGCAAGCAATCGAACCGGCCTGCGGGACGGATTCGACACCCGCGAGGACTGGATCGAGATCTACAACCCCAATCCCCTCGCGCTCAATCTCAGCTCCTACTACCTGACCGACGATCCCGACAAACTCACCAAGTGGGCATTCCCGGATGTTGTCATCTCCGGTAACGACTACCTCGTGGTCTTCGCTTCCGGGATCAACCAGGTCGATCCCGATGGAAATCCGCATACCAACTTCAAGCTCGAGGCCATCGGTGAATACCTCGCCATCGTACGACCCGACGGCGCGACCATCGATGACGCCTTCCACCCCTTCTTCCCCGGGCAGTTCACCGACATTTCCTACGGTTCACAGGCCGACACCGGTTCCCCGCGATTCTTCAGTCCCCCTACTCCCGGGGCTGCCAACGGGAACGGATTCCCGGGAGTAGTCAAGGACACCAGATTCGATGTCGATCGTGGATTCTACAGCGCCCCGATCTCAGTCTCCATCTCCAGCGATACCCGCGACGCCACCATCCGCTATACCACCGACGGCTCGAAACCCTCGCCCACCCGTGGCGCGATCTACAGTGAACCGATCGCCATCGGCAACACCACCACCTTGCGCGCAGTCGCCTACAAGGCGGACTGGCTTTCGACCAACACAGACACCCAGACGTATATCTTCGTCGATAGAGTCGCCCGGCAACCTGCGGCCCCGCGCGACTGGCCCACCGACTGGAACTACAGCTCCGACGCCGGTTCCATCGTGCCTGCCGATTACGCGATGGACCGGCGCGTCGTCAACAACACGCTGCCGGGTTACAGCGTGCCGGAAGCCCTCCTCGATATCCCCTCGGTCTCGATCGCGATGAGGCCGTCCGACTTCCTCAACGACAACTCCTCGCCCGACACCGGCATCTATTCCAACCCGCAAAACCGTTTCGAGCGCCCCTGCTCCATTGAGTATCTTCGTCCCGACGGGGAACCCGGATTCCAGGTCGATGCCAAGATCGAGGTCCATGGGAATGCCAGCCGCCGCCCCTACCGCATGCAGAAACATTCCCTTCGCGTGACCTTCACCACTGAATTTGGCGGGCCTGGCCGTCTGGAATACCCCCTCTTTCCGGAATCCCCGGTTGACCGGTTCAACAAACTCGTCCTGCGCGCCTGCTTCACCGATTCCTGGGGCCTTGTCTCCTGGGGCAGTTCGCGCTACCGCCCGAATGATTCCCAGTATATCCGCGACGTCTGGATGAAGGAGAGCTTGCGGGCCATGGGGCAGCCCTCAAGCCACGGGAACTTCGTCCATCTCTATGTTAACGGGCTCTACTTCGGCCTCCATAATCTCACCGAGCGCCTCGAGGACGACTTCTGGGCTGAACACCTCGGCGGTGCGGCGGAGGACTGGGAAGTCAACAAGGATCTCAGTGGGGGCGGATCCCGCTGGAACCGGATGATGAGCATCGCCAATGGCAACATTGCGGACAACAGGGTCTACAACTCCATCAAGAATTACCTCGATGTAGTTAACTTCGCGGATTACATGCTCCTCCACTTTTATGCCGATTCGGAGGACTGGCCGCACCACAATGGTGACGCCGCCGCCAATATCAGGAGCGGCGATGGTAAATACCGCTTCTGGTGCTGGGATCAGGAGATCGTCCTCGATAAGTTCTCCTGGAACCGCTACGGCAGCTCCAGTGGGGCAGGCGCACCCTTCCAGCGACTGCGTCGAAACGCTGAATTCCGCATGCTCTTCGCGGACCGCGTACAAAAGCACCTCTTCAACGAAGGGGCTCTGAGTGAACAGGCTTCCATAGGCCGATACCTCGGACTCGCCAACCGGATCGACAAGGCCATCGTGGCCGAGTCAGCTCGCTGGGGTGACACTCAGGCTACCACGCCCTACGGAAACACCCCCGGATCGTCCCGTGATATCAATGCCGACTACCACCCACCCACCGTCAACAACCCGATCTATTTCACCCGCGAACAGCACTGGGTGGTGGAACGCGACAACGTCATCAATAACTACATCCCCACTCTCCACGACCAGAACGACAGCCGCTCCACTATCCGGGAACTGCGTGCCAATGATCTCTTTCCCGGTATTGATGCACCCATTCTGAGCCAGTCTGGCGGAGTCGTTCCTGACGGATTTGAACTCAATATCACCGGAGCGGAGGGCACCATTCACTATACCCTCGATGGCTCAGACCCCCGTCAGCAGGGAGGAGCCGTCAACCCAACCGCACAATCACTTCCAACCGGCATCAGACTGGACACCTTGATCGACTTTGAGGCTGCGGACTGGCACTACCTCGACGCTGGATCCAGTCTGAGTGCCAGCAACGTGGTGGTGGGTCATGCCTCCTACAGTTCGTCTGACTGGAAGCATCCCGGATTCAACGATGCCGCCTGGGGAGCCGGACCGGCCATGCTCGGGGGCGACAGCACCACGGATATCTCAGGCGAATCGCTCGCCACCATCGTTGATATTGGCCCCTCGGGAAATCGTCATCCTACCGTTTATTTCCGCAAAAGCTTCATCGCTACCGACGCAAACTCCTTCATCAGGCTCACCGCGGACGTGAAACGCGATGATGGGGCCATTCTTTACCTCAACGGGCGCGAGATCGGCCGTACCAACATGCCCGCCGGCACGGTCGCATACAGCACCTTGGCTTCGACTGGACAATCCGGAAGCAACGAAAGCAACATCTACACCATCGATTATCCGTTAACCCCGGGGGATCTGGTAGAGGGGAGTAATATCCTGGCGGTGGAACTACACCAGTCCAGCACCGGAAGTGGAGACCTCGGCCTTGATGTCCGCCTCTCGGGCTTCAAGCCTAGCGATCCTCCCGCCCCCATCACCCTCACCCGGACCGAAACGGTCAAGGCCCGGATATTACATGGCTCGGAGTGGTCTGCCCTGACCGAGGCTTCCTTTATTGTGGGCACACCCGCCTCTCCCGGAAACCTGGCAATCACCGAGATCATGTACAACCCGATCGGAGCGAGCGAGGATTCCGAGTACATCGAACTGATGAACATCAGCCCCACGGGGAACATTGACCTGACTGATGTCCATTTCGACGCCGGCATTACCTACCAGTTTCCCGCGGGGTTCGTCCTCGCTCCACTCCAGCGCGTGGTCATCGCCAGGAACGAGGCTGTCTTCGCCGAAACCTATCCCTCCGAAGGCCTCACCATCGCACCTGGATTTTTTGCCGGGAATCTCTCAAATAACGGAGAGGAGATCTCCCTCCAGGGACAGGATGACAGGGATATCCGGCGCTTCATCTACGGTGACAGCCTCCCCTGGCCCCCCAGTCCCGACGGACTGGGATTCTCCCTGGTCCTCTCCTCACCAACCAGCAACCCCGATCACTCGATTCCCGGGAACTGGCGCGCCAGCGTAGCCTTGGGAGGGGCCCCCGGTGGAGATGATTCGGTTCCATTCGCAGGCGATCCCGGGATCGACGCGGATCAGGACGGGCGCTCCGCCTTCTTTGAATTTGCGACCGGAAGCAGTGACACTGAACCCGTCGAAGATCCGGTCATCACCCTCGGTCTGACGAGCCTCAACGAAGGGGGGGCCGGACTCCGGAACCATCTCGACATCTCCTTCAGGCGAAACCTTGCTGCTGACGAAGCCCTCTACCGCGCAGAGATCTCCCCCGATCTCCAGAACTGGAACTCCCTGGACACCCACCTTGTCTCCATCGAGAACCATGGGGACGGCACAGCCACCTACACCTACCGATCGGCATTCCCAATTGGCGCCCGCAACCGGGAATTCCTGCGCCTCCAGGTCATCAGGCGGTAATCTTGAAATTGGCCTCGCCGCGAATCAGGAGATAGCGACTGCTCTCCTCCTGGAATGAAGGCCTCACCGCTGTCACCGAGGTGCCTGACCGTCCTTCCTGTCACCAGATTCACCCGCAACCTCCCAGAGGCAACCATCCACGCTGGTCCCGTGAGGAATCGGGGCAGGGATGGGCAGTCTCCATCATCACAAAAAAAAGGGCCAGGCTTCCCGAAGGGAACCTGACCCGAGATTGTTTCGTAGAATAGAGGGGCCGGACTACTCGTCTTCGATGTATTCCTCGTGCCCCGTTTTCTTCACCTCCTTGAGCTTGTCATAGGCCGCCTTGAGCTTGGTCCCGTCCTTGGCCTTGCAACTGGTCAGCACCGCATCGATTTCCCCCAATAGCGCTGACATTCCCTTCTTATACCCTTCCAGGGCTTTCTCCTTTTCTGCTCCGGTCATCTTCTCGATCTTCGCCGGCACCAGAGACACGCTCTTCTCCACCGCCGCTTTCGCCTCTGTGAAAAGAGTGGTAAGTCGCGCGAAATCGTAAACCTCCCTGCGCGCCTGTCGACCCAACTGCTTGTAGGCCGTGCTGATCGTCGCCATTTCCTTCTCAAGCGGAGTCTCGTCATCCTCAGCGGCGGCGAGGGACGCCGTCAGGAAAGGGACCAACAAACTGAAGAGCAAAGCAGCGGGCACATTTATTCCTTTGGTTATTCTCATATTCATTATTTGATGGGTGGGTGATGTAAAGAGCTGTCGAGATTGCCCTCAACGGGCTCGCATCCTCTGAAGATACGTAATATCCTGCCCCTTATTTCTGAAAAGTGAAGGTTTATAAAAGTCCCTCATCTAAGCCTTCCGGTCCCACTCCCCTCCCCTGCCGCGGGGAACAGCCTGAGGGACAATCTGCTGCTTCCCGGGATGCCGGGGATTTTTCTGTACTCTTCAGATTGAGTGCTGCCGGGCTCGGCCTAAGCTTCTGGAATATGCCTGCCAGACCCTGCCGTCCCTCCCTACTGGCTACGGCCGTCCTCATGACCTGCCTGTTTCTTGCCAGCGGACAACAATCCCATGCCCTTCCCTTGTTGGACGAGGTCATGGCTCTGGAGGGGACCAACTCCATCAAATACGATCCCTCCGACTCGAACCACCGTTCGGTGGCACGCATCGAGTTTCTTGGTTTCACCATGGCTCCTGATGGAGACTACCAGTACTGGTATGACCTCGTAACTGGGAACAAGTCATGGACCCGCGATGTCTCCTTCTGGGTCAGCAACGCCGATACCATTACGAACATGGCGGCCAGCAACTATACCGAGACCGGGGCCGAAGACGTCCTCGAGCACTGGTGGGGCAGCCCCATGGCTTACAAGGGGCTGGACGGCTGGGGCAACCACCGCGATTGGCAGAACAGCCCCTCCCACGGCGTAGGCGGCGCCTGGCTCCTTACCAGCGGACACCCGGATCCCATCCTCAATCAATTCCACGACCCAATCGACTACAATGTCCCGGGTTACTGGACGTTCCAACACACCGTCTTTTTCTGGGGCCCTCCCTCCCGCACCGATGATTCCCTCTCCCTTTCCGACGGGACTGCGGTGTGGCAATTCGAAAAGAATCACAACGCCCAGCTGATCAGTAATGGAATGAACCCCTTCTCCTTCGCCGGCCTCTGCGGAACCTTCATCATTGAGAGCCCCAATCCTCCGGCTGACGATGCCTTCGGTTGGTCCACCTATCACAACACTACGGTCGACGATTCGCAGGGACCCGTGACTTCATTCGGCTATCTCCCCGGCCCTGGCAATGGAGCGCCCGCCGGCCAGATCCTCCTGAAGGTTACCCGGAGCAACGGACTCCTTGACTTCTCCTGGAATAGCCAGGCTGACAAACAGTACGATCTCGTCAGCAGCACGGACCTCACGACCTCTCCCTCCGCCTGGCCGACCTATGACGATGGGGTGAATCTCTTCCAGAACATTCCCGGATCAGGCACGGGCAGCAACACTTTGACCGGCGTGAACCTGGTCGGCCCTCGGCGCTTTTTTGCCATTGTGGAAGAGGAAGCCGGCACCTTGCTGAGTGAAGACTTCGATGCCGTTGCCGCTCTCCCACCAGGTTGGACAACTACCGGAGCGGACACCACCGCCTGGGAGATTGGCGTTCCCACTGACACTCTGTTCGGACCCCTTGCCGCCCACAGCATCCCCTATTGCGTGGGAACCAATATCGCCGGCGATTACACCAGTTCACAGGACATTTCCCTCATCACTCCCGTCATCTCCGTTCCAGCCACTGGAGCGACCCTCACCTATCATCAATGGCGTGACACGGAAGGTGATGGTGACGCCGCCTCGATCCGGGTGCTTGACGCGGACAACAATGATGCCCTGATCGAGGAGTTCGTGAGTGCCATTGAGTGGAACGACGCCGTCTGGGATACCTCGGATCCCGTCCTCCTGCCCGCTTCCGCCAACGGGAAAAAGGTCCGGATCGAATTTCGCTTCGTCAGCAACGAGTCGATTCCCCAAAGCTTCGCCGGCTTCTACCTCGACAACGTTCTCGTAAAGGCCAACTGATAAAACCACCGCTTCCCGGGCTTCGTCTATTGACTACGAAGGCTCGACTGGGAACGCTGCGCCATGCCCTCCCGAAGATCAACTGGTTCGTTATTCCTGCTCGCTCTCCTGGCCCTCGGGGCACTCCCGTCCAGAGCCGCCCAGAATGCCGAGGCCCTCAGGGCCGACACCTCCTTTTTTACGGACAAGAGTTGCCGGAAGTTGAAGAAGGAGGTGCAGAAGAAGGATCTGACCCGGTTCAGGAGCAAACTGCTGAAGAATGTGGCTGGCCAGCTTCTCGGCGGCAACTACGACGCAACCTATCGAGCCACCACCTACAGGGCCTACCCCTCTCCCCAGGCCCTGCAACGCACCATCAAACTCGGGGACGGTTTCAGTCGCTACGAAAACATCACCGGAATTCATCTGGGCAAAGGAGAGCATGTGGTCCTGGCGGGTGATTCTGGAGGCCGGAAAATTTCCCTTCTCGTACCTGACTGGATGCGCAAGCCCGCTCCCGGCATTGAGCCCTCCAAGGACCCGAACGGATGGGGCCTGAAACGCCAGGTGATCGGTCTCCAACCCGGAGTGAATGTCATCGAGGTTGAAAAAGGCGGTCTCGTCTACCTCAGCTACTACGACGATCATCCGGAAAAAGCCCCGGCCGTGCCGGTCCATTTTCCAACCGGAGAAGTCAATGGCTACTTTGATCTCACCAGGCATGACAACGACGATTGGAACCGACTCCTCGACAATGCGGTGAGCCCAATCCTCGATGCCCGCGGCAAACACATCCAGGTCGCCTACCCCGTGGAGTGGTTCAAGGTCCACACCCGTGGCAAAGGCGTGGAACTGATCAACAATTACGACACCATGCTGCGTCACCACTACACCGTGCTGGGACTGGTGAAATACAAGAAGATCCCACCCAACCGCATCCTGGCACGTGTGAACTACAACTACTACATGTTCCGTGACCGCGATGGGGTGGCCTACTTCGGCAACAAGGGCACCATGCGGATGGTTGCCAACCCGGAAGTTGTCACCAAGGGAGATCCCTGCTGGGGTTTCTGTCACGAAGCGGGTCACGTGCTGCAATTGCGCCCCCAGATCACCTGGGGAGGCCTGACAGAGGTGAGCTGCAACATCTTCTCGATGTACACCCGCGGGAAGATGGGAAACAAGAGCAGGTTGGCCGGCCAGAAGAGCTACGCCAGGGCCCGTCAGAAAATCGTCGAATCGAATCCCAGGATTTCCTACCTGCAGGATCCTGATGTATTCAATCGCCTGGTCCCTTTCTGGCAGTTGCACCTCTATTTCCTGCGCAACGGCAAGCCCGACTTTTATCCCGATGTCATGGAGGAGATGCGCAACCGGCCCGATGCCGGACGGGGAAACGACTCCATCCGGAACCAGTTCCAGTTCATCCGGATCTGCTGCGACGTGGGACAGGTGGACCTCACCGACTTCTTTGACAAGTGGGGGTTCTTTTACGTCGGACAGATCAAACTCAAGGACTACCGGAACTATCACTTCGTGGTAACGGAAGAAATGGTTGCCGAGACCAAGGCTTACATCGCCAAAAAGAACTACCCGAAGCCCTCCCAGGATCTCACCCTGCTCAAGGATTGAGGCAGGATCGGAATATCCCCTCATGGTGAAAGCACTGATTCCAATTTTGATAGGTTTGTGGGGTGTCGGAAGAAGCAATCCACCAATACAACCGAGAGCAACAACACTCCTGAAAAATCTGCCAGGAAGAATCTAGAAAAGAAATTCCATCTAACGGTGAGGGCAAATAGTCTGCTGTCAAAAGCATGCTGGGAGTGACATGGCTGAATTGAAAACACAAAAGAACACCTCCGACGTGGAGAAATTCCTGGCTGGCGTGGAGGACGTGCAGCGGCGGGCGGATTGCCTTGCGGTGCTGGAGTTGATGAAGAAGGTGACCGGCCAACCGGCGGCGATGTGGGGCAAGGCCATCATCGGCTTTGGGAGTTTTCGTTATCGAGGGAAGACTTCCGAGGGCGACTGGTTTCCGGTCGGTTTCTCGCCGCGCAAACAAAACCTTACGCTGTACCTTCACTGTATATTGGAGAACCAATCGGCGCTGCTGGAAAAGCTCGGCAAGCACAAGATCGGCAAGTCGTGTCTTTATATCAAAAAGCTGGAGGATATGCATTTCCCCACGCTGAAAAAGTTGATTCAAAAGGCCTTCAAGTCGCCGGAGATCGCCGGGGCGGAGACTGTTTCCAAGCCTGGCAAGTGACCATGGGGGCCAAGACGATTCAGGAACTGAATGTTAAAGGGAAATGAAGCCCCTTCTCTCCCTTGACCCCCCCGATCGTCTCAGGCAAATCATCAATCACGATGAGACCCAAGTTCTCCCGGGAGATCTCACAACTCTCGACACAGATTACATAGTTGTCTCCACGACTAATTCTCTGACCATCCTCTGAACCCAATTATAGGAATTCCAGGAACCCACAGATTCCAATTGGGATAGGGTAGAAAAGAGTCGGATGTGTTTTGGGAATCGAACCCAAGCGACCCTCTGACCAATCCACTCAGTCCTTCTTCCCCTCCAGTTCACCCCCCAGCACCATCCCAAGCTCTTCCGCCCGTCCATCCGGCAGTTCCATGATGCTGACCCTCCGAAAATGGATCTCCGCCCCCTCTGCCTCCAGGCAGAGATAGCCCTTGCGCCCATCCGCCTCCCGGATGCCGTTGACGAATTTCCCGTTGATGGAGAGCTTTACGGTCCCATCCACCGCCACCACCACATAGCGGTTCCATTCCCCCTTGCCCTTGCAGCGCATCTCATAGGACATGCTGCGACTACCGCGCGGATTCTCGGGAACCGCCCTCATCCCGCCGGCCCCGAAAAGCTCACCACTCACGTAGCCCAGGTGACGCGGCTTCCCGTTTCGCTGGGCGTGAATATAGGGCCATTGCAGTTCGAGCATCTGTACCTCCATTCCCCGGGGTAACCGGTTTCCTTCTGGCTTGGCATCACTCCAGAGAAAGACCCCCGAATTCCCCCCGGCCTCCATGTGCCGCCACTCGATGACGAGAATGAAGTTCTCGTATTTCTTCGTCGACCTCATCACCCCGATGGGCTTTCCGGTGCACACCAGCAATCCATCCTTCACCGACCAGGTCTCCGGGGAGGTGTTCACATCAGCCCAGTTCGTCAGATCCTTCCCATTGAAGAGCTCCACGAAGCCCAGACCCAACTGACTGCCCACATCAGTCTCCACCTTTGTGTCCTGCGCTCCGAGCCACCCCGTGGTGAGGATCAATCCCATCATGGCCATTCCTTGAATGAAGTTCATCCACGAGGGTAACGCCCCTCTCCCACGGTGCAACACTTCACCCGTGATCGAGGCGTCCTTATGGGGCCAGTTGCCATATCAGGGGGGCTGCCGGGTAAAATCGTGAAGCTGAGAAAACCGGGCAAATGAATTTGACGGTCTTGCGAATGACCCGGGCGGGAGGCTCCCTTACCAAGACCTTTCTGTTTGGCTCCCAAGGCTGAGAATTCCTTATCCTGTTTTGCTTCGTTCCGGCCGTCCCTGGTGCCTACATCTTCGCGCTGGTGTGGTGGGTCGCCGGGGGCTGTCTCAGGTGGGCCTAATGTGTAGCAGACCGAAAACCCCGGAACAGGTGTCTGCGCTGTAACCTCCTGACTATCAGGAGGTGGCTCGGGGCGGAATCGAACCACCGACACAGGGATTTTCAATCCCCTGCTCTACCAACTGAGCTACCGAGCCCCTGGCCAAGAAGCGTGGGCGGGGAAATTGCGACTAAGAAACGGGGATGGCAAGGCAAATCAACGGGGAGAGATCAAGACACACCGGGAACGTTTCACCAGGGGAGATGCAGGAAGAACCGAACACAAGATGGGGCTGCCACGGCAGGCTACTCCCCCGCATCTTCGATCAGCGCCACGGCTCGCCGGGCGAGGGACTCGATCCCTTTCCAGTCTCCAGTGTCGAGGAGGGACCTGGGCGCCAGCCAGGATCCTCCCACCGCCAGGATATCCGGCGAGGCGGTGTAGGATGCGAGATTGCCCTCATGGACCCCCCCAAGCGGAATATAACGCAATCCCAGCTGACGGTAGGGTATCGCGATACTGGTGAGGTATTTCAGTCCCCCCAGCCCTTCGGCTGGAAAGAACTTCAATACCCGACAATCGAACTCCAGTGCCAATTCAATGTCAGTCGGGGTTGCAATGCCCGGTGCAAACGGGAATCCGGCGTCCTTCGCTGCTGCCAGAATTCTCCTGTTTGTCCCGGGCCCCACCCCAAAAGCCGCCCCGGCATCCCGCACAGCTGAAACCTGCTCTTCTCTTAGGACTGTTCCCGCTCCCACCATCATCTCCGGAACTTCGATCCCAATCTGCTTCAGACTCTCCAGGGCCACATCAGTTCGCAGGGTCAACTCCATGGCGGTGACCCCTCCAGCCAACAATGCCCTTGCGAGAGGAACGGCGTGCTCCTCATTCTCAATCATGACCACCGCCGCGAGGCGACTCTCCCCCAGACGCTCGAAGACCGGATGCATGCGGGCCATCATCGCCCCCCATCCTCCGGTCGCAAGACTCTCTTCTCCCGGACGCAGGAGGTCTCCTCCGGTTCCACCGTCAACCGCTCGCCACACTGCATGACCTTGTAACCCTGTCCCAGGCGCTCACAGGCAGCCATGAACTCCTCCGGCTCCTCGGTGTTGAAGGTGAACATATGATAGTGGCAGGGTAGCACCACCCGGGCCCCGATTGCCCGGGCCAGCGTGGCTGCTTCCGTCCCATTGAGGTTTCCCGCTACTCTCCGCTCCGGCTTGTTCCCATTGATGGGCAGCATCGCGACATCCGGTTTTCTCCCGATAAACTGCTCCACCAGTCGATCGTGCCAAAGAGTGTCCCCACTGTGGTAGACGCTGAACGGTCCGAAGCCGACCTGGAATCCTAGAAACCGGCATCGATTCAATTCGTCCCGCTCCACCTCATTGTGAGCCGCCGACACTCCTCCTATTTCCCAGATTCCACTGTCCTTCCGAGTGCCTTCATTGAGACCCAGATACTTGATGGGCGCGTCACCCAGACGCTCCTGGGCAAACTCGATATTTGCTTCCGGAAGAACGAGAGTGACTCCGTCGCCAGCATCCGCAATTGCCGCAAGGGTGTCCCCGTCCAGATGATCGGTGTGATTGTGGCTTGAAGTCACGCAGTTCACGAAGTCGAGTCGCGCGGGATCGATCGCCCGTTCCGTCATGCGCACATGCGGCTTGTCGGTCTCCGCATACTTACGTGTGAGCGAGTCGGAAAGGTAGGGGTCAAAGAGAAGGAATTGGCCGTCCCACTTCAGCAGGAAACCACTCTGTCCCAACCACCAGAGATGGAAGCATTCCTCCCCGCCCCCGGCTGAATGAATATCCGCCAACAGGGCCTCGTCCTTTTGCAGGGGCGCAATCATTCCTCACACCCGGAGCCCGAGTTCTTCCCGCACGCTCCGCACTCCATCCACCATGTTGCATAGTTTCTGCCTCGCTGCCCACCGGGCCGTCTGGCTGAGACCGCAATCCGGCGCAAAGACAAGCCGCTCGGGAGAGGCATGTTCGAGGCAGGCCTTAACCTTTTCCGCAATCATCTCCGGCGTTTCGACGAGATAGCTTTTCACATCAATGATCCCGACTGCCACATCCATCCGTTTGGCCACCTCACCGATCACCTCCAACTCGGCGTATTCCCGGTTGGCCATCTCAAGGTGCAACTCATCAACATGCAGATCGAGAAAGTCCGGAAAAAGCGGCGCGTAGCGACGATACCCCACCGGATGCCCTTTGAAATTCCCGAAGCACAAGTGCGTGCAGAGCCGCGTCCTCCCCGCAACCGACTCCACGGTCCGGTTGAAGATGTCGACGAAACGCCTGGTGTCCTCCTTGTAGCCGTAACAACTCATTGAGGGCTCATCGACACAGATTTCCTCGCATCCCGCATCCGCCAGATCCTCCAATTCCTTGCGAATAAGGGGCAGAAGCGCCTCCGTGAGAGCAAAACGATCCGCATAGCGGTCACCCGGAAGGAGGCGCCCGCTCATCGTAAACGGACCCGGCACACTGACCTTCAGGGCCTGCCTCTCGGGCGCCATCCTTTTGAGCCGGCTGAACTCTTCCAGGGTCCCCAGTCCCCGCGGTGCTGAAAGGTCGCCGCACACCTCGTGTTTACCCCTTTGGTCGTGAGCAGGAGGCCCCCACTTGCGCGGCGACTCCGCCTCCAGCGAGATCCCCTCCAGGTGACCGTAGAAGCTCAGGTTGAAATCGAAGCGCGTCTGCTCCCCATCAGTGATCACGTCCAACCCCGACCGCAGTTGATCGCCGATGGCCGCCGCGGTGGCATCGTCCTGCATTTCCTCGATGTCCTTCGAGCCGAACTCGTCGAGGCGCCCCGAACACGACTCCAACCAGGCGGGGAAAGGATAACTCCCGACTACCGAGGTTCGCAGTGGTTGTTCCTTCATGATTCCTTGCCAAGGTTCTCGTAGAGTCTGGCCATGCCACGGGCGTGCTCATCGTAGGCAGCTTCAAAGAGTTCTGTCGAGCGCTCCCCTCCCACCGTGCAGGCCGCCGCGAGCACCTTGGGAGGCGCTCCGCCCTCTGTCAGGCGTTGCGCCACCTCCGCCTTGATGGCATTCACGAGGATAACCCCTCCTACTGTCGAGAGTGGAGCGACCTTCTCTCCCAGGCCCTCTACCTCCACTGCCGCGTCACCCACCGGAGCTCCGGTATCAAGGAGGTAATCCGCAAAGTCCGGGAGTTTCCTGCCATCCTCCCGCTTGGCTACACTGGCCACCGAGTGCTTCTTGCTCACCATCGCAGCCACCGCCACTCCCTTGCCCTGCAATCCTTCAGCCATTTCCACCGGCACCACGCTCGTGCCGCTGGAGGAAATGATGAGGGCAGCGTCATCCGCGGCGATGTCGAAGTTACGCAGGATGCGCTCCGCAAAACCGGGCACATTCTCCAGGTACATCGCCTGACGTTGTCCGTTAGCCCCGGTCGTCAGATTATGAAAGGTCAGGGATAATTCCACAATCGGATTCCAGCCGGGAAACGATCCGTAGCGTGGCCACATCTCCTCCACCATGATCCTGCTGTGCCCGGAACCGAAGAGGTGCACCATGCGACCCCGCAGAATGGTTTCCGCAAACTTGTCCGCCACCTGGTCGATGACATCACCTTGACCGGACACCGTCGCAAGCAGCTCCGAGCACAGTCGCAGATAATCTTCACATGCTTTCATCCCTTGTCGTATCGCTGCATTGCAAAATAGGCAGCCCCATAAGCTCCCGCCATGGCGCCAAGTGCGGCGCGACGGATCTCAACCCGCCCGCCGCCCGGGCGCCACTCAAATTCATCCATCCAGTTCTTCAGTCGTCCCTCGATCTCATCCCAGGCTTCGGAAATCCCGCCCCCGATCAGCACCAATTCAGGGTCCAGAACATTCACAAACGAAGCCACTGCCACTGCCAGAGCCCTGACCGAGCGTTCCCAGACTTCCAGCGCATGCTCCTCTCCCTTCTTCACCGCCTCCACCAGTTCCCGGGTCGACTCGTAGCGTCCCCCGGAGCGTTCCCGCACGTTGTGGTTTCCGATCATGTCCTCCAGTGCCCCGGGCATTCCGCAGATGTCGGGCTCACCGTGAAAGTCGAGTGAAGCGTGTCCGAGGTGCCCCCCCTTGCCAAAATGGCCGCGCAACAGGCGTCCCTCCGTCACGATTGCACCTCCCACTCCGGTTCCCAGGGTCAGGAGGAACACATTCTGCACGCCCGTCGCCGCCCCCTGCCAGATTTCCCCCATCAAGGCTGCATGGGCATCATTCAGGACGGTCACCGGCCGCGCCAGGGCCTCCGGCCAGTCCAGGCCCTCCAAGCCCTCCAGGCGTCCCGGCATCGATATAATCTGACTGGCCGCCCGGTTGGCCAAGCCTGGAGAGGACACCCCCACGACCACGCTTTCGCGGCCCTCCACCTCTTCAAAACGGGCAACCAGTTTGCGCACCTCCGACAGAAAAGCAGGCACATCTCCTTCCCGCTCCCCATCCCGGGCAGGAGCCATCTCCTCATGAATCATCTCTCCACTCGCCAGATCAAAGGCCGCCCCCTTGATACGCGTGCCTCCGAGATCGATGCCGATTCCAAGTGAATTCATGATCCTTCCTTCAAGCCTCCGTCACACTCCAACCGCCATCCACGCACAAGACCTGCCCGGTCACAAACCGCCCTGCCTCTCCCAGAAGACACAGGACCGCACCATCCAGATCTCCGGTCCTTCCGATACGCCCTCCATCCAGGGGTTGCTTCCTCCTGACAAACTCCATGATCGATTCATTCTCCCGTGCACGTCCCGACATGGGAGTCTCCACCAGAGCGGGAGCGATAACATTCACTCGAATGTCCTCCTCCGCATAGTAGGAAGCCAGCGACTTGGAGAACCCTTCAATCCCCGCCTTGGAAGCCGCATAGGCGTGCGCAGCAAAGTGCTGCGGGGAAGGTGAAAATCCAAGCACACTGCCCATGTTCAGAATGGCTCCTCCCGTGCCCTGAAGCCGGAAACGCTGAACCGCTGCCCGGTTCGAACGCATCACGGAGCTGAGATTCTGCCGGATGGTGTAGTCCCATCCTTCATCGCTGAGCTCGTGCAGCGGACCGTCTCCCTCCGAACGTCCACTTCCCCCGGCCACGTGATAAAGTCCGTGAAGATCACCGAACTGCTTGCAGGTGAGTTCAATCAATTCGTCAACCGATCCCGGGTCCGAGGCATTCAGACTCCGGCCCACCGCATTCCCCCCCAGAGCCTCCAACGCTCTGGCCACACTCTCCTCCGACCGACTACCAATCCCCACCCGCGCGCCATTGCGAACAAGGGCCTCCGCGGCCGAGAACCCCAGGCCAGTCGTTCCACCTGCGATTACGTAGGTCCGCTCCGCTACACCAAAATCAGCCATGACACGGCCATTGACTGATACCCAGCCGCGCTTTTCAAGCCTCTCCTTCCCTGCCAAAGGCGAAGGAAGGGTGCCGGGGCCGGTCAACCTTCATCCGGCAACCGTGATGAATGGTGATGCAGAATCGGCCCCTCGCCCCCGGGATCCATCACAAAGGTGAATCGCGCCGCAATCCGCTGCTCCTCCCCATCTTCGCGAATGCGCCAATCGTAGATCCCGCTGATCACCTGTGAGGACCCGGATTCCACCTGCTCCCGCACGGTCTCATCCCGCACCACTACCCGCAGCTCTCTGCCATCCGTGATCTTCACGAAGTAGGCTGCAATTGCTTCCGTGCTACTGAGAATATCCTTCCCGAAGGTCGGCACGATTACCGCGTCTTCCCGGTAGAGTCTCCGCACGTCGTCGAGAGCCCGTCCGTTTACTGCCTCCATCCAGTGGTCGAGCACCTTCCGCAGATCTGATCGGTTGTCATTCATAAGACATTTCTACTTCGTCAATTCCCGGCTCATTCCGCACTCACCATGCCACCTCCAACCCGGAAGAGGGGCGGAGATTCCCTGTCCATCCACGCAATGCTGGTAGTGGTGATCAACTGTTGGGATTCGGCCGGCAGAAATTCCATCAGTGCATTGCGCCTACGGGTGTCGAGTTCCCCGAAGATATCGTCAATGAGATAAACCGGAGCGCTCCCCCGCTCGCGCTCCAGAAGCTGGCCCTGCCCCAGTTTGAGTGCCAGCGCCATGGTCCGTTGCTGACCTTCGCTTCCGAAGTCCGCCGCCGCGCTACCATTCAGGCTCAGAAGCACATCATCACGATGGGGCCCCACAACCGTTTTTCCCTGCCGCCGCTCCCGTTCTGCAGCCTCGGCGTAGGTCGCTGCAAGATCCCCGGCACCCGCTCCCCGATAGACCAGTCCCACCTCCTCCCTCCTCCCGCTCACCGCCGAATGCGCCTCGTTTACGGGACCGGCGAGTTTCTCCACGAGGGCGGCGCGAATCCGCTGCAGGATCCCGCCATGCTCAATCAGGAGGGTCGTATAGGCGGCAATCTGCTCCTCGTCCGGAAAGCGTTCCTTCAAGAGAAGGTTGCGGGCCTTGAGAGCCCGCTTGTAGCGGGCCAGATGCCTTCGGTAGGTTGGTTCCAGCTGGACGGCCGCAAAATCCAGAAACCGTCGCCGCACCTCTCCCGGCCCCCTTACGAGTTCCAGATCCTCATTTCCCATCCAGACCAGCAGGCCCCCGGAATTGAGATAATTCCCCTGAGATTCCACCACCTCCCCTTCAACCCGCAGTTCCAGACCATCCGCCCCGCGCGTGACACGCCGCACCTCTCCCCAACACTCCCCGGCCACTCCAAAACCCTCCGTTCCGAAACGCCTCAGGTGCCCCATCCGGTGCGTCCGCGGAGACTGCAGCCGCACCAGAACGCAAATGGCCTCCAGCAGGCTCGTTTTCCCTTGGGCATTCTCACCCACGAAAACCGCACTCCCCCCCGGCAAATCGAGATTCAGAGCCTCAAAACAGCGAAAGTTAACGAGGTGCAAGGCACGAATCACGGCCTACCTTTTCCCGTCCTGGCCCTCTCATCAATTCGAATCCCTCACTTTACCCTTGAAATCATCAAAACATGAATAAGATTCGCGCACGCTCAACGCCTAGCACCGCTAAGACGTACGCTCAACGCCCAGCCCCGCTAACACTATCGGGACCCCGTAACCCCAAGGCCTGTAACCTAAGACCTGACGATCACCACTCATGATCGAAGTCAATAATCTCACTAAGCAGTTTGGTCACAAGACAGCTGTCGATGCCCTCTCCTTCTCGGTAGAGAAAGGTGAAGTCCTTGGATTCCTCGGCCCGAACGGTGCCGGGAAATCCACCACCATGCGGATCATCACCGGATTTCTCCCCGCCACCCATGGCGACGTGAAAATCTGCGGGATCCCGGTTGCAGATCAACCGGAGGACGCCAAACGGAAGATCGGATACCTCCCCGAGTCCGCCCCTCTCTATGCCGATATGACGGTTGTCGGTTTTCTCCGCTTCTGCGCCAGCATCCGGGGATTCTCCGGGCTGGCCCGGAAAGAAGCTGTCGACCGCGTGATCGAAACCTGCTTCCTGCAGACCGTGGTTCACCAGTCCATCGACACCCTGTCCAAGGGATACCGCCATCGCACATGCCTGGCACAATCCCTCCTTCATGACCCCGAAGTTCTCGTCCTCGATGAACCCACCGATGGCCTCGACCCCAACCAGAAACACGAAGTCCGGAACCTGATCCGCGAACTTGGCAAGGAAAAGACCATCGTCTTCTCCACTCACATCCTCGAGGAAGTCGATGCTTCCTGCACCCGGGCCATGATCATTGACCAGGGCAAGATCGTAGCGGAAGGCAGTCCCGAGAGTCTCCGGTCGGAAGGAGCCGGTTCCCTGACGGAACTCTTCCGCAAACTGACCACCTCGGAAGTCGCCACCTGAACGAACCACTTATCCTTCCGCTGTTATGTCTGCATTCGGAATCCTCGCCATCCTCGTTCTCGCAGCCGTCCTGATCGGGGGGCCTCTTCTCGTCAGTAACATCCGGGCCATCTTCTGCCGGGAGGCCACGTCCTTCTTCACCTCGCCGCTGGCCTACGTGCTGATATTCATCTTCCTGGTCGCTATCAACGCCCTCACCTTTCTCTGGCCCGGTCGGGAACTGATTGAGAGCGAACAGGCCGCCCTGAAGGACTTCTTCTTCTTCTACCATCCCTGGGTTCTGGCCTTCTATGCCCCCCTCCTCGCCATGCGCACGCTCTCCGACGAACACCGGCAGGGAACCATCGAACTCATCTCCACCATGCCGGTACGAACCATCGAACTGGTGTTCGGGAAATTCCTGGGCAGCTTTGTGCTTCTCTTCGCATCCCTTTTCTTCACTGCTTCGGTCTGGATCAGCGTTTCCATCCTGGGCGATCCGGATCACGGCCCCATCATCTCGGGTTACCTTGGCAGCCTCTTCGTGGGCGGCACCTTCATCGCGGTCACCATCGCGGTCTCTGCCCTCACCCGCAGCCAGGTCATCTGCGTGGCGGTCTCCATTCCCCTCTGCCTGATGCTCTGCATTATCGGCTTCGACCCGGTGCAGGACTTTTTCGCGGACAGTGGCGTCCGCTTCCTCTCCTTCATTGGCGAACTCCTCGCTTCCATCAGCGTGATGCCCGCCTTCGTGGATTTTTCCAAGGGCCTGATCGAACTCCGCTACCTCTTTTACTTCGTAAGCGTCATCGCGCTCTGTCTCTTTATCACCAACACTGTCCTCCAGAACAAGAGAGCCTGAACTCCGAACGATATCTCTGTCGACATGAAAGCATTAGATAGATGGAAGACCTTGGGTGTTGTCCTCCTCCTCTGCCTGTTGGTGGCCTCCCTGAACGTGATCGCCAAGCGGGTGGCCACCGCCCGGTGGGACACTACCGAAGGCAATGTCTACACCCTTACCGAGGGAACCCGTTCCATCCTCCAGAAGGCCAAGGACTCCGGGCGGGAGGTGACGGTCCGGTTTTACATGAGCGATCCCGATGATGTGCAGCTGCCCAAGAAGTACGTCGACTACTCCAAGCGAGTGAAGGACCTCCTTGAGGAATACTCCAAGGCCTCCGGCGGAGCCATCTTGGTGCAGGCCTTCGAGCCGAAGCCCAACTCCGAGGCGCAGGACGCGGCCGAACTCGACGGCATCCAGCAGCGTGATCCCCGCATGGACATGCCGCAAAGCTCCAACCTCGACGACTACGACTACAACCAGCGGGCCAGTCAGCCGTATTACTTCGGCCTGTCCGTGAGCAGCCTGGAAAAAATCGAGGCCATTTCCTTCCTCAACCCGGAACTGGAGAAGAAACTGGAATACCAGCTCTCCCGGGCCATCAGTTCGGTCACTCGCACATCGAAACGCAGGATCGGCCTGCTGGAAGGCACCGAGATGGCTCTGGGAGGTTCACAGGGAATGATGGGAGCACCCGGACGCCCCCCCTCGGTCATCTACCGTCACCTCGCCCGGGATTTCGAGATCGTCAACGTCCCCTTCGACGTGGGGCCCATGAAACCCGGTGACACGGATCACCCCTTCGCAAGCCTCGATCTCCTCCTCATCGTCCACCCCGTCAAGATCAACCGGCCCCAGTCGCCTCAACCGGGGATGCCGCCCATGGGCAATACCACCCTGGAACTCCTCTCCAAGGAAACGCAGTATGCGATCGACCAGTATCTGGTGAATGGCGGGAAGGCCATCGCCTTCCTTGACAACCAGCATTTCGTCTCACGGTTCTTTGACATCTATTCCGCCAAGTTGCCCTTCACCCCGCAGGACCGTCATCCTCAGTGGTACAAGGATCTCTACAATCTCTTTGAGACCAGCGGATGGGCTCACTACCGCTCCGGACTCGATGATCTCACCTCCACCTGGGGCGTCACCCTCGGAGGCACGGACCAACCCATGCTCTATGACCCGAAGTACTCCCGTCCGGTCATGTTTGAGCGCCCGCTGAATCAGATGCTGCAGCGCGAATTCCGCCTCAATCGTCTCCTTGGACAGATCCCGAGCCGCCAGGACCAGCAGATGATCACCCAACCACTCTTCCGTGGAAACGGCCTCATGGCCAAGTTCGAGAACGAGGCTCTGACCGCCGACCATCCCGTCACCCGTGATCTCTCTGCGATCCAGATGGTGGACCCCTCCCCCATCGTGGGCAAGCCCCGGACCGGCCTCAAGATGCGCACCCTCGTAAGCACCTCAAACCGCGCCAAGTCCGTGCCGGGCGACGCGGCCCACATCCTTCTTGGTCAGGGCGCCCGTCAGGAACAGGTCACTTCCAACTTCCAGTCCGCGAACTTCAAAACGGACCGCTATCCCGTGGCTGTGATCCTCGAGGGAAAATTTAAATCCGCCTACCAGGAGGATCCCACCAAGCCCGATCCTGCAGCGGAAGCGCCTCCCGCGCCTATCAACCCAACCCTGAGCACCCCTCCCGTAAACGCTCCGCTCCTGCCCGAAGGCGCTCCCGATTCCACCAACACTCCCCAACCTGCCCCTGCTCCTGCTCCTGCTCCTGCTCCTGCTCCTGCTCCTGCTCCTGCTCCTGCCCCTGCTCCTGCCCCTGCCCCGGAACCCGCCTCAGAGCCAGAGGGCTGTGAACAAACCGAAGGAGAAGCTCCCTCCCCTGAGGCCAAGCCAGAGGAAGAGGCCCCCGCTTCTCCTCCAGACACGCCGGAACCCGCTCCGGCTGAGGAAAAACCAGCCCCAGCCGCCAATCCTGAGCCCGAGGTGAAGGCAGAGCCGGCCCCTGAGGCCTCCCCGGCCTCGGAGGAAGAAGACGCCAAACCACCCGAGGAAGAGGACCACCATCAACTTGAAGGCACGGAGGACGGGGTGATGGCCATCATCTCCGACGTCGACATGCTTTTCGACTACTTCATGGGCGATGCCGAGCGGGGAGCTGCGCGTGACAACAACAATGTCGACTTCATCATGAACCTGGTCGAAAACCTCGCCGGAGATCAGGACCTCCTGAATATCCGCGGCCGTGATTCCACCAGTCGCAGCTTCACCGTGATCAACGACATCCGCGAAAAGGCCGCCGAACGAGCCGCGGGACCGCGTCAGAAGATCCAGGCCGCCATTGAAGAAGCCCGCAGAACCCTGGAAGAGGGACAGGAGGGCCGCGATATCGGTGGCGGTCTCATGGTCATCGGCCAGAGCGAAGAGAGCGTCGAGAAGGCCCAGGAGATCGAGACGAAGATCCGCGACCTCCAGCGCGATGAAAACAAGATCAGCCGCCAGCAGCGCGCCGAGATCCAGGCCGCCATCAATAGCTACGAATGGACCAACATGCTGCTCACTCCCACCCTCGTCATCATCATCGGACTTTTAGTGGGCATCACCCGTAAATTCAAAACGGCAGCGAAATGAAGAACACACGCCTTCTTTTTCTGATCGGAGTCACCGCCATCAGTACGATCATGGCCACGGTCATGCTTCTCAACACGCCCGAGCGGTTCAGTCCTAACAATGAACAGATCGGGGAATACCTCGTAAAATCCTTCAGCGAGGACGACGTGGAGGAAATCCGGATCAAGGACTCCGAAAATGAAGTGGTCCTCAGGAAGAAGGAGGCCGACTGGGTCGTGGCCAACCGCCAGGACTATCCCATCGACAACCCCAAAGAGGTGCAGCAACTTCTCAAGTCCCTCGTCCAGTTCAAGATCGGCCTGGAGGTTCGCGCCAAAGAGGAGCACTACAGCCAGATCGGTCTCCTCTCTCCCGAGGACAAGGAGCAGGCTGAAGCCTACCAGGAGGAGAGGAAAGAGGCGGGCGATGACAACCCCGGAGATCCCCGGGGACTACAGATTTCCGTAACCGGGAAGGACGAAAACAAACTGGTAGACGTCATCCTGGGAGAAGAATTCGGAGAAGTGGCCTCCCGGGCCCCGCGAGGATTCGTGGTCCGCAGTTCCGCAGGACGCCCTGAAGCTCAGGGCATCTGGAAGGCCCTTGGAACCCTCAACCGCTCAACCGGCGATGCGGAGTCCAAGAACACGGACAAGCGTCGTGGACAACTCTCCAGTCCCGTCTCCTGGCTGTCCTACAAGTTCATCGAGGTGAAGAAGATCAAGAGCATCTCTCTCAGCGCTCCCAATGACAAGGAGTTCAAGGGCTGGACAGCCACCCGGGCCGACGAGAATGGCGACTTCTCCATCGGTGGCCTCAAGGAGGACGAGGAAATGGACACCGCCGGAACCGGTCCCTTCAAGTCTCTCTTCGACAAACTCCGTTTCGAGGATGTCCTCGATCCGGAGGAAGCTGAGCAGAAGCAGGACACCTCCAAGTCCCGTAAGTCAGTCATCACGACCTTCGACGGTTTCACCTACACCTTCGAGTTTGCTCCCGTGAAGGAAGAAAAAGCCGGAGATGGCGATGACGCCCCTCCCCCCCCTTCCTCCAATTATATTGGAACCGTAAAAGTCGAGGCCAACTTCCTCAAGGAGAGGGCCAAGAAGGAGGGCGAGACACCTGAGGACGCTGAAAACGCCGAGAAACTCTTCAAAGCCAATCAGGAGAACCTGGAGTATAAGCTCGAACTGGAACAGGTGTTCTCCACCCGTGTTTATGAGTTCGCTAATTTTGCCATCAGCAGTCTGGATAAGGGCCGTGACGAAATCGTAAAGAAGAAGGAGAAGCCTGAGGAAAATGCGGATCCAAACGCAGCCGGCCCCAAACCCTCAACTACCGCGGTCTCTCCGCCGGTCGCGATCCCTCCGCGCCCCAGCGCCACCACTCCCCCCATCCCTGTTCCTCCGCCCAAGGAAGGGAATGAGCAATAACGGCGGAGCATACCCCCCCGGCCCGCACCTTCCCGATTTGGAAGGGCCTTCCTCCTTTCGCGAAGCAATCCCTTGAAGGAAACGCCAGCGCGTGAACTCCTGGCCCGTGGATTCTCAGTCCTCGGCCTCAGCGGAAGCCTTCTTCTTTCCTGAACCCCTTATCTTGCGGAGCAACCAGAGGAGAGGGTCGTAGTAGCGATCGACAATACGTTCCTTCATTGGAATAATGCCGTTATCGGTAATCTGAATGTGCTCGGGACAGACATCGGTGCAACATCGGGTGATGTTGCACATCCCGGAGCCAAATTCATCGCGAGTCTCAGGAACGCGATCCTCGACGTCCAGGGGATGCATTTCGAGAGAAGCCAGGCGAATCATGAAACGGGGTCCGACAAAAGCGTCCTTACGGTCGTGGTCGCGTAAAACGTGGCAGACGTTCTGGCAAAGGTAGCATTCTATGCATTTGCGAAACTCCTGCACTCGCTCCACGTCACGCTGCCTCATGCGGTAATTGCCTTCGGCATCCTTCTCCTTGGGCTTAAAGGGCTTGATCCGCTTGTTCTGCTCGAAATTCCAAGAGACGTCAGTGACCAGATCCCTGATTACGGGAAAGGTCTTCATGGGTCGCGCCGTGATCACTTCGTCAGGTCCGAATTCATTGATACGCGTCATGCAACTGAGACGAGGCCGCCCGTTTATTTCCATGCTGCAGGAACCGCATTTTCCGGCCTTGCAGTTCCAGCGAACAGCGAGATCGCCTGCATGCTGAACCTGGATCAAGTGGAGGGCGTCGAGAACCACCATTCCGCGATCCAGTTCAACGGCATAGTCCTTGAACTCACCGCCTTCGGCATCGCCCCGCCAAACTTTAAAAATACGCTCACTCATCGTTGTCTGCCTCCAGTTCCTCCAAGGTAGCATTGGCGATGGTCGCCAAATCTTCCGGTGGATCAGCTCGTTTTTCCTTTTGAGCCACCAAACGACCGCCTTCGCCAGCGCTCAAGATAACGTTGTACTGCAACCATTCATCGCGCTCGCCCTCGAAATCGGTGCGCGTATGCGCTCCCCGGCTTTCTTCTCGGACAAGGGCAGCTCGAGTGACCGCCTCGGCGGTGATGATCAGGTTGGGAAGATCCAGGGCAACGTTCCACCCCGGATTGTATTGGGCTGAAGCATGGGCCTTGACGGTTTTCGCCTCCTCGCGAAGTTCTTCCAATTCCTCCAAGCCATTCTGCAAATCCTCCGCATTGCGCACAATGCCGACACAACGCTGCATCATTTGCTGCAGCTTCTCCTGAATCAGGTAGGGATTGGAGCCTTCCTCCCGATTGAGCGGAGCGGTAGCCGCTCTCATCAGTTCCTGCACACGATCCTCGTCCACCTCTGGAAGTGAATCCATTTTATTGGCGTACTCGATAGCGCCGTCTCCGGACAATTTGCCGAAAACGAGAAGGTCGGACAGAGAATTGCCCCCCAGGCGATTGGCTCCATGCATCCCACCCGCGCATTCACCTGAAGCAAAAAGGCCCGGGACGCAGGTCTCCTGTGAATCGTCGTCCACCCGGATGCCACCCATGAAATAGTGCAGGGTAGGCCCCACCTCCATGGGTTCCTCGGTGATGTCGATTTCAGCCAATTCCTTGAACTGATGATACATCGAAGGCAACTTGCGCCTGATAAAGTCGGCCGGTCGGCGAGATGCAATGTCGAGGAACACTCCCCCGTTCGGGGATCCCCTGCCTTCCTTAACTTCGCGGGTAATGGCACGGGCCACCACGTCGCGGGTCAGCAACTCGGGCGGTCGTCGGGCATCCCGGTCACCATCCAGCCATCGTTGGGCTTCCTCCTCGGTATCGGCCGTCTCCGGAGCGAAACGCTCCGGAATATAATCGAACATGAAACGCTCGTTCTTGTTGTTGAGCAAAATGCCCCCGTCGCCACGAACTCCTTCGGTTACCAGAATGCCGCGCACCGAAGGTGGCCAGACCATGCCAGTAGGATGGAACTGCGTGAATTCCATGTCGATCATCTCGGCCCCGGCCCGACAGGCCATGCCCAGTCCGTCTCCGGTGTACTCCCAGGAGTTGGAAGTCACACGCCAAGCCTTCCCGCCACCACCGGTAGCCAAAACCACGGCCTTGGCCCGAAAGAGAACAAAGCGACCGGTCTCCCTCCAGTATGCCAGCAACCCAGCCACCTTGCCATCAGCATCCAGCAAGAGGTCCAGAGCGGTGCATTCCATATGGGTGGCGATTCCCTTGTGAATGCAGAAATCCTGCAACGTTCGGATAATTTCCAAGCCCGTGCGATCTCCCACGTGGGCTAACCGTGGATAGCGATGGCCGCCGAAGTTGCGCTGGTTGATAAGTCCATCCTCGGTTCGATCGAAGACCGCCCCCCACTCCTCCAGTTCACGCACACGATCAGGTGATTGCTGGGCGTGTAACTGGGCCATCCGCCACTGGTTGAGGAACTTGCCTCCACGCATCGTGTCACGAAAGTGAATTTTCCAATTGTCCCGGGAATCGACGTTGCCCAGAGCGGCCGCTACCCCGCCCTCTGCCATCACGGTGTGCGCCTTGCCTAGCAAGGACTTTGAGAGCAAGCCCGTACTCAATCCCTGGGAAGCTGACTCGATGGCCGCGCGAATGCCCGCTCCCCCCGCTCCCACCACCAGCACGTCGTGCTCGATTGTCTGCAGTTCAGAAACACTCATCGAATCAGTTCCACGTGTTGTAGTCAGTGAAAACTCCCATGGAGACCATACGGATGTAAAAATCGGTGAACCCCACCCAGATCATGCTGATCCATGCCCACATCATGTGACGGGAATTGAACCTGCTAACCTGCTTCCATGCCTTGTGACCCAAGTGCTCCTGGCCCGCGGAGCAACTGAAGCAATCGCCGCGACCACCCACCAAATGACGAAAAGCATGGCATCCAAAGGTGTATCCACTCAGCAAAACGACGTTCATGCAAAGAACAAGACTGCCCACTCCCACCCCGAACTCGCCATTGATTATGTCCCCCCCTTTGAAGAAGGACATCAAGGCATCATACGTCAGTATAACGATGTAGCCTATGGCGATGTACAAGGTATAGCGGTGTATGTTCTGGAATACAAACAGGGCAGTTTCCCCCTTGTATTTCTTCTGCGGGAGAGAAGTTACGGCGCAAGCTGGTGGCGATGCAAAATAGGATCGATAGTAGAACTTGCGGTAGTAATAACAGGTCATCCGAAAAGCCAGGGGGCCAGCGAGAATGAAAATCGCAGGGGATTTTGGAAGCCAATTGGGCCACCAATTCCATCCCGTCGGCCATGCCCCCAACCATGCATGATGTAAAGGGGCTTGATGATCGAGCGATTCATCAATGAAAAACAATGGCGAATACAGAGGAGACAGGTAGGCATCAGACCAATAATGACCTGCTTGAAACATGGCCCAGGTGGTGTAAACGACGAAGCAAAGAAAACCGGCTCCCGTTACCAAAGGTTCCACCCACCAACGATCCACCCTCCCTGTCGAGGCGAAGGAAGTGGAATGTCCATCGACGTCTTCAGCCATTAGAACGTTAGATAAGTTGCAAGGAAAGGGGATGTGTTGAACTAAAAGTCAATCTGGCGTTTCTTGAATCAAAAGCAAACTCGCACCGCACGCTTAGGGAGTGGATCCAGATGATTAGCTGATTGCGACAATAGAATAACCAGAACTGAAGATCATTAGGAGGAAATGCTCCGATTCGCCCCGATTCCGGGGGGGGCATCGGATCGAAGGAATTCTAATTGAGTGAGCGAGCTAAACAAGTCCCAAGCGCTTCAAATCCAAGGTATTCTCATTATGAAACAAATAGTGAATCTTTCCGCGCTTATGACGGTCATCACCGGATCTCAGGGAACACCTTGAATCCCGCAGATTCACCTCCAATATTCCTGCCATGCGGCACCTCCTCTCTCTTCTCTCTCCCAGTGTTCTGCTCCTTGCGAGCTGTGCACTACCGGAGACTGGCAGGCGTCCCGCCGGAGAGTCCGCCATCGATCTTCCTTCCCTCTGGAGCGAAGCCTCCAGTGGTCAACACGTCAAAATTTCCACCGGCTGGCTCTCCGAGTTCCAGGACCGCCGCATGGACAGCCTGGTGCGGGAGGCTGTCCGGAAGAACAACAACCTGCAGGCCTCGGCTCACCGTCTTCGGGCTACCCGTGAGAGCACCATCACAGCGAGGGCCGCCCGACTCCCCCGCATCAGTGCCGCCGGCACGACTTCCCGGAGCCACGCCGGACTTGGCCCCTCCCCGGGAATCTCCAGCGGTTCCTACGGACTCTCCTTCGCAACCAGTTGGGAAATCGACGTCTGGGGTCGCCTCCGCGATCTCGATTACGCCACCCGGGCCGATTACCAGGCTGCGCTCGCTGACTACCGCTCTGCGCAGCTGTCTCTCGCGATAAACACCGCCAAGGCATGGGTCAACCTGACGGAAGCCCAGCAACAGGTGGAACTGGCCGAACAAACTCTCGCCGACTTCAAGAAGAGCCTCTCGCTCATCAGCCGACGCCATCGCGAGGCTCTTCTACGGGCCGTGGATGTCCAGTTTGGTCGCAACAACGTGGCAAGTGCAGAACGCAACCTGCGCAGTCAGGTCCTGCGACGCGACGAAGCCGCACGGGCACTGCAACTCCTTCTCGGGCGCTATCCGTCGGGAGAACTGAAGGCTACCTCCGACCTGCCGAATCTCAAACGACAGGTTCCCGTCGGTCTTCCCTCGGAATTACTGGCCCGTCGCCCGGACCTCACGGCAGGACGCTCCCGAATTCACGCATCGGCCCGGCGTGCCGATGCCGCCCGCAAGAACCTCCTCCCCTCCTTCCCTCTCACCGGGTCAGGGCGGACCGGATCTGAGCAACTTCGCCTGGCTCTCGATCCCGCTTACCTCACCTGGTCAATCGCATCATCTCTGACCCAAACCGTCTACCAAGGAGGCGCCCCCAGTGCCCAGGCACGGGCTGCCCTCGACCGCAACAGGTCCGTAATACACGATTATACCCAGAGTGTGCTCCAGGCGTTCCGGGAAGTTGAATCTGCCTTGCAGATCGATCACTCGCTCCGGGAGCAGGAAAGGTTTCTACTCGTCGAGGTCGATCAGGCCAGCAAGGCCCAGGCCGCCGCGGAACGGGATCTCGGTCTCGGCATCGAAGGGTCCAGTGTCCTCGAAATTCTCGAATCCCAGCGCCGGGCCGTCAATGCCCGCGGCACCCTGATCCGGTTGCGAAACCAACGCCTCCAGAACCGCTTCGATCTCCACCTCGCCCTGGGAGGCGACTATGAAACGGTAGAGAGGTAGGGGCACAGGACTGCTCGATCCCGGATCAAGGCCCCTGTTTGCCTCGCCCCCGATCCTGCTCCGCCCGGTAGACGGGGTGCACTTCGGGAACAACCTTCAGGTCGAGACGCCTGGTTCCTCTCAGGAGAGTCAGATTGGTAGTCCGGCCTGCCATCAGGTAGTAGAAGGCATTCCGAGCCTCGGCGTAGTTACTCACCCGCCGCCGCCCAACCGAGAGCAGAATATCGCCCCGCTTCAGGCCGGCAACTGCACCAGGTGAGTCCGGGCGCACCATTTCGAGGGCCAGGACCGGACTGGCCGCATTGACAGTCACTCCGATCCAACACGGCGAGACACGTCCGAAGTTCTTGAGATCGAACTCTATTCGCTGCACTGCCTCCACCGGCAAGGCATAGGTTCCATTCCCCGATCCGGAAGCCTCCTCATGGCAGAGAGCTATCACCTCCCCCCTGGCATTGGTCAGCGGAGTCCCCGGCAGAGGAGCGTCCTGAAGGGGATGGTGAATACGGAGGAGGGCCACCGGCAAAACCTTCCCCCGGAAGGTGTCCTCCCAGCGCACCACCCGGCTGGCCCGCTTCTGACCGGGAAGATACACTGCATCTCCGGGCAACAGCCCGAGCGCACTGCCGAGAGAAGCCGACTCGCTGTCATCCTCCGGCCCGGCCAGCACGGTCAACCGGGTAGCAGGATCATGCCCGACGAACTTGAGCGCCCGGCCCGACTTCATGGTCGCCTGTTGTGGATTGCTCCCCACCACGGCGATGGTTGCCAGGCGTCCTCCACCGAGGGACACGCTGCTGGACTGAACCGGAGCACCATCTCCCTCCAACGCCTTAAAAGTCACTCCACTCTGGGCCACGAGCGCTCCCGTCGCGCAAACAAAAACTGCCGGCAGTGCAGCCGTTCGCATTCGATAGAAAACTCCGTTGATAATTCGGAGGGGGAAGAGCAAACTCATCACTCCACAAAAAGATGACAACCTAGAATTCGGTCGCCTTGGGAGGCTCGTTCTCCTTCTTCCCGGAGCGTTCCCCTTCGAAGTGGAGAACCTTCTGTTCCGGCACCTCCAGCGAGACTGGTTCTATCCCTTCCTTGCCGTCTCTGCCCCTCGGCCAGGCGAATAAGCCCGCGATCACCAACACATAAGCCGCGCCGGCGCCATAAGCCCATTTCGATCCCTCCATCTCCCGCAGCCAGACTCCCATCCTCTCCAGGAAGAGACTGCGCGCGGAACGCTTCATCAAGTCCTGACGCTGCCGACGATGGAAGTCCGCCAGAAACCCTTCAAAATAGTCGTCTCCCGGAACAACCTGTCCACGCTCCTCAAGGAGTTCTTGCAGTTCTTGAAATTCCCTGTTCACAGATAATGGGTAACTAGTAAATGAGTCCTGAATTCTTTGTGGAGTTCCTCAAAGTCATCAAACCCTCATCGTTTCCAGAAGTCCTCCAAGTGCCCCTGCAGTTGCTGATGGGCATAGTAAAGACGCGATCGTATTGTGCCTTCGGATACTCCAAGGATCTTACTGATCTCAGCGTGCGGCATTCCCTGAATGTCAAACATGGTGACAACTGCTCTGTGGTCTTCAGACAGAGCCTGGAGTGCTTCGTTCAATCTTTTTTGAAGTTCGTGGATGTTGCTCTGGCGACGGGGATTGGCTCGGTGACCCTGGTCCACGAAGGAGGTGTCGTTCTGAATGCCGCTGTCCACGTCGTCCAGGCTGAGCCCCCTCCTCCGTCCCCGCTTCTTGAGGAAGTTGAGGGTCATGTTCGTCGCGATGGAATAGATCCAGGTATAGAAGGTAGACTTCCCGCGGAAATGCCGCAGGGAGCGGTAAGCCTTGGCAAAGATCTCCTGCAGGAGATCGTGAGTGTCCTCCTTGTTGGAGGTCATGTTATAGACCAGACCGTAGAGCTTGCGGCTGTATTTGATGACCAGGTCATCGAAAGCCTGGGTATCTCCTTCCTGGGCACGCCGGATGAGTTCTTGATCGGGATCATTCACTTTTTCAGCCATGCTGGCAGAGAGGGAAGGACTACGCTGCAGCCTAAAGCACCTGCATGCAGTGTCAAAGCGCAAGGACCCCTCAGGACGACACTTTTGGCAGTCCGCTATCAGCCTGCCGATGGCTTACGCATCCGTCGCGTCCGGACAAGAACCGCCTCGGTTTCAGGAAGGATGTCCTTCTCAATTTCAACCGAGACTTCCCGGGCGGAAAATTCCTTCAGAATCATCCGGGCAACCTCGTCCGCCAGGGTCTCGACAAGCTTCCTTGGGCGCTCCCCGGCCAATTCTCCTATGCGGCGGGCGACCTTGTCATAGTCCACGGTGAGCTCCAGGCGATCGCAGAGACTGGCGAAATTTCGCTCTGGAACAATCTCAACGGTCAGGTGAAGAGTCTGCCTTTCCGCCCGCTCTTCCTCGGGAACTCCGATGAAGCAACTCACAGCCAGGCGCCGGATGACGATCGACTCCCCACAGGCACATCGTGCCTCCGGGAAACTTCCCTGAAGCAGGGCGTGCACCGACTTGATGCAGGAGAACAGGAAGTGGGGACCGGCCGCCGCCAGCTGCGGAGCAGGATCGTACCCGCTCAGCACTCCTATCGCCGTAACGCCTCCGTCATGGGCGGTCTCAATATCGTGTGCCATGTCCCCCACGTAAGCGGTCTTTGCCGAATCCAGTCCATGCTCGGCAATGATCTTCCCGATCACGGTGCGTTTGTCGATCACGCCGGAGTAAGTTTGCTCAAAGTGTCTATCAAATCCGAATTCCCGCAGCTGCTGGCTGAAATTATCCGTATTCATGCTGGTGAGCACAAAGAGGCGGATACAGTTTTCACTGCACCATTGGAGGAACTCAGCCGTGCCCGCCAGAGGGATGACCGGGTGCTCCGATGAATCGAAAGCCACGCGAAAGTGCTCTTCCAGTTCCTTGAGAGAAATGCCGGGAACATGTTCCGCATACCACTCCGAATAAGGTAACCGAAAGCTCTCCCGGAACTGCTCCCAGGTCATTGGTTGCCTGTCATATTGCGCAAGAACTGCATTAGTGGCCGCCAGGGTGGGCGCGGAGTCATCCACCAGAGTGCCGGACCAGTCGAGAATAAGGGCTCGGAACATGTCTTTCACAGAATTGGGGGTGCGATCCGGAATTCAGGCTGCCATTGCCAAAGTCCCCGACCACCTGCTTCCGTCATCGGAATATCTGTCGTTTGAATATCCAATTCCGTAGTCAGCCAACAACCAATCGCACATCGCGAACCTTCCTGGAACCGAGCCGCTGTTTCAACCGTCGAAGGAGCTGGGTCCGGGTTTGCTCCAGGTGAAAACGCATGGATGGCTGCAGGACACGAAGGGTGAGGACTCCCTGGTAAAGCGATACCGGTTCCGTCTGCCTTGCCACAAATTCACCGGCTACCTCAAGCCAAGCGCTTCGGAGACGACTCTCCTCGATCCCCTCCGTGAGCCGGAGGTTCTTCAAAATCCCGCCGAGCAAATCCGCCGGCGTGCTCATGTTCCGATCGAGGTCAAGGGGTTCCCCCGCCCCGCGAAAATCCCGGAGCACCTGGGCACGAATGGCGTCTCCTCGCGCGAGCCCACGACGGCGGACACCTCTCCCTAGCCGTCCTCGCCGTCTCCGATGGCCTCCACTGGACACCCCTCCATAGCCTCCCGGCACTGATCCTCCTCTTCCTTGTTATCGGGCTGTTTATAGACGTAGGAGTATCCCTCGTCTTCTTCACGCTTGAAATTCTCCGGTGCCGTTTCGCGACAAAGATCGCAATCAATGCACTGAGTGTCGACGTAAAACTTGCCGTCTATGTTTTCCGGAACCTTGTCTTCGCGATCTGCCATTGGATTAAACGGATTCTGCCAAGCATCCAGGCACTGCTTGGATCAGCAGGCGAGGAGATGCAATCCTTTTTCCTCCCCATTTTGGGAACCTCGATTCGACGCTGGTCAAGTCCGGAGCAAACGGTTAGAGGTTTCCCCTCTCCCGGATGGAACCCACCCCAGACAAGGATAAGACCGACCACCCTCAGCCTGACCCCAAAATGGGTGATCCGGGTCCGGGCGAGGACCAATTCGTGGCCGAAACGGGCGATCCCATGCCTGAGGGGCCCCTCGACGCGCCCCCCTCCCTTGAATCGACCCCAGAAGAGGCGGCTCCCTCTATTCTCCCCAAATACTCCCGCACCGATATCCTCTGGCTCAGCGGCCTGGGACTGGCCCTCGTAGGAGTCATGATCATCGCTCTCCGGATATTCCTAACCGATATCAACACCAGCTCGACAGACGATGTCGATTTTCCCGTCAAGGGCGATAAGGTCGTAATCAAGAATATCAGGACCTACTGGCGCGAAACCGACCGCGAAAAGGACATCACCGTGCAGCTCAATACCAAGTTCATCCCGGCTGCCGAAGTCATGCTTAAGTCCTCGGATGAGGGATCGCTACGCTTCTTCTTCGAAAACCCGGAAGGAGATCTCGTCGGAGATCCGATTACCCTGACATTCTCAGACGGGAATTTCGGTGAGACCGGGGAAACAAAAGCGGACATTCACGCCACCGGGGGCTTTGAAGACCTCGGCGACTATAACGAATACCTGACCGAGAAAGTTCATTTCTGGCATCTGATCGTCTGGGAAGGATCCGGCTTGCAGCCTAAAAGATCTGACTTCAAGGAAATCATGCGCATGCGCGTATCACCAAGGCGTCGGTAACAGCCCCCCTATGTCCGAACCACCATCCCCGCTCGTGCCCCGCGAAGGCTGGCACGTCATGCACCTCTTCTACCACATTGATCACGGCCAGTGGCAGATCCTGGATGACAACGAGAAGCGGGAAGCAAAAACCGCCTTCACTGAACTCGTTCAGGAGATTCGCACCACGCCCGACACCCAGCTCCTGACCTTCACGGTAGCCACCCCCAAGGCCGACCTGGGATTCATGTTGCTCACCCCGGACCTGCAGGTCGCCAACACCTTCGAAAAGCGACTGACCCTTTCGCTCGGGATTGACGTCCTTGCCCCAGTCTATTCCTATCTCTCGCAGACCGAGCGCTCCGAATACACCTCAACCAGGGAACAGTACGCCGAAGAGACCCTGAAGGCCGAGGAGGGGCTTGAAGAGGGCTCGGCGGAGTTTGAAACCAAACTCACGGAATTCGACGAGCGCATGAGCCACTATCTGGAACACCGGCTCCACCCCGTCCTTCCGGACTGGCCCACCATCTGTTTCTACCCCATGTCCAAACGCCGGCAAGGGGATGACAACTGGTACGCCCTGGATTTTGAAGCACGCCGCAATCTGATGAAGGGGCACGCCACTACTGGCCGCAAATACTCCGGACGTATTCTCCAGTTGATTACCGGGTCCACCGGTCTTGATGATGCCGAGTGGGGCGTCACCCTGCTGGCCAAGGACACCCTCGACATCAAGGCCATTGTCTACGAGATGCGCTTTGATCCTGTCTCCGTCCGCTATGGCGAGTTCGGCGATTTCTATATCGGAATGCAGATGCCTCTTGACGAAATCTTCAGGCGGCTGTGCCTGTAGGTAGCGGAAAGGAGCCCTGCAGAGGCCCGCAAGCGGGAATCCAAAGTTCCAGTCATCTCCCGCCTTGTACCGGATTGCCGAATCCCGCCAGGGATTCAAAATACCATTCCCACAAGATCCAGCCACCGAAGATCCAGGCCGCGCCCCCCAGGGCCAGGAAGGGTCCGAAGGGCAACTGCCGCCCAAAACCAATACGAGCCGGGATGGCCCACAGGATGGCAAAGATGCAGGCTGCAAAAAGCGCGAAAACAACACCGTGCCAGCCGATGAAGGCCCCGATCAGTCCAAGGAGGGGCGGATCTCCGTCGCCCATCGCTTCACGGGGGATCATCACCCGGGTGGCCTTGCCTTCCAGAGATTTCATCTCCGCAATGGAATATTCCTCGCCCCCCATCTGGACCATCTCGCGGCTGATGACGATCCGGGTGGCTCTGGTTCGTTCACCATCCTTCAGGATGCCGTGCCCCTCGATCTCAAGACGATCGTAATCGCGGAAAAAGAGGTCGCCCCAGGCATACGTGTCCTCCTCAAACTCTCCCTCCATATCTTCCCTGGGGATCTTGAGAACGAAACACAGTTGCTCTTCCTCGGATTCGGGCTCACGCAGGTACCATTCGTGCGCCTGGGAGAACTCGAACCGCTTGATCCCCATGAGCTTTTTCCCGAGATAGACTACAAGGGCCAGCCCCCCCCATCCAAGAGCCATTCCATACAGCCCCTGCACCCCTCCCTGCCACCAGTGCATCAACTGCGGTTCACCATCCAGCGCCACGAGGGCGGGATCGAGACAGGCCCCCAGCAACCCAGCAACCATCCCCCACCAGCAGAAATCGACCGGCACCACCATGAGATCGGCATCTATCCAGGCAATGCAGATCAGGAGCACGGAGAGAACTCCCAGCAGGACTGCCGCAACAGGTGAAATCGGCGTACGACTGGTAACAAAGATGTACCACCCGGTGAGGAAAAGCACCGCGGTCAGAATTTCAACGAAAACGTAGCGAAAGGCGATGGGCGCCCTGCACTCGGCACACTTCCCACGCTGCAGGATCCACGTCACGATCGGGATATTGCGGAACCAGGGAATGTCCCTTCTGCAGATCGGGCAGAACGACCGCGCGGGCTCCGTGACCGAGAGCCCTTCGCGCGGCCAGCGGTAAATCACCACATTGAGATAGGATCCTATGCAGGCTCCCATCACGAACATGCAGTAGCACCAGATCGGGAGCCTCAGGATGTCCTCCATCTGCCATACAGTATGCCCTTTCCTTCGGATTTCGAAAATAACATTTGTGCCCGCGCCAGGTTATGCTTTGGAAACTCCATGCAACCGCTCCGCCAAACCGCCGAGTCTGTCGCGCGCCGTCTCACCGATGCGGGGCATCAGGCGTTGTTCGCCGGGGGCTGCGTTCGGGACGCCCTGCTCGGCAGGGAACCCGATGACTACGACATTGCAACCTCGGCACGACCAGAAGAAATCCTTCATCTCTTTCCCGGAAGCGATGAAGTGGGTGCTCATTTCGGTGTGATCATCGTTCGCGAAAACGGATGTCAGTTTCAGATCGCGACCTTCCGCTCGGACGGCACTTATCTTGATGGACGCCATCCTGACAGCGTGACCTTTACCAATGCCGAGGAGGACGCTGGCCGCCGCGACTTCACCATCAATGGACTCTTCGAGGATCCCATGAGCGGGGAGATTCTCGACTACGTCGGAGGGCGGAAGGATCTCGAGGCCGGCGTCCTGCGAACAATAGGAACACCCCGCGCACGATTCGAGGAAGACGCCCTTCGTCTCCTGCGGGCTCTCCGGTTTGTCCTCTACACCGGCTTCAAAATCGATCCCGCCACCTGGGAGGCGCTGTGCGCAGACGCTTCACTGCTGCAACGGGTGAGCCCCGAACGCATCAGGGATGAGTTTGACAAGATCATCACGCATTCCGCGCGACGGCTCGGGGTGGAACTCCTGGTCGAAAGCGGACTCATGGAGTTCATCGTGCCGGAGTTCCTGGCCCTGCAGGGATGCGAACAACCACCCCAGTTCCACCCGGAAGGAGACGTCTATGTCCACACCCTGATCATGCTCGACCTCCTCGGCGAGAGCCCTTCCCTGGAACTGGCGCTATCCGTCATGCTGCATGACATTGCCAAGCCCCCCACCTTTACAGTCGATGAAACCGGGCGGATCCGGAACAGTGGACATGACCGCCTTGGCGCGCACATGACCGAGGAGATCCTGCGGCGTCTCCGCTACTCAAACCAGATCATCGATGACGTATCTTCCATGGTGGCCAACCACATGAACTTCATGAACGTCCAGCGCATGCGCACCGCAAAGCTCAAACGCTTCATGGCGCGCACCACCTACGAAAATGAACTGGAACTGCACCGCGTGGACTGTAGCAGCAGCCATGGCATGCTGGACAACATTGAATTTCTGCAGACCAAGGCGGATGAGTTCGCCAGCGAACCCCTTATTCCCCCTCCCCTCGTGAGCGGACACGACCTGATCAGCCTCGGCTTCAACCCGGGTCCTCTCTTCAGCGAGATCCTCGAATTCGTACAGATCGAGCAACTTGAAGGCCGCCTCCACGAGCGGGACACAGCCCTTGCCGCCATCCGTGAGAAATTTGTTTCGGACTAGACCGGAGCCATCCACATTGGTCACGCAATTTCGAAGAAATTCACACAGCCCCCAGGACCTGCTCCACACGCATTTGCTCCCGAACTCCATGAGTATCCCCATCGAGCACGACGACACCACGAACGCGCAAATCCTCTCCGTATCTGAAGACCTGGTGGAGGGATTTCAGGAGCGACCCTTTCACGTTATTTCTCATCAATCCGGCGTTCCCCTCGAAACAGTTCTGGAGCGCATCCGTGCCATGCTGGAGGCCGGGGTTATCAGGCGCGTGCGTCAAACCCTGCTGGCCACCAAACTGGCTCACGGTGCTCTCGTGGCATGGAAAGTGGCGCCTGAGAGACTGAATGATGCCTTCGACTTCATGTCCCAGAAGGATCCTTTCTCCGGACACGTGGTCATTCGCTCCACCGACGAAGAGGTTTCGGGTTCCGCATACCGTCTCTGGACCACTCTCAAGGTCCCCCAGGGACAATCCCTGCAGGAGCACGGTGAAGTTCTGCAACGCCTTGTCGGAGCGGACAAGTTCCTCCTCATGCCCGCCGCAGGCCTCTTCGCCCTTGGAGTCGGTCATGTGCGCCGCAGGGGACTGGAACCCGGCGCGCGCATCGACAAACCAGCCCAGATGATGACCACCACCACCGTGGAACTGAACGAGGAAGAATGGCGGGTCCTCATGGTCATGAAGGAAGAGCTGGAACCGGACGAGATCATAGAAAATCCGTGGGATCGGCGCGCCGAAGTGGCGGGGGTTTCCCTTGGCCGGTTCATTGAGGTGGCTCGCATGCTCAATTCCAGGAAAGTGATCGGACGCTTTTCGACCTTCCTGGAACACGCCAAGCCATCCAGAACAGGCAAACGCGTGACACGCTTTAATGGTCTCTTTCACTGGGCTGTCCCCCCGGGACGGGAAGTTGAGGCCGGCGGCGAGGTGGGCCGCCACCACTGCATGACACATGCCTACTGGCGGGAGGGTGGACCCGAATTCGGAAATGTGAACATCATGGGAGTGGTCCACGGTTCCGAGAAGAATACTGTTCTGGCGCATAAGGCCTCTATCGATCGCCACCTCCAAGAGGTCGGAATTCCGGTATCCTACACCAATGTCTTCTGGGGTGGCCGAAGCGAGATCAAGCCCTCGGAGATCTCCCCGCAGGTCTACCAGGACTGGCATGAGGAGCACCGCAAAAGGTAAAGCACTTCGTTGACGTCTCTGACGAATTCGTCACATTTAAAAAAAGGTGCCACTTCCTGGAAAGGGTAACGGAGACCTGGCCATGCATAAGATCCTGATTGTCGAGGACGAACCGGATATAGCGGAACTTATCGCATTCAACCTGGATCGGGCCGGCTACAGCACTGTCATCGCCCACGATGGCATCTCCGGCCTGGACCTGGCATTGGCGGAGGGACCGGACCTGATACTCCTGGACCTCATGCTGCCCGGCAAGGACGGGTTCTCTGTCTTCAAGGATCTTCGGCGGGACTCCCGTACCAACAGAACTCCGGTCATCATGTTGACCGCCCGTGCTCAGACCGAGGACCGCATCCAGGGCCTTGAGGCGGGGGCTGACGACTACCTCACAAAACCCTTCAGTCCCAAGGAATTGATTTTACGCGTACAGTCCGTTCTGCGACGGTCGGAAGCGGCCCCCGGATCAGCCCGCTTCGAATATGGTCCTCTGCTTTTCGACAAGAACACCCTGAAGTTCTTTCTATCCAATGAAGAAGTCGGTCTCACCGCTACCGAGTTCAAATTGCTCCTGTATCTAAGCGAGCGCGCAGGCACCCCCCAGAGTCGTCACGACCTGCTCCGTCATATATGGGGATACAGTGATGACGTTAACAGCCGGACCCTGGACACCCATATGAAGAGGCTGCGGAAAAAGCTGGGGGATCAGGCGGGAATAGTAGAAACCATGCGGGGAGTGGGGTACCGTCTCCGCGAACTAGTCTGATGCTCCCTCTCACTCTCAGTATTAGCTGTGCCTTCATGGTGGTCCTCCTCATCATCACCACCATTCGACTCTCTCGCGAACGCCGGCAGGCTGCAGAGGAAAAAAAACGTCTTGAGCAGAAGCACGAAAGCGCCCTTGACCTTAGAGAGAGCCAGAGTCGCAGGCTCCTCAATGCGCTGAGTGACCCGTTCTTCCTGCTCGATCCAGAAGGAATCATCCGCTACGCCAACTCCCCCGCCGAAGAACTCTTCCCCGGGGGCAGCATAGTGGATCGGCATCTCGATGAAGTCTTCATCGAAGAACGACTGGCGGAACCCATCCGTGAAGCAGCGACCGAACACCGGTCGGTCACTACGCAGGTCATTCTCTCCCAGCAATCCGCTACTCTGGGCAACCACGAACAGGCCGGGGAAACCGCCTGGCTCGTAGATGCTGGGCCCGTCGAACCGGGCAATCCCGACAGTCCCCTCCGGGTCACGATCCGCAACACCACTGCCGAGCACCACACCGACCAGGTCCGCAAGGACTTTGTCGCCAACGCCTCTCACGAACTGCGCACCCCTCTGGCCATCATTAACGGATACCTTGAGAACCTCATTGAGGGAAACCTTCTTGATGACCGCGACACCGCACTGCGCTTTCTCAAGATCATGGGAAAACACGGACGGCGGATTGCCCGCATTGTGGAAGACATGCTGATTATTTCGCGCCTTGAATCTGGTGAGGCAAGCACTCTGAAGCTCAAGCCCTTCCGCCTGGAGCGATGCGTGCAGGATGTCGTGGAACGTCTGGAATCGGTGATTACCGAACAGGGTTGCACGGTAGAACTCAGGATGGGAAATCCGAAACTCCGTCTACAGGGCGACCGCTTTTACTGGACCCAGATTCTCTTCAATCTCGTGGATAATGCACTCAAGCAGAATCCCGATAGTCCCCTCACCGTGGAGGTTGGCTGGAAAGAAACCGGAGACGGCCTGGCAATCTGGGTGAGCGACAATGGAGTAGGCATTCCCTCTGCAGACCTGCCCTTCATTTTCCGGCGATTCTATCGCGTGGAAAAGCATCACTCCCAGGTAGAGATCAAGGGAACAGGACTGGGACTCTCCATCGTCCGCCGGGCGGTGGAGGCTCACGGGGGAGCCATCGAGGTGACCTCTACCCCTGGTGAAGATACCCGCTTTGAAATAACTCTCCCACTACAGACCATCCACCGGAAAAAACAGAACAAGCACCCCCTAGAGACTGCCACCACCGTTGTTTCTCAACCTGAGCAAGGAAGCCCGGCAGGCTGAGTCAAAACACCACGGTCCCGGGCAGTTGAATCGGAGAAGCTCTGAGGTCACGCCAGGGCGCATCTACAGATTCCACCCGCAATAACGGAACCAGATCGATCCCCAGCGACGCGCCACCGGGAAAATGGATATCTTCGCGCGGTCACGGGATCCTTCCCCATCCTGCTAGCCGGTCACCTCTGCCTCGTCCGGTTCGGGCTTGGAAGGCTTGACCTCCAAGGAAAGTTCCTTGGAGCCCTTCTCATGGCTTACGGTTACCAAGTCACCTGCCTTGAATTCCGCCCGAAGAAGAGCCTCCGCCAGAGGATCTTCAAGATGGCGCTCTACCGCGCGGCGCATGGGACGGGCTCCGAAGTTCGGATCGTATCCTTCCGTAATGAGGAAATCGCGGGCCGAGGCCTCCAGTTCCAGTTCGATCTCCTTTTCCCTGAGGCGCACCAGAAACTTGTCGATTTCGAGATTCACGATGGAGGAGAGGCTGTCCTTCTCAAGCATCTTGAAGACCACCAGGTCGTCGAGGCGATTCAGGAACTCCGGCTTATACTCCTTCTTGGCCTCTTCCATGATCTTTTCCTTCATACCCTCAAAATCGGCCTGGCCCTCACTCATCGCTCCAAATCCAAGCGAGGTCTGGCGCTTGATGCTCTGCGCCCCCACATTGGAGGTCATGATGATGATGGTGTTACGGAAATCGATCTTGCGGCCGAAGCTATCCGTGATCATGCCTTCTTCCAGAATCTGGAGAAGCAGGTTCATGACATCCGGGTGCGCCTTCTCTATCTCATCAAAAAGCACCACTGAATAGGGACGACGGCGCACCGACTCGGAGAGCTGTCCCCCCTCTTCGTATCCGACATAACCGGGGGGCGACCCTATCAACCGGCTGGAGGTGAATTTTTCCATGTATTCAGACATGTCGATCTGAATGAGCGCCTCCGGGTCGCCGAACATGAATTCGGCGAGGTTGCGGGCCAGATAGGTCTTTCCGACCCCGGTAGGCCCCAGGAAAAGAAAGCTTCCGATTGGGCGACGCGGATCCTTGAGGTCCGCCCGCGAACGCCGGAGAGCCTTCGAAATGGTAACCACCGCCGCATCCTGGCCCACCACGTGATGCTTCAGTTCTTCCTCCATGCGGAGGAGCTTCTCAGTCTCCTTCTCCTCCATGCGCTGGAGTGGCACGCCGGTCCACTTGGCGACCACCGTCATGATGTCGTCCTCGTCGACGTCCACCACCTTCTCCTCGCTCTCGGATTTCCAGGAACCGATTAGATCCTCCAACTCCTTCTTGGCCTGCTTTTCGGTGTCTCGCAGCGAAGCCGCCTTCTCAAAGTCCTGCGAGTTAATCGCAGCCACCTTCTCCTTGTTGATCTTCTCGATATTTCCCTCCAGTCCCTTGATCTCAGGGGGACGGGTCAGCGTCCCAATCCGGGCGCGCGCGCCGGACTCATCGAGCACATCAATGGCCTTGTCCGGCAGGAAGCGACCAGTCAGGTATCGTGAGGTCAGGCGCACGGATGACTCGACCGCTTCGGGCGAATACCGCACCTTGTGATGCTGCTCATACTTCTCCTGTAATCCCTGCAGAATGGCGATCGCATCCTCAACGGAAGGCTCCTCCACCTTGACCTGCTGAAACCGGCGTTCCAGGGCGGCATCCTTCTCAATATACTTACGGTATTCGTTGAGGGTGGTCGCTCCGACACACTGCAACTCCCCGCGACTCAGAGCCGGCTTGATGATATTTGAGGCGTCCATTGCCCCCTCTGCCGATCCAGCGCCCACGATGGTGTGCAACTCGTCGATGAACAGAATGACATTCTTTACCTTGCGGATCTCGTCCATGACGGCCTTGATTCGCTCCTCGAACTGCCCACGATATTTCGTCCCCGCCACCATCAGGGCAAGATCCAGGGTTACCACACGTTTCTCCCGCAGGATCTCCGGTACATTGCCCGCTCCGATCTCCTGGGCCAGGCCTTCCACTATGGCGGTCTTGCCGACACCCGCTTCGCCCACCATCACAGGATTATTCTTGGTCCGGCGACACAGGATCTGGATCACGCGCTCGATTTCAGTCTCGCGACCGATCACGGGGTCGAGTTCTCCGTCCCGGGCAATTTTTGTAAGGTCCCGCCCGAAAGCCCGCAGGGCAGGCGTCTTGGCCTTGCCTTCACCGCCCCCCTCCATCAGTTCTTCGTCATCCTCAAAACCTTCGAATTCATCATCAGATTCCTCCGGGGAAAAGTTAGGATCGATCTCCGCCAATATCTCGTTACGTGTACGCTGAATATCGACACCAAGGGTCTGAAGAACGCGAGCCGCAACCCCCTCCCCTTCGCGAAGTAAGCCTAACAGGATGTGCTCAGTTCCGACGTAGGAATGGTTAAGCGCCTTCGCTTCCTTGTTAGCAAGCGCAAGCACTTTCTTCACCCGGGGGGTGTAGGGAATATTACCGGAGACCTTCTGATCCGGTCCAGTTCCAACCTGCTTCTCTACCTCCATGCGCACCGACTCCAGATCAAGTCCCATGCGCTCCAGCACACTCACAGCCACCCCCTGGCCCAGTTTGATCAGTCCAAGCAGCAGATGCTCAGTACCCACATAGTTGTGGTTGAACCGGTCTGCTTCCTTTCGGGCGAGCGCCAGAACCTGTTGCGCCCTCGGGGTGAAATTATTCATAAATCAACAATGGTATCAGGAGGGTCTTCCCGGTCTTCGTCCTCTTGTCTATCACTCATAACAGGTGGATCGAGCGATTGCAACCGGGTCCGGATGATTTCAGCCCGAATCGCATCCCGCTGTTCAGGAGTCAATTTTTTTCCCGAATGTAGCTGCAGGTGGGCCGGCTGAATCTCCATCAGCAATGAATCGCAGGTTCCTCCCGTCTCAGGCGGGAAAAATTCCAACTCGGCGCCCAGACGCAGCAGGGACAGCAGATTGAGAGCTTCCTTAGAGGCGATGATATGCGCGTGTCGAAGAGTTCCATAAGCCCGTCCAACCCGATCAAATACCATGTCGGCGTCATCTTCGAAAAGTTTCAACCGGGCGTTGCGCTCGTGGGAGACCACTTGCTCAATCACACGCTCAAGACGCCGAATAATCGTCTCTTCACTCTCCCCGAGAGTGGACTGGTTTGAGACCTGAAAGAGGTTCCCGAGAGACTCCGTGCCCTCCCCGAAAAAACCGCGTACAGCCAGTTGCAGCTTCCCCACCGCCTGCAGTACCTGAGCGATCTGATCGCTTAACACCAACCCGGGAAGATGCAACATCGCAGAAGCCCGCATGCCGGTTCCCAAGTTGGTGGGGCAGGCACTCAGATAGCCCAACTCATGATCAAAGGCGAACTCGAGGCTGCTCTCAAGCTGGGTGCCAATCGAAGATACAAGTTCATAGGCCTCGCTCAGGGCCAGTCCTGGTCGGATAGCCTGCATGCGAAGGTGATCTTCCTCATTGATCATCAGGCACAGAGCCTGCTTGCGGTTGACGATGGCCGCACTTCCCTCACCCCTCGCGGCCTGCTCACGACTGATCAGATGCCGCTCGACGAGGACCTGCTTCTGGAGAGAGGTCAGACTGTCCAGTTCCTGTGAGAACCCATTTTTCATCTCCGGGAGTGCTTCCACCTCGGGCTTCACCCGCTCCAGCAAGCCCACCCGGCGCTCCTTGGTGGACCACCCCGGAAACGGTTCGCGGTGGAGGTTACGCGCAAGGCGCACCCGACTGGTCAGAACCACGCCAGTCCCCTGTGCCGCACCCGTCATCCAGTCGGCCGGATGCTTTAACAGCGTGGAGAACCGCATCATGGCTGCGTCACTACACTATTCTCGACCTCGTGGATTTCATCCCGCAGCCCAGCAGCCTCTTCGTAATTCTCGGCAGCAATGGCCTGCTCCAGCCGTCCACGCAACTGGTCAAGTCTTTGTTGGCGCGCATGAGCCTCCACAAGACCCTCGGGAACTCGACCCACATGCACCGTCCCCTTGTGCATCCCCTTGAGACGACGCCCGACTTCGTCGGCAAAAGTCTTGTAACATTCACTGCACCCCAAACGGCCTACCTGCTGGAACTTGTTGAAGGTAAAACCACAGATCGGACACGGCACTCCGTCGTCCGAAATTGTGATGATGTCTCCAGGATCCGTAGCAGTTTCTCCTCCCAGCACCGAATCCGCCAGAGAGAAGCCGGCGGGATCAGTCACCCCCTTCTCCTCAGCGCACTCTTCACAAAGGCACATCTTCTTCATCTCTCCTTCAATCAGCTGAGTGAGGAAGACAGTCGCCTTTTTCTCGCAAAAGTCACACTGCATGCGGAGGAACTCTAATGCAGCTCCCCCCAAATTCGAAATAAAAAGCAAGATTTACTCCCCGCCGATGGGGGTGCCGGAATTGCGAACAAGAGTCCGGTAAGCCTCTATAAAACGAGCTGTGAGCGGCCCCGGCCCCCCTTCCCCAATAGGACGATGATCCAGTTCAACCGCTGGAATGACTTCCGCCGCGGTCCCGGTCAGAAAGCACTCGTGCGCCGTCATTATGTCGAACCGGGTCATGGTTCTTTCCCGGATGGTGACATCCAATTGCTCCGCGAGCTCAAAAATAACCCCTCTGGTAATGCCGTCCAATCCCCCGTCAGAGACTGGTGGTGTGTAGACTACGCCGTTCTTCACAATGAAGATGTTATCCCCGGTGCACTCTGCCACATAACCCTGCTCGTTCAGCATGAGGCCCTCCCGGCCGCCTGCCCTAGTAGCCTCCACCTTGGCCATCACGTTATTGAGATAGTTCAGTGACTTCACCTGGGGACTTAAAGAGGTGTGGCTGGGACGCCGGGTGACGCAGGTAACCACCTTCAACCCCACATCGTAGTCCGATTGTGGATAAAGTTGAATGTCTGCCGCAATAATGATCAAGGAAGGGCGCTTACAGCTCTCCGGGCTGAGACCCAGGGTCCCCACTCCCCGGGTGACAAGAAGGCGCACGTAACCGTTCTCGAGGTTATTGGCACGAATGGTTTCGAGAATATGCTCGATGATTTCTGCCCGGGACCAGGGAAGTTCCAGCAGGATGGCCCTGGAGGAGGCAAAAAGCCGATCAACGTGCTCAGACAGACGAAAAACCCGTCCACTGTAGAACCGGATTCCCTCAAAGACCCCGTCACCATACAGCAATCCATGGTCGAAAACCGGGACCCTCGCCTCCGCTTCGTCCACCAGGGATCCATCATACCAGATTTTGAGCGCCATGAATTTCGGACGGCGACTTTGGATGCTCCGCGCCGGATTGCAATCAATACTCGACGGTGGTTCTACCCCCCCGCATCCATCTCCTCCGCGATCATTTGCCCGTCCAGGATCTCCAGGGTGCGATCCCCCAACCTGGCGAGACTACGGTCGTGGGTCACCACCACCAGGGTGGTCTTCAGGTTCCCGGCGAAATCAAGGAGCAACTCCATCACCTCGCCTCCGTTGCGAGAATCCAGATTCCCGGTGGGTTCGTCCGCGAAGACCATGGCCGGATCGTTCACCAGTGCCCTCGCGATGGCAACCCGCTGCTGTTCACCGCCACTCAGTTCCGCCGGCAGATGATGACTGCGTTCCTCCAGTCCCACCTCTGCAAGCAGTTCAATGGCGCGCCTGCGGACATTCCGCGACCGGATCATTCCCGGAATCATCACGTTTTCCAAGGCGGTCAGTTCGGGCAGGAGATAGTAATTCTGAAAAATGTAGCCCATCTTACTGTTGCGAAGCAGGCTCTGATCCCTCCTGGATAATCCGTAGAGATCTTCTCCTCCAATCTGCACCCGACCCCGCTGTGGTCGTTCGAGACCCGCCAGAGTATACAGCAGGGTCGTCTTGCCCGCTCCACTCGCCCCGCACAGGAAAACCCGCTCACCCTGCATGATCTCCAGATCAATCCCGCGCAACACCTCCACTTCTTTCCTCCCCAGCAAGTAGCTACGATGAACGTCCTGGGCTAAAATCAAAGGCTCCTCGGGCACCGGCGACCACTAGGCCGGGTTGAAGCTCATTTCCAGTGTAATTCCCCCCTCGGCCACAATTATTTTGGAACCCCTTATAAAAATTGCTAAGATCAATCCCCATGGCGCATCGCTCATCCTCCCCCAAAGCCAGTCGCAGGCGCCCTGTGGGCAGGCATCTGCAGGCTCGCACGACGGGGATTCGCATTGTGAATCGGGCGGCCTTCACGATTTTCCTCGTTACCGGCTGCGTGGCGATGGCCGCTCTCTCGGTCCCTCAATTGCGCAAGTTGCGCTCCCTCAAGGAAGAACTGGCCCGGGCCAACGCACAGGAACACTACGTCCGCTCTCACAAGGAGCGGAAGAGTCGCGAGCTCATCGCCCTCCGCGATGATCCCGCCTATCTTGAGCTCGTCGCCCGTGACCGTCTCGACCTTTATCGCAGCGGAGAGCGGATCTATCGCATCGAGAAGAAATAGATGCCATCAGGAGGACTCAGGCCCCCACCTTCAGTTTCCCTCCATAGATCGCATCATCCCCCAGCACTTCCTCAATCCGAAGAAGCTCATTGTACTTGGCAATACGATCGGATCGACTCATCGATCCGGTCTTGATCTGTCCGGCGTTTGTGCCCACCGCGATATGCGCGATGGTGGAGTCTTCCGTCTCTCCGGAGCGGTGGGATATCACGGAAGTGTAACTGTTCTCGGTGGCCAGTTCCACCGCGTCAAAGGTTTCAGTGAGTGAACCAATCTGGTTCACTTTCACCAGGATCGAGTTGGCCACACCCAGTTCAATTCCCTTGGCCAGGAAATCGACGTTGGTCACGAAGAGGTCGTCGCCAACCAACTGGGTGCTGTCCCCTATCTTCTCGGTAAGCACCTTCCATCCGTCCCAGTCGTTCTCGTCACAACCATCCTCGATCGATATGATAGGATACTTCTCCTTGAGCGCTGCATAGTAGTCCACCAACTCTTCGGAGCTTTTCTCCGAACCGTCCGACTTCTTGAAGACGTAGCATCCCTTTTCCCTGTCATAAAATTCCGAGGAAGCGACATCGAGAGCAATACAGATATCGTCATTCATTCTATAACCCGCCGCTTCCACCGCCTGTGCGATCACCGCCAGGGCGTCGTCGGCGCTGTCAAGGGCCGGCGCAAAGCCCCCCTCGTCCCCCACCGCAGTGGAAAGATTACGATCATGCAGCACCTTCTTGAGCGCATGAAAAATCTCTGCCCCATAACGCAACGACTCACGGAAGGTGGGCGCACCCACCGGCATGATCATGAACTCCTGGAAGTCAATCGGGGCATCTGAGTGCGCCCCGCCATTGAGAATATTCATCATGGGCACCGGAAGAACCTTTGAATTCGGTCCGCCAAGATACTGATACAGAGGCAGGCCCACCTGCGCAGCGGCCGCCTTGGCCAGCGCCATGGAAACGCCCAGGATGGCATTAGCTCCGAGATTCTTCTTATTCTTGCTGCCATCCAGGGCCAGCATGGCTGCATCAACCCCGGACTGGTTGGTGCCGTCCATCCCGACGAGGGCTGGCGCAATCCTCTGGTTCACGTTGTCAACTGCACCCAGCACGCCCTTGCCCAGGTAGCGATTCTTGTCGCCATCCCGCAACTCCCAGGCTTCGTGCTCGCCGGTACTCGCTCCGCTGGGAACGCCGGCACGACCGAAGCCCCCACCCTGCAGGGTCACCTCGACCTCCACGGTGGGATTACCCCGGGAATCGATGATTTCGCGACCGCATACTCTGGTAATCGTGGTGTCAGACATGATTTTGTAGACGAAATTGACTCAGGAAGAGGCGCTCTTACTTCCACGCCGTAATCTCGGCGATTTCATAAATGCGCTCCTCTTCCGTCTCCAGATCGCGAAACTCGACCTTGTTGCCAACCTTCTGACCGATGAGGGACTGCCCGATCTCTGACAGATAAGAGACAATGAGCTTGTCGGGATCACTGTCCCAGGCCCCGAGAACGGTGTATTGCTCGGTCTCGCCATTGTTCCGGAGTTTCACCACCGTCCCGATGTTGACGGTGGCGGTATCCGCTCCGGTGAGATCCGATCCCTGTGCGTTATCCAGATCCTTCCCCAGTTCCGTCTTGCGACGAGCCAGGACGGCCTGCATCTGCTTGGCCGCCTTATATTCAAAGTTCTCCCGCAGATCGCCGTAGGAGCGGGCGATTGCAATCTCCTTGATGTTCCCGGGGATGCGCTTGTTCACGAGGTCTTCATACTCCTCCTTGCGCCTTTCCAGGCTCTCCCAGGAGACGACCAGGGTCTCCCGACGGGGCCCGCCGTCACCAGTCACCAGTTCCTGCGTCTCCGGGTGCGCCTTGATCACACGGGCCATCAACGATTTCCGGTCCAGTTCCGCGAACGCAGGACTCTGAAGCAGCTTGCGCGCAAAGTTTCGCACCTCGTTCATGTCCACTCCATCCAGCAGGTCGGCAATGAGCCCGCGGTCCTCCGCCAGGAAATTCTGCAGTCGCAGCGTCTTGCGTGGTCCCTCATCCGTGCTGTCCTGCTCAATGACCGAGAGAATGGCCGATCCCACTTCGTGGGTGAAGACATCCTTGGCGGCCTTCCTGCGTTCCCGGCATATCCATGCCAGCGCATCCGGACCGAGCGCGTGCCGCGACAGCGCATGCTTGATGTGTTCCAGCAGCCTGTCCATCTCTCCACGATCCGCAAACATCTTGGCGATCTCAGACACTCCCCGGGTACCCACCCGATCAAATACCCTCAGAATATTTTCCACCCAATCGTTTCCGAAGGCTTCCGGGAAAGACTCATAAATCCGGCGTTGACGGGCCGCTGGCAGACCTGCCATCTGCGGAGCAAGCGGACCACTGGAACTCGCCAGCACGTCATGGAGTCGCAGGGCGTTATCAGCCAGGGTGGTCTCCTTCAGAGACTCCAGCAACTCATCTCGACTCGCCAGCAAATCGAGGGCATCCCCCAGATGAAGTTTAATCCCCTTTCGGCTGATCTCATCAATCCCTGCCAGTAATTCTTCCGCCGCGCCCTCGCTTTCCAACGCCTTCGACTGCTTTCGGATATCATCAAGAACCCTGGCCTTCTCGCGCAGGTTGTTGGTTGCCTCGAAATCGGATAGCAGGGTCTGCACCGGGCTCAGGTCGGTTTCGCGCAGGACCAGCGATTCATTGCGCTTACTCGGAACCACCACTCGATGAGATTCCCGCAATGCCTTCTTTGCGCGATCCCACCACTTCTTGTAATCAGCCTCCGGCACCACGCTTCCACACAGTTCACGGTCGATATGGTCCGGTTTCATCGATCCCCCGTGGGCACCAAGGGTCTGGATGACCACGGTAGCAGGGTCGCTCTGGGCCTGCTCCCGCAGTTCCTCGATCTTCTCGATCTTCTGTGCACGGAAATCCTCCGTCTCCAACGGCTCAGTCTTCTCCAGAGCCAGTTTCAACCCCATCACGCGACCCGGCTCGCGTTCAAAGTCAATGGTCACCTTCCCCCCAAAAAGGTCCCAATCGGCCACTTTGCCAGATCCCCAAGACTTGTGAAGACAAAAGCTGCCAGGAGCCAATTGGGAAAGGCGTTCCCCGACGGCTTGGGGAATGCGACCAGATTCCACCAATTTCTCCACATCGGGATGCATGGCGCGGAACATGGTGAGCCCTTTCCCAAAAGGCAACGGTTTTATGGAGATTTCCCGGCTATTTCACCCAAATCCCGGTCACCTGTTCGAGGGATTCGGAATTCACCCGTCCCCGCCCCTCCCCTTCGGCGCCCCTGGGGACAGGATACGCACGCCAAAGATGACATCCAACCCGGACTTGCCCGGCCAGCCGGCTCCGGAGCATCAATACCCGTTATGTCGTCACTTTGGACGATACAACTCCCCGGCTCACGGGAACGCCCGCCTGCCTTCACCCTGCGAACAAAGATCTTGGTTAGGATCAGATCCTCTTGGGGTAAAAGGGTCAAACCTTCTTACCGTCCCTCCGAAATAGCGGTGGAGAACTCAACTCTTCCGGGTTAGCTCTCCTGCCATGCAAGACTGGAGAAAGGCTCAGACCATCGGGATCGTGGCCTGCAGCGGACCCGGAGCGGCTCTCTGTTACGAAACGATTACTGCGGAATGCGGAGAGTTGCTCGGCTCCCATCATCACCCGGAGATCGTCCTCCACTCCTTCAGCTTCGGTGAGTACTGCCGCCTCCTCAAAGAGGGAAACTGGCCCGCCATCGCGAACCTCCTGACCGACTCCTGCTCCAAACTCGGCAGCCTCGGAGCAGACTTCGCCATCTGTCCCGACAACACCGTGCACGAAGCCATGGAGCACGCCAGTCTGGAAGCAACCCTCCCGTGGCTCCATATTGCCGAGGTGGTCGCCCGGGAGGCTCACACCCGTGGGTTCCAACGCCTAGCCATCCTCGGCACCAGATATCTCATGGAGGGACCGGTCTATCCAGCCAAACTGGCCCCTCTCGGCATCAAGACGATCACGCCCAACGCTGACGAGCGCTTATCCATCAACACCCTCATCTTTGATCACCTCGTCTTCAACCGGGTTACCAGAGAGGATCGCTCTACCCTCCTCAACGTCATCGAACGACTCCATGACGAACATCAGTGCGACGCCGTTGTGCTGGGCTGCACCGAACTTCCTCTCATCCTCAACGATACGATCTCCCCTCTGCCCACCCTCGACTCCACCCGACTTCTCGCACGGGCCGCCATCAAAAGAGCGGCGACCCGTGATTGAAATCCCCGCTCCTTCCATGCCTGCCTCCGCATGATCATTCCTCCTGTTGCCAATCCTCTTCCCTCTGCTGCACTACAATTCCTCAACTAGATGGCAACACGGGAACAAACCGATCTTCCTCGACGGTCCCGCTCAGGCCCTCTCCTCTCCTCATGATCCTTGCCAACTTCCAGACTGGAAACACCACCCATCTCGTCACTCTGGCGGTCATCGCGGTGGCCGCGGCGCTGCTGGCGCTCGCCATCCGGCGCGAGTCCCCCGAATCCCATCAACGCCTTCTGCGACTATTCGTGGGCTGGGGCTGCGTCGTCGCCTGGATCCTCAACACGGGCTACTGGATGCTACCCGAACGCTTTGATCTGGCGAAAAGCCTGCCCCTTCATTTCTGTAACGCGGCCAACGTCTTCGGTGCTCTCGCAATCCTCAAGGGCATCCGTCTCTTCCAGGGAATCATCTACTTCTGGACCTGCCTCTACCTGTGGGCCTTCCTGACACCCACCCTGGGAGAGGGGCCCGGAAACTGGGGATTCTGGATCTTCTGGATTTATCACGGTTTCATCATCTTCGCACTGGTCCACATTTACCGCTCCGAACACTTCCGCCCTTCCTTCCGGGACCTCCTTCACAGCTCACTCTTCACCCTCACCTACGTAATTCTTCTTTCCATCATCGACGCCTTCACAGGCTGGAACTACGGTTTTCTGGGCAACAATGTTCCCGGTGCACCTACGCCCGTCGATCTCCTCGGCCCCTATCCGATCAGGATCCTCTGGATGATCCTGATCGGAGCATTCCTCTTCCTCCTCCTCTGGATACCATTCCGCAACTACTCGACCACCCGGACGCGAAAGTAATGGCCGGGCGGCATGAGCAGTTCTCCCTCCTCGCCACTTAATCTGGCCTGCAGGAGAAAGTCACGATTGGTAGAAGCCCGGTTGAGCCCCTGCAGCGCGAGGATGTTTCGTCCCTTCCGGAGAGTGTCTGCATAAGCTCCCAGGTCAAACACGTTGAAACTGACGGCCTGACTGTCCGGGCGACTGGAGGGCGCCAAAGAATTCCAGCTGAGTTCCCCTCCCGGGACATTGTCTCTCGCTACCGGAACGCCATTCACCCAGGCAGCAAAGCCGTCGTCGTAACGCACTTCCAGCTTCAGGCTGATGATCTGCAACGGATTGTCTACATTGAACGGAAGACGCAGGTAGGCAGTCGGGTGATTGCGATACATTGCCGTCTGCAGGTCACTTCCGATGAACTGATCATAGGTTGTCTGGTTCTGGTCATAGCCGATCCCCTGGGTAACGGCATCCCAGTCGATCTCCCCGCCCGCTGCCGCAAATTCCGCTTCATTCCCTCCCCGCCACAGTCCATCCAGACTACGAACCGGCACAAGGGCCCTGCCTTCCGCATTGGAGGCCACGTAGATGATTTCCCGGGCCGAACCGGGAGCATGGAGAAGCACAGTGGCCGTGGTGGTGTCCCCTCCCGCGGTAATCTCCTCCGTGACACTCTGGAAGTTCCGTAAGGTGGCGGAGGATTCAATGACATACCTTTTGCCGGCCACACTCTGAAAAACCACCTCATTGACGCCGGTCACCTCCCTCGTAACCCGCAGGATTCGGAGCATCGAGGTGGGATCGTTGGGATCCGTAGCCGCTGCCCATTCCTCCCCGTTACCGCTCAGGTCACCATCCGGGTCATCGCCGACCCCGGCGGACAGGTCGCCAAAATGAGCCCGTTCCCAATCGTCCGGCAGTCCATCCCCATCGCTGTCAGTGGCCATCCAAGAGATCTCGTCGAGATACCCCACATCGTCGTGATTGGACAGCGAACCATCCTTCTCGTAGGACCAGCTCAGTCGACGCGTCCCTTCCGGCACCTCATACGACACCATTCGCCAGCCTGTCTCTCCGCTGATTTCCTCCACCGGAATGCCGTCCACCTGGAAGACCAGTTGATCGTAGTCCTCCTCCGAGGACACTTTCCACCAGAACTGCAGGTCGCCGGGGCCCTCCACCGTGGTCTCCACCCAGGAGTGCTCATCATCATTGATCGCTCCGCTCTGCAAGGCCTGACCATCCTCGCGGCTCTCCTGTTCCTGCACAATCCAGGGTGTCTCCGAGGTCGCGAAGATCAGGTTACTGTTGTTGATCGCTGAAGCGAAATCGGGAGGTGGCGGTGCCGGCACCACCGTGATGACGAGCCTCTCACTTGTTACCCCGGCCGGATTACTGGCCCTGATCTCCACCTCCTCCACTCCCTCTGCCCTCGGCGTCCAGCTCAACACCCCGCTCTTGGCATCAACCATCATCCCCGGGGGACCATCCCCGATGGAAAAGGAAAGACTCAGGTTGCTCGTCGCCACCCGGTAACGCAAAGGTTCATCAACAATCATGCTGGTCGCGAGCGGACTCACGATGAGAGGCTGACTGAAGTCACCGCTCTCCCACGTGTCGCCCTCCACAAACTGGATGAACTGGTCCGCCGCCGGCGCGGGGATCTCTTCCCTGATCCCTGAAGGCCACCTCACGACCAGTTTTCTTATCTCGGTGGTGCTGCCCAGTCCGAAGATCTTCGTGAGCGAGTTCTGGATCCCATAACCTTCCCCCGCCCGCACTTCGCGCAGCTGCACACCCCAGCTTCCATGTAATTCAATCCGGGCACCGATCCCATTTGCATTGGAGAGCCGTCCACGAAGCTGGACACCAAGGAAATGATTGGCGTTCCCATCGTTCATAAACACGAGGTCCCGTTGATCATCCGAGGGTTCGTTGTAAAGCGTCCCGCGTCCGCCGAAAATATCCACGAACCCGTCGTGGTTGAAATCACCCAGAGCACACGAATGCAGATAAGATATCGGTGTGTCTCCCCCGGTTTGCAGGACATTGGATGCACGGGTGAACGATCTGTCTCCATTGTTACGGTAGAGGCGATAGGTTGCTTCTGAACCTCCCAGGTTCGAGGCAGTCACCAGGAGATCGACAAACGCATCATTGTCAAAGTCCCGGAAGAGCGCCTGGATTCCGAAGTAATTGATACCTGCCAGTCCGGCGCTCGCGCTGATATCCGTGAAGGAACCCGATCCGTCATTCTCGAACAACTTCGACGCCCCCGGACCGTGGTTGAGAACGAAACAATCGAGATCCCCGTCATTGTCGATGTCCGCGAAATCCGCACACCATGACTGCTCCCCATCGTCCAATCCGGCAGCCGACCCCTCATCAGAGTAGCTGTTGGTTCCATCGTTGCGGAAGAGGCGATTTATGCGCCGTCGATCGGTCGAGTCAGCCACTCCGAGCCGGCACTTGGAGAGATACATGTCACCGTGCCCATCGTTGTCGTAATCGATCTGGATCGCGGCGTAGTTTCCACTTGAGACACTGGATGACAGAGAGTCGCCAACCAGCCCCGGTTCCAGCAGGAATTCCCCGGTGCCATCATTGCGATAGCGATGGTTGTCGTCATTGTCGTCACAGGCGAAAATGTCGACATTGCCGTCATTGTTGAAATCCGCAAAGATGGAACCCTGCACGAAGATGTCGCGATCGGGCAGCCCGACCAGGGCATAGGACGTCCCGAGCGCATCGGCCTTCAGCAGAAAGGCTCCTCCCGAGGAAGGCCCAAGGAAGAGATCGTTGAATCCATTGCGATCAACGTCCGCCGCACACACCGCCCAGATCGAACCACGGGGAAGCTCTCCATAAACGTAGGACGAAAATGGCTCGCCGGGCCCTTCCTGGTAGTCAATCAGAAGTCGATCGGTTTCATGGAGGCGGATCAGGTCGTCCCGGCCATCGCCATTCATATCAACCACTGCCATGGGCGCTCCGCTGAGGGACACCTCACTCAGAAGGTCTCCTTGCTCGGTGAAACTGAATTGCGCCTCGACCGAGGTGGCAGAAGCGAGCACCAGGGGCGCACCAATAACTAGCAGACGTTTCACGGGAGCACATCCAGCATCGGAAAATCAGGCCCGGAGTCAATCACCGGAGCAGAGGCAAATCTTGCCGAATTTCTGTTCTCCTGCTGGAATAAAAAGAGTGTTACGCCTCCTGCTCGCCTTCTCCATCCTCCTCCCGGGTTACCTCCCAGTCTCGTCTGCCGGCGCCGCCCCGCAGAAGAATGTTCTCTTCCTCGCCCTCGACGATCTCAACGACTGGGTCGGATTCCTTGGCGGCTACCCCGGCAAGGTGCACACCCCCAATCTCGATCGCCTGGCTGCCCGCGGCACCGCTTTCACCAATGCCCATTGCACCGCTCCGGTGTGCTGTCCCAGCCGGGCTTCCGTGATGAGCGGACTGCTCCCCACCTCCACCGGCATCTACAACAATCAGCACTGGTGGAAACCCAACCTCCCGGAGCTTCGCACCATCCCTGTCCACTTTCGCGAAAATGGCTACCACACCGTGGGCGCCGGAAAAATCTACCATCATACCGCCGGTAACAATCCGCCCGGCCAGTGGGATCAATTCCAGCGCAACCTCTTCAATGATAACGGCTGGATTCGACACGGTTCCCGTCTGTATCCGTGGACTTCCGCAAAACCCCGTCCCGGCGAGTTCCCTTACTCCGGCATCAAACTCTATTCCGAAGAGGCGGACTGGGGCATCCTGCCTCAACCCGAGGACGTCTACGATGATGTCCTGGTCGCCGACTACGCAGTCAATTACCTCAAGAACCTCCCCCAACGCGGACACGACAAACCGTTCTTCCTCGCCTGTGGCATCTTCCACCCTCACCTTCCCTGGTATATTCCGCAAAAGTACCTCGATCTCTATCCCCTTGATCGCGTCGTCGTGCCGGAAGACCTCCCTGACGACCTGAAAGACGTTCCCGAGGCTGGCCGCAAGCTCGCTCGACGCAAATCGGATGATCTCGCGCGGCTCCGCCAAACCGGCAAGTGGAGGATCGCCGTCCGACACTATCTCGCGAGCATCTCCTTCGCTGATGCCCTCGTGGGCCGCGTCCTCAACGCCTTGGATAAAAGCCCTGCGGCCCGGGACACCATCGTCGTCCTCTGGTCCGATCACGGATGGCACCTCGGCGAAAAAGGACACTGGCACAAGCGCACGCTATGGGAGGAATCCACGCGCGTTCCCTTCATCATCGTCGCACCCGGGTTCGGGATGGCCGGACAGCGCTGCACCCAACCCGTCAGTCTGGTCGACATCTTTCCGACCCTTATCGAACTCTGCGGCCTGCCCCGGGCAGGCAAACTTGACGGTATCAGCCTCGTCCCCTGGCTCGTCGAGCCTGACAAGGTACGCGAGCGTCCTGCCATCACGATTGAGGAATCGGGACATGTCGCAGTCCGCACCACGCGCTACCGCGTCATTCGCTACACGACCGGACAATGGGAAGTCTACGATCACCACAACGACCCCGAAGAGAGGACGAACCTCGCACGGGATCCCGGACACACGAGCGCAATCAGGGAAGCCAGGCAATGGATCCCCCCTTCTCCCGCCTCTCCCGCCGATTCCAAGAAAGCCTTCGTCTTCGATCACGAGAAATTCACATGGAAACACAAGAAGAGCGGTCGAGTGATCAAGGGTAGATGACCCGCCGCTGACGCTCCTCCTTTCCACTTGCATTCCCGAGAACCGCTGTCACCTTCGGGGCGGAACTTCCCTACCGGAAGTCTTGAGTGACCCCCTCTCGGGTCACGCGCCGAGCCTACCCGCCGGCAGCATTTTGCGCGTCTCTCCGCGAACGCCCTGTCCGCCCGACGCGCAAGCACCAATCCACAATTACACGTACCATGAAATCAATATCCCGTCCAAAGTCGGGATCCTCCCTCCGTGAGGTCTTTCCTCGGAAGGTCCTCCTCGAAGCAAAACGCCTCGAAACCACCGTTCAACCCCGGGAAATCGCCAATCGCACCGATTGCCGCCAACACCCGGTCATCACCATCGACCCCGCCTCTGCCCGCGACTTCGACGACGCCTTCTCGCTGCGCCGGACCCGCAGGGGCCCCTGGGAACTGCGCATCCATATTGCGGACGTCTCACACTACGTGAAGCCCGGATCCTCTCTCGATCGGGAGGCTCGTCTGCGCGGCAATTCGACCTATCTGCCCGACCGCGTCATCCCGATGCTGCCCGAGTCCCTCAGCAACAACCTCTGCTCCCTTCTGCCCGGTGTCGAACGCCTGACAAAATGCGTGGAGTTTCTTCTCTCGGATGACGGACAGATCCTCCGGACCAGATTCTCGTCCGCCGTCATCCGCTCCCGCCACCGCTTCACCTATGAAGACGCCATGTGCGTTATCGGGGGCAAGGCCACCAACGGCCTTGAACGCATGATCCAGCAGGCCGGTCACCTCGCCCAGAAACTTCGCGCCCGCCGCCTCCAGGCTGGCTCACTCGAATTCTCTTCTACGGAAACCTGCCTTCGTCTCGATCAACGTGGCCGTATCATTGATATTGAGAAGGTCCAGCACGACCAGTCGCACCAACTCATCGAAGAACTCATGCTCCTCGCCAACGAAGCCGTCGCCACCCGACTCCTTCAACTGCGCAGACCCGGCATTCACCGGGTGCATGAGCAGCCCGATCCTGATCGTCTCCGGGAGTTTCGTACGGAAGTCCGCCTCCACCGGATCCCCTGTGGCGATCTCTGCAAACCTGAGGAAGTCCGGAAACTCCTGGGGCGACTGGATAAATCCAGCATCGGACCCGCACTCAGAATTGGTTTTCTCCGGACCCTCCCCCGCGCCCGCTATGCCACCCGGTCGCTGGGCCACTACGGACTCGCCAAGGAAAACTACGCCCACTTCACCTCTCCCATCCGTCGCTACGCCGATTTACTCGTCCACCGGGCCCTCTTCCAGAAGAGTGGCAGCAACCCCGGCGATCTGCGCCGCGTTGCCGAACATCTCTCGGCCACCGAACGGGCCTCCAGCGAGGCCGAACGGGACAGCAAGCGCTCCAAGCTATGTGCCTACCTCAGGAATCAGTTACGGCAGGGCAAGGCAAAGACCTTCACCGCCCTCGTCACGGAAGTAGTCCCCTACGGCTTCTTCGTGGACATCGAGGAATTGGGCATGGGCGGTCTCGTCCCCCGCAACCTGCTCAAGGATGACCGTTACGATTTCGATTCAGTCCGACGGCAGATCCGAGGCCGCCGATCCCGCCGACTCATCCGCGTTGGAGACCGCATCCAAGTCAAGGTCGCGAGGGTTGACAGTGCCCGGCAACGGATCGACTTTGCCCTCGCGGCACCACCCGCCCGCGCACGACGCAGGAAACCTCCGATCCCAATAAGGCATTCAGCGGGGAATGCCTCTTGATCCCCGCCTGGACGATTCTAGAGTGACTCCCCTGCCATGAGGGTCTCTCTCCTTCCAGTTATTACCTGTGTCACGCTCCTGATTCCCGGCCTCCCCCTCTTCGGCGAAAAGGAGGAGAACGCGAAGAAGGTCATCGCGGGGAAGGCCGATGTCCTGCGTCACGTGGTCAAAAAATTCGCCCGTTACATCCGGTGCGATGAGAACGGGTCCATCGTCCATCTGCACTTCGAGGGTGAGAAGGAAGCTTCCTCGTGGCCCATGCTCCCCGACGCGGAGATCAAGATCCATGGCTGGTGGGGCCGACTGGAACAACTTCACGAGGACAACCGGGTCTGGATCTGGCTCATGGTCGACCGGAAGAAAAATCCCCACTCGGTCCTCATGATTGCCGACGAAATGTCCGAGCAGGACATCCACGACGAACCGTTGGTGATAAAATCCGCAGACGGGGACAAAGCTGTCCTCCACGTGCCGGGCGAGGACCCCAAGAAGGTGCCTGAGCGCACCTTGCACTTCGCGGACACTTACCAGGGCCCCCGGAAAGCATCCTCAAGTCTCTTCGCCCAATCGTCCGGGAACACCCTCCGCGCAGGGCATGACCCCGAAGAGTTCGAAACCCTGAGATCCCGCCAGCAGAACTGGCTCCGGGATCGCTGGCGCGAGGAAGGGCTCCCCGGGTCCATCAGTGGACTCCACCCTCTCGGCGGCGAGATGGAAGTGACCCTCGATCACGAAGCCATCCGTTGGGGCCGTTACCTGAAGAAGGGAGACGAAGTCCATCTCGCCATCAAGGACCCCGTCAAGGCCGTCGTCAAATCAGTCTCCCCCTGGCGTGAACGCACCCGCGTGCATCTTGTGCCCGCCAGTGGACTCCACCTCCTCGGCTTAAAACCGGGACAGCGCGTCAATCTGAAGGTTCCTGAGCCTCCCGGGGAAGTCCAGGCCTCCCACGAACCGACCGACCTCGATCGCCTGCAGGACAAGGAGGAGCGCGTGCAATGGTTTCTGCAGACAATTTACTGCAGCTGCGGCATCCCCGGGGACCGGTGCACCGGCATGTTCTACATCCAGGCCAGCTGCAACGTGAAAGGCTGCGGGCGACCGAAGGAAGTGGCCGCCGAGATTCGTGCCTTCATCGACGAGGACCTGAGTGACCGCGAAATCTTCGCCAAGCTGGTCAAGGACCGCGGCCGCGATATCTGGCGGCCTCACCTCCTGCGCTAACCGCCTATCGGTCCCCCGACTGACGGGACGCTCCTGATCCCCCCTTGGGGGTCGAGGAGCCACCAGCGGAACCGCTGACCTTACCTCCCGCTCGGGCACTGGGGCCGTGAGCCCCCTGTGCAGACTCCAGATCCCCGGATTCCAGCAATTTCGCCACGGGCGGATGCTCGAGCGCCTTGGGAGTGACTTGACCGGTCTTGCCAGGCTGCAGGAAAAGGCGTTTGCCACCCGGGAGCGGCACGAGAAGGGGTTTCTTACTCTTGTTGGTAACGTCCATGGATCGGCTCTGCTTGACCGAGGCTAGCACAGGAAAACAGGGCCGCCATTGGATAATGGCATAGGTCCGGGAATTCTGTAGCCTCATCGATAGTTCATGAAAAAATTCCTGCCCCTTGTCATCCTGGCCTCTTCTCTCACCTCCCATGCGGAGGACTGGCCCCAGTGGTTCGGCCCGCAGCGGGACGGCGTATGGCACGAGTCCGGCATCCTCGAGAAATTCCCGGAGGGTGGCCCCAGGGTTCTCTGGCGCACCCCCATCCGGCGGGGCTACGCCGGACCAGCCATTGCCGGCGAGCGGGTCTACCTTATGGACCGCGAAGTGGACCGCAGCGCGGAAGCCAAACGCGAGTCCGCCCGCACCGGCACCCAACCGGGAAAGGAGCGCCTCCTCTGCCTCAACGCCTCCGACGGAACGGTCATCTGGGAGAAATCCTATCCCTGTGCCTATACCATGTCCTACCCCGCCGGCCCCCGCGTCACTCCTCTCGTGAACGGGGAACGGGTCTACAGCTCCGGCGCCGAGGGACTCCTCGTCTGCCGCTCGACGACGGACGGCACGGAACTCTGGAAACACGACTTCAAGGAACGCTTCCAAGCCAAGACCCAGACCTGGGGTTTTGCTGCTTCGCCTCTCATCCATGGCGATCTCCTCATCTGCCTCGCGGCCGGAAAGGGAAGCATCGCGGTCGCCTTCCACAAGGAGACCGGCAAGGAAGTCTGGCGAGCCCTGAGCGCCGGTCAACCGGGCTACTGTCCCCCCCGCATCGTGAAGCACGGAGGTCGCGAACTGCTCATCATCTGGCACCCCGAAAGCGTCAATGCCCTCGATCCCGCAACCGGCAAGCTCTTCTGGACCATTCCCTGGAAGATCCGCTTCGGCCTCACCATCCCCATGCCCCAGATGATCGACAAGGATCACCTCTTCCTGTCCTCCTTCTACAACGGCTCCCTGCTCCTCCGCCTGAAGAAGAACAACGGCACCCCGGCTATCGTCTACCGCACCAACAAGGCCAGCGAGCGGCAGACCACCCACCTCCACGGCATCATGAACACCATGGTCCTCAGGGATGGGCACCTCTTCGGAGCCTGCAGCTACGGACAGTTCCGCTGCATGGAGGCCCTCACCGGCAAGCGGGTCTGGGAGTCCCTGGAGCCCATCGCCCTCGACGGTCCGACCCGGTGGGGAACGGTCTTCGTCACCCCGCACGAGGACCGCTACTTCCTCTTCACCGAAAAAGGCGACCTCGTCATCGCCCGGCTCTCCGTCAAGGGCTACGAGGAGATCGACCGGGCCCACGTCATCGAACCCAACGGGGCCGACCTCCGGCAGCGCCATATCGTCTGGTCGCATCCCGCCTACGCCCGCAAGTGCGTCTTCATCCGCAACGACTCCGAAGTGATTTGTCTCTCGCTCGCGAAGAAGAACTGAACTGTCTCGTCAGCCTGCTCCCCGACTGCCATGTGTCGAGCATGGCGCTATCCGCCATCGACCCTCCCGGCCTGGGACTCCATCTTCCTCCTCGGGGCCACCTTCGACCCCTCCGGCGACCAGTCCCTGGCCTGGCTTCGCGATCTGGTCACCCGCTCCCAGATTCCCCTCTATCCTCATCATCGGTAACCACGAGAGTTGTGATGAACACTCAGCGACCAGGACTTCCGGTGGTCCTGGCCCTGATAATTCGCCGTTCCTACTCCACCCGCAATCCCCTGCCCTTGCGGAGGGCGGAGAGCTGGGCGGCCAAGCGCTTTACAACTCCGGAGTGGCCCGCCTGCACGTTCTTCTGCTCTCCCATGTCCCGGGAGAGGTCGTAGAGCTGCCCCGCCCCAGCCTTCTTTCCTGGAATGAACTTCCAGTGCCCCGATCGGATCGCGACCTGTCGACTGGCCTCCTCCAGGGTAAAGGCTAATCCCTTCTCATCCTTGCCAAGGAAGGCCGCCAGGGTGCTCCGGCTGTCCCGGGCCTCCTCCGGCTTGAGCTCGATCCCCAGCAACTCGGCAAAGGAGGCGATGAAGTCAATCTGACTGACGAGGGCACCGGAGACTCCCGGCTTGATGCGCCCCGGCCATTTCAAAATGAAGGGAACCCGCGTGCCGCCCTCGTAAATCTGATACTTCCCCCCGCGATAGGGACCCGAGGCATCGTGCCCCTGGTCCGACTCCTTGCTCGACTTGCGCACCGTGGAGCCGTCCTCGTAACCATCGTCATAGACCGGTCCATTATCGGAGGACACGATCAGGATGGTATTCTCCGTGAATCCCGTGTCCTCGAGGGCTTGCGTCACCGCCCCCACCAGCCAGTCAAACTGCACCATGGCGTCTCCCCGCTTGCCCAACTGGGTCTTTCCCTGAAAACGGGGATGAGGTGCACGAGGCACGTGGATGTCCTGGGAGGAGACATAGAGGAAAAACGGCTTCTCCCTGCTCTGCCGTTCCAAAAATTTTCTCGCCTGGGAGGCAAACTCATCGGCCATGGTCTCGTCATTCCAGAGGGCGGACTTCCCTCCCCACATCTTGCCGATCCGCCCGATCCCGTTGATCACGGTTTCGCTGTGCTGGTGATCACCCGGATAGTATGTCTCTGCCTCCGGGTTGGTGCGCCCGTATGGATAGGAGGTGCTCTTGTGACCCTCCGGGGCGCTTCCCACGTAGAGCGGATCGGCAGAATCGAGGTTCACCACCTTGTAGTTCTCGAGATAGACGCAGGGAACCCGGTCGTTGGTGGAGGGCAGGAGGAAGGAATAATCGAAACCCACTTCCAGGGGACCCGGCTTGACCTCGGCGTTCCAGTTCACCGGGGTTCCCTTCGCACCCAGTCCGAGGTGCCACTTGCCCACCACCCCGGTGCGGTAGCCCGCCCGGCGGAAGAGCTTGGGCAGGGTGAGGATGTCGGTCGGGATACAGAGCGGCGCGTTGGGAGGCAGGATGCGCACTCCCTCCCGGAACCCGTAGAGACCACTCAGCATCGAATAGCGCGAGGGCGTGCAGGTGGCCGCGGTGCAGTGCCCATCGGTGAAGCGCAGTCCCTCCTTCGCCACCTTGTCGATGAAGGGTGTGGGAATCCTGGCGGCCCCATAGACCCCCACGTCGCCGTAACCGACGTCGTCCCCGTAGACGATTACCACATTGGGTTTCTCCGCGCCTTGGAGCAACGGGGCAAACAGGACGACAGCAGCAAGGGTGAGAGGCTTCATCTTCACGCCCGATTCTGGGAGGAATTGCGCCCGGAACACGAGCAGGAAAGCCCGCCTTTCTTCTCCTCCGCTTCCGCAGCGCTGGCCACGCAGCAACCACCTCCTCACAAGCCCCTTGAATCCCGTCTGAATCGGTTGCCGCCAAAGGATTTATATCTTAATATCACCGCCGTGCGCCCTCTCACCCGCTCCCTGACAGCCCTCACCCGGTTTGCCGCCGTGGTCTTGCTGGGTCCGGGACTTCTTCCAGGCGCGGAAACGCCCGATTCCCGGCCCCTCCGGGAACCCGGCCCCCCGGACAGGACGCTCTTCACCGCGCTCACCGCGAAACAGTCTGGCATCGATTTCGTCAACCCGATCGACACCAGGCACCCTCTCAAGCGCATCTACCTCGGGGCCTTCGCCTGCGGGGGGATCGGGGTGGGAGACCTCAATGGAGATGGGCGCCCGGATCTCTTCCTGACCGGGGGATCCCCGGAAAACCGCCTCTACCTCCAGACCGAAGAGGCCCTCCGCTTTGTCGACGCCACCAAGGCATCGGGGATTGCCCCCTCCGGCACCTGGTCGGCCGGCCCCACCCTCGTCGACATCGACGCCGATGGGGACCTCGACATCCACGTCTGCAACTATGACGCCCCCAATCATCTCTGGATCAATGACGGAAAGGGGAAATTCACGGAACAGGCGAAAGCCTTTGGTCTCGCCATTTCGGACGCCAGCCTGATGGCCTCCTTCTGCGACTACGACCTCGACGGGGATCTCGATTGCTTCCTCCTCACCCGGGACTTCAAACGGGCGGGCGGTCGGCCCAAGGAGCACCCGGTCGAACTCGTGGACAACAAGTGGAGGATCAAGCCCGGTTTCGAGAAATACTACGATATCGTGACTCGACCCGGGGGAAAACAGGTCTACATCAATGCCGGTCGCCAGGACGTCCTCCTCCGCAACGAGGGATCGGACGCCAAGGGACAGATCCGCTTCACGGATGTCAGCAGAGTCGCCGGTATTTCAGGACGCGACCGGGGAAACTCGGTGACCTGGTGGGACTTTGACAATGACGGACTCCCCGACATCTATGTCGGCAATGACTTCAAGGATGCCGACCGACTCTACCGTAATAACGGGAACGGCACCTTTACCGACGTCATCAGAAAGGCCGCTCCGCACACGCCCTGGTTCTCTATGGGAGCCGATGTGGCTGATCTCGATGGCGACGGTCGTACCGACCTGCTCATCGCCGACATGGCGGGCACCAATCACTACCGCTCCAAGACCACGATGGGGGAAATCACTTCCATCCGCCCCTTCCTCCTCTCCGCCGTGCCCCGCCAGTACATGCACAATGTTCTCTATCTCAACAACGGGGTCGGCAAACTCGCGGATGGAGCCTTCCAGGCGGGCCTCGCCAACTCGGACTGGACCTGGGCGGTCAAACTTCAGGACTTCGATCTCAACGGCCACGTCGACGCCTTCTTCACCAATGGAGTGTCTAGAGGGTTCAACAATTCCGACGACCAGCGGAGTGCCTCCGACTATATCGGCAAGACCGAGTGGGATCACTACGAATCTCATCCCCCCCGCCGGGAAGCGAACCTCGCCTTTGCCAACCGGGGCAACCTCAAGTTCGAGAACATTAGTTCTGAGTGGGGACTTGATCATCTCGGAATGAGCTATGCGGCGGCCACCGGCGATCTCGATGGCGACGGCGATGCCGAAATAATCGTAGCCAGCCTGGATGAACCGGTCCGCATATACCGAAACAATGCCCCGTCCTCCGCCCGGAGAGTGACCGTTCGGCTGAAGGGCGCAGCGGGAAATCGCCACGGCCTGGGAGCTGACGTCTGGGTGCAAGGCGGTGGCCGCCTGCAGAAGGGCGGGTTGCAACCGGCCACCGGATTCCTCTCCTGCAACCAGCCGGTCCTGCAGTTCGGACTGGGGACCAACGAGAAGATCAGGCACATCACGGTGAAGTGGCAACGCGGACACGTTCAACGCTTTGAGAACCTGGTAGCCGGCCGCTCCTACCTCATTGAGGAACCCACCACTCCTCCGCCGAAATGGGCACGCCCCGCCCGCCGGTCGACCCCCTACACCCCCATCAATTCCCCCTCCCTGCGGAAGATTGCGCACAGGGAGACTCTCTACGACGACTTCACCCGGCAACCCCTCCTCCCCTACAAACACTCTCAACTTGGCCCGGGGATAGCCTGGCAGGACGTCGACGGGGACGGCGATGCAGACTTCTTCCTTTCCGGCGGGGCAGGTCATCCCGGGCGCCTCTCTCTCAACGTGGACAGGGGCACCTTTCGCGAAGTCCCGAGTCCCGACCTTGCAAAGCACGCCGCCTCCGAGGACCTGGGAGCCCTCTTCTTCGACGCAAATGGTGACGGCCGTCAGGATCTCTATGTGGTCAGTGGTGGGGTGGAATGCAACCCGGGAGCGGAACTCCTGCGCGACCGCCTCTACCTCAACGACGAATCCGGGCGACTCGCCTACGCCCCGGAAGCCCTGCCTGACCTGCGTGACAGTGGGAGTTGCGTGGTGGGTGCCGACTACGACCGGGACGGCGACATCGACCTTTTCGTCGGCGGACGCGTGGTTCCGGGAGCGTATCCGGAACCCCCCTCAAGCCGCCTTCTGCGAAACGACTCCACCCCTCCCGGTGTAAAGTTCACTGACCAGACCTCTCTGTCTCCGGGTTTGCAGCACGCCGGCCTGGTGAGCGGCGCCCTCTGGTCCGACGCCAATGGCGACGGCTGGATCGACCTCCTTATCTGCTGTGAATGGGGACCGGTGAAAGTGTTTCTCAATCAAGAGGGGCGGCTGATCGAAGCAACCGGTAGATCCGGACTGGGGAATCACCTCGGTTGGTGGAACGGAATCGCGAGTGCCGACCTGGACGGCGATGGAGACCTCGATTACGTAGCAACCAACCAGGGCACCAATACGCCCTACCAGGCGAGCAGGGAAAAACCCGAACTCCTCTTTTACGGCGACTTTGACGGGAGCGGAAACAAGCGCATCGTCGAGGCCAAGTTCGAGGGCAAGACCTGCTATCCAAGGCGGGGTTTCAGCTGCTCCAGTGGAGCCATGCCCATCCTGCGCAAGCGACTCAAGACCTTCGGGAACTTTGCCCGTTCCACTCTCGGAGACCTCTACGGAGACGGCCTCTCGGATTCCCTCCGGCTTGAGGTCAATACCCTTGAATCCTGCGTCCTGCTGAACAATGGCCAGGCGCAATTCACCGTTCGCCCTCTTCCCCGGGCCGCCCAGTATTCTCCCTCGCAGGGAGTCCTTCTCAGTGACCTTGATGCCGACGGACACGTCGACTGCGTGCTGGCCCAGAACTTTTTCGGAGCCCAACCGGAAATCGGCCTGCTTGACGCCGGCCTGAGCCTTCTGCTCCACGGACGCGGGACGGGAGATTTCGTGGCCTCCGGGCCTGACCGGAGCGGAATAGGCGTTCCAGGGGCCGCCACCGCCATCACCAGTGCCGATCTCAACGCCGACGGGCGCCCCGAGTTGATCTTTGCCGTCAACAATTCGTCCCTCATGATCTTCTCCGAGCCTACCGCCCGGGAACAAACGAACCGGCTGCTCGAAGTGCGCCTGGTGGGAAAACCGGGAAATATTCAGGCAGTCGGGGCCAGGATCACGGTGACGCAGGCAGGACGCAGGCGAGGCCAAACCTCCGAAATCGCGGCTGGCTCAGGCTACCTTGGCCAGTCGGAACCCGTATGCTGGTTCGGCCTGGGCCCAGTAACCGCCGGTGCCCGCGTGGAGATCACGGTGCGCTGGCCAGACGGCGCCTCCAGCACCACCGAGGCCATCGCAGGAGCCCGACAGGTGGTGATTCCGCAGCCTTGATGGCCGCCTCAGCCCGGACGGCAGAACCCCGGATTTTGCATTGCAGCGCCCGTGGACAGGGCATACAGGTACTACGACCGCCTAATCCCATAAATCGGTTCAACCCCCCATCTCCAACACCCGTGTTCTCTCCCCTGTTTGCTCGCGTCCTCTCGGTCCCGGGGACTATCCACCTTCTAACTGCCGCGGTTCTTTCTGCCGCCCCGGTTATCAACGAAATTCACTATAACAACGACGTTAACTACGTTCCAAACGAGTTCGTCGAGATCTACAACCCGGGACCGGGGACCGCCAATCTTTCCGGCTGGCAGATCACCGGGGGAATCGAGTTCCTCTTTCCCCAGAACACTTTTCTCGATGTGGGCTCCTACCTCGTGGTGGCGGAAAACCCGACCGGCCTCCGTGCGGAATTCCAGGAACCCAACCCCAACGGACCTCCCATAGATCTAAGGGTCGCAGGTCCTTATTCCGGCGGCCTGAGTGGTGAGGGCGAAACCGTCGACCTCGTCGATCCCTCGGGTGAACGCATCGACCGCGTCAACTTCGACAAGGACTTCCCCTGGCCCATAGGAGCGGACGGCGCAGGGAGCTCCATGGAACTTATCAATCCTGCTCTCGACAACAACCTCGGTAGTTCATGGCGCAGCTCAAACACCAACGGGATCCCCAGTGCCCCCACCCCCGGGAGAATTAACAGCGTCGCCAGCACCGCCACACCCCCAAACATCCGCCAGGTTCGCCACACCCCCCGGCAGCCCACTGGTTCCGAGGATACCGTCATCACCGCCAAGGTCACTGACCCTGACGGGGTGGCCGAGGTCACCCTGCAATATGCTCTCATTCTTCCGGGACGCTACGTCCCCGCCTTCCTGGCGAAATCCCACTCCCAGCTCCTCGCCAATCCGACCGCACCCCGCACCCCCAACCCCGCCTACCTCCGGAACTGGCTCACCACCCCCATGCTCGATGACGGCCTGGGCGCCGACGCTCTCGCCGGCGACGATATTTTCACTGCCACAATACCGGCTGAAGATTATGCCAACCGGACTCTCCTCCGCTATCGCATCGCAGTCAGCGATTCCGATGGCTCCTCGGTGACCGCTCCCTTCTTTGACGACGATTCTCTCAATTTCGCCTGCTTCATTTACGACGGGATTCCGGACTACGTCACCACCACCCGCACCTACCCGGCAGAGCCCATTCTCAACACCCTCCCTGCCTACCACCTTCTCACCACCCAGGCAGACTATGACGGGTGCGTGGCCTACGACGCCAACCAGATCCCCCGCAACAGCTACGACGCCCGCAGCGCCTTCAACTGGAGTGGCACTTTCGTCTACAACGGGATCGCCTACGACAACATAAGCTACCGCCTCCGCCAGAGAAACGCCCGCTACTCCAACCGGGGCAAGCGAAGTTTCCGCTTCCGCTTCAATCGCGGGAATCATGTCCAGTTCCACGACATGTGGGGCAATCCCTACCCCACCAGGTGGCGGACCCTGAACTCGCACAAGATGCACGCGCGAGGCGGCACCAATTTCGGTCTCTACGAGGCAGCCAACGGCATCCTCTGGAATACCACCGGAACTCCTTCACCCTTCACCCACTGGTTCCACTTCCGCGTTATCAAGAATTCCGAGGAGGCCCCGGACCAGTATCACGGCGACTTCTACGGTTTTCTCCTCGCGATGGAAGATTACGACCGACGGTTTCTCAAGGCCCACGATCTGGAGGAAGGCAATCTCTACAAGCTCAAGTCCGGCCTCACCGAAGGACTCGACGTGATCCGCTACCACGCACCCCGTGGCACGCGCGGGGGCGCTGACTACGAAAACATCATCTTCAACCTGCGTCCCCAGCAGAACGATGCCTGGCTGCGCCGCCATGTCGACTGGGATTCATGGTATCACTACCACGCCATTGTCGACGCGGTGCGGCACTACGACGTGCAGCCAAACACCAGCGAGCACCTCAAGAACCGGTCCTACTACTTCAAGCCGGACCGTTCCCGTTTCGGCCTTCTCCAGGTCTTTCCCTGGGACTCCGACACCAGCTGGGGCCCCAACTGGAACGGCGGGGAGGATTTCTGCAAATACGCCATGGGAAGCCGCCCCGAGTTCAACAAGGAGTACCGCAACGTGGTCCGCGAAATCCGGGACCTTCTGTGGCAGCAGGACCAGATCAACGGGCTCATCGACATGCTCCAGGATCGCGTGATCAGTTTCCAGCAGGCCGATCGCCTGCGCTGGACCAGCGCACCCTCCTCGGCCGGCACACAGAACGATGGCGATATCCGCGTGCGCACGCGCGACATGAAAAACTTCGCCTTCACGGGGGGGACCTGGACCGGGGGGGACAGCGGCACGATGGAATCCGGATCCCGCGATAGCGGAACCTCCGGACGCGAGGGCCGAGACGCCTACCTCGATGAACTGGGAGCCGATCCTTCCATCCCGGACACTCCCACCATCACCGACCTCAGCGAGGAGGACCACCCTGCCAATGGGTTGCGCTTCGAATCATCAGCCTTTTCGGACAGCTCCGGTGATTTCGGAGCCATGGAATTCCGTATCGCGGAGCATGCTCCCTATGTCCGGGGCAGCAACGTCCCCTTCCCTTTTGAATGGGCAGCCACCTGGGAAAGCAGCGAACTCGACACCTTCACCTCCAGCATCACACCCCCGGCCTCTGCCGTGCGCGGCAACAAGACCTATCGTGCCCGGGTGCGACACATGGACAGCACCGGACGCTGGAGCCACTGGTCCACGCCGGTCGAATTCGTAGCTTCTGATCCCTTCGCCACCAACCATCAGCAGGGTCTTGTCATCAGCGAGATTATGTACAACCCGACAGGGTCAGATGATCTCGAATACGTCGAACTGCGCAATATCGGTCCCGTCCCGCTGGATCTCACCGATGTCCGCTTCACCAAGGGCATCGACTTCGATTTCCCCGCCAACACCGTCATCAATCCCGGCCAATACCTCCTGGTGGTGCGAAATGTTGCCGCCTTTGAGTCGCACTACGGGACCGATCTTCCGGTGGCCGGGGAATATCAGAATGAGGAAGAAGGCCGCCTCGAAAACGACGGTGAACGCATCAAACTGGCCCTGGGCACCTTTCCCATCCACGAATTCGTCTATGACAACAATCCCCCCTGGCCTGAAGGGGCTGATGCGGGTGGCTACAGCCTGGAACTGGCACACACTACGGACAACGCCGACAACGATCCGCTCGACCCCCTCGGACACGGCATCCCCTCCAACTGGCGCCTGGGAGGCTCCCCGGGAGCTTCCACCAGCCAGCCCTTCAGTGGCCCCGACCCTCTTGCCGATAACGATCGTGACGGCCTTTCCGCCTTCCTTGAGCATGCTCTCGGAAGCGACGATGGAGATCCCGCCAACGGACCTGGCCTGATCTCGGCGCAACGCGGAGAAAACGCCCTGACCTTCACCTTCCAGCGCCACCTTTTTGCTGACGATGTGCACTATGAGGTAGAAATCTCCCGCGACCTTCTTACCTGGAGCTCCGAGGCCTCCCTCCTCTCGGAGGTCGGCAACAATGACGAAACCTCTCTCGTAACCTACAAATCTGATCTCCTGGTTGACGAGGAGACGATCCTCTTCATGAGACTGCGCACCACCATGGTGCAACCGCTTCCCTGATCGCCGGCACCGGGCAAACTGAGGACCCTCATCAACACCGCACCATGAGGGCCAACGTGATGGCAGCTCCTTCATCCGTCTAAATCCCGGACTCACCGGCACGCAAGTCAATTGAACGCGTGATTGCACGCCTCCGACAGACCGCTATCGTTCTGTCAATGAATCTGGAGACTGAGCCCTGCGACCTCTACAAGCATGTTCTCACCCGGCGCCAGCTCCTTCGCCGCGGATCAGCCGGCATCGGCTCACTGGCCCTCGGATCATTACTGGCACCTGAGGCCTTTGCCGCTGGACTGGCCGGTAACGGCGGGAGGCAATTCGCACCCAAAGCCAAGAGGATCATCTTCCTTTTCATGAATGGGGCCCCCTCCCAGCAGGACCTGTTCGACTACAAACCCCAGCTGGCCAAGCATCACGGCCAGGAACTGTTCAAGAAATTCGACGCCAAGTCGAAGACCTGGAGCAAGGAGGGCTTCATTGAGAAAACTCAGCGCCTGACCGGAATGACCTCCGGGCAGAGTTCCTTCCCGGTAGCCCGATCCAACTGGGAATTCAAGCAGCACGGGGAAGGTGGAGCCTGGATCAGCGGGATTCTGCCTCATACGGCCGCGATCGCTGATGACCTCTGCTTCGTGAAATCAATGCACACAGAGGCAATCAATCACGATCCGGGTGTAACCTTCTTCCAGACCGGACACCAACAGCCAGGTCGTCCCAGCATGGGCTCCTGGATGAGCTATGGATTAGGCACGGACAATGCAAACCTCCCCGCATTCTGTGTTCTCATATCCAACGGGACCGGGCGCCCCGGCAGCCAGCCCGTTTACACCAAGCTCTGGAGCAGCGGATTCCTGCCCGGCGTGCACCAGGGCGTACAGTTGCGGGGCGGGAACACTCCGGTTCTCTACCTCAACAGCCAGCCCGGCGAATCCGTGGCGGCGCGGAAACGGATGATCGAACGCATGGAAGCTCTCAACAGGATCCAGTTCGACGCCTTTGCAGATCCGGAGATTACCACTCGCATCGCACAGTATGAAATGTCCTTTCGCATGCAGATGTCCGTGCCCGAGGCCACCAACATCAGCAATGAGCCCAGGGCCATCCTCGACCTCTACGGACCGGAGTGCCAGCAACCGGGCAAGTTTGCCGCCAACTGTCTGCTTGCCCGCCGGCTCGCTGAACGTGGAGTGCGCTTTGTGCAGCTCTACCACCGTGGCTGGGATCAGCACGGCGGACTCATTGGCGCCCTGCCCAAGCAATGCAATGACACCGACCAGGCTTGCGCCGCACTGGTGACTGATCTCAAGCAGCGGGGAATGCTCGACGAGACCCTGGTCGTGTGGGGCGGGGAGTTCGGACGCACCACCTACTCACAGGGCGGGGCAGGAAAGGCTGCCAACGGCCGGGACCACCATCCGCGATGTTTCACATACTGGATGGCTGGAGGCGGCATCAAGGCGGGAATCACGCACGGGGAAACCGACCCCTTCGGATATAATATCGTCAAGGATCCCGTTCACGTGCACGACTGGCAGGCCACCGTCATGCAATTGATGGGCATCGACCATGAACGACTCAACTTCAAGCACCAGGGACGCCGCTTCCGTCTCACTGATGTTCATGGCAAGGTCGTCAATCCCATCCTCGCCTGATGAAACACCTGGTCTCATCCCTGACTGTCGCCGCCATACTTCTCGGAGGCTGCGGAGCACTTGACGCGAACGACGTCTCGTTCAACAAGCACATCCGCCCCATTCTCGCGGATCGCTGCTTCTCCTGCCACGGACCCGACTCCGCCACCCGCAAAGCCGACTTGCGCCTCGACCTTGAGGAGAGCGCCAAGACCGCTCTAACCGCTGAGGTGATCGCTATTGTGCCGGGAAAACCGGAAGAGAGCGCAGTCATTCATCGCCTCACCCACAGCGATCCAGAGGAGATCATGCCCCCACCTGCATCAAAGCTCACGGTTTCCCCCGGTGAGATCGCCCAGATCCGAAAGTGGATCGCCCAGGGAGCAAAATGGGAACGGCACTGGGCCTTCCTCCCACCGAAGTCCGCCCCTCTCCCTTCCAAGGGAGACCATCCCTGGCCCCACAACGAGATCGATCACTTTATTCTCGAGACCCTCACCGAGCACGGTCTCAAGCCTTCGCTTCCTGCTTCCCGGGCCCTGCTCCTTCGCCGGGTGACGTTCGATCTTGCCGGGTTACCACCCACCATCGCGGAACTCGACGACTTCCTCTCCGATAAATCCGATAATGCCTACGAGAAGGTGGTGGACCGCCTCCTGGCCTCTTCCGCCTTCGGAGAACGGATGGCCCTTGAATGGCTCGACGTGGCGCGTTACGGGGATACCGATGGCCTCTTCGAGGATCATCCCCGCAGCATCCATGCCTGGCGGGACTGGGTGGTAACCGCCTTCAACAACAACCTGCCCTACCGCGATTTCATTACCTGGCAACTGGCGGGCGATCTGCTTCCTGGCGCTACAAACCCACAGAAGGTGGCTACCGGATTTCTCCGCAACAATCCCACTTCCAACGAGGGAGGAATCATCGATGAGGACTACCGCATCAAGTATCTCGTTGATCGCGTCAATACCACTTCCACCGCGTTCCTGGGGCTCACCATGGAGTGCGCCCAGTGCCACAAGCACAAGTTCGATCCCATTACGCAGCGGGAATACTACGAACTTGCGGCATTTTTCAACAGCCTGACAGGTCGAGGCAACACCAAGGGAGCCACCGCGCCCACCATCAGGCTGCCGAGACTTGGGCAGGAGCAGAAACTGGGAGAAATCAGCACCGAGTTATCCACCGTTGAGGAGACCCTGCAGGCCACTCCCCCCGAGTTGCGAAAAGCCTTCGATGAGTGGATCCAGACTCTGGATCAACCCGTGACGTGGACTTCCCCCAGGGTCATTTCAAGTTCCCATCCGAAAACAACAGAAGGGCCGAACTCCGATCTGCCCGACTCAAAGGTCCGGGGACGTTTCGTGCGAATTGCCCTGCCCAAGGGACACAAGGGCTACCTCACCCTCTCCGAAGTCGAGGTCTATTCCGCGCAACAGAATGTTGCACTCGCAGGAAACGCCCGACAATCCAGTACCTCACACAATGCTCCCGCAGCCAAAGCCATTGACGGCAAGGCCAACGGCTCCTTCAACTCCTGTTCCTGCTCCAGCGAAGAACAGGACGCCTGGTGGGAACTCGACCTCGGACTGGAGACTCCAATCGACCACATTGTGGTCTACAACCGCAACGACTGTTGCCCGGAACGCCTGGACAATGCGTCCATCACGGTGCTCGACGCCAACCGAAAACCCATCGTTGAGAACCAGATCGGAGATGCTCCCTTCCGCAAGGTGGTCACTCACAACCCGGAGGCACCAGAACCGAGGAATACGGGACACACCTATGAAATCGTGCTGGAAATCAAGCCTCCTCGAGACGTCTTGGCGGCGATCCGGTTCACGAGCAAGAAACCAGGCCTTCTGCAGTCAGTCCGGGCAGACATCCTCGGTCCCTCTCCGCGCGAATTGAAGCTGCATAATAACAGCAACCGGAAAGTCGGACCGGAACAGGAGCCTCCCATAGCCCACCTTGAGGTGCCGACGAAGCTCACCAGGGACGAGCGCCTGAAGCTGACCATCACCGGGTCGAACACCTCGATCCAGATGACCTCACACTACCCTCCCGGAACCAACCAGGATATCCCGAGGGAGCGCGACAAGCGACTTGCCCACTTCCGTGGCATCTGGCCCGGTTTTGAAGCCCTTCGCAAGAAGCGTGATGCTCTCACCGCCGAGAAAACCCAAATCGAGAAGTCAGCGGTGGTCACCATGATAGCCGCCGATGAGGGAAGTCCCCGCAAGACACACATTCTCATGCGTGGCGAATACGACAAACCCGGTGAGGCCGTCAGTCCCGCTGCCCCCGGCAGCATCTTCCCCTTCTCCGACAAGCTTCCCCGCAACCGTCTGGGTCTCGCTCAGTGGATGACTGATCCCGCCAACCCCCTCACCGCCCGCGTGGCGGTCAATCGCTACTGGCAACTGATCTTTGGTGCGGGAATCGTGATGACTTCCGAAGACTTCGGCACCCAGGGTGACCATCCCAGTCACCAGAACCTTCTCGATCACCTTACCGTCGGCTTCCTCAAGTCCGATTGGAATATAAAGGCGCTCCTCCGCAAGATCGTCACCTCCGCCACCTACCGCCAGTCCAGTGTCCGCAATGACCAGCTTGGCGAGCGGGACCCCGGAAATCGCCTTCTCGCCCGTGCTCCACGACAACGTCTGCAGGCCGAATTCATTCGGGATCATGCCCTGGCCGTCAGCGGCCTTCTGGTTGACAAGCAGGGCGGGCCCGGGGTTCACCCCTACCAGCCTGCTGCCCTCTTCGGACGCAATGCCATCGGCGCAGCTGGTGCTTCCTTCAAACAGGGCGCCGGGGACGACCTGTACCGCCGCAGCCTTTACACCTACTGGAAACGCCAGATCCCGGCTGCCAACGTGCGTATTCTCGGAGCCAACGGCCGCAACGCCTGCCGCACTCGCCGCGACCGGACTAATACCCCCCTCCAGGCCCTTGTCCTTCTCAACGACCCTCAGTTTGTGGAAGCAGCCCGCATGCTTGCCGAGCGCATCATGAAAGAAGACGGCGCCGACATCCGCACCCGCCTTTCCTCCGCTTTCCGCCTCTCCACTTCCCGTCTCCCCTCCCCGGCCGAGTTGTCCATTCTTCACGCAGAATTCAAGAACCGTCTCGAGGAGTTCGAGGCGAACCCCGGGGCGACCACGGCCTACCTGAATGGAGGAGGAGCCCGCAAGCCGGATCCGGCCCTGGACCAGGCCGAGTTGGCGGCCTTTGCCGCTCTCTGCTCCCTTATCCTGAATCTCGACGAGTCGATCTCGAAGAGTTGACCCCCCCAGGGTTGCCAAGACCGGGCGACCCGGATCACTCTTTCCGGAACCAGGCTTCCTTCGGAATAACCTGAGCAGACAGATCCGGCCCTTCCCAGGAAACCTCCAACTCTTCCGCACCCCCCTGTTCGAAGAAGGTCACCTCCACGGGGTGGAGTCCCTGCTTCAGGCGAATCCGGCCCCCACTCTTCAGGACTCCGTGGAGGCCATCATTATTAACCACCACCTGTTCCCCTACCCTGAGCCGACTACCGTCATCCGAGCTGGTATAAAAAGTGTAGAGCCCCTCTCTCGGAACCTTGAGGAAGCCACGAAAACGCAGTCCGTAATTCTCCCCATTCCCCGTCTTGTAGGCTTCCTCGGTAGGCGCTTCCACCTGGCCACCCGCAACAGCCTCAAGCTTGTCGAAATCCGGAAGACTATCCCACTTTCCGTCGAACCCCTCGAACTGCAGACCATTCTTCATTCCCTCCTCTGCCACTGGTTTCAGCAGTTCCAGTTCACCCAGTTCAATCTCAGCCGCCATCTTCTCCCCTTCCCGTTCGAATTGAATCTTCAGGTCCTCGCCAGGTTTCCGGTCAACAAGGGCCAGGTGAAAGTCGAATCCGTGGCCAATGTCTTTCCCGTCCAGTTGGACAATCGCATCTCCTGATCTGATCCCGGCCCTGGCTGCCGGCGAATCCTTTCTCACTTCCTTCACCCTCCCCGAGGGGGCATACATGTCCACCTCCACTCCCAGCGCAAAACCGTAACGCAACTCTGCCGAGAGCAGGGCTGGAAACATCTCCCGCACACGATCTGCCGTGATGGCGAAATTGATGTTCTCCCCGTCAAGTTTCTTGGAGGTGACAATTCCGATCTGCTCCCCCAGCGCATTAATGAGTGGACCTCCCGAGTTGCCCCCGCTCACTGCGGCACTCGTCTGCACCATCCGGGGCAGGAAGGTTCCGCCCAATGCGGTCGAACGGTGGAGCCCACTAACGATCCCAGTCGAAACCGAATGGGTGAGCCCTCCCGGATTCCCGATGATGAGCACCGGCTCCCCTAGCATGAGGTCATCGCTCCTCCCGATTGGAATCGGCCTGAGGGACTCACCAGCTTCCACCTTGATCAGGGCCAGATCCTCGGAACTCATCCTGGCGATGATCCGGAAGGGCAACTGCGGGCGCCCCGGCAACAGAACCTGCCCCTGGGTCATGCGTTTCAGCACATGCTCATTGGTCAGGAGGTAGCCGTCCCCATGAATCACCGAAGCACTCCCTATTCCCATGGTGAAAACCCCCGGGGCCTCCTGCCCCTGCACGGTCTGAATCGAGGCCACTGACGGCAGAGATTGCTCAACCAGTCTCACGGTGGGCGTATAGCGCGCCAGCGGCTTCCCGGTCTCAGCAGGCGATCGCGCCCCGGTTTTGTGGGCCCAGGATATCGACCCGCAAAGAACCGCGCCCAGGCAGAGGAGAATGGTTGGAGCACGGCTCATGCGGCAGATAGATGAAATTCAATCGGAATGCTTCAACATTAGCGCGATTTTTGCCGTCTCCCAACAACCAATCTCCCTCACCCTCTTGACACTGCAGGCCGAAGAGGAACAATACGCTCATCAACGAGATCCCAAAACACCTCTATGTCATCATGTGGCCGAATTACGCCCTGGTGGCTTCAAACCTCCCCCCCGAGGAATTCGGCAGACACTATACCGTCGGCAGTTCACGCTACTACCACGGTCAGGTCATTTTTGCCCAGATCCAGGACGATTACCGTCATGATTACTTCCAGATTGACGAACTGCTGGAGGAGGTTGTCCCCAACCAGGCCGGACGTCCCAAGCGCACGAAATTCATTTCCTGTTACCGGGTGCTTGAGCACATCGACCTCTCCGCCTTCTTGGATCTCTACATTACCTCCGTCTCGGGCAAGGTCCTCCGACTCCAACAGGCCCCCTATGAGCGCAGCCACGAGCCGGGCTTCATCCGCACCTACCAGGAAATCTGCCCCTTCAGCGCCATTGTGCTGAGCCACATGGCGCCGCCCGACTTTGGAAAATACATCACTGATCTTTCCCTGCCCAAGAGCGCCCCGGAGGTCATGTTCACGCAAATCGACTTTGTGATCGAAGACTTCCTTAATCTGATTGAGGCCAATCCCTTTCACACCTCTCCCATTCCCAACGTCCATCCCCACAAACTCAAGGAGCAGATCCTCGAATTACAAGGCAATCCCGAGAAGTCTACCAAGGCCATCAGCCTCGACTCCGTGCTGGGCAAGATCTCCTTCTTCCAGCTCCGCACCGGATTCTGGATTGCCGCTCAGGACCGCGAAATCTTCTACCCCATTCCGGACCGCGACGCCCTGGAGAACGATCACCCTGAGTTCTACCGGGCTCTCCTGGGATAACCCTCGCCATCAAGGCGCCTGGTGACCCTCCGCCCTGTCGCCCTTTGTCTGGCCAATTTCAGCAAGCATCGCCCCGAACCAGGGAAGCTCGATATCAAAGGGCTTACCCCCCTTGATCCGGGGAAACTCGATGCAGGACATTTCCCCTCCCTTGTCTTCGTCCAGCCCCGCCACCCCGCTCTGGCCATTGAGGGCGTATTCTGCACCTGCGAAGGCGCTCTTCCTTATCAATTCCAAGTCCCGTGCGTTGGGAGCAGCGGAACGGCCGAAGTAGCCGCTTTTCTCCACCAGCACCTTGTCCGCTCCCAGTTTCTCCTTGAGCTTGGCAGCAAACCACTTGCCGGGATTGAGCTCGTCGAGACGCGCATGGCCGAAGGCATCACGGCGAACCTCCTCGCCCCCGGCCTCCTTCTCACGAATGATTGCATCCATCCCTGCTCCCTCGCTCAGGAAGAGGTTCACGCAGTCCTGATCAGCCATCACCCTGTTGAGACGCTCCACCTCTGCTCCGAGGTCAATATCCATCTCAGGCACCCACACGGCGTGGACATCCCAGCACTCCCGGGTGAGCCGCATACCGGGTAGGAATTCCCATTCATCCAGCCGTTTGCGATAGGCCTCGGCGGTTGCACCAGTGAGCCAACCACAGTGACGGCCCATCACCTCGTGAATAATGAGATGCCTCGTACTGGTCGTGTTTTCGTTGGCAATGTTTTCAAAGAAAACCGCGCCCTGTTCAGCTGCCGTCCAGGCCCCCAGGGTCTGCACGATCGGAAAGACATCGTTGTCTACCGTCTTGGGCAATCCCACCACGGTCAACTCATAGCCGTTATCGTGCAGATATCCGGCCAGATCAGCGGCAGTGGTATTCGTGTCGTCACCGCCAATGGTATGAAGGATGTCGATGCCATCCTTCTGAAGTTGCTCCGCCGCCACCTTGAGCGGTTCCTCGCCGGCTTGCACCAGACCTCGCTTCTCACAGTCCTCCACGTTGGTAAGTTTCACCCGGCTGTTCCCGATCGGACTGCCCCCAAACCGGTAAAGAATTTCATGTTTATCCTTCACCTCCGCAGGAAACGACATGCTCCGCCCATGGAGGAGTCCCTGGTAGCCGTTGAGGTAACCGCTTAATTCTGCTTCAGGCGCCAGTTCGTTATACTTTTCAATGAGCCCGCCAATCGACGAGGAGAGGCAGGGCGCAAGACCGCCGGCAGTGAGAAATGCAATCTTCTTGGGCATGAGAAAGGCGCAATCTGGCGTCCCTCCCACCAGCCTGTCAACCGTGAGCTACTTTTCAGATATCACGCACAATTCCCGGGGGGGCCTTCCCTCACGTGAAAGGGACCCTGCAGAGAACCTTCGAATGCCAACAGGGTGGGTTCAGGTTCTCGAAATGACGCCCTATAAATGCCCCGTGCCCATCCTTCATCCCTTCTGGGAGGCCAGGAAGGCCACCAACGAGGCGAACTCCTCAATGCTCAGCGCATCGGACAGACCGGCCGGCATCATCGATATTTCGAGCTCCTTGCGCTCCTTGATATTGTCCACCTTGACCCGAGACACCTTGCCGGTGATATCCCGAATCTCGATGGCCTCCGCACTTTGTGCCGTCACGAAACCCACGTAGACCTTCTTGTCCCTGGTGGTGACCTGCACCGTAGCAAAACCCTGCGAAATGGAAGCATTTGGCTTGAGGATCGACTCCGCAATCTGCTCCGGCGAAAGAACCGCCCCGACCTGTCCCATGAAGGGGCCCTTCAGCGGCTGGCCTTTCTCAGTAGTGTGGCAAACGATGCATCCCTGGCGGGTGAAAACCTCCTTACCCTTTGCCACCTCACCCTTGGCCCTCTTCAGGATGAGCAGCACATCCTCGATCGACATCTTGCCGATCTGCCCTTTCCTGGCCGCGATGCTGGCCAGATCGACCGTGGGATCAGCCGGCTTGATAGGGGTCTTGGCCGCCACCGTGTCATTGATTCCCTTGAAACCAACCCGGTGTCTTGAAACCGCACGCACAATCGCGCTCCGCAGGGCGAGATCACCACTCCGGAAGGCCTCATGCACAAACTGCCTGATCTTCTCAGACTCTTCCCAGGTTCCGTACTTGTAGTAGGGCCCATGAGTATCGGGACGCGTTCCCCACCACCACGAACCATCGTAGGGAAGCTCCTTGTGGTAGAGACGCAGGAGAGCTGTCAGGATCCCAAGCCTCGCTCCGTTTGTGGGCACCGAACTATACAGGTCCATCAACCCCTGCACTCCCTTGGGATCATGCATGAGGCGCAGAGCCCAGAGAGCCCCCTTCCCGTTATCGGTGTTGACCGCAGACAGACAGGCATCCGTCGCCTTGAGATCTACCAGGGCTTTCACCGCCAGATGGGACAACAGGATCTCAGGGTTGGGTGTTGCATGATCTCCTTCCTTACCCGGGCCACCGGCACTGCTTGCAGGCCTGGAGTCACTGACAATGAACTGAACCGTGCCGTGCTGGGAAGTCGAGGCCAGCCCACCGGTCGCCTGGAAGCGGATCGCTCCCTTCGGCACATCATAGATGATCAGAGATTCCGCATGGGTTCCCAGTCCGGTTGGAGCCCTCTTCCCGTCATGGGTCTTGAGGGCAATACCGGTTGCGCTCACTCCAAATCCGATCCGGCCCCATCCACTCTTGGCTGACTTCCACTTGAGGGACTGGAGTTTCATTTTTTTGCCAGCGGCGTCAACAAACACGGGCTCGAACCAGGCAGCGTGATCCGTGCTGGTCCCGTTGCCCCCGTCAGCAACCATGAGGTAGAGCTCCTTGAATTTGGAAACATCCACATCGATGGTGACCGTCTCCTTCTTACCGATGACCTTGCTCTGGAAAACCGGTGGCTTGGGGCCTTCAAGGGCCGACTCCTCGCTACTGCTCACCACAGTCGCCGCCAGAAGATCCTTCGCTGCCGACACGTCGCCTAATCGGCCCAGGCTCACCGCGCCGGCCAACTGCACGCGGGAATTCTTGTCCTTCAATGCGGATACGAAGAGGTCCTTGGACACCCCGGCCAACTGCGTCCTGCGGTCGGTGAGGGCACGCAGGGCCCACTCCCTTACGGCAGGATCGGCAGCCAATCTGATCAATCCGGCATTGGCCCTGGCTCCCTCCATCTGCTTGTAAGTGAAGATGGCTGCGACCCGCGACTCCAGGGAAGCCGTCCTGTCGACTGCCACCGCGGCTACATCCTTCGCGACTGCAGGCCGGTTAAGCAACTCCTGGGATGCTGCCGTCCGCGCCGTCGCACTGGCCGAACGCAGAAGTTCTACCAGGGCCTTGTCCTTGAGTTTGGCAGGATCAGGAAATCGCCGGAACTTCCACCCCTTGGGAACGTAGCGCTGCACGTAGCCCTTCTTGGGATTGCCCGAGTAACCCGCTCCATCCCAGGCCGCCCCATACAATCTGCCGGAGCCATCCACGTCCACATCCGCAATCTGCGCAAGGCGAATGAAGTTTTCCGGCTTCTGGGTGAAACTCGCTCCATCGGGCGTCAGGCGATGAATGATGAGCTGGCTCCGTCCCCAGTCACACATCATGGGCACATTGTTGAACTTCTCCGGCCAGGTTGGCTCCTGGAGGAAGAGCGCTCCCGTTCCCGATCCCCCTCCCAGATCCTGCAACGCAGGAATGATCTCGTCCGTGAAGTGCTTGAAAAGCATCGGGTAGCCATACTGCCCGGATTGAATGTGATGAATGAAGCGTATGTTCCACCCTCCCCCGTCGTTGGTATTCCCCCGGGTAAACATGTTCATGAGAGGATCGATCGCGACGTCGTAGATATTGCGCAGACCGCGGGTGTAGAACTCCATCTCGCTTCCGTCCGGACGCACGCGCACTACACCGCCGCCCAGCATGGTCAATTCCCTGCCATCCGTTCCCCTGGCACCGACGATTCCAAAGTCGCCCACCGCAATATAGATCCACCCGTCGATCCCCAGTCGAATACCATTGGTGGTGTGATCAGCCCCGCGGGCCTGATTGTGCTTGGGTGGACTCACGTTGGAAACCAAGATCTTCCCCTCCCCGTCGGCCACTCCATCCCAGTCCTTGTCTTCCAGGACCGAGAGATGCATTGCTTCCAACTTTCCGCTACTGGCGGGAATGACCGTATGCAGGATGTAGAGCTTCCTGCCGATCGAGATCAGGCCACGAGGATTGTCTATCTTGGCGAAAACCGTGCTCTTCTCCGGTTTTCCGTCTCCATCGGCATCAACCAGGCGCACGATCTTACCCTTCCCGGGCCCCTTCCCCAGTGAACCGAGCATGTCCACGCCCACAAAGACCTCTCCGGTGGGGGCCGCGCACAGGCAGGCAGGACACGGAGTGAGTTCCGGGCCCGAAAACCGGACTGATTCCAGCTCAGGAGGAGTCTGGGCCCCAAGCGAATGAGCAAGCAGAACGCCCGTCGCAAGCGAAAGCCCCGTGAGGATCGATTTGAGTCGTTTCATGATGAATCTACCTTGGCGAAAACAGCCTTCCCTGCCCGAACCATCCGCCCAGACCCGGAAGAGGGATTTGCCTCCGATTTTTCGGCTTCCGCGGCATGCCGGGTTTTACTTCAACTGGCCCACAGTCCAGAGCAACCCACGTGCAACGAGGTTGAGATAGACCTCTTCCTGCATCGTTTCGTTGTGGTGACCCAGGGTGGTGCCGAAGACCTTGCCCTTGCCGTACTCGTTCACCCACACGCAGTCGTGGAAGGCTTTGCCCCCATCGATACTTCCCTTGGCCAGAACCTTGGCGGTAGGCCACACTTTCTTGATGTGATAGAGTTCCCCTTTCGGCGTCTTCCATTTTCCCGGGAATCCCTTCATGACGGGATGGTCAGCGGCCAGATTGGTGACCTCGATGGGCGCGTGCCGCCCATGTCGCGGGGATGTGACTCCCAGCATGGCTGGCCAGTGCTTGGTTTCACCCGGAATCTTCCAGTGATAAGAGTGCATCGAACAGTGGATCACCACCGCCGCCTTGCCCTCGTGGTGCACCTTGCCGAGTCCTTCCACGAACTTGCCGTCCGTTTCGTGAGCGTGGCAGAGATTATAGACGATGACATCATAGTCCTTTGCCCAGCCCTCCTGGCTCAACTTCTCCTTGGTCTGCTTCGCATCTCCCAAGAAGATATCCCATTCGACGTCAGCCCGCTTGCTGATCCCCTCCGTGAGAATCTTCTTCTGGGTCTTGTAATCGTGATAGCCCCCTCCAGTGACCAGCAGGGCCTTGATCGCCTTTCCCTTGCTTTGGCCTTTTTCTTTCTGGGCGGCGCCCACGCCTCCAACCAGGACAAGTAGCCCGAGGGTGAGGAGCGGCAACAACAGGACAATGACTCTCTTGGGCGAGCTCATACTGATCCTCTAGGGCTTGGCGGGACTGCAGGCAAGTCCCATCCCGGGGCTGAAGAGGGAGGCCTGCGTCAGGCGAAAAGGTCACCTCTTCATGTTGTTCGACGCTATCAAGGCTGCGTTTTCCGAGGCAAAGCTCCACCGGAGCAGGAGAGGACCGTCAGCCTACTTCGCTCCGCTCACCGGATTCTTTGCAGATGGCACCCCTTTCTCCGGAACTGCCACCCCCGATGTCCAGGCGATGGCATTGAGAACAAGGGTGCGCCAGTTATCGCTGTCCCAGGTGGCATGGTAGTGTGCCCCCGTCGTTCCAAAGCCCCGGCCCTTGCCCCCCGGACGTTCGTAGGCCCACCCGATGTGCTGGATCTCTCCGGCCGCCATCGATTTGCGGACATGCGGATTGTTTGAATGCGGGCCATCGGGACGCTTCATGGTCTCCTTTGGCGGATGGGCGGAGAGAATAGGCGTGACTCCCTTCATCTCCGGGGCAAAGCGCATGTGGTAATACCACTCATCATTCTGCACAAAGGGCGTGCACCCTCGGGTGATGGGATGCTTCGGCAACTGCTCAATAGTGGCAGTCCAATGCGGGTTGACCGACCAGTGAGTCTCGAAGTAGCCCCCCATTCCCTTGAGCAAGAGATCCCCAGCCTTCCCCTTGGGCACCTCCACCCCGTAGTGCAGGCACACCAACCCCGCCCCGCTGTCGATGAGCTTCTCAAACTGCTCAAGGTTCTTCATGATGAGATGTCCCCCGCCCCCATTGCAGAAGATCACGATACAGTCGACTCCCGCAAAGGCCTCGGCTTCCTTGGGCCACCCCTTGTACTGGGCAGTCTCGAATCCCAGATCGCTTTTCTCCAGGGCTGCGGCAAGCACGGCATTTCCCTGGACGTGATTATGGGTTTTGCTGTTCTTTCCACCATCGGCCAGGAAAACCACCTTCTTCTTGTCCGCGATGGCCGGACCTGTGAGGGCGGCGATGAGCGAAATAACGATGAAAATCTGGGAAGCGAAACGTTTCATGATCTCAGATGCTTCCCGAAGCGGACCCGCTTGACAAGGTGAATGAAAGAGTTACCAGAGCGCCCTCCTTCCTCCCTGATCAGGACGGGAAGCCATAATTGCCCGTTGCGCCGCAGGCTCTTTCCGGGTGAAATCCCACTTCCCCTCATGAAATCGCTCGTCCTCGTCCTCGCCAGTCTCTGTTCCTCCCTTGCCGCTGCTTCCGTGCCTCGGGTCCTCCCGGAGGGTACCCTCCCGAACGACAAGCGCCTCGCTCCCCTCAGGGATCTCAACGGCTATTTCCCCTTCACGCCTCCCGGATCCAAGGACCAGTGGACCAAACGGGCCAAGAAGATCCGTCATGACCTGAAGGTCGCGATCGGGCTCTTCCCGGAACCGGATCGCAACCCGCTCAACGCTGTCATTCACGGCCGGATCGACGGTGGGGATTTCACGGTGGAAAAGGTCTACTTCGAAACCCGCCCGGGCTACCTCCTCACCGGTTCCCTCTACCGACCCAAGACCGTGAAAGGGAAGATTCCCGGAGTGATCTGCCCGCACGGTCACTGGAACGAGGCGCGATTCTTCGATTGTGGTGAAGACGCCGCCAGAAAGCTGGTCCAGCAGGGAGCGGAAACCGACGTGGAAAGCGCCCGCAACCACATCCAGTCGCGTTGCGTCGGTCTCGCCCGCCTCGGGTGCACGGTGCTTCAGTACGACATGATTGGTTACTGCGACAACGACCAGATCTCCTACCAGATCGGCCATCGCTTCGCCAAGCAACGACCGGAAATGATCTCCGAGAAGAACTGGGGGCTCTACAGCCCGCAGGCGGAGTCACACCTGCAGAGCATCATGATGTTGCAGACATGGAACTCCATGCGCGCGATCGACTTCCTGCAAAGCCTTCCCGAGGTTGACGACCGGCGAATCGCAGTGACCGGTGCAAGCGGCGGCGGCACCCAGAGTTTTGCCGTCTCGGCACTTGATCCCAGAGTGGCGGTGTCCATGCCTGCCGTGATGGTCAGCACTGCCATGCAGGGCGGATGCACCTGTGAGAACTCCACCCTCATGCGCATCACTGAGGGGAACATCGCCTTTGCTGCGCTCTTCGCACCCAAGCCACTCGCTCTCACCGCCGCCAACGACTGGACCAAGGAGATGTCCAGGAAGGGGTTTCCCGAACTCAGGAAAACCTACGAGCTCCTGGGGGTTCCGGACCATGTCACGCTGCATGACCGGACTGAGTTCGACCACAACTACAACCTGCCCTCCCGCCAGGCCATGTACAAGTGGTTCAACAAGCACCTCAACCTGGAGGCCAGGGCCCCGGAAAAGGAGCGTCCTCACAGACGCCTGACGGAAAAAGAGCTCACCGTCTTCGACAAGAATCATCCCAAACCTGCAGGCGGGGATGACTTCGAACGCAGGATTCTCGCCAAGCTGGCCGCCGAATCCGGTGCCAAGATCGCGGCCAGCCCTGAAATTGCCCGCCAGGGATGGAATTCGATCCTGGATTCCAGACCTGGCCACTCTGGTGATGTGAAATGGCAACTGATGAGCAAGAAGGATCGCGGCTCCTACCTGGAGATGCCGGGATTCCACAACAACACGACTCACGGGGAACAGGTTCCCGTGATCTGGCTCTACCCAAGGAACTGGAAAAACCATGCCGCCATCTTCCTCAGCCCCCACGGCAAGGCTGGCCTCTACGATGAGCAGGGGAATCCTCGGTCAGAGGTCCGGGCTCTCCTCCGGAACGGGGTCTCAGTGTGCGGAATTGACCTCTTCCTGCAGGGTGAGTTTCTCAAGGATGGTGGACCCCTGACCCAGAACCGCCGGGTCAAGAACCCCCGCGAGGCGGCCTGCTATACCCTCGGCTACAATCGTCCCCTCTTCGCGCAAAGAGTCCACGACATCCTCAGCACAATACGAATGATCCGGACTGATGACCACGGAGCAGAGAAAATCGATCTCGTTGGCCTGAAGGGAGCCGGCCACTGGGCTGCCGCCGCCAACTTCGCGGCCGGTGAAGCCCTCGACCGGGTGGCCATCGAATCCGCCGGATTCAAGTTCATCAAGGTGAACGATATCCGCCACCCCGACCTCATGCCCGGTGCCGCCAAGTATGGCGACATCGACGCCCTGCTGAATCTGGCATCTCGCCAGGCCTGGAATGTGGATGAAAACGGTCTCCCCGGGTGGCTGAAATGAATCGGGACAACGCCCGCAGCAGGCTCTCGCACTTCAGCTAGAGACCGGTGGGGATCCCATGGACCGGGAACCGATTCTCAGGCCACCACCTCGTGGATCACTTTTCCAAAAACATCAGTCAGGCGCACGTCCCTACTGTTGTGGCGGAAGGTGAGCCTCTTGTGCCCCATCCCCAGGAGGTGGAGAATGGTGGCGTGCACGTCGTGAACGTGGACGGCATTCTCCATGGCGTGCATTCCGAATTCGTCCGTGGCGCCGAAGCTTAGTCCCCCCTTTACTCCTCCTCCTGCCATCCAGAGGGTAAAGCCCTTGTGGTGATGCCCCCGACCGATCTTGACTTCCCGGTTGGCTTCCTCGAAGGGCGTCCGACCAAATTCCGTCGCCCAGACAATCAGTGTTTCCTCCAGCATCCCCCGCGCCTTGAGATCGAGAATGAGAGCCGTGATCCCCTGGTCCGTTCGGCCCGCATTGTTGCGATGGTTGTCAATGAGACCCCCCCGGTTTCCATGCGCGTCCCATTTCCGGCCCGTGGCCCCATCAAGGATCTCCACGAATCGGACCCCGGACTCCACCAGGCGCCTTGCCGTAAGGCAATGCCTTGAGAACTGGTTGTCCCCGTAGAGTGCGTGCATCCTGGCGGGCTCCCGGGAGAGATCGAAGGCCGCCTGCGCTGACAGTTGCAGCTTATGGGCCATTTCCAACGCTTCGATGCGGCCGGTTAATTCCGGCTGGGTCGGGTGGCGGTCGCGATGCCGGCGATTGAGCTGGTTCAAAAGAGCCAGTTGTTCCCGCTGTTGTTCCGGACTCATGCCCGGTTGCCGATCAAGGTGCGGAAAAGGCGGCCTTCCCTTTTCGACTCTTGCCACCGCCGCCTGGTGCCTCCCGGGCAGCATGCCCTGCTGAAACACCGCGTCACCAGCCGTCGAAATGCCATCCTTCATCACTACATAGGGTGGAAGGGCCAGGCCCTCGCTCCCAAGACCATAGGTCACCCACGAACCCATGCTCGGGAACCCGGAACGCACATGACCCGTATGCCAGATCGTTTCCCCCACCGAGTGAATCGCCGAATCGGTGTGCACGGCCTTGAGAAAGGCGATCTCATCCACCACCTCGGTGAGCCGGGGGTAGACTTCGCTGATCCAGGCCCCGGACTGACCATGCTGCCTGAAGTCGAATACCGGGGGCAGGATCTTGCATCCCTCCACCGACTTTTCGGGATTAAATCCCTGCAGTTCCTCCTCGCTGAAAATGTCGGCAGCCCGCTTCCCGGCCCATTTTTTCAACTGCGGCTTATAATCGAAGGTCTCCAGATGACTTGCGCCGCCACACATGAAGAGCAAGATCACGTTGCGCGCCCGGGGACGGTAGTGCGAGGCCTGGACCGGAAGGGCCGCCCGACTGCGCGAAGTCAACTGCGAGGCCATCGCAACACCTCCGAGGCTCAGACTCCCCAGGAAATCACGTCGGTCCGGCAACTGGCCTCTAGTTGACATAGATAAACTCATTCAGCCCAAGGAGGAGATGACAGTAATCCACCAAGGAGCGTTCCTTTCTTCCTGCCAGGATCTCCTTCCCCAGCTTTCGCTCTTCCTCGTCCGGTAATCGCGAGAGAAGAAGGAGATAAGCCAACTCAATCTGCTCGTCCCGGTCACTGCCGACCTCCCCTTTAATACGCTTGGACAGCCGCTCCGCAAGATTCCAACCCAGCGGGGCATTCAGGACAAACAGCGCGCCCACGGGATCGGCCCCGGTGGTGCGAGCTCCCACGCTGCGCTTCGTGTCAGGCGGATCAAACAGGCTCAAGGTCGGATGTTTTGCGGATCGATGCGCCTGCAGGTAAATGGACCGCCGCCAACTCTTTGGTTCATCGCGCACCTCGGTCTTGTAATTTCCAATGGAGATGCTCGGTCCAAACATCTCCCCGCGCAGCACCCCGGCCACCATGAGAAGCTGGTCACGAATGGCCTCCGCTTCAAGCCGGTGCGGGCGGCGGTGCCAGAGCAGGGTATTCTCGGCGTCCTTCTCCAGGAAGGCGGTCTCTGCAGACGACGACTGCCGGTAGGTCGCGCTGGTCACGATCATCCGCTGGATATTCTTCAACTGCCAGCCCCCCTCGATGAGGGTGCGGGCAAGATAATCAAGCAACCCGGGGTGACTGGGCGGAGAGCCTAGATTGCCGAAATCGTTGGGACTGCTCACCAGGCCCTGACCGAAGTGATGGTGCCAGAGTCGGTTCACGATGACACGGGCCAGCAACTGTCCCGCTCCATCCTCGTGATCGGTGAGCCATTGCCCGAGAGCCTCCAGTTTGCTCCCGGACCCTGCACGCCAGTAATGATCATCCTTCTTCATGAGAACCTGGAGAAATCCGGGCTCAACCGACTTGCCCGGCGATCTCCAACTCCCCTTCAGGAGAACCCGCGGCTCCTTGACCCGGAGTTCAATCTTTCTGGCAGAGGCCTTGGGCGCTTCCCTGACCTGATCGAAATAGAATGCGGCAACCCGGTAATACTCCTCCGTGCTCATCGGATCGACCGGATGATCGTGGCACCGCGCACATCCGAAGGTCAGCCCCAGGAAAGCGGTTCCCGTTGTAGACACCATGTCGTCCAGACGGTGAAACTGCTTGTCATTGGGATCCGAGTTGTTCTGCAACCTCGTCCCCAGATGCATGAACTGCCTGAGCTCCACATAACGATCACGCTTCGACTCGTCCTCCATCGGCCCGCCCACCTGATAGCGCACGAACGTGTCAAAGGGCAGGTCATCGTTGAAGGCGCGGATCACCGCATCGCGAAACTTCCACGCATTGCCCCTTACCTTGTCTTCATTTACGGTGAGCACCCCGTCGCTTTCACCAAAACGCACCACATCCAGCCAATGGCGGCCCCAGCGTTCTCCATAGTGTCGGTTCTCCAGGAGGCGATCCACCAGTCGCCCATAAGCATCCCCGGCCCCGTCGTTCACGAACTGCTCAATGGCCGCTAAGGAGGGCGGCAACCCGGTCAACCCGAAACTGAGGCGCCGGATGAGGGTGTAGCGGTCCGCCTCCTCCCTGACGGGGTGGAGTTGGTTCTCCACCAACTTGGCCAGAATGAAACGATCGATGGGATTATTCACCCAATCGTCGTCTGCCACCGCGGGGACCTCCACCTCGGACGACAACGGTTGCACACTCCAGAGATCCGCCTCACGCAGGGGACCGGCTGACAACCCGCAGAGGGACATGCCCACTGCGCACAGCACAATCCGGGGATGGTGGCCAGACCTCAAGACCCACGCAGACTACCTTTCAGCCGTATTCGTCGTCAATCATCCCAATGGATGGCCATGGAGAACCCGTCGTTGCAGTCACATCCTCCTGTCAGCCCATGCCCATGCAGAAATATCGCGTCCCTCACGCCGGGGCGCGATGGATCCTGCCCTGCTCCACAGGCTCACTCGCCCGCCAGCGCCTCTCGGGCATGCTTCTTGAATACCTCCCAGGTGCCGGGCTTGCGCCCCCAGTTCTGGATCATGAAGACTGCATAATGCCCCTCCCCGCAGTCCACCCAGAAACGGGTGCCCGCTGCCCCGCCCCACTCATAGCGTCCTTTTCCATTCACCATTCCACCCAATCCGTAAACCTTCCCGATGTCCTTGAGGTGATTTTTGAGCATGAGGTCAACGGTTTCCGACTTGAGAACGCGCTTCCCATTCAACTCTCCCTTGCGGAGCAGCATCTCACAAAACCTGGCGTAGTCCCCGGTGGTTGAAATCAATCCCTGCCCTCCCATCATCCGAGGGGGTCGCTTCATCACAGCATCAGGCCCCATGGCCTGATGCAACTCGCCGTCCTTGTTCTTCCGGTAGACCAGTGCGACCCGCGCACGATCCTCCTCCTTCCTTACCCAGAACTCGGTATCCGACATTCCCAACTTATCGAAAACCCGTTCCCGCATGATGACATCGAGCGTCTTCCCCTCGATCGCCTCAAGATAACACCCCAGAATATCCAGGGAATACCCGTAGGCATAACGTTCTCCCGGATGGAAGACGAGCGGGCGACTGGCCATGGATTTCGAGAAATCTGAAAGGGAATCCTTTCCGCCCAATTTCAGACCCCTCCCGTCATAGGTAATCCCTGTCGTGTGCGTCATCAGGTGGCGAGGCGTAACCGGACGCTTGGCCGGAACCTCCTTATCCCCCTCGCGCACCTTCACTTCCTTCCACTCGGGAAGGTGCCTCGAGATCGGATCATCAAGCTTGAACTTTCCCTCCTCCCAGATCGCCATCGCAGTCACCGCGACGATCGGCTTTGTCATTGAATAAATACGCAACAGGCTGTTCTTGGCCATGGGTTCACCCTTTTCCAGATGACGCTGTCCAAAAGCCTCGTAGTAACCCACCTTGCCCTTCCGTCCGATGAGACCGATCACTCCGGAAACTTTCTTCTCCCTGACCTCCTTCTCCATCGCCATGTCCAGTTCCTGCAGGACGTCGATCTTCAGCTTGGCCTCCCGCGCTTCCTTGCCGTGACTGCGCGCCGGCCCCGCGCCAACCAAGGCGCACCACCAGCAAGCCCCAATCATCAGGGAGAGGAATGATGTTTTCTTCATGCGTAGCACATCCAGCCAGATTGCACCTGACCCGACAAGTCTCGCCAGATCCTGCGGAAAGCGCCTCCTCTTTACGCACTACTCAGAGAACTTCAAATCCAGTCGCCGGGACCTTATTTTCAGTGCTTTGGTGCTATCAGGCAGCCCTCGCAGGCCTGTTGGCCCTTACCATTGCTGAACGGACCGGCCTGTAGTATCCACTCAATATCAAGATGCAGCCCTCCGACGACCATCCTTCACCCTTCGTGACTCCGGAAGAGAGTCCGCGTCCAAAGGTGCTTGGGATCGTAGCGCGCATCGTTTTCCCGATCGTCCTGCTGGTGATAGGGGTCATTGGTTACGGCAAGCTCTCCATTGAACAGCCGGAAGAAGCTCCACCCCGACCGGAAGCCAAGCCCATCGAGGCCCGGGTCCACGAACTGAAACGGCAGGACTACCAGATGCTCGTTCCCACCCAGGGACACATCCGGGCCCATAGCCTCGTCACTTTCACCGCCCAGGTCTCCGGGCGCGTGCAGACCATTCATCCCACTTTCGAGGAAGGGGCCTTTTTCAAGAAAGATGATATCCTCCTGGAAATCAATCCCATCGATTTCCAGGTCGCTTTGATCGCCGCTCAGGCGCAGGTGGCCAGCGCTCAACTCAACCTCGACAAGGAAGAGGCTCTCGCTGAGCAGGCTCGCCTGGACTGGAAGGATCTCGGCTACAAGGACGAACCCAGCGCTCTCGTCCGGCGCGAACCACAACTCAAGGCTGCCCGCCAGACTCTTGCTCTGGCTCACGCCCAGGAGGCCAGTGCGCTGCGCAATCTGGAACGAACCAAGGTCACTGCTCCTTTTGACGGCCGCGTCCTCACCCGCACGGTCGGAGTGGGGCAGACCATCGGGGCAGGCACTCCACTCGGAGGAATCTTTGCGACCGATTACAGTGAAGTTCGCCTCCCGGTATCCACCCTCCGCCTCGGAGATCTCACCCTGCCCGAAGACACCGACGATCCACCACTCTCCGTCACCCTGCAGGATGGTCTCGATGAGGACTCCGCCACCGCATGGGATGCCAGCATTCTCCGCACCGAAGGAGCCCTCGACGCCAGCACCCTCGAACTATTTGCCATCGCCCGCATTGAAGACCCCTATGGATTGAAGTCAGAGAAGACTCCCCTTCGCGTCGGCCAACCGGTCACCTCCGCCATTCCCGGCAAGATGCTCGAGGATGTCTTCGTCATTCCCCGTGAAGCGGTCTCCCGACTCAGTCGCATTCGCATCGTCAACCCCGAGACCATGAAACTGGCTACCGCCTACGTTCGTCCCCTTCACTCCGACGACGATCACATCGTCTTCAAAAGCTCCTCCATCGAGGATGGCACGCTTCTCGTTCTCACCCGCCTCGTCTATGCCCCCGACGGCGGAGACATCGTGGTGGTGGAGGATGAGGTCCCCGGGCAATCCGCTGACCAGAAAGACGGGGAAGACAAAACCGTCACCCAGGCGGACAACCCCCCCGGGAAGGCGGGCAAATGATCTCCTGGTTCGCCAAGAACGGCATCGCCGCCAACCTCCTCATGGCCGGCATCCTGCTGGCCGGAATTTACGTCGCCTTCTTCCAGATCACGCTTGAGATGGAACCGGACGAACCGTGGGGATCGGTCTATATCTCGAAGAAATATCCCGGAGCCAGCCCCACCGATGTCCAGCGGGAGATCCTCGTTCCGGTCGAAAACGCCCTGGAATCCCTCGACGGCGTCAAGCAACTCAATACGGATGCCGACCGCGGGCAGGCCCGGATCTATGTAGAGGCGAGAAAAGGCAAGGACCTGCGGGAACTGAAAGAGGACATCGACTCCCTCCTCAAGACCATCAGCAACATTCCCGCCCCCAACGAACCCTTCCATATCCGGGTCCCCAGCAGGAGCGACTACAAGTCAGTCATCTGGGTGGTAGTCACCGGTGATCTTCCCGAGGATGAACTCCACACCGCCGCCAAGCGCGTCCGCGACGATCTCCTCGCCCTGGATGGCATCAGCCGCGTGCGCGCCTTCCTGCCCAGGGAACATCGCATAGCCATCGAGCTTAACACTGAGAAGCTGGAAGCCTACAGCCTCACTCCAGATGCGGTGGCCAACGCCATCCGGCAATCTTCCATCGACCTCCCCGCCGGGGCCATTGACGGCCCCACCGGTCGCCTCGACATCCGGACCAAGGGCCAGGCCTACAGCCTCGAAGAATTCGCCTCCATTACGGTGCGCTCCTCCAACGGAGCGCGTCTCACTCTCGGGGAAATCGCCACCACCATCACCGACACCAATGACGAGGAGAAGTTCATCTCCGAGTTCAATCGACGTCCGGCGGTCCGCATCGACGTGGGACGCATCGGAAATGAAAACGCCCTCAAGATTGCCGAACAGGTCCACGAGTATGTCGACGACTCCGGCGGCCGTTTTCCTGAAGGGATCATCCTGAGCACCCATGCCGACCGTGCTCTCAGCCTGAAATCCCGCCTCGAAACCATGGGGAGCTCTCTCCTCCAGGGCGCGCTCCTCGTCATGATCGTGCTCGGCCTCTTCCTGCGACCGCAACTCGCCTTCTGGGTGGTCGTCGGTATACCCATCAGTTTTGCCGGTGGAATCGTGGTGATGCAGCTCTTCGGTATTTCCGCCAATATGATGAGCCTGTTCGGTTTTATCATCGTGGTCGGAGTGGTGGTGGACGATGCCATCGTGACCGGAGAAAGTGTCTACACCCGCCTCCAACGTGGCGACCCCCCCCTGGAGGCTGCCATTGAGGGCACCAAGGCTGTCACCGTCCCGGTCACCTTCGGAATCCTCACCACCATTGTCGCCTTCCTGCCCCTTCTCTTCTTCGACGGTATGACGGGGAATTTTGCACGCCAGATCCCCTTTGTGGTCGCCCCGGTTCTCCTCTTTTCCCTGGTCGAGTCCAAGCTCATCCTCCCGGCTCACCTCAAGCACCTCAAGAATAGCACGGCCAAGGTTCGCAGCCCCATTCGCAAGGTGCAACGGGTCGCCGCGACCGGACTCCAGATCTTCATCGACAAGGCCTACGCACCAGCTCTCAAACTCGTGATCGCCCACCGGGTAGCTGCCATCGCGCTTTTTGTCTGCATGGGTCTCCTCATGCTTGGCTATTTCACGGGCGGTCGCCTCGGCTACGTCTCCATTCCCTCGGTGGAACGTCCCGAAATCTCCGCCGTCCTGAAACTTCCTGAGCATGTCTCCCTCGATACCACGCGGGAGTACACGGACCGCATCACCGATGCCGCCGAGAAGATGCGCACCGAGTTCGTCGATCCCAGCGAAGGCTCGATCGTGACCAACCACTGGCGACTCATCGGTACCGACCACCCACGCCGCCACCACTCCTACAACAAGGCGCACTCGATCACCTTCCTCGGCCTCATGCCACCCGGGGTGCGCACTGTCCCGGGTCCCAGCAATGACGTTGTAATCAAGCGCTGGCGTGAACTCATCGGTGAACTCCCGGGCAATGCAACCCTCAAGATCCGAACGGAAAAGACCCGGGGTGACGATGGGGAAAAGGAAACTGATCCTCTTGAGATGGAGCTACGGGGACCTGCCTCGGACGCAAAACGGGATCTCGCCAAGCAGATTGAACGCATGCTGGAAGGCTATGATGGTATCGCCGATGCCTGGGTGAACCAGCGACGACCACAAACCGAGGTCGAACTCAGCCTCACCTCCCGCGGGACGGAACTGGGCGTGACCCAGCAGGCTCTGGCCTACCAGGTTCGCCGGGCCTTCTATGGCGAGGAGGCCCAGCGCGTCTTCCGTGGCCACGACGAATACCGCGTCATGGTCCGCCTCCCCAAGAAGCAACGCGAGACCTTCAACACCCTGGAAAAAATGAAGATCCGCACGCCTGCAGGCGCGGAAGTCCCCCTCTTCACAGTGGCCAAGACCAATTTCGTCCAAGCCCCCACCTTTATCGAGCGTAATGACAGGGCCGAGGTTGTCCGCATCGGCGCGGAACCGAAGGACAAGAGCGTTGACCTTGTCCGCATTGCCAAGTCGCTCAAGTCACGCACCGATGACCTGCTCCGTGACCACGAAGACCTCCACATCGTCTTCACCGGTGCCGTGGCCGAGGCGGAGGAGACCAGGAAGCGACTCATCATTGGCAGTGTGGCTCTCATGTTTGCTCTCTTTGCCCTCCTCGCGATCCCCTTCCAGTCCATCCTGCAGCCGCTCTACATCCTGATCGTCGTTCCGTTTGGTGTCATCGGCGCCCTGCTGGGTCACATCATCATGGACATCACTCCCTCCGACCTCTCCCTCTTCGGGATTCTCGCCATGGCGGGTGTGGTTGTGAACGACTCCCTGGTCATGGTCGATGACATCAATCAACGAATCCGACGCGGCGTTCCATTGCTTTCTGCGGTGCAGCAATCCGGTCGCCAGCGCTTCCGACCCATCTTTCTCACCTCAGTCACCACCTTCGTCGGACTGATTCCACTCATGTTCGACAACTCCCTGCAGGCCCAGTTCCTGATCCCCATGGCTGTTTCCCTCGCCTACGGAGTCCTCTTCGCCACCGGCATCACTCTCTTCCTCATCCCCTGTGTTCTCCTTACCGCCGATGACATCGGAAAACTGTGCCGCAGGTTTTTATCCTGGTATGGGCACCCCTTCTATCGTGCTCCGGAGCAACCCGCCCTCCTGAGCAAAGAGCAGTCATCAGGAAAATAGCCTTCCTCCCCATCCCGTTCCTACCCCAATTCCCCCGGAGGGGGATCCTGCAAAGCGGATCTTTCGCATCAACACCACCCTGCTAGCTTGGGCAGCGGATGCGGATCATTTCCATGTGACGCCTTCGATCCCTGCATGAAAACGTATTACCTTCTTTGCTCCTTCCTAGCCGTCACCCTCGCCATCCCGGATGTCGCTACCGGCGGACAACCTCGCCCCAACGTCGTCCTCATCATGGCGGACGACCTCGGTTACCATGATCTTTCCTGTTACGGTCACCCCCGGATCAGGACCCCTGTCCTGGATCGCCTTGCACGGGAGGGCGTGAAACTGACCAGCTTCCATGCAGGCGCCACGGTTTGCACACCCTCGCGCATGGCGCTACTTACCGGCGCCTACCCGGCCCGACTCGGCTGGACCAGGGGCGTGGTGGGCTACATGATGAAAAAGGGGCAGGGACTGAATCCGGAAGCCCTCACCATGGCCGAGATCTTCAAGGCTTCGGGATACAGAACCGGGATGTTTGGCAAGTGGCACCTTGGTGACGAACCACCCCTCCGCCCTCACCGCCAGGGATTCGAGTCCACCTGCTACCTCAACAAGAGCAACAACCAGACCAAGGAGCTCTGGCGTGACGATGAGGTGATCGCCAAGCCGTTCGACAATCGTCGACTGACTGAGATCTTTACCACCGAAGCCATCAAGTTCCTCCAGTCCAATAAAGAACAACCCTTCTTCCTCTACCTCCCCTACACCGCCCCCCACTTTCCGGTCCAGGCCCATCCTGAATGGAAGGGGAAATCACGCTTCGGCGTCTTCGGTGACGTCGTAGAGGAACTCGATCACCGTATCGGTCAAGTACTCGACACCCTCAAGGAGCAGCACCTTGAGAAGGACACCATCGTGGTGTTTCTTTCCGACAACGGACCGGAACCCCTCACCAAGGAATCGAAGGCTGATCCCTTCCGGGGCAGGAAATGGTCCGCCCTCGAGGGCGGCACCCGCGTTCCCTGCATGGTTCGCTACCCGGGATTCATCAAGCCCGGACGGGAGAGCGCTGCCCTTATCTCCGCGATCGACCTTCTCCCCACCCTGGCCCATGCCTGCGGCATCGATCTTCGAAAACACAGCAAGGGCAGCCCGGTCATCGACGGCCTCAATGTCTGGCCAACGCTCCGGGGGAAAGAGGGCATTCCTCATGCTCGCCAGGACCTCCTCTACTGGCACGGGGGTGATGGGTTCCAGGCCATCCGGATGGGGTCCTGGAAGCTCTTCCCCGACCGCCGCCACGCCGGACTGAAGGGAGCCCCCGGCCCTGCCCTCTTCAATCTGGAAAAAGACATCGAGGAAAAAATCGATGTGAGCATGGACCATCCTGAAAGAGTTTCGACTCTGCGAAAACTGGCCGAGCGTCGTCTCTCCGGAATCGAGAAGAACAAGGTGGCCCTCGGTCAGGCAAAGTGACATACTGAACCAACATTTTTTCATGTCCGCCAAAGTCACTCTCCTGCTAGTTGCCGCCGGATCCTTCTCAATCGGAATGGCCCTGGATCATTTTCTGTTCTCATCATCGGGAGCAACGGAAAGGGAGGGGACAACGGAAGCGCTGACCCTCGCACGCAAGAGCAGCTCGGATCGCAACCGATCCGGGGAGTCCACCCGGGAGAACCCCGGCGAAAATCCGGAGGAACAACGCAACCCTGAAGGAGAAAACAACGTCCTCCGGAATCTCATTGAGAACCTGGAACAGGGCAGGCCTGCCAATTTCGCAGCCGCAGCCCGAACCATCCTGGCCATGCCGCACGGACCCCGGCGGCGTGAGGCCCTCCATCGCCTGGCCTCTCGATGGGGTCGTAGCGACCCCACCGCCGCCCTGCGCTGGAGTGAAGGCCTCACCGGCCGGGACCGGTTCTCAACCATGGAGGATATTCTGCGGCACTGGTCCGAGGAGGATCCTGCTTCCGCAGCAGACTATGTCGCCCAGTTACCCGGTTCCGAGCATAGCCTCCACCTCCTGCGCGACCTGAGCCACCGCTGGGCGGAAACCGATCGCAGTGCAGCCCTCGAATGGAGCATGGCGCTGGATGATCCGGCTCTGCGGATGCGGGCCCTCCGGGGCGTTGCTTCCTCATGGGCTGAGCATGACCCCGCCGAGGCCGCCGCTTTTACCACCGACTCCCTGGAGAGCCCCGATGAGCGTCACCATGTCCTTGAGGCAGTGGCGCGCCGCTGGGCGGAGCGGGATCTGCAGGAAGCCCTGGAGTGGGCCCGCGACCTTGAACCCGGCGACCAGCAGAGGGCCACCCGAGCCGTCCTGCGCACGGTGGCTGAGCACAATCCCTCGGAGGCCGCCACCCTCTACCACGAAATAGCCAATGACCTGCCTGCTGCCGGCCCCATCAACCGCGAGTATCGCCACATGGCCCAGGAAGTCGCCTCTGTCTGGTCCTCCTCCAGTCCGGCGGAAGCCGCGCAGTGGGCCCTGACCCTCCCTGAACGCGGCGCCATCCGCCGCGGAGCAGTCGGTGATGTCACCGAACAGTGGATGCGCATTGACAGCATGGCGGCCGGCGAATGGGTTAAATCCCTGCCTCCTGGCAACACGCGGGACGGAGCGTCCGAACGCGTGGTCCACATGACCGTCCACTCTGATCCGGGTGCCGCCTTTGCCTGGGCCGAGAGCGTCAGTGAGAACGACCGCCGCTTCGGACTCATGCACCACACCCTCACCCAGTGGAGCGAGGTCGATCGCCCGGCGGCCCAACAGGCTCTGAGCACAGCCGATATTCCGCCCGAAGTCCGGCATCGTTTCGGAGAGGAACTGGGCTTTGCTCCCTCCCCTGCCCCCGGTCCCGCCGACAGCGGACAACCCGGTGGAGGATCCAGCGATAAGTAATCGCGCCTTCCCGTCATCTATCGGAAAGGACTACTGTAGAGCGCGCCGACTCTCACACTTCCCGGATTGACCTTCAGCCCCCTGCGCATCCACCAATGAGGAGAACCATGGGCGCCCTCTCCGAGTCCGAAGTCAGGCACTATCGCCAGCACGGCTATGTCGTCCCCTCCTATCGCCTCTCCCCCGAGCGTGTGCTGGAACTACGCTCTGCCCTGGCGACTGTCATCGACGCAAACCCCGAGACACGCCCGGAACAACTGGTCAGTGTCCATACCCGTGAAAAAGGCGTGGAGGGCGTCGTGGGTGATGCAATCTTCCTCGAGCTGGCCAGGGATAGAAAAATTCTCGACCTTATTGAACAACTGATCGGACCCGACATCGTGATGTGGGGATGCCAGGCCTTCTGCAAGCCTGCAGGTGATGGAATGGAAGTCCCCTGGCATCAGGATGGTCACTACTGGCCCATCAACCCTCTTGCCACTGTCACTGCCTGGATTGCCATCGACGACAGCACCGTTGAAAACGGATGCCTGCGTGTTATCCCGGATTCACATCTGGATCAGCACCTCCACGGACATCTCGTGGAGGACCGCAAGGATGTCGTTCTCAACCGACGGGTGAAGAACCACCACTTTGACGAAAATTCTGCGGTGGATATCGAACTGGAGGCGGGGCAACTCTCTTTGCACGACATCTACCTCATCCACGGATCAAACCCCAACCGTTCCCCTCACCGCCGCGCGGGCCTGGCCATTCGCTATATGCCGGCCACCTCGCTCTTCGATCGTGAAAGCGGAGGGGCCGATGCCAGCGCCGGCTATATGGTCGACTTCTCCACGCGTCCAATCTGGATCGTCCGAGGCCAGGACCGCACTGGTAGAAACGATTTCCTCATCGGCCATCAAGGGCCGTCAATGCCGTCGCAACCCGAAAGCCGATGAGTTTTTCCCGCCTCCTGGTCGCTCCCTTTCTGGGATCGTTTCTTCTCAGCGGATGCACCCTGAAAGGGCCAATGAACGTTCACGTTCTCACCTTCGAAAAGGACATCAAGATCCTGATGACGAATTACTGCTTCGAGTGTCACGGGCCGGAAGCACGGGAAGCGGGCCTCGATCTCGGCACCGTAAACCTCATGCTCGCAGGCGGGGAAAGCGGACCGGCTCTCGTCCCGGGAAAACCGGGAGAAAGCCTCCTCCTCGACATGGTGTCCGAAGGGCATATGCCGCCGGAGGGCGAAATGCTTACCAAGGAAGAGATCGATCTTCTTGACCACTGGATCTCCCAGGGAGCAAATTAACCTGTCTGGCCAATCCACCCGCGAACTCTGGAAATAAAGGGTCCTGATATGGCCAACCATGGCTCGATAATCCTCCGTGCTTGACCCCCCCACCATCTCTCCCAAGCTACGCCATCATGAAAGACTCTCACGAGGATGCCCTCATTACCACTCGCCGTGATTTTGGCAGGAAGTCGATTCAGACCCTGCTCACCGTCTCGCTCCTCGAGCACCTCTGCAGCAGCAATCTTCTGGCCAAGGAGGCCCGTCTCACAACTGAAAAGTGGCTCAGCCAGGTCAATGAAATCGGGCTCTCGATGAAGGATCGGCAACTCAAACAAACCCAGTGGCAGACACAGGTGGAGGACCTCCTGAGCAATCAGATCGACCTTCCTGAACTTCTTAAACTCATCGACTTCGAGGCCATCGCAAAGAACCCAAAACTGATGGACAACGGCGCGCGCAGCCATCGCCCCAGGATGCCCAAGTTACAGGGAGGACCGGAACGCTACGTCTTCGGCCAGCAGATTTTCGCCCTCAGGAACGGGTGCTCGGTCGTGCCCCACGGCCACAACAACATGGCCACGGCCTTCCTGATCCTGAAAGGCAATTTTCATGGACGCCATTACGACCGCGTCGCCGATGAGGAAAAGCACATGATCATCAAGCCCACCATCGATTCCAAGTTCGGCCCGGGCCAGTCTTCCAGCATCTCCGACGAAAAAGACAACGTCCACTGGTTCAAGGCCGAGGACGAACCGGCCTTCATCTTCAACATCCACGTCTTTGGAGTTTCGCCACAGAGCAAGAAACGCACCAGCAGAGTCTACCTTGATCCCTTCGGTGAAAAACTGGACGATGGTTTGATCCGCGCCCGCCTCATCGACCATGACGAGGCCCACAAGAAGTTCGGATAAGGCACCCTTCCGGACTCAGGAACCTTCCTTCTCTGCCCACCTGGCCACATAATCCTGGTCTGCCCCACTCAGCGAGCTGATCGGGATGACAAAGGTTTTGCCGTCCTTTCGCGCAATGGTCACCTTCTCTCCCCTGCTGCTCACGATCCGCGCCGTGATCGTCCTGCCCCCCTTGTTGGTGAAGGTGCGGAAGGCCTCCTTCACACTCTCTACCGGATTCTCCTTTTTGAGTGAGTTTCCATCAAAGAAGTCAAAGACCTCGGCCATCAATCCGGGATTGTTGTGGATGGTGGGACCGTGATTCCCACCGGGAATTTCCTTGTAGATGTGGTTCATCTTGAGCTCCTTCATCCGCTGGACAAAGGGGCGCACCATCTGCACCGGTACGACCGTGTCCTTCTCCCCGGTCACAATCATGACGGGGGCCTTGATCTTCTCAAGAATGTCACTACTTCCCATGTAGGCCGGGGACATCGGCGCCAGAGCAGCCCAGATCCCGGAGTGTGCCGCTCCCAGATAGATCGTTCCGCCTCCTCCCATCGAATGGCCGGCCAGATAGATGCGTTGCGGATCAATGTTGAACTCCTTCCGCACAATCCCGAGAACATTCAGAACATCCTTCTCGCTGAGTTCTCCCAGATTCTCGGGATCCTCCGGTCTCCCACCCAGAAAATTGCCCTTTCCTTTTCCCTGGCTGCCATACCAGCCCCGCTCGTTGTAGCCGTAGGGGGCGACCACCAGATAACCCCGCTCCTCCGCTTCATCCGTGATCCCCTCGTAACGGATCACCTGGTCCGGATTACTCCCCAGGCCATGGAGCAGGACGAGCAGGGGAGCCTTCCTGGACTTCTTGTAACTACGCGGCACGTAGAGAGTGTAGTCGATTTCCCTGCCGGCCTCCTTGAACTCATAGCTCCGCTCCTGAATCTTCCCGGCTTCCGTCTGTGCGGAGAGTGTCCCTGAAAAAAGGCCCAGAAACAGGCACACGCCTGGGATTGCGAATATCCTCATCATCTTCATCTTCACTCAGTTTGCTGACCTCCACCAATAAAGGATTCCATCGCGCGCAGCCCTTCCGTCGCCCCCCGGAGTTGACGACTCTGGGACTCATTGAAAGCCTCCACCTGTTGCGGTGACAGCACATTCGCCACCCCCGCGCTCATCGCCTCCTGGCCCGCCTGCCAGTCCGCTTCAAGTCGATCGGCAATCCCCGGCTCGGATAATTGATTCAGCACGCCCCGTCCCGTCCACTTCTCATTGACGCCTCCCTGCTGCCGGGCCTCATGCATCACCTCCACGAGCTGTGTTTCCTGTTCCGGGGTGAGAGGCACTCCTGCCCCTTCCATCGCACGGCGAATGTCACCCTGGACCTGCTCATGCTCTTCTATCCTGGACTCGTAGTCCTGGTAGCGCTTCCAGTCGGCCTCGTCATTGAGGAACTCGCGCATGGCAGCTTCGCGTTCATCGTTCGCCTCTTCCCATTTCTGCAGGACCGCTTCCCGGTCTTCCTGCCCCGCGAACATGAGCTCACCCCATAGTTCATCCTCCGAGCCCCCCCCTGCCAGCCCCAGAAAGTAATCCCGATCTTCATCACTCAGGCCGAGTTTCTCCACCAGCGAACCATAAAGCCGGCTGGCCTTCCGTTTGTTCTCGGCCTGCTCCATTCGCTTACCAAAATCGCTCTCCGACCAGGCCTTGATCAGTTCCCCCAGCATCTTCTGCGGATTTTCCTCCCACGCCTTTCTCTGTTCCTCTTCCGAGTCATCATTCTCGACGACCGCCCGCTCGCTCTTTGAGGGACCACTGGCCCGGGAAGAGGAAGACTGAAGCCGTCCGTTCCGGGACGCCATGCCAGTTCGGGTTGAACTCCCAACGCTCTTGGCAGGTTTTTCCTCCTTCAGGGCACCCATCTCCTTTTTCAGCTCGGAGATCTGCCCCCATCCAACCACCACCACAACGGCCAGGATGATGGCCACCAGCGTCGAAATAATAAATCCTGATTTCATGACTTTTGTTTTTTTGCGGGATAACACACCGGCATGTCCTTTACCACCAGCAATACCCTGCATTTTGGACGGATCAAATCCTTCCTTGTAGTAATGGCGCAACGGCCCTTCTGGCTCCGCAGAGAAAGCCCGGCGATTCCCTCTTTTCTTCTACAAGGACTGAGCGTTACAACCACTCCCCACCCACGAAGATCACCGATGCGAATCGCCCTCCTTGTCAGTTCCCTGTTCCCGGCCCTTTCCCTCCTGGCCGGCGAAGTCAACCCGGGCAACACCGCCCAACTGCCGGACCCGAATGCTGAACTTCCCGCTAATCTCTCCCAACTTCCCCCCACCACCGGTCTCCCTGACCTCCTCACCTTCGAGGACGGAAGCAAGGTCGAAAACCTTGCCGACTGGAGCAATCGCCGAAGCGAACTGATTCCCCCCCTCCTCTTCTATCAGTACGGCCGCATGCCTCCCAGGCCCGACCGCGTCACGGTCAGGGTTGACCGCGTACGCGAGCACAAGAGCGGACTTGGGACCGAGGAATGGATGACCCTGGTCATCGACAGCAGGAAAAAACTCAAGATGCGCATCCTGGCCTATGTCCCCCGGACCAGGGGACCCCACCCCGTAATCATCGAGGAAGAGGGCTCCCTCGGAGGGAGCAGCAACGCCGCCATGTTCATGAAGAAGAACTACCTCTTCATCGAATACGCCCGGGGCGACCTCGCCCCCGACAAGCGAGGCAACGTCGGTCCCGCCCAACAGGCCTACCCCGAATTTGACTGGGCCATGCTGGCCGTCTGGGCCTGGGGAGGAATGCGGGTGGTCGACTACCTTGAATCTCGACCCGACGTCGACCACGATCGCATCGCCATCACCGGGCATTCACGCGGTGGAAAGGCCGCCCTCCTGGCCGGAGCTCTCGATGAACGCATTGACCTGGTGGTGCCCTGCCAGTCGGGAGCAGGCGGAGCCGGTTCCTCCCGGATTCTCGGACCGGGCGCGGAATCCATCGGCATGAACGACAAGCCGAACTGGTACCATGAGCGCATTCTCCTCTTCGCTGAAAAAGAAGCCCACCTCCCCTTCGACCAGCATTTCCTCAAGGCCCTGGTCGCCCCCCGCGCTCTCCTCTGCCTGGAGTCCTCTGACGATCTCTTCGCCAACCCGGTGGGCACTCACGCGACCAGCAGGGCGGCCATGCCGGTCTTCCAGTTGCACGATCGCGCTCACTTGAACGGCCTGCTCTATCGTCGGGGTGGTCATTCCTATTCCGATGAGGACTGGAAATCGCTCCTGGAGTTTGCCGAGTTCGCCTTCTTCCAGCGCCTCCCCCCGGAGGGTAGATCCTTCTGGCAGGAACCAGTCGCGGTGGAACCGGAGGAACCCTCTCCCGCGAAGGCATCCTTCGTCACCATCGGTGATCCCGGCAACAAACCGGACGAGGAACGGGCCCGCGTCGGCTCCCACGGAGCTGTCGATTACGCCTTTGAAATCGGAACGCACCGGGTCAGCAATGCAGACTACTGCTCCTTTCTCAACGCGGTGGCACGCAAAGAAGATCCCCATGGCCTCCACCATCCGAAAATGCGCATCCGGCGCGTTCGCTCCGGGACGGAGCAGGGGACCTTCGATCACCGCCCTGATCCCGGGACCTCGCATCTGGCTGTCACCTACCTCTCCTGGTTTGATGCGGCCCGCTATTGTAACTGGCTCCACGGCGGGGAAACCGAACGCGGAGCCTACCACTTCTCCGATGCCACGAAAGTGAGCTCACGTGCGGAAGGGGCCAGGATCTTCCTTCCCACCGAAGATGAATGGTACAAGGCCGCCTACTACGATCCCGGGAAGAAGAACTACGCCCACTTCCGGCGCGGATTCGGAGGAATTGCTTCCGTCTTCAACTCGAACCTTCCCGGGACAAAACGGCAGAACAATCCCTACGGGATGACCGATATCGACCACCGGATCTGGGATTGGACCGAGTCACGGGCTGGAATCCTCTTCCATGGAATCCGCTCGAATTCCTGGTTCCAGGGTAACAACCGCCAGGCTGCCGGCCGTTTTTACAGCAATGCGGATCTAGAACTCGGCAATCTCGGCTTCCGGGTGGCCCGGACCCTCATCAATCCACGCTGAACACTTCGGCTTGACCGGTTGAGTGCTATGGGGAGTTATATCACATCCTTCTTGGTGATGCTCTACCGTCTGCCTGTCCGCGCCATCGCCTGTCTCACCTTACTGAGTGCGGGTCAATCAGTGATCCCTGTCCGGGCTGGCGAACCCGTTGAATTTGCCCGCGAGATCCGCCCCATCCTCTCCGATACCTGCTTCAAATGTCACGGAGTGGACGCCTCCAAGCGCAAGGCCAGGCTGCGTCTCGATCAGAGAGAGGATTGGTTCGCCAAACGTGAAGGAGGAACCATCGTGGTCCCCGGCAAGCCCCGGGAGAGCCTCCTGTTTAAGCACATAACCCATTCCGACCGCGAAGAGCGGATGCCTCCCGCGGAGGAAGTGCGCCAACTCGCCCCGGCGGAGATCGAAAAGATCAGGAACTGGATCCTCCAGGGAGCCGACTGGCAGCCCCATTGGTCCTTCACCCCCCTGCACCGTCCCCCGCTCCCGGAAAACCAGGACGCTCCCTGGCCTGGAGCAGGGACAATCGACAGGTATGTCCTCCGGCGCATGCGGGCAACAGGCCTCCACCCTACCAGAACGGCCGACAGGGCGACGCTCCTCCGACGGGTGACCCTCGACCTCACGGGTTTGCCTCCTGCTCCTGCGGAAATCGACGCCTTCCTTGCCGATAAATCCCCTCAGGCCTATGGGAGGGTGGTTGACCGTCTTCTGGCCTCTCCGCGCTATGGTGAACACATGGCGGTCGATTGGCTCGACCTCGCGCGCTATGCCGATACCGACGGTTATCAGGACGACGAGCCACGGACCATGTGGCGCTGGCGGGAATGGCTCATTGACGTCCTTAACGACAACATGCCCTTCGACCAGTTCACCCTGGAGCAACTGGCGGGCGACCTGCTTCCCGATTCAACCCCGGAACAACGGCTTGCTACCGGCTTTCTCCGCAACAACCGCGTAAATGGAGAAGGAGGGGCCATCGCCGAAGAATTCCGCGTCGAGTACATCGTGGACCGAGTGGAAACGGTTTCATCGGTCTGGATGGGACTCACTACCGGTTGTGCCCGCTGTCACGATCACAAATACGATCCTGTCTCGCAGGACGAGTTCTACTCCCTGTTCGCCTTCTTCAATCAAACCCCGGAACCCGGAACCTATCGCCGCAATGCCAAGCCTTTCCTCAGGGTCCCCACCCGCCCGGACCAACAACGCCTCAGGGAGATTGCGGCACAACTTGAACAGGCCGGAAATGAAGAGCTGAAAAAACTTGAGGAAGAACGCCAGCGTCTCCTCGATCGCTCCCCCACCACCATGGTGATGGAGGACTCCCAGAAGCGTGACACCTTCATTCTCGAGCGTGGCCAGTACAATCAACGCCGCCAGAAAGTGGAAGCCGGAGTGCCCCGCAGCCTGCCCCCTCTCCCCTCCGGGGTTGAGAGGAACCGCCTCGCTCTTGCCCACTGGCTGCTCGACCCGGAGCATCCCCTGACGGCCCGGGTCACGGTCAACCGCATCTGGCAACACCACTTTGGGATCGGCCTGGTCAGATCCTCGGAAGACTTCGGCGTCCAGGGCGACTTCCCGACTCATCTCGCGCTTCTTGACTGGCTGGCCACCGAATTGATCCGCCTGGACTGGGACGTCAAGGCCCTGCAGAAGATGATCGTCACCAGCGCCACCTACCGCCAGTCCTCCCTCTCCTCCCCGCGAGCTCGCCAGATCGACCCGGAGAATCTACTGCTCTCCCACGCACCCCGGTTGCGTCTCTCGGGCGAGGTCATTCGCGATCAGGCTCTCTTTGTGAGCGGACTCCTCGTGGAACGGACCGGGGGTCCTTCCGTCAAGCCTTACCAACCTGCCAACCTGTGGAATGAGATCGCGGGGCCGACCACTACCGCCTACGAAAAGGGCTACCTCCAGGACAAGGGGGAAGCCCTCTACCGACGCAGCCTCTACACCTTCTGGCGCCGCGCCATTCCCCCTCCGGGATTACAGATCTTCGACAGCCCCTCCCGCGAGGTCTGCAACAGTCGCCGCGAACGCACCAACACTCCCCTCCAGGCCCTCGTCCTCTTGAATGATACCACTTTCGTAGAGGCAGCCCGGGGGCTTGCCGCCCGCATGATCAAGGAAGGAGGCGGCAGCGAGCAGGCTCGAATCAGTTACGGCTTCCGCCTCGTGACCGGCCGCACCCCTCAGGACAGGGAACTTGCAATCCTTCTCCGCTCCCTCCAGCGCCACCTTGAGACCTATCATGGGCAGAAGGACGCTGCGGAAAAACTCATCGAGGTTGGGGAATCGTCACCTGCCAGCGACCTCTCACCTTCCGAACTGGCCGCTTACACTGCGGCGTCCAACACGCTCCTCAACCTCAACGAGACCATCACCCGGCCGTAGATGAACCTGGATCCCTGCACCCGTCGCCTGTTCTTTCAGCACTCCGGCATCGCCGTGGGCACCGCCGCCCTCGCCAGCCTACTGCGGGAAGACGCCACGGCTGCCGGCACGTCCTCCCCCCTGCCCCACTTCCCGGCCAGGGCCAGGCGCGTGATCTACCTCTGCCAATCAGGAGGCCCCTCCCAGATGGACTTGTTCGACCACAAGCCCAAACTGGCCGGGCGCTTCGATCAGGACCTCCCTGAGTCCGTCATCAAGGGGCAGCGCCTCACCACCATGACCTCCGGACAGAAGCGCTTTCCGGTGGCGCCCTCGGCTTTCAACTTCCAACAGCACGGCCAATCCGGGGCCTGGGTCAGCGAACTCATGCCCCACACCGCCGGCATTGCCGACCGCCTCTGCTTCGTAAAGTCGATGCACACCGATGCCATCAATCATGATCCGGCCATCACCTTCCTCCAAACTGGCTCGGAACGTTCGGGCCGCCCCAGTTTCGGAGCCTGGCTCTCCTACGGACTGGGATCGCTCAACGAAAACCTTCCCGCCTTCGTGGTCATGACTTCGGCCACCATAACCAACGGGCAACCGCTCTACAAACGCCTCTGGGGCAGCGGCTTTCTCCCTACCGAGCATCAGGGCGTGCGTCTGCGTGGATCCGGCTCTCCGGTTCTCTACCTCAACGACCCGCCCGGCCTGTCCCGGACAACACGCCGCCAGATCCTTGACGATGTCGCTTCCCTGAATCGCCTGCACCTGGCCGAAGGCGACGATCCGGAACTGCGCGCCCGGATCGCCCAGTATGAACTCGCCTTCCGGATGCAGGAATCCGTTCCTGAGATCACCGATATCGAAGACGAGCCCGAGCACACCTGGAAACTCTATGGGGAAACCGCCCGCCAACGCGGCACCTACGCGGCCCACTGCCTGCAAGCCCGCCGCCTCGTAGAGCGGGGCGTGCGCTTCGTGCAACTCTTCCATCGCGGCTGGGATCAGCACGAACACCTCCCGCGCGATCACCGCAGGCAGTGCCTGGATACCGACCAGGCTACCGCCGGCCTCATCATCGACCTCGAAGAGCGAGGCATGCTGGACGACACCCTCGTCATCTGGGGCGGCGAATTCGGGCGCACCATCTACTGCCAGGGCAAATTGACCAAGGACAACTACGGCCGGGACCACCACCCCCGCTGCTTCACCATGTGGTTGGCGGGCGGCGGAGTAGCGGCTGGCACAACCCACGGCGAAACGGACGACTTCAGCTACAACGTGGCCCGGAATCCCGTGCACGTCCATGACCTCAATGCCACCATCCTGCGCCTCCTCGGTATCGATCACCTCCGCCTCACCCACAAGTTCCAGGGGAGGAATCACCGCCTGACCGATGTTCACGGTAAGGTGATTGAAGAGATTCTCGCATAGCGAGCCCCCTGGAGGTTACTCCCTCTCCAACTCGTAGACCACCTCGGCAAGACGCTTGGTGTTCTCTAGGAGGCCAGGAGCCAGACTGGGCTGCGACCCCTTCTTCCCCCCGTTGTGCCACTTGAGAATCTCACGGCGGTACTTGGCCGCCTTGGCTGCCAGCTCAGGGGGCAACATGCGGACCTGGATCACCTGCCTCCCTTCATCCTTCATCTCATGATAGATCTTTTCCGTAAAGGAACGGTTCCCTTTCAACTCCTCGCTGAGAGGAAAGAGGAATCCCGACTCACCGATCGGCCGGAACAACATGACCACCTGTCCCTCAGGAATATTGCTGGACCGTCCCTTGGCGGTAAAGTGGTAGTCCACTTTCTCACCGGACTTGGGCGCCCGGATCCGCGCGGTCGGCTCATCGTCTGCCTGTCCCGGAAGGGGACACAACGGGATGGCCAGGGCAAGGGCAAGAACCGCTCTTTTCATGTCGATACTATCCCCGTTCCCTGCATTCAACGCAAGCACACAGCTCTTGCTGCCCTTCCCTTGCCTGTCACACTGGGAACCTTGAACGATTCCCCCCTCACCCGCCTTCACCACTTCACCCTCGCCACCCGGGATGTGATTGCCGCCCGGGAATTTTTCCTGAATACCCTTGGCTGGAAACAGATCTCCCGCCCTGGCAACATCGACATTCAGGCCGCCTGGCTTGCTATCGGGGATGGTCAGCAACTGCATCTTCTCCATGTCGAGAAATTCGAAGTCTCGCCCTTCGAAGCCGAGTTCGGTCGCCACTTTGCCTTTGACTACCCTCTCGAAGAATTCCCTGCTCTCAAGGAGCGCCTCATCGTCCACGGAGCCGAACTCATCGATCCAATCCGGGAAACCCCCTTCGAGCGCTTCTTCTTCAGGGAACCCAACGGCTACATCTTCGAAGTCGTCGATGCCGACCGTGAACCGGAATCCTGAGCACCCTCGGCCGGACGAAAATACCCCCTGAAATGAAATTTCCCACGTTCATCCTTATCAGCCTCGTCCCCTTCCCTGCCTCGTCCCAGAATCTTGAATTCACCCACCCCCTCCCCTCTTACGACCTCTATACTCCTCTCGAAATCACAGCGCTTGCCGACCAGGTGCGGCGCAGCACCCCCCAGATCCATCGCGGGGGCTGGGAGTGGGACCGCCTGCTCTCCCGCTACCTCGACACTGGCCGCCAGGAAGAGAACGCACTGCCGATCCTGAAGGCCTACTTCCTGAGCATCCTGGACCGCTACGACCAGGCCACCGGAAAGGGTGAACAGTTCACCCTCTTCTATAACCACAAGTCCTGGGGCAGCGGCGGCCGCATGCGCATCTTTGCCGAACTGGTGAGACAGAAGGCCATCAGCAGGGAGGAGCAGGAAAAGTTCAAGACCCTTGTCACCGAGAGCCTCCGGTTGGATTTTCCCGATTACTCCGCCCTCGAGCGGGGCGTCAACAACCGGCCCTACGGGATCAATGGCGGACCGGCCCTCGCCGTGAAGATGTTCCCCGACCATCCCCTCTGCAAGCGGCATCAACCCTGGCTCAATGCGCTCTGGCGCGAACTGGTGGAATATGGCGACACCACCGAGACAAACTATTACCCCTACGGCCCCCTCTACCTGCAGGGGCTTTACGACATCGCCCAGGGCATGGACAAGTTCGAAACCGACCGGGACTTTCTCCACCAGCATCTCCGCCGCTACCTCTCCTACGTCCATGGCGGCGGGGTGCGCGGCAATCCCAATTCGGGAGTGCGGATCAACCGCGACGAGGGAGCCCGGGCCCGCATTTACGCCGATCCCTGGAACTCCCGCTATCTCCTCGACGAATCTGGCGGAATGGACGGCCACATCTGGTATCTCTTCGCCAAGGAGTTCAAGGATCCTGAGTTCCTCTGGGCTTCCGAACAGGCCTGCCTGGGAGGACGTCCACCGGCGGGGGTTCCCGTGCCCGCAGAATACCAGAAGGCCTACCACCGCCGTTACGCCTGGTTCATCAAACGCGGGATCGAACCCAGGGTTCCACCCGGTCGTTCGGCCGTTGGCTATCACAGCGCCCACAAACACCGCAAACCCGAACGCCTCTTTCTTTGTCCCAGCCGGGAAAGCGGACAGCCCTTCGTTTCCTTCTACATCTACGATCGCAACAACAACTACATGCACTATTGCGACGACTCGGACGGGAAGCTCTACGAGTACTGTGTCGACGGGGCCAAGTTCCTCCACACCAGCGGCAAATACACCAGTGGTCGCGCCGGCGTCGGCGAAGGGGCCTATGACCTGCTCACCGTCCTGCCACCCGACATGAAATTCCCGACGAAGGAAGGCCAGGGAATGGACTCCCCCTCCGGGGAGGCCTGGAAGATGGCGGCCATGTCGGTCAAGGTGACCCTGCCCAGCCGCGAGGGGCCCGATTCGAAAAACTGGGTCTTCGATGACAGGATCGAGAAGTTCCGCCGTCGTGACGAACCGGAGCTCGGCTTTTCCTACGGGAACATGGACGGCTACTGGAATCTCAACGACGACTATCACCTGACTTCGCTGCGGATCGGCGCCTTCCCGGCCGGAACCCGGGTCCAGAACATCCGGCTGGCGGGTCCCGGGGGCGAAAAGCTCCTGGCTCCCCTCGACGAATTTCCGCCCAATATGAAGGTGGAGCTTCGCCACGGGGAGCACACCGTGGAACTGACCGGCGCACGGCGCAAAGCCGCCTGTCGCTTCGTAGCAGGTGGACGCCGCCCGGGAACCTGCTTTGAGGTGTCTGACATTGGCGAGGGGGCCTCTCTTCTCCTCACCCTTGAGAACCTCGACGAGAAGTTCAACGGCCAGACCGAATACACCCGCATGGCCTACGACTTCAAGGGATCCCAAGGGGGCTCCATCACCCCGAACGTGCGCGTCAATCCACGCTATTTCACCCCCCTCTGGCACCGGGGTGCCATTCTCGACCAGGAGGACCTCCGGGCTGAAAACAAGGGCAAGGACTCCTTCGGACGCTTCACGATGAGGAATTACTACGGGGCACGCAGCAGATGGACGCGGGAGTCCGTGCTCACCTCCGAAGGCTACCTTGTCGTTCGCGACAGATTCCTCCCCTGCGGAGATGTTGCCGGTTACCACGCCTCTCCATGCTGGTTGGTTTCAGCGGGAGAAAACACCCAGAGCGGCCCCAACTGGTTTGAAGCACCCGCCCGCGATCATGCCTGGTGGCAGACCCGCCGGAAGCGCTTGGTCCTTCACCTTCATCAGCAGGAGAATCTGACAATCGGCCAGGTTGAACATCGGGTTTCACAGGACATCGGGAACGGCAATGTCCGGAACACTTTTGCGCGGGCCACCCTCCAACCGGGCAAGCCGCAGTTCTGGCTCAGCGTCCTGCGCCCCTTCAATGAAGGAACGGATGCACGGGAAATTGCGGCCGGGATCGAGACCCTGCTGGACCCGGACGGCACCGCTACCGCAACGATCGGTACCGTCACCGTGCACCTCGATTCCGCCGGTCGGTGGAGCGTCTCGCGCGAGGACAGGTAACCTCTGATTACCTGTCCTCGACTGTCTTGATGACAATCCTGCGGAAGGAGACCGGATCCCCATGGTTCTGCACCCCGATCAGTCCGGAATTGCGCTTCAGACCGGGCACCTTCTGGCCGGATTTACCCGCCACCTTGTCGAGATCAGCATCGATGATCTGTTCTCCATTGACCCACACCGAGCACTTGCGTCCGACACACAGGATCCGCATGGTCTGCCACTGGCCAGCCTTCTTTGTAACGCGCCTGGAGGGAGCGACCGCGGCATAGATTGCTCCGGTGAACTGATCAGGCTTCAGGTTCTTCCACTTCTCACCGTAATCGTCGAGCAGTTGAATCTCCATCCCGTCGACATAGGGAGTCCCCACCCTGGGAGCGCGGATGAAGACTCCGCTGTTGCCGTTCACCGGCAACTTGAACTCGAGGCTGAGATCGAAATCCGAGAACTCCTCCTTCGTGGCGAGCCAATGGGCACCCTTGCCGCCGGTGCAGGTCAGGATGCCATCCTTGACCCCCCAGTTGTCCGCGGGACCCTGCATCCCCTGCCACCCCGTCAGGTCCTTTCCATTAAAGAGGGACCGGCCTTCGTCTGCACTCACGGCAGGAACTCCGGCAGTCAGCGAGATTCCCACGATCAGAGCACGTAATGGATTCATGGAGGTAGAATCACCCCCAGCACCCGTCGTGCAAAGAGAAAGTCTCGCTCTTCTCCCAATCGTCGTGTGATCCCCCCGCTTCCCTGGCGGCAACCGGGCCTTGGGAAGAGAACCCACTACGAACTTCAAAACAGGGTCGCAACCTGTCTATTAGGAGGTCGCCGAGCATCCTGCCCATGATCCTTCGCCCGCTTTATCCTCTCCTCCTCTTCTTCTGCACCGATCCCGGCGCTGCGGACCAACGCCTCCCCTTTGCCACTCCCGCTGAAGTGGGCATGTCCGCCGAAAAACTCGGGAAGATCGACGAGATCGTGGCCAGGAAGTTCATCGAGGGCGGACAACTCGCAGGTGCCTCGGTACTCGTTGCCCGTCGCGGCAAGGTCATCCATTTCGGCACCTACGGAATGCGCGACCGGGCCCGGAACAGGCCCATGGAGCGGGATACCATCGTGCGCATGTACTCCATGACCAAAGCCGTCATCAGCGTGGCCGCCATGATCCTGGTCGAAGAGGGAAAGCTCGCACTGGAGGCACCCATCTCGAAATACGTTCCCAAGGTCAACGCCATGAAAGTCGGCACGATTCCCGCAGAGAATGAGATGACTGTCCGGGACATCCTCCGCCATACCGCGGGCTTTCCCAATAATGTCACCGTGGACCGCCTCTACCGCCGGGCCGGATTGCCCGCCCTCGCCGACAGCACCCTCCAGGAAATGACCGAGCGCCTCAACAGCATCCCCCTGCGCTCGGAACCGGCCACCAAATGGTACTACAGCTTCGGAACAGATGCCCTTGCCCACCTCGTGGAAGTGGGATCCGGACAGACCATTGATGTCTTCCTCAAGCAACGGATCTTCAAGCCCCTCGGGATGGTCGACACCGCCTTCTACTGCCCACAGGACAAGTGGGAACGCTTCTCCCTCGTTTATGGAAGGAACCTGGAGCCCGTTTCCGCACCCCAACCGGGCACCTCCGGCCCCTTCACCTTCGAAAAGCCTCCCAAGTTCCTCTCCGGTGGAGGCGGATTGGTTTCCACCGGAATCGACTACATGCGTTTCTGCCTCATGCTCTCCGGCATGGGTCAGTTCGACGGAGTCCGTCTCCTCAAGGCCGGAACCGTTCAGGAAATGACCCGTAATCAGCTTCCCGATTCCGCCTATCCCATCAGTCGTCCCCCGGGAGGGCGTGGCTTCGGCCTCGGATTCGCCGTGCGGGTCGAGAAGATCGACTCTGAGCCCTCATCCATCGGGGAATACGAATGGCTCGGGGGAGCCGGCACCGAATTCTGGATCTCTCCGCGGGACGAACTGGTTGTCATCACCCTCTCGCAAGCCCTTCCGATGCGGGACCTGGGAGCGACCGTGAAGCCACTTGTTTACAGCGCCATCAAGGAGTGAATGGATCGAGACGATTGCCCCACGGATTCCCTAGGCAAGAAACCCGTAGATGCGATCCTTCGGACGCCCGATGATCGCCTTGCCATCCTTTAATAGAACAGGGCGCTGCAGGAGTTGCTTGTGCTTCAGCAGAATCTCGATCACGGCTTCCGCCTTCCCGATGTAATGAGCTGGATCAAGCGCCAGTTTCTTGAACTTGGAATCCTTGCGCACCAGGTCCTCCACCGGATCCTCGAGGCCTTCCACGATCAACTCCAGCACCCCGCGGTCCGGCGGAGTCTTGATGTAGAGAATCACCTCATGCTCCACTCCCAGTTCCTCGGCGACCGCCAGGGCATTTACGGAGGAGCCTCAGTGCGGATTATGGTAGATCGTGACCTTGGACATGCAGGCCGGATACTTTCCTGCTGAATCGAGGTCAATCCCCGTGTTTCTCCGGCACCCAAAGCAACCATGGCATCCCGCGCCCCGACGGAGTCCCCTCATCGGACTCTCGTGGGAGATGGACATTCATGGCCTGGTAGCCAACACTCGCTAAGTCCCAGCATGAATCGAATCTTCCCTGTTGCGCTACTTGCCGCCGTCCTCGGCCTCACCTCCGCACCTGCCGCCCAACTCAAGTCCATCACTGCCGCCGGGGAGCAGGCAGGAAACGAGGCCATCAAGGCCTTTGACCAGGATGCCGGCACCAGATGGGCCATGCAGGGCCGGGGAACGTGGATTCAGTGCGAACTCGACCAGGAAGTTGAGCTCTCCTCGGTCGGGATCGGCTTCCAGTCAGCAGAGCGGAACTATTCATTCGAGATAACGACTTCCAACGATGGGAAGAACTGGAACAACCCGGTCAAACTGCAAAGCGAGAGCCGAAGCGGGGTGGTGACCTACAAACTACCCGCTCGAAAAGCCCGCTGGCTTCGCCTCACGGTTTTTGGCAGCAATGAGAACGACTGGGCCAACGTTCACACCATTCACCTTCCCAGCATTACTCCCGGGGTGGCCCTCGTTCAGGATGTCGGGAAGAAACCGCAGTTCGTTGTGACCGAATGGGCTACCGATCCTGCAATTGCGAACACGGTGGCGATCTCCGTGGACGATCAGGGAAGGGCCTATGTCACTGCCGCCAGGCGCCGCAAGCAAAGCAGCCTCGACATTCGAAACCATCAGGACCTTGTAAAGAAGGATCTCAGCCTGACCACCGTGGAGGAGCGCCGCGCCTGGTATCGCGAGTATCTCACCGGGAAGAACTGGATCCCCGATCGAAACGGAGACGGAGCCAGGGACTGGCGTGATCTCACCGTCCAGAAGGACAGCGTGATACAGGTAGCGGACAAGGACGGGGACGGAAAGGGTGAAGCCATTCGAACCCTGGGTGAATTTCACACCGAGGTGACCGGAATCGCAGCCGGGGTGCTGGCCGTGAATTCGGACGTATTCGTAGCGGCCGAACCAGATTTTCTCCGCTACCACGATTCAGATGGGGACGGATTCCCCGATGCGCGTGAAGTCGTGGCCACCGGCTTCCAGGTCCACATGGGCCAGGGCGGCCACAACCTGAGCGGGGTCGCCCTCGGACCTGATGGCAGGGTCTACTGGTCCCTCGGGGACAAGGGGCACTACGTCAAAACAAGGGAAGGAAAGATCTACCACCAACCCAACAGCGGCGGGATCTTCCGCTGTGAACTGGATGGCTCCCAAGTCGAACGCTACTCTTCCGGTGAACGTAATGCACAGGAACTGGCCTTCGACGCACACGGCAACCTCTTCAGCATGGATAACGACGGGGACTACCCGGGAGAGAAGGAACGCGCCCTCTACATCACCGAAGGAAGCGAACATGGATGGCGTCTCAACTGGCAGTGGTTGCGAAAGCAGGATTTCACCAGGATCAGCGGGATCGCAGCCTACAATCCCTGGATGGACGAGCGTCTCTTCCTCCCCGACCGCGATGACCACGCCGCCTACCTCACACCCACTATCGGAAACTTTGGACCAGGCCCCTGCGGATTCACTGCCAATCCTGGAACCGCACTCTCCCCTGATCTCAGTGACTGCTTCTTCATGACCAACCAGCAGGGACAGGTCCGGGTCTTCCGTTTTCTTGAAAAGGGGGCCCACTTCGAATTCAAGGAACAGGCGGCCATAAAAGGGGGACGCAGTAACACCGGCCTCGCAGTTGGACCGGACGGAGCCCTCTATTCTGCGTGTTACGGGGGAGGCCGGGGATCGATTTTCCGTTTTGACGTGACCGAAGAGCATCAGCATCCGGCCCGCAGGGACACCCAGAGAATCCTGGCCCTTGATGCGGAGAAGATCGCCCCGGGGAAACTCCCCGGGTGGCTTGGCCATCCCGACCAGCGGGTTCGGATGAAGGGGCAGTTGGAGCTGGCGCGGCGCAACATATCCGAGGCGCTCACGGAAGTCCTCCGGAATCCCGAGGCAACACGACTGGCCCGGCTCCACGCAATCTGGGGCATCGGACAGATCTCCCGCCGCGCCCCCATGGCCCTCACTTCTCTGGAACCTGCCTGGCAGAGCGACGACCCTGAAGTTCTCGCCCAGTGCGCGAAGGTGGCTGGCGATATCCCGGGACACCTGCCGAAGATTGCCGGATTGCGCAAACACCTGCTGGCAGCCCTCGAGCACAAGTCACCGCGTGTACAGTTCTTTGCGGCCATCTCCCTTGGCAAGCACAAGGTGGAAGAGGCCGCACCGGAATTGATCAATCTCCTCGCAACTGGCGGATCCAAGGATCCCTACCTGCGTCACGCTGCCATGATGGGCTTGAAAGGAGCTCTGTCTCCCGCACGGCTCGCCAGCCTCCACGAGCACGACAACAGGACCGTCCGTCTCGCCGCCATCGTGGCCCTCCGCAACCTCCGGGCACCAGAGATCACCGCCTTTCTCGAGGACGGGGATGAACTGATCCTCCTGGAAGCCGCTCGTGCCATTCACGACGACCAGTCCATCCCGGAAGCCCTGCCTGCCCTGTCCCAGCTCCTCGGTCGCCCCGGCCTTACAAACGAAGCCCTCATGCGCCGCGTCATAAACGCAGCCTTCAGAGTCGGCACCTACCCGGCCCTGTTACAACTCGAAGGTTATCTCAAGCGCAGGGAAGGTTCCTCCAGGATGAAGCGCACCGCCCTGGCCTCCCTCCTCTGGTGGTCCCAGCCACCTGTCCTCGATGCCGTGGAGGGACGCTACCGAAAACACGCACCCCGGGATTCCAAGCCTGCAAATGAAGCAGTCTCCAGGCTCAAGGTTGTCATCATGGAAGACAATGAACTGCGCGAAGTGCTTCTCAACGGTGTTTCCGTGCGCGGGGAAGCCAGTTGGCTCGAAGGAACCAGCGAACACTTCGGGAAACTGTCTTCCTCCCTGCAGATAAAGGTGCTCGATGGACTCGCCAGGACGAACTCCCCGGACCTCGGGGAATTCGTGCAGGCCGCCCTTGCTTCTGATGATCCCAAGGTTCAGGAGAAAGCCCGCACCTACGCGGCACAGGCAGGGGTGCCCATGCTCGATCTCCTCCTCGGCATTCTGGAGAAGAAAGGATCCGCCGGACAGGGTAAGGCCATCAAACAACTGGCCGAGGACAAGGATCCGCGAGCCCGGAAGAAATTCGCATCCCTGGTTGAGCAATACCGGAACGGAAAAGCCGATCCCCGATGGAAACTGGAATTATGGCAGGCGGCCCAGGCCAAGGGGATCAGGCTTCCTGAAACCTCCGACCGCCTTGAGCAGGGGGGTGATGCGGAACGGGGCAAACAGCTTGTAACCAATCACGCTGCCGCGCAGTGCATTCGCTGCCACAAACTGGGCAAGGAGGGTGGGAAACCGTCCCCGGAACTGACCATCGGTCCCGAACTGAACAGAATCGGTGCCCAACGGGACCGCAAGCATCTGGTTGCCTCGCTCCTGACACCCAGCAGCGACATCTCCGATGGCTACGGAACGGTCCTCCTGAGGACGAAAGAGGGCGAGGAGGTTTCCGGAATCCTCAGCAAAAAGACCGACCTCTTCTGGACCGTCACCCTCGCCAATGGAAAGAAGCGTAATCTCCGTCCTGATGAGATTTCCAGCCACATCCTCACCTCAGCCATGCCGCCCATGGTTGCTCTGCTCAAACCGGAGGAGATCCGGGATGTGGTGGAGTTTCTCGCCAGCCTGAAATAGGCGACAACCCCCGTCTAGGACCCAAGCGTCCAGATCGCCTGTCTCAGGACGGCCCGCGGGGAATCCGCCATCTTCTCGTACCACACCGTCACGAGTTTACCGTCATCCCGCTCCACGGTCGAAGGGTAGCCCAGATCATGACCCGGACCGTCGACTGAAACCATGATGGGAGTCGACCAGGTCTTCCCCCCATTCTCGCTGACCCGGGCCTGGTTCCCGAACGGCTTGCGGCGGTAACCGTAGCTCATGAGAAGACGTCCGTCCCTGAGGCGCAGCAGATGCGAGGGCAATCCCCACACTCCGATCGGGCGTGGATCACTCCATGTCTTGCCCCCATCAGTTGATTTGCACTGCAGGGTCTCGCCGGAGTTGGCCCTGTTATGATTCCGAATCTGCACTACCAGCACCCCCTCCGGGGTCTCCACTGCGTGCAGTTCATGATAGTCCTTGTGATTGTCGCCCTTGCGGGCCGGGATATCCGCCAACCACGACCAGGTCTGACCATCATCCCCTGACTCGCAGACACCCACTTTTGATTCGTTGTCCCAGAGCGCCTTACCGGCATAGAGGAGTCGCCCGTCACGGAGTTGAACCGGACCGTGGGGACTATTGACCGGGACGCGATAACGACCCGAGAAAGTCAGCCCCCCATCCGTGGAGCGGATCATCCAGTTCCCGAGTGATTTCCGTCGCCCTTCAGCGTCAGTCCGGTTATGGGCGTCCTGCCAGCGCTTCCCCTTGTTCTCCAACTGCGGTTCGTAGGCCAAGGACGTAAAATTGGTGATCAGGATGCTGCCCCTGGCCGTCTCGAGCACGCCCGCATCACGATCGTCAATGGGGCCGTCCATCACAATCTGCGGAAAACACCAGGTCTCTCCCCCGTCAGTCGAACGCATGAAGTCCGTGCGTCCAAAGGGACACACATGCGCCTCCCGTCCCCCTGAACACACCAGGAGAAGTCCCCCATCCTTCCGCCGGGCCAAGGTAGGCCACCCGTGGTACAGATCCGGCAACTGACTCACCACTTTCGTCTCCAGAATCCTGGCTACCGGCGCCGCCCGGCCGGAAGTTCCCAGAAAAAGGGTGCTGGCGGAGGAAGAAATCACGAATGTCCGACGCTTCATCAATCCCAGCTAACCTCACCTGTTAAGGGGGGGCGATTCATTTCTGCATGGCCACCAGGATCGCTCCGCACACCGCCAGGAGAACTCCCAGGATCTTGCGCTTCGTCAGGCGCTCCCTGAGAAAGAGGACCGCCAGGATGATGATAAAGACCGTGGAAAACTGATTGTAGATCGCCGCCCTCCCCGCAGTGGTGTGCTTGAACCCTGCTGTCCAGAACATGGTTCCCATGAAGGGACCCAGAAAACTCATCGGGATCATGATCTTCCAGATGTCACGGCGACGAAACCCCAGGAAGACTTCCCGTATCGGGAGCCGGATGGAGGTGACGGCAACCAGCACGACGGTAGCCACCAGAAAACGATACGCTGAGATCCAGACAACCGAATGTTCCCTGATCACGTCCCGCACCATGAGGATTCCGAATGCCATTATAAGATGGGAACTCACCGCCATGATGATGCCCACTGCCAGATCACGCTCGCTATGCACGTCCTCGGTCTTACGCATTCCAACCGCTACCCCGGACACCACCAGGACACCACCGAGCAACTCCCACCGTCCCAGCATTTCCCCAAAGAGCAGAAACCCCACCGCCACCATGGAGGGTGAGTACATGACCCCGGCAAGGGCCTGCAAACTCGCCCCCAGCCTGTTGAGAGCCGCCGCATAGAGCGTATCGGCAATCGTGATGCCCAGAATGGCGCTCACGGTCAGGCGCAGATAATTGCACGCGGACAGGGAGGGAAAAAACGATTCGCCGACCAGCGGAATCGCAATCACAAAGAAGATGGTGGCAGTTCCACCCTTGAAAACCGTCAGGGGCACCGGCGGAACCTGGAATCCCGCAACCCTCATCAGGATCACACAGAAGGACCAGACCAGGGCGGCCAGGACTGCAAAGATCTCACCCTCATTCATCGCACCGGTAACTGGAGGGGGGGAACCTGCCGCCTGGAACCGGAACTGGCAAGCCTCAGCCCTCTCCAGTTGCAGATGGACACCAGTCCGGGCTACGGATTACCCTCCCTTGGTATCGGCCTCATCCTTCCCTCATGACCAAACTACTCCCCTGCCTCGCACTCGCCCTCCTTGAGGTTCTGTCGGCCCAGGATACCGGAAAAAAACTCCCCCTTCCGGGCACATCATTCGAGATCGAGGGGCGCATCGCCTTCCTGATTCTACCCACCGGCGATCAGCGCAAGGCAGGTCCGGTGGCATGGGTCTGGTATGCCCCGACGTTGCCCAACCTTCCTGGCAGGGAAGAGAGATGGATGTTCGAACGCTGGCTGGCTCGCGGCATAGCCATCGCCGGGATCGACGTGGGAGAATCCTATGGCAGCCCGTCCGGTCGCAAACTCTACAACGCCCTGCATCAGACCCTGGTGAAAAAGTATGACCTCGCCCCGCGGGCCTGCCTTCTTGGCCGGAGCCGGGGAGGCCTGATGCTCTATAACTGGGCCTCCGAGAACCCGGACAAGGTGGCCTGCATTGCCGGGATCTACCCCGTGTGCAACCTTGCAAGTTGGCCCGGACTTCCACGGGCCTGCGGTGCCTACGGATTGAGTGCTGGCGAACTCAAGGCCACTCTTGGACAGCACAATCCCATCGACCGCCTCGCTCCGCTGGCCAAGGCCAAGGTGCCCATCTTCCACATCCACGGCGACAAGGATCGTGTCGTCCCCCTGGATGCCAATTCCCGCACTGTCGCGGAACGCTACAGGACACTTGGAGGATCCATGACTCTCAAGGTGATTGAAAACCAGGGCCACAACATGTGGCCCGGATGGTTCCAGAACCAGGAACTCGTCAACTTTGTGATCAAGCACGCCGCTGGCAACGCAGGAAAAGAAAAGTGATCTCTCCTCTTTTCAAACTCTCTTGCCTGACCGCGTAATTGACGAATACTTGGACTAACGTGCACCACCTCCTCATCATTCTGGCGGCATCGCTTTTCACGCTGACTCCATCATTTGCAGCCGACCCCAAGCCAAAGGTAACCGCCGGGAATCCAGCCCGTGAAATCGCAGCTCTGGGCGGGCATGTCTTTAAGAGCACCAAGACCGGAAAGGTGACCGAAATAACACTCAACGGATCCGCCAGACTCAGCGATGAAGACCTCGTTCACCTCAGTGGCTACAAGTCCCTGACCGACCTGTCCCTGGAAGGCACCACGGTGAGCGGTTCCGGCCTGGTCCACCTCGCCCATCTCGGGAAACTGGAGTGGCTTAATCTCTGGCAAACCAACGTCGGCGATAAGGGACTGGCACACCTCCCTGCCTTGAAGTCCCTCAAATATCTCCCGGTGGGCAACACCAGGATCACCGACGCCGGCCTCAATCACCTCAAAGGCATCCAGGGTTTACTCTACCTTGGACTTCGTAACACTGCCATAACCGATGACGGCGTGGCCAAACTCATTGCTCTCCCGGCCCTTAAGGAAATCAATCTCCGGAATACCCGGGTAACCGATGACTGCATCGCCTCCCTCGTCAGAATCAAGACCCTCCAAAAAGTCTGGCTGGGCGAAACCAGGGTGACTGCCAAGGGGAGAAGCCGTCTCCGATCTGCCCTGCCCCGGTGCGAGATCGATCTCACGGAGGAGTGAGGAGGGACCTTGCCGCCCTGCCACACACCTGCACTCCTCCTGGATTCCAGGGTTCGCTCCTCATATTCCGTTCAGGGCGTCCCGCAGGATCTGGATGGTGTGACGCACCCCGATGGAGGCATCAAGTCTCCCAAGATGCATCTTCAACTGGGTCAGGCATCCGATATTGCCGCTCGCCACCATCATCACACCACTATCCATGACCGCCCGTGCCTTCTGCTCTCCGAGCGAGGCTGCCACCTCCGGTTGGTCGATATTGTAGGTGCCCGCCGATCCACAACAAAGGTGAGCATCGCACAGTTCCACAACCTTCACCCCTGGTATTCTTTGCAGCAGTCGCCGCGGCTCACTCCTTACCCCCTGACCGTTGGAGAGATGGCAGGCATCGTGATAGGCAATCGTTACCTCTTCTCCCCGATCCGGAATTTCTCCCGGTCCACCCAGTCGCTCAAGAAACACGCTGACATCCACCACCAGAGCAGCCAGTTCTGCCGCACGCTCCTCATCATCCGTTCCCTTGAGAATCAGCGGATACTCATGCATCCCGGACCCACACCCCGCCGCATTGGTGATCACGGCGTCCACTTTCGAAAAAGCCTCTATATTCCGACGGGCATACTCCTTGGCCGCCCGGTGGTCTCCCACGTGCCAGGAGAGAGCGCCGCAGCAAGTTTGCTCCCGCGGAACCACCACCTCCACTCCGCTACGAGTAAGAACGTCTATGGTGGCCGCGTTGATATCAGGATCCAGCACCTGCTGGGCACACCCAGCCAACAAGGCCACGGTAGCCCGGTGTTCGCCCCGTGCTTCATACCGCTCCTGCAACTTCTGCTCCGGCGGCAACGGGGACGGCAGGAGATCCATCATCGGTCGCATCGACCTGGGCAGAACCCCGGCAAGCGGCTTGACCAACCCGGCCATTCTTGCCGCAACCCGGAAGCGATCCGGATGAGGAAGCGTCCACGAGACCAGACGCCGACGGACTTTCTCTCCAAGCGGACGAGAGCGTTGATCTTCAGCCAGGGCACGGAAGGGGCTGATGAGGTTCCGATACTCCACTCCTGACGGACAAGCCGGTTCGCAGGCCAGGCACCCGAGACAGGCATCGAGGTGAGGAAGCGCCTCCTCAATCTCCAGTCCACCCTCAAGCACCTCCTTCATCAGCACGATACGACCTCGCGGGGTATCGAGTTCCTGTCCCAGTTCGCCATAGGTCGGACAGGCCGCCAGACAGAATCCGCAGTGAACGCAACTGCGCACTGCCTCCTCCATCGGTTCCCCAAACGGTCCGACCTTCCCCGAGTCGATCTTATGAAGCATTGGTATTCTCCTCCATTGCACAACCAGTTCAGATCCCAGGGAAGCGATTCCCGGGATCGAGAGCCTCCTTCACCGCTCCAAAAATTGCATGCTCTTTCCGCTCCCCCAGCCACGGACCGTTGGAGTCGCTCCCCCTGATCGTCAATCCCGCCATTGAATGCCCCTTCAACATCTCATCAACTGCATCAAGCTCGTTCCGACCAAACGAAAACCAGGCAACATTTCCCCCGGAAGAGCACCAGCATCGCACCGCGCCCTCACAGCCATCCACCCAACCCGCCAACTGGCTGACTCTGGAGAGCGTAATCGGGACCTTGACAAGAAACGCCCCCTGCGCCCAACGGGCCTCCCGAAGATCCCTCCACCCCGTGATCCCCCTGAACTGCTCCACCTCACCAGCCCAGCGACCTTCAATTTCCTCACAAATTTGATCGAGTGCCTCTCCGGGACCACCGAGTCGCAGGAGAATTGTCTTCTCGGAAGGGTCATATTCGAGCGCATCGGCCTCCCAGCGGGACGAAGCCACCTCCGCCAGGCGCTCCACCGCGCTCACATGATCCGGACAAATAACCGACAGATTAACCGTCTCAAATGGTGCGGGGAACACCTTGAAACTGAGTTCGGTCATGACCCCGAACCGTCCCATGCTTCCCACCAGGAACTTGGGGAGATCAAAGCCCGCCGCATTTTTGACCACCTTGCCCCCCGAGCGAACCAGCTCACCCGCCCCGTCCACGAACTGCACTCCGATGAAAAAATCGCGCAATCCGCCAAAACGAAAGCGTCCCGGTCCACACGCTCCCGAGGCCACCGTCCCCCCCAACGTCGCTCCGGACTCTGCAAAGAGCGGATCGAAGGGTAGATACTGCCGTTTCGCCTTCAGGGCCTCCTCCACCTCCCTTATCGTCGTTCCCGCCCTGGCCGTAAAAGTGTACTCGGACGCCTTGTAATCAGTGATCCCCGTCAGCCCGCTCAATCCAAGCTCCTTTCCCTCCCCGACAAGCGCCGGCTTGGTACGTCCGCCCACTGCGCTGATTCGTGCATGAGCTCTCACCACCTCCGCGACCTCTTCTGCGCTGGAAGGTTTTTCTGTCATCATTCCCTCGAAATCACGCCCGCCTCCTCGAGCGGATGCAGTCCGGACCGGGACAGGGAAGGTGCCTCCGGTCCCGGGAACATCTTGCCTGGATTGGCCACTTCCTTCGGATCGAAAGCCGCTCGCACCCGCTTCATCACCTCGATGTCATAATCCGAAAACATCCCCGGCAGGTAGTCGCGCTTTTCCATTCCGACGCCGTGCTCGCCCGTAATGGAACCACCCATCTCCACACACATCTCAAGGATGCGCCCCGCCAGAGCTTCGGCCCCCTCCAGGCTGCCTTCCCTCCGTCCATCATAGAGAATGAGCGGATGCAGGTTGCCATCGCCGGCATGGAAGACATTGGCCACACGAAAACCGGTCTCCTCCGACATCTCACCAATCCGGCGTAGGGCCTCACCCAGTCGGGTCCGTGGCACCACACCATCCTGCACGATGAAATCCGGGCTCAGCCTGCCCACCGCAGAGAAGGCGCTCTTCCGCCCTTTCCAGATGGTCATGCGTTCCACCGAATCCGCCGCCACCCGTTTCTCGAAGGAATGGGTCTTCTCCAGAATTTCGTCCAACTGTGCCCGCTCCACTGCCACCTTTTCCATCGGTCCCTCCAATTCAACGATGAGGACCGCCTCAGCCCCCGCCGGGTAACCACAGGACACCGCCGCCTCGGCCGCTTCAATCGCCAGGGCATCCATTATCTCAAGGGCACCCGGCAACAGACCCGAATCGATCACGGCACCCACCGCATTACCCGCATCCTCCAAGGAGCGGTAACCCGCCAGCACGGTGTGGAAACACTCAGCCTTCGGGAGCAGGCGCAGGATAAATTCCAAACCCACTCCGAAGAGCCCCTCCGAACCACAGAACAGGCCGGTGAAATCCGGCCCCACCTGCTCACGGCTCCGCCCTCCGAACTCTACCACCTCCCCGGTGGCAAGCACCGCCTTCATCCCCAGCACGTGATTGGTGGTCATGCCGTACTTGAGGCAGTGCGCCCCCCCTGAATTGAAGGCCACGTTGCCTCCGATCGTACAGATCGTCTGGCTTGAAGGATCGGGAGCAAAGTGCAGTCCATGCGATTCGGCGGCCCGGCTCACATCGAGATTGATGACACCCGGTTCCACGATCGCCACCCGATTGACCGGATCAACCTCCAGAATGCGGTTAAGGCGGTTGAGGGTGATGACAATCCCCTCCTCCACCGGCAGTGATCCACCCGAGAGAGACGTCCCGCTTCCTCTCGCCACAAAGGGCACACCATGCTGATGGCACCAGTGCACGACCTTGATGACCTCCTCACCGGTCTCGGGCAGCACCACCGCCCGCGGTTTTGTCCTGAAGGCCGTCAAACCGTCTGATTCGTAGGCCGCAAGGTAGACATCCCCGGTAAGGACCCGGCCACCCGGAAGCAACGCTTTCAGCGATTCAATCATCCCATCACTTCTCCGAGCGCTGCCAGCAGCAGGTCCACATTTTGCCGGGTTGCCGCATGTCCCATCAACCCAATCCGCCAGGCTTTCCCCGCGAAGGGCCCGAGCCCCGCACCAATCTCGATAGAGTAGTCGTCGAGCAAACGGCTCCGGACCGGACCGTCCTCGACGCCTTCCGGGATTGATACACAATTCAGGGTGTGAAGTGAGTTCTTCGGGATGTAGGAGATGCCCAGACGATCCAACCCGGCCCGCAGGCGCTCGTGCATAACCCGATGCCGCTCAAAGCGCGCCTCCAACCCCTCCTCCAGCACGATGGCCAGAGCCTCCCGCAAACCATACACCATATTGATCGGCGCGGTGTGATGGTAGGCCCGGGTGCCGGTACCGGAGTAATAGTCCCGCAGCATGGAGACGTCGAAATACCAGCTCTGCACCTTGCTCTCACGCGCATCCATCACCGTGAGTGCACGCTCCGAAAACGAGACCGGCGACAACCCGGGGGGACAGGACAGACACTTCTGTGTCCCTGAGAATATGGCATCGATTCCCCACTCATCGACATTCACCGGATGACCACCGAGAGACGTCACTGCATCGACTGCCAGAAGCATGCCCGCCTCATGTGCCATCTTCGAGATCTCGATCAACGGTTGATGCACCCCCGTTGAGGTCTCCGCATGCACAATGGTCACCAGACGAGCCTTCGGATGCGCCTGCACAGCCTCCCCCACCGCCTCATCCGTGATGACTTCCCCCCACTCCGCTTCCACCGTGTGCACAGTTGCTCCACAACGTTCCATGATATCCTTCATTCGTCCTCCAAAAACCCCGTTGATACAGACGATCACCTCATCACCCCGCTCCACCAGATTACTTGCGATCGCCTCCATTCCCGCCATGCCCGTGGCAGAGACCGGAAAGGTCAGCGCGTTCTCGGTCCGAAAGACCCGCCGCAACATGGCGCAGCACTCATCCATGACATCGATATATTCCGGGTCAAGGTGCCCCATCGTCGGCGACGCCAGGGCCTTCAGCACCCGAACCGGAACAGAGGACGGACCAGGGCCCATCAGGATGCGCTCGGGGGGGTTCAGTTGTGCAAATTCACTCATGACTCCCCATCATCCTCTTCCTGCGCCCGGGCTTGCCAACCGAAAAAGCGACAGACCGGCTTCCGCAATCCAACGCTCCACTCAGATCAGGGCCTGGGAAACGACCGGGAACACCATCATTGATCTCCCGGAACAACGGAAATGCTCTTTGTCCATTCCCCCACGACCGGAACTGGACTGCTCAACCTCCCCGCTCAATCCGAAAGAGGCAGGCAATCTCCTCCGCTATCGCTTCTTCTGCGGCAGCGACGAAATCACTCCCAACTCGCGCAGTTCCTGTGCGGCCCAGCTATGCTGTTCGCGGAATTCATCATTATCGACCTCACTCTCCATGAGACTCTCCCAGGTAGTCACCGACTCCCGGAGATAATTGACGGCCTCATCCTCCTTGCGGGCATCGTGGGCAGCCCGGCCAAGATCACCGGTGAGGTAAGCCAGTGAGCGTTTAATTTCGCGTTGACTGGGATAACTCACTTTTTGAGCAATGAGATCGATGAAGGTCTGGCGCGCCTTGACTCCCAGGGGCAGGGCCTCGGCGTGCTTCCCCTCGGCGCTCAGCAATCCGCATTGCTGCCAGGCCAGGATCCCCAGACGAAACCGCGTAGCCGGATTCTTGGCATTCCTGCGCAGCGCCGCCTCCGCATGGGCCTGGCCTTCCTGGACGAGGCGCAGCGCATCCTTGGAATATCCGGTCCCCGCCCGGCAGGCCGCCAGCACACTCTTGAGAGAGGCCAGTTGATTGAGTGCCTCTTCGCGCTCCTCGGGATTGCCCACCGCGGTCTCCAGCAACTCCAGGGAGCGGGCTGCGAGATCGCCTGCCCGGTCCAGTTCACCCTCTTCCAGCGCCGACTGAGCAATCGCACCCAGCGCCTCGGAAAGCTCCACCTGGACATCGGCCCGGTTGGGCTGAACTTCAAGCAACTCCATCAATTCAACCGCGGCCTGCTCGCGCAGGAGAATTGCGGCATCCACTTCGCCGGCTCCCGTAGCCGCCTGGGCCGCCGAGGTATAGCCCCGGGCCCGCCAGATACGAAGGGCTGAGAGAGAAGGCTGTTCCTCACACAACTGGTTCATTTCCGCGAAGGCCTTGCGGTAAATCTCAAGTGCAGCCGTGTTGTCGCCGTTACGGAACTGCATGCGTGCCTCCGCCATCCGCAGGGCCGATCTAAGGCGCCGCGTCTCGCGCTCGCCTTCCGGCAGGGAGGCAAGAGCAGTTTCAGTCTCCGACAGTTCCCCAGGCGTCACTTCAGTGTCGGGATCCTCCGATCCGACCAGACACACCAGCACCCGAGTACGGGCCAGACGCTTCTGGGTATCAAGATCGGTCACTGCGGCCTCGCCAAGGACCTCCAGCATCTTCTCACGGGCCAATTGTGGCCTGTCACCGGCGAGAGCCACCTCGGCCAGAGCCAGTTTCAGGCGCCACGAGTTCTTCCGGAGGTCTTCCGGCAACTGCTCAAGCACTCCGAGCTGGCGCTCCAGCCTGTCCTGCAACATGGAAAGCCGACCCATGCGCCCCTCCAGGGTGGGAAGCCGCTCTGCCCCCCGCTCAAGGGACCAGGACAGGAGTTGATCGCTGAGCTTGTGCGCCTCCATGAGGTCGTTGGCCATCTCGTGGACCGCAGCCTCCTGCTCCTTGCTCACCTTCTCGAGCTGGCTACGATCCGCCAGCATCTCAAGGAATTTCCGGTGCTGCTGACGCAGTTTCTCGGGGTCCGCCTCGGGCTCCACCTCCGGCTTCACAACCTCCACCTCCACCACCTGAGGTTCGGGTTTTTTCTGACTGATCAACTTGTAGGTCAACGCCGCTCCCAGAGTCACGCAGGCCGCCATTCCCATCGTAGCAGCACTACGCCACTTCTTCTGCCTTCGTTCGATGATTTCGACGCGGCCCTGATCGGCTTCGGCTGCGAGGCGCTGTTGGCGGGAGCTCGCAATGGCCTCCAGGGCGCGCAGCACTTCGCGCATGTCCCCATACCGCTTCCATGCATCAAGTTGCAGGCAGCGTTCGACAATCAGTCGACCTTCTTCCTCCTCCCGCGTGGGCGCCACACCCTTCCACTCAGCAAGCTGGGTCTTCTCCAGCTTAACCGCGATACGCTCGCAATCAGCCTCCACGCCACGACGGCGCTGCTCGCCCATCGCAGGGGCCACCTTCGAGAAGGTTTCATGGCAGCGCGGAAAGACCCCGTTGAGGAGGCGGAAGGCCAGCGCCCCGAAGGCATAGACATCCCAACCGTAGCCGGCTCCTTCCAGATAACCGTCAGGATTCATGAGCTGCTCCGGCGGGGCGTAGAGCAGGGCGTCCGTGTAGGAGAGTTCCTTTAGGCCCGGCATGAGCCCCTGGGCGTAATCCGACAGGAGAATCTCGTTGTCAGAATCAAGAAAGATATTCCCAGGCTTGAGGTTGCCGTGAGCCACCCGACGGCGGTGAAACTCTGCCAGCACCTGCGCTAACCGTCGAATCAGCATCCATGATCCGCGCTTGCCCAGGTAGTCTCCGAGCTGCAGCTGCAACGTCCGGGGGACAAACCGCTCTCCGGCCCCCTGGATAACGCGATCGGCCATCAAGCCGCCAATGAGCAGGTAGGGCTCTTTTTCGAGGGAATGGGCAATCAGCGGGACCGTCGTCTTGGGTGGACTGGCCCGATAGAGGCGGTTGACCCGGTTGCCCAACAGTTCCGGATTGATCGACTTCGGATCCAGAATTTTTACCGCAACGAGGCTTCCAGAATCATGCCGTGCGGTATAAACAGTACCGCACGATCCCTTCCCGATTAACGTGTCAATCCGGTAGCCGGGAATTTCAGGGAGGCTCATACAGGAATAATGCTACTCTGCGGCTTGGCCTGGCTAAGGGCATCTGTCATGAAAGGAAGCCCCTGACGAGGTCGTAGCCCACGAAAGTGCCTAGACTTTCTGGGATTAATCTTTAAAGAAGGCTAACATCTCTACCGTAGTATCACCATGAAAAATATACAGTGTCCCGGCAACCCGCTCGCTCAGGACTATTCACGCCGCGAATTTCTCTCCGTGGGCATGCTCGGCAGCCTCGGCCTTACCCTGCCCCAACTGCTTAAAATGGAAGCCCGGGGTGCCCAGAAATTCTACGAGACAAAGGAGGGCGTGGCGAAATCCGTGATCCACATCTTCCTGCCCGGGGGCGCCGCCCACCAGGAAACCTTCGATCCAAAATACCTCGCCCCGACCGAATACCGCGGACCGCTCGGAACGGTTAACACCGCCATCAAGGGCGAACGGTTCAGCCAGCACCTCGATCATCTCGCCAAGATTGCGGACAAGATCACTGTCATCCGCTCCATGGCTCACGGTGAAGCCGCCCACGAGCGGGGCACCCACAACATGTTCACCGGTTACAAGCCCTCCCCCGCCCTCAAATATCCTTCCTTCGGTTCGGTAGTCTCCCATGAACTTGGACCTCACAACAACCTTCCTCCCTACGTCTGCATCCCCAGCGTTCCTAATAGCTTTGCCAACTCCGGCTACCTTTCCTCCGCCTACGGACCGTTTGCGCTTGGAAACGATCCCAGTCGCAAGGACTTCAAGGTCCGCGACCTGAACCTGCCCTCCGGTGTCGACGACAAGCGCTTCAACCGCCGACGCTCTCTCCTCGAAACCGTTGACTACCATTTCAAGTCCCTGGAGGAATCCGATGCCCTCGCGTCGATGGACGCGTTCTACCAGCACGCCTACGCCATGATCTCCTCCCAGAAGGCCCGTGAAGCCTTCAACCTGAATGCCGAGGACCAGAAGATGAAGGAACGCTACGGGATCAACGCGCCCGGACAGCGCATGCTCCTCTCCCGCCGCCTGGTGGAGGCCGGGGTGCGTTTCGTCTCCATGACTGCTGGCGGATGGGACCACCATGACAACATCAAGGGCGCCATCGAAAGCAACCTTCCCCCCATCGACCAGGCCCTCGCGGCCCTCATCAGCGATCTCGATGAACGTGGCCTCCTGGATTCCACCATGGTTCTTCTCTCCTCCGAATTCGGGCGCACCCCAAAGATCAACAACAATGCCGGCCGTGACCACTGGCCTCGCGTCTTTTCCGTCATGCTGGCGGGCGGCGGCGTGAAGAGAGGCATGATTTACGGATCGTCGGACGCCCTCGGTGGCGAACCCGAAGAGGACCGGGTGGGCGTGGAGGATCTTGCCCAGACCATCTACAACCAGCTTGGCATCACTGGGGACAAGGAACTGATGGCACCTGGAGACAGACCGATCGAAATCGTCACCGGTGGACGCGTGCTCGATGAGATTCTCGAAAAGAAAGCGTAATCAAGACACCGCCTCTGGCCGGAGGAACCAGACCACGAAAGACAGACACTGAATTCCGTACCCAAAAAGCCAACGCACTTAGAGAGCTTTCGCCGTCAATGAATCCCTGGCTCCCGGGGAGCCGTAACAACACTACAGCACACAGATGAATAATTTCACTATCCGAACCCTCCCGGGGGTTCTGGTTTCCATCCTGCTGACTCTCCCTTCGCTCGCCTTTACTCCAACTATCGGCATCATCCAGCCGCGGGGAGGACAACGAGGAACCGAGATGACCATTCGCTTCAGCGGCGACCGACTCTACGAACCACAGGAAATCCTCCTCTATCAGCCTGGGATCACGATCTCCAACCTTGAGAAGGAGGGCGACCAGCACAAGGTGGTCAAGGCCACCATCACGATTGCTCCCAACGCTCCCCTTGGTGAACACCTCATGCGCCTGCGCTGCAAGGGCGGGGTGACCTACCAGAGAAGTTTCTGGGTGGGCCAGTATCCCACCGTGATGGAAAAGCGCACCGAAGATGGGACCCGCGATCTCAACAGCAACTTCAATGAACCTCAGGATATCGGGATCAACCAGACCGTCCAGGGCGTGGCCGACCGCGAGGATGCCGACTACTACCTTCTCCAGTGCAAAAAGGGACAGCGCCTCTCGGTTGAAGTGGAAGGCATGCGGCTTGGAAGAATTCTCTTTGATCCTTATGTCGCCATTCTCAACAAGGACCGCTTCGAGCTGGCGGCCAGCGACGATACCGCCCTTCTCTTCCGCGACTGTGCGGCTTCGATCGTGGTGCCGGAAGATGGGGCCTACACGGTACTTGTCCGCGAGTCGTCCTACCAGGGAACGGGTGCCTGCCAGTATCGCCTTCACGTGGGCGAGTTCCCCCGCCCCACCGCAGTCTACCCTCCCGGGGCGCGACCGGGCGATTCGCTGGAGTTCACCTTCGTGGGCGATCCCACCGGCAACCTTGTGACCAAGCTCGAAATTCCCAAGGAACAACAAGGCTTTCGTGCTTTCATCAAGAGTGGTGAGTGGTTTGCCCCCTCGGGCCTTCCGATCCGGATCAGTCCCCTGCCCTATCATAACGAAGTGGAGCCAAACGAAGGCAGCAAGGAGGCCACCCCGCCCGAAGCGCCCCCGGTCCCCGTCGCCTTCCACGGGATTCTTTCCAAGAAGCAAGACAAGGACTGGTTCCGCTTTGAGGCCAAGAAGGGGCAGAAACTGCGTGCCCGGGTCTTTGCCCGGCAACTCCGCTCTCCGCTCGATCCCTACATCATTGTGCGCAAGGAGGGAGCCTCCAAGCAAATCGGCAACAACGACGATGCAGGGAATGGAGACCCCGATAGCCTCCTCGACTTTGAGATCCCCGAGGACGGCATCTACAACATCAATATCCGCGACCAGCTTTACAGCAGCGGACCGGATTATACCTACCGGATCGAGATCGCCGAGCGAATCCCTTCCCTCTCCGCCACCCTCCCCTACGCCACCCGCAACGACAGTCAGAAATGGAAAATGATTTGCGTGCCGCGTGGCAACCGGGTGGGACGCGTCATCACCCTGAGCCGCAGTAATATCGGATGCGACCTCGACCTGGGAGCCGTCACCCTCCCCTCGGGCGTCTCCCTGGATCGTGACACCGCCTCACGGAGCATCAACACCATGCCGGTGATCTTCGAGGCCACTCCCGAGGCCGAAATCGCGGGCGCTCTCTACAATCTTCACGTGAAGGACCCCAAGACCGAACTCACCGGCCCCTTCACCGAGAGCATTCACCACATCGAAGTCAACAACGCCGGCACCTTCCACAGCTACCACGATGAACGCATCACCATCGCGGTTATCGAGGAAGCGCCCTTCGAACTCAATCTCGAAGTCCCCCCAGTCCCTCTCGTCAAGAACGGCACCATGAACCTGAAGATCACGGCCAAGCGCCATCCGGACTTCAAGGAGGCCATCAAGATCACCCTGCCCTGGCGTCCTCCCGGCGTCAGTGCTCCTTCCAGCGTAACCATTCCCAAGGAAAAGAACGAGGCCGTGATGGGGATCAACGCAAATGGAGGAGCTGCCGTGGCCAAGTGGCGTATATTCGTTACCGGTGAAGCCACCTGCAGCAAGGGTCCGCTCTTTGTTTCGTCCAGTCTGCAACCCATCGAAATCGCGGATCCCTACGTTGGTGGGAAGATCGAATTGGCAGCCACCGAACTGGGGCAGAACACCGACCTCGTGTGCACGATCGCCGTGCACAAGGAATTCGAGGGCGAAGCGCAAATCAATCTCAATGGACTCCCCCATGGTGTAACCACCGAGGAGCTTACCATCACCAAGGACTCCAAGGAAATTACCTTCCCCCTTGCCGTGAGCAAGGAAGCCAAGAAAGGCAAGACTTCCTCCCTCTTCTGTAGTGTGTTGATCACGGAGAACGGGCATCCTATCCGTGGCACGGTCATGGGTGGCGGGGTCCTGCGCATCGATCCCCCTCCGCCGGCACCCAAGAAACCGGTCGTTGCCAAGAAGGAACCTCCCAAGCCCGCGGAAACCAAGCCGGTTAAGAAGCGACTCTCGCGGCTCGAGCAACTCCGCCTACAGAGCAAGAACGCAAATTGATCAGGACCAGATGAAACTACTCATCACAACAACCTTTGCCGCGGGCCTCTCCTGCCTCTGCTCCATGGCTCTGGCAGCAGAGGAAGCAACTCCCCCGGCCGAGACTTTCGAAAAGGTCCGGGTGATCCTGGAGCAGAACTGCCTTGAATGCCATGACTCCAAGAAGAACAAGGGCAAGCTGCGTCTCGACACACATGAATTGGCGCTGAAGGGCGGTGAATCCGGGGATACCCTGGTCGCTGGCAAACCGGAGGAATCCGAGTTGCTTCAGCGTGTCATGCTCGCACCTGACGACGACGACCTCATGCCTCCCCTCAGTGAGAAATCCGACCGCGAACCACTCACGGCGGACCAGATCTCGATTCTGAAGTCCTGGATCGAGAGCGGCGCCCACTGGCCGGAGGGTGTGACCCTCGCAGCCAAACCACGCGCCCCGGCCACCCAGGACCCCAACGTGCCCGATCCTGAACTGGTCAGCCTGGAGGTCTATCCAAAGAGTGTCAGCCTTGAGACGGCCGCCGACTTCCACCGCGTGGTGGTGATCGGCAGCTACAGGGACGCCACCGCCCGCAACGTCACCGAATGGGCCAACCTCAGTCTCGCTAATCCCGAACTGGCCAGCCTGGAAGGAAACCTGCTCAAGCCCGGGACCGACGGCGAGACCATCCTCACCATCGAGTTCCGCGGCCAGAAGGCAGAGATCCCCGTGACAGTGAAAGACGCTGCCCTGCCCCGGCCCATCAGCTTCCAGCTCGATGTCATGCCCATCCTGACCTCTGCAGGCTGCAACACCGGATCCTGCCATGGTTCCGCGCGGGGACAGGACGGATTCATGCTCTCTCTCTTCGGCTATGATCCGAAGGGCGACCATCAACGGATCACACGCCAGCTTTCCGGGCGCCGTGTCAATCTCGCCCTTCCCGATGAGTCCCTCATGGTGACCAAGACTACCGGACAGGTTCCCCACACGGGAGGAAAGCTCTTTGAACGCGAGTCTGCCAATGCAGGAACCCTCATCGCCTGGATCAGGGCCGGTGTGCCCTACGACAAGGACGACATCGCCCTGCCTGTCGGCATCGATGTCGAACCGAGGCAGTACGTCCTCAAGGGAGAGAAGGTAAAGGTCCCCCTCACCGTCCGTGCGCGTTACTCGGACGGAACGGACCGCGATGTCACCAATCTCTCGAGCTTCAGTTCCTCAAATGACAACAGCGTCGGGATTGACGAAGCCACCGGGGTGGCCACATCCAAGAACCGCGGAGAGGCTTTTCTCCTCGCACGCTTCCACACCTACACCGAGGGAACCCAGACCATCGTGATTCCGGACAACCTCGACTATGAGAAGCCCGATCTCAAGGACTTCAACTACGTCGACACCCATGTCCATGCAAAGCTCCACAAGCTACGGATCTACCCATCGGGACTTTGCAGTGATGAGGTCTTCTTACGACGGATCTACCTCGATATCGTGGGCGTCCTCCCCACCGAGGAGGAGCGCATGACCTTCCTCGATAACCAGGACCCCGGAAAAAGGGAGGCTCTCGTCACTCGATTACTCGACCGCAAGGAGTTTACCGAGATGTGGGTCATGAAGTGGGCAGAACTCCTCCAGATCCGCTCCACCGGCAACAACGCTAACCAGGTCAGTTACAAGTCAGCCCTCCTCTGGTACGAATGGCTTCGGGATAAGGTGGCCAACAACCAGCCCTTCAACCGGATCATCTATGAGTTGCTTTCCGCCCGCGGCGGGACCTTCAAGATCCCGGCCACCAACTACTTCAAACTCGAGAACGATGTGAAGAAGCGCACCGAAAACGTGGCCCAGGTCTTCATGGGAACGAGAATTCAGTGTGCTCAATGCCATAACCATCCCTTCGACCGCTGGACCATGAATGACTACTACGGCTTTGCGGCTCTTTTTGCCCAGATCCGAAAGAAGCCGGCTGAAGATCCGCACGAGCAAATCATCTTCGATGGCGGAGGGCAGATCGCCCACCCGGTCACCAAGGCCAATGCCGTTCCCCAGTTCCTCGGCGCGGACGGACCGGCCGAGATCAAGGACCAGACCCGTCGTGAAGCGGTCGCCGGATGGCTCACCTCCAAGGAGAATCCGTGGTTCTCCAAGAACGTGGTCAATATCGTATGGGCTCACTTTTTCGGGATTGGGATCACCGACCCCGTTGACGACGTGCGCATTTCCAATCCCGCCAGCAACCCTGAACTGCTTGAGGCCCTCTCGACCAAGTTTGTCGATTACAACTACGATTTCAAGAAGCTGGTCCGCGACATCTGCACCTCGCGTGCCTACCAGCTCTCCAGTCGCACCAACGAGACCAACGAAAAGGACCTCACCAATTTTTCGCACTCCCTCATCCGACGGTTGCGGGCCGAGGTCCTCCTCGACACCCTCGCGCAGGTCACTGAGACGCCCAACAAGTTCCGCGGACTTCCCCTCGGCGCGCGAGCCGTCCAGATAGCGGATGGAAACACCTCCACCTACTTCCTCACCACTTTCGGACGCGCCTCCCGGCAGACGGTCTGTTCCTGTGAGGTCAAGATGGAACCCAACCTTTCCCAGGCACTCCACCTCCTCAATGGCGATGCGGTGCATAATCGTGTGCGCAACGGCGGAGTAGCTCGCAAGCTGCTCAAGGAAAAGCAGGATCCCGGGGCCGTTATTGAAGCCCTCTACTTCCGTTGCCTCTCCCGCGCCCCCACCGACACCGAGAAGACCAAGCTCCTGCAGGCGCTTGAGGCTCCTAGCGTCGAGCCCGAGGCCTCCATTATCGGGAATGGTGATTTTTCAGATGGCTCTACCGGCTGGACAGTCAGTAACGCCGAGGAGGGATCTCTGGCAGTCAACGACGAGGGCCAACTTGTCGTATCGAATCATGAGGCGAACGACCATCCGGCCTTTGCGTGGCAGGCGGTGACCACCGTGCCGGGACGCCGTTACGAAGCCTCCGCGGACATCGTGGGGGGCACTGCATCCTCACACGCAGTCTACATCAATGATACTGCCGCCTTTGGGGCTACCTACGGACAGTTGCCCTCGTCGGCGGCAGGAAGACAAACCCTGACCTTTACCGCGAAGGGGCCCAAGGCCCACCTCCTCCTTCGGGTCAACGCCGAAGAGAAAGCCCATTCCATCTTTGACAACATCTCCGTCAGACCGCTTGCGGAGAAACCGCCACAACTGGAAGTCCTTGAGGACATCTTCTGGGCCATCCTTAATTCCAAGGAATTCATTTTCAATCACTGATGAGAGTCTTCGGCTATCGCCTTTCAGTCATGGGTGCCACCGGCGCCCTGATCAACGGTGCGGCGTCCTTCGCTCCCTTGCAGGCAGCCACGAAGATCACCTACGACGATGACATCCTGCCCATCTTTGAGGCGGCCTGCCTGAACTGCCACAATCCTGACAAGAAGAAGGGCGACCTCGACCTTTCCAACTTTACGGGGGTGATGGCCGGCGGATCCGGGGGGACAATCGCCAATCCCGGTGATGGAGCAGGTTCCAAGATCTACGCTTCCATCACCCAGACTGCCGAACCCTTCATGCCTCCGAAGGGCGACAAACTCGAGAAGAAGAACGCGGATCTCGTGCGAGCCTGGATTGACGGAGGCCTGCTGGAAAACAAGAGCTCCAAGGCGAAGAAGTCGAGCGGCCCCAAGATCGCAAAACTGGACGTCGACCCCTCCGCCAAGCCCGAGGGCCCTCCGCCCATGCCTGAGAATCTCAATCTCGAACCGCCCGTAACCTCGAACCGCAACACGGTGGTTAACGACATGGCCTGCAGCCCCTGGGCTCCCCTCCTCGCCGTCACCGGACAGAAGCAGATCCTCCTCTACAATACGGACACTCTCAAACTGGCCGCCATCTTCCCCTTCCCCAGGGGCTTCCCCGAGACGGTCTCCTTCCACCCCACCGGCAAGTATCTCATGGCGGGTGGCGGAATTCCCGGCAAGTCGGGCACGACCTACACCTGGGATGTCACCACCGGAAAAATGCTTATGACAAACGGGCGCGAGTTCGACTCCGTCCTGGCGGCCAGCCTCCGTCTCGACCTGGGAGGCGTGGCCCTCGGCGGCCCCTCCCGGCTCATCAAGCTCTGGGACACCCAGACCGGGGAGGAGATCAAGTCGATCAAGAAGCATACCGACTGGGTCACCGCCCTCTCCTATTCGCCGGACGGCGTTCTCCTTGCCACTGGCGATCGCAATGGCGGCGCGTGGGTGTGGGAGGCCCTCACAGGAAACGAGTTTCACACCCTGCGCGGACACAGCAGTGGCATCACAGCCATTTCCTGGCGAACGGACTCGAATATCGTTGGCACCGCCTCTGAAGATGGACAACTGATCTTCTGGGAGATGAACAATGGTGGACAGGTCAAGAAGTTCACCGCTCATAGCGGCGGCACGCTTTCCCTCGACTACGCCCGCACCGGTGAATTCGTCACCTCCGGACGCAACCGCGAAGTGAAGATCTGGAAGGCCGATTTCAATCTGAAGAAAAGCCTGCCACTTTTCAGTGAAATGGTCGTCGAGACTGCCATCACGCAGGACGGCAAACGGATCTTTGCCGCGGACTGGAACGGCGTGATCGAAGCATGGGACGCCAACACCTTCGAGAAACTGGGTCAATTAAGCGGCAACCCTCCCCGTATCGCCGACCGCATCGTGGCGCTGCAGAAGGAAATCGCTGTCGTCCCTGAAGCCACCGCAGCCACCCGGGTGACCTTCGAAGCTGCCCGGAAGGCCGTGACTGATGCCAAGGGCGCCCTCGCCAAGGCCACTGCCACCCACGCCGCCACGAGCAAGCGGATCAGTGACCTCAAAGCAGAAAAGGACCAACTTGCAACCGCCCTTGCCAAGGTCAATACCTCGATCGAGGCCCTCGGATTGAGCATCCGGGAGGAACGATCCAAGGCCCTCACACGGGCCCAGGACGGGGCTGCTGCGCACAAGGAAGCGATCGCCAAGGCAGATGCCGAAGTGAAGCGATTTGCGATTGCCCCCTTGGAGGAGACCGAGAAGCAACTCGCTGGCGAGGCCGAGCGCCTGCGTAACGAATCAGAGGCAAAACCCGAGGATGCAAACCTCAAGCAGCAGGCTGAGGATGCCGCCAGAAAACTGGCAGACCACCAGGCCAAGCTCGCCGAGACGCGTAACAGCCTCGCGGGCGCCCGATCAAAACTCGATGAACTGAACCAGCAGAACCAGGCCATCGCCTCCAGCATGACAGAGGCTCGTAAGGCTCTTGAGACCGCGAACAAGGAGTTGGAATCCCTTGATACCTCTCGCAAGGAGACCACTGAAAAGGTCACCACCGTGGATGCAGGACTGCAGGCCGCCAGCCAGCAGCTTCCGGCGCATCAGGACGCACTCAAGGCTACCCAGGACAATCTGTCCGCCAGGGAGAAGGCCCTCCCCGGGCCCAAGGCTTCCTTCGAAAAGGCCCAGGCCCACGAGGCCTCCCTGCGGGGCGATCTCAAGTTCTGGAGAGCCGCTGAGGTGAACGCCAAGGTTCTGGTGGTCACTGAGAAGCGCGATACACTGAAAGCCGCCCAGGAGGAAGAAACGACCGCTGCAGATTCCATCGCCAGGCAGCTTGAAGAATTCCGTGCCGAACTCAGCAAGATCGAAACCCGCAAGGGAGAGTTGATCCCCCAACTTGACAAGTTGGGAAAGGAGGTTGCCGCCCTGAAAGAGTCGCTGACTAAACGCAAGCCGCTCCTTGACCAGTCGGAAGGGGAAACCAAGGCCCTGCAGGATCGCTATCAGGAACTGCTCAAGTAGCCTGGGGCTCCTGCTGCAACCACGACGAAATCTTTCCTCATCGTCCCGTTGCCTGCCTGATCCCGTGTCCGGACAACCCGGAGCAGATAAAACGGGGATGCCGGGACTGAGAGCTCCGGGGTTCAAAACCCTCCGGTTGTTCACATGGCCCTCTGCCGGTCCCTTGACATGGCAATCATTCAGCGAAACACTCTCCAGCGACAGGGGAGTCCCACCGAACGCGGGACTGAGAGTTTCCGGCGCGCGGAATGCACCCTCCGAACCTGATGCGGGTCATGCCGATGCAGGGAGTCTGGCATTCAAAAGACCAACTTCCTTCGCCACGCGGTCCCGCGTGGCGATTCTCATTTCAAGACAGACGATCATGATCAGCCCCGAAGAAAACGGAACAAACCAGCCGGGGGAAAGCCTCTTTCCCGCCTCCAATCGTATCTACGTCAAGGGCACGCTCCATCCCGACCTCCGCGTACCTCTTCGTGAGATCACCCTGGACGAAACCAATCATCCTGATGGCCGGGTCGAACAGAACCAGCCCATCCGGGCCTACGATTGCTCCGGCCCCTGGGGAGATCCCGACTTCAATGGCGAAGTGACCGAAGGACTGCCCGCCCTGCGACAGGAGTGGATCCTGGCCCGTGGTAATGTGGAGGAATACGAAGGCCGCCACGATCGACCGGAGGACAATGGCTACCTCTCCGAAGAGCACGCTCGCAAATTCAACGAAAACAAAGAGGCCGGAAACAAGCTGAAAGAGTATCCTGGCCTGAAACGCAAGCCGCTCCGTGCGGCCGACCACCCCGTCACCCAGCTCTGGTATGCACGGCAGGGCATTGTCACGCCCGAGATGGAGTTCATTGCCATCCGCGAAAATCTGGGCCGGGCCGCCTTTCGGGCGCGCCACGATAGCTACCCTGACGCCCCCGATGCCCTGAACACCACCCCGGAGGGCTACAACATGCCGCGGCCTTCCGAAATCGATCCTCTCAAGCAGGTCCCGCGCAATACCCTCGATCACCAGCACCCGGGACAGAACTGGGGGGGGAATCTTCCGGACTCCGTCACCCCTGAATTCGTACGGGACGAGGTGGCGGCCGGGCGCGCCATCATTCCCAGCAACATCAATCACCCGGAGGCTGAACCGATGATCATCGGGAGGAACTTCCTCGTGAAGATCAATGCCAACATCGGCAATTCGGCGGTGGCTTCCACCATCGACGAAGAAGTGGAAAAGATGCGCTGGGCCACCAAGTGGGGAGCGGACACCGTGATGGATCTCTCCACCGGCAAGAATATTCACGCGACCCGCGAGTGGATCATCCGGAACTCACCCGTGCCCATCGGCACCGTGCCGATGTACCAGGCTCTCGAAAAAGTCAACGGACGCGTTGAGGACCTCACCTGGGAACTTTACCGTGACACTCTCATCGAGCAGGCCGAACAGGGAGTGGACTACTTCACCATCCATGCCGGGGCCCTCCTCCGCTTCGTGCCGCACACCGCTCGCCGCATGACCGGCATCGTCTCCAGGGGAGGTTCCATCATGGCCAAGTGGTGCCTCCTCCATCACCAGGAGAACTTCCTCTATACTCACTGGGATGAGATCTGCGACATCTGTGCCGCCTACGACGTGAGCTTCTCGATCGGGGACGGCCTGCGCCCGGGATCCATCGCGGACGCAAACGACTACGCCCAACTGGCCGAACTGGAAGTGCAGGGGGAGCTCACCACCAGGGCCTGGGACAAGGGCTGCCAGGTCATGAACGAAGGCCCTGGCCACGTTCCCATGCACCTTATCCAGGAGAACATGCAGAAACAGATCGAATGGTGCCACGACGCCCCCTTCTATACCCTGGGACCGCTCACCACCGACGTGGCTCCCGGTTACGATCACCTGACGAGCGGAATTGGAGCCGCCATGATTGGTTGGTACGGATGCGCCATGCTGTGCTATGTCACTCCCAAGGAACACCTCGGCCTTCCCAATCGCGACGATGTCCGGGAGGGCGTGATCACCTACAAGATTGCCGCCCACGCCGCCGACCTCGCCAAGGGGCACCCTGCTGCCCAGGAGCGCGACAACGCCCTCTCCAAGGCCCGCTTCGAATTCCGATGGAACGATCAGTTCAATCTCTCCCTCGACCCTGACAAGGCCCGGTCCTTCCACGACGAGACCCTTCCCCAGGAGGGCGCCAAGACCGCTCATTTCTGCTCCATGTGCGGACCGAGTTTCTGCTCCATGAAGATCACCGAGGATGTCCGCAAGTATGCCGAAGAACGCGGGATTACCACCGAGGCGGCGGTGGAGGAAGGCATGCGGGGAAAAGCGCAGGAGTTTGCAGAAGCAGGAGGGGAAATCTACGGATAAGGAACTGGCCGGCCCCGGCCACCGCACCATCCATCCGAAGCCCTAGGACATGATGGCTTCGGCCACTTCCTTCACAGCCTCTTCCCCCTCCAGGAGCGCCGCCAGGGCGAGGCCAAATTCGACGGCCGTTCCCGCTCCCCGGGAAGTCACCAGTGGACCGTCGACGATGACCCGTTCCTCCCCCTCCGCGGCCATGAGTTCCTTGTGAGTGGTGAAGTGAGCGGTATGACGCCTGCCCTCCAGGAGACCTGCATCGTGCAGGAGCAGAGGAGCGGCGCAGATTCCGGCTACCACCTTGCCCGCGTCTCCGAAGGAACGGACCAGGGACACCATCCCCTCCTCTTTCCTGAGCACAGCCACTGCCGGACCACCCGGCAGAAGGAGGGCATCAAACGCCGAGGGATCGATACCGGAAAGAAACGCATCGGCTCTGATCCTGATCCCCATTTTCCCCACTACCTCTCCCCCGGCACCTGAAGTGGCCATCACGACCTCTGCACCGGCCCGTCGCAGGATATCAACCGGAGTGACCAGCTCGATCTCCTCCACCCCGTCAACCAGGATACAAAGCACCTTCGCCGCCATGGGATCACCCTCTCACTCTAGCCTTCCAGCAGGGCCCGGAGATGCTTCTCGAACTCGCTGAGATCCGCTTCCGTCGGCTGGTAGCCGGAGGTTTCAGGCTCGATTCCGGGGCGCCCTAATTCATCAATCATCCAGCTCGCCTTCTCGCCATCGCTGAAAGTGACGCTACCGCTGATGACTGCACCCGGGCGCGGGATTTCATCGGTGGCCACCTGGACCGGACCAGTCGGAGATTCCGCCTGTCCCGGATCGATAATCTCGACCTCCTCATCGGCAACGGGCTCATTCCCCTCCGGTTCGGAAGGCGCTTCCTCCTCAACGGATTCAGACTTGAGCTCGATGCCGAGATCAAGAACGATCATCCGGGTATCCATATAGGTCACGTTCACCCCGAACTGCCCCTTGAGACTTTTCTGGATCTCGGCAAGCTCGGAACCCTCTTCGGCCCATTGCCTGATGGCCGTGATCTGTTCCTCGGAAAGATTGTTCGCGCTGGTCATCTGTTACCTGCTGATCCTACCAAGACCCTGCCAGAGCGGAAGAAACTTGTCGCATTCTCTCCCGGGAATTCTACCGGCGACCGGGACCCCTGAAGCCGCCTCGGCCAACCTCTTCCCCGGCCGCGGCCCGTTCAGCCATTTCAGAGATTCTCTCCCGCGATTCCTCACCGATGGCCTCGGTGGTCTCGAGATATTGCAGGGTGGCCTGGGGATCCTCGCGGGCCCATTCATAAGCCACCCTGGTTACCGCCCGCTGTCGGCTCTCCTCTCCCGAAATGGTTTCGGCCAGTCTGATTGTCTCCGCCGGCGGGGCATCCCGGTTCCCATAGACGTATCCCTGCACCGCATTGTCCCGGACTTCACCGGCGGACTGCGAATCGATATACTCGAGGACACGTTCGGGATCTTCCCGGGCAAGGGCACCAACAACGCGCCCAATACCCTCTTCCACCGCACTGTCGCTCCCTGATTCGGTCAACCAGTCAAAAGCCGCCGGGGCATCCTGACGGGCCCACTCCCGGCTCACCTCCGCAACCAGATCGTCACGTTCCTCACCTTCCGGAAGTTTGTTCGTCTCCTGCGCGGCCTGGGCGGGACTGACGTTCGCCAGCGACTCCACCGCTGCAAAACGAGCCTCGCTTTTCTCTTCTCCACTCAGACTGTTGATCCATTTATCAGCCGCCGCATAATCACTGATGGCCCAGGACTCGGCAATCGACTCGTAGGCATCCCCCCGCTCTTCCCCGCTGAGGCTGGTCGCCATCCTCAGGGCCGCCTCGGGATCCTGTTGTGCCATTTCGTTGAAGATCCCCGAGATGGCATCACCGGCTTCCCGGCCCTCCAGGGTCCGTGCCCACTTGAGCGCGGCTTCAGGATTCTGCTTGGCCCACTCGCCCGCAATCATGGACACTGTGTCGCCGCTCCCGCGACCGCCGGGGCCCATACGGAAATCGTCCGGATTACTGGTATACTCCCGGGCCAGTCCCTCCGGGTTTGAAGCCGCCCAACCGGAGACCGCCCCGGCCCGCGCCATGAACATTTCGGGGAAGCCCATCTGGCGGCTCTGCTCCAATGCTCCCTTGGGATCGGTTTCCGCCCAGCGCGAGAAGAGCAGGTTCATCGCCAGCATGCGCTGCGACATGGGCAGCCCCTGCAGTTTCTTGATTTCCGATTCAAACTGATCCGGATCAAGGTCGGAATAGTAGTCCAGCAGGTTCATGATGCGATTCGTCTGACCGGGTTCGGCCAGTATCTCCCGCATTCCGCCCGACGATCTGCCGCCCCGCGAAGCAGCGGGCACCACCGATCCAGAGGTTCCTCCGGATCTTCCCGTGACGGGGGAACGAGAGGGGCGATCACCGGTCTGCCCGGACTCGGTTCCCTTGCCCTTATCGTCACCGGTTCCCATCATATATCCACCGGCCCCACCAATGAGAAGGGCTGCCACCGCGATCAGTATATTCGATTTCATAGCCCATAAATGCGCCCAATAGAACTCGATGACGAACAAAAAGTTACAAAGTTGTGCCGAGAAACAGCCTCTGCCATGGAATTCCGGCTCCCCCTGGCCATGCGGAGGAGAGAACCCACCACTCTTGTCAGTTCAACCACCACCCACCATGGTCCCTGGCGTGCCGAATGATCGAACCTTCCGCGTCCTCTTCGTCTGCTGGGGGAATATCTGCCGCTCTCCTGCCGGGGAAAACGTCTTCCGTCACCTCATGGCCGAGAGCACTCTGTCTCACCGGATCGAATGCGACTCGGCCGGAACCATCGATGCCCATGCCGGCAAATCACCCGACACCCGCATGCGGGACACCCTCGAGCGGCGTGGCATCACCGTGCGGGGGGCGGCCCGGCAGATCACCCGGGAGGACTTCGGGGATTTCGATCTCATCCTCACCATGGACGACTTCAACCGGCAGGAAGTCCTCTCTGTCGCTCCCGATACGTCGACCCGTGCAAAGGTGAAGCCTTTCACCGACTTCTGTGAGAACCACGAGGCGAGCGAAGTTCCTGATCCCTACTATGGGGGCTCCTCGGGATTCGAGCTGGTGGCGGATCTCATCGAGGATGGTTGCCAGGGAGTGCTTGCTCATATCGAGGCCCAACTCTCCTGAGATGAGCGACCTCGACGTAATCCGCAGGGCCATCGCGGAGGAGACCGGACAAGAAACTACGGAATCCCCACAGGCAATCGGGGGAGGTTGCATTAACGAGACTTTTCGACTCGGGAACTATTTCGTCAAAAGCAATGCTCCCGACCGCCTCGACATGTTCGAGGTGGAACGCCTCGGCCTCGATGCCCTGCACACCACTGGAACCGTCCGGGTGCCGCAACCGATCTGTTCCGGGACATCCCCGGGGCAGGCGTTTCTCGTCCTGGAATTCCTCCCTCTCGGCGAATCGCGGCCCTCCTCCCAGGCCCGGCTCGGCCGGCAACTGGCTGAGCTTCACCGGACAACTTCAGAATACTTCGGCTGGGAACGGGACAACTTCATCGGTGCCACCAGGCAACCGAATACTCCAACGGATTCGTGGGTCGATTTTCTCCGGGAGCAACGACTCGGCCATATGCTCCGGTTGGCCGGGGACTGCGGATTTTCCTTCCACGGTGCCGACACCCTCCTCGATCATCTCGATCGCTTTTTCGAGGAGCCCCCTCCCCCATCCCTCCTGCACGGTGACCTCTGGAGCGGCAACGCCGGGACCCTGGAGGAGGGAGATCCGGTCATCTTTGATCCCGCCGTCTACTTTGGAGATCGGGAGGCTGATCTCGCCATGACGCGGCTCTTTGGGGGATTTGGCCCGTCATTCTACCAGGCCTACCAGGACATCTGGCCCCTCCCCCCCGGCCACGAAGTGCGGGTGGAACTCTACAATCTCTACCATGTCCTCAATCATGCCGTCCTCTTCGGAGGCAGTTATGCCCGCCAGACTCAGGCCATGATCGAGTCCCTGCTCGGCCACCTGTAACCTCCCCGCTTCCGGGTGAGCCTCTCTTCACTTACCGGCCGCAATCGTCCCGCTGGAAAGCTTGCTTTGCTTCCCCATCAACTGGATGGAGAGAAAGGCTCTCACCCGCCTCGTCAGTTCCTCACTGCGGAAGCCATGACCCGCCCCATCCATGGTGATGAATACGAACTCCACCCCTTCTTTGCTGAGGCGCTCGCTGAACTCGACCGATTGCTGATAGGGCACCAGTTTGTCCCTCGTTCCGTGCGCGAGCAGCATGGGAGCATCTCCCGCGCTCACGTGAGTGACCGGGGAGGCGTTGACCGTCACCTTCTTCATCTCCTGCAGGGCTCCTCCCACCAGCTTCCCTTCCGGCGAGTCCGCCTCACTATGTTTTATGGAGCTGGGATAATCGTCCATGGTCAGCAGGTTCGAAGGTCCGAAATAATTTACCACGCAGGTCACTCCTGAATCCTGCTCAAGGTGCTTTCCAAGCTTCCCCTCCAGTCCGGGCACATCCCCGGACACCCCGAGCATTCCCACGAGATGCCCCCCCGCACTGGTCCCCCACACCGCGACCCGGCTGGCATCGTAGCCATACTCCCTGGCGTGGGCCTTGAGCCAGCGAATGGCCGCCTTGCAATCGTGAATCTGGGCCGGCCAGCTGGCTTCGTTGGTCAGCCGGTAATTGATTGCCGCACCCGCAAACCCGGTCTCCTCAAGAAACGGACGCAACCGGCCGAAACCACCCTCCTTGCTTCCGGCCCTCCAGCCCCCACCATGAATGTAGACCACGAGCGGGCGGGACTTATCGGATTTTTCCCGGGGCAGAAAGAGGTCGAGCATCTGCCGCTGATTGCCCTCTCCCACGTAGTCCTGGTTCCGCACCGTACGGTAATCCGGATGAGCCTGCTGTTTCCCTTCCCCTCCACTTCTCCGATTCAGGAACGCGAGATGCTCCTCCAGGGAAATGACCCCATCCCCGTTGGCGTCAACCCTCTCAAAATGACGTCGCGCATTGGTTGGCAGTTCCTCCTTCTGGAGCTTACCGTCCTTGTTCCGGTCCCACTCCTTGAAACGATCGGCGTGGACAGGAAGGGCAAGAAAAGCGATGACTGCGACAAGGACGAACGATTTCATGCCGGATTGAACCGCCAGGACAGCCAATAGTAGCGCGCAAAAAATGCGCGAGTTTCATGAACTCTTACCCCTTATCAGTATTTACGGTAGCGTGAGGAGACAGGGAAATTTCTCTCTCACTTCAAGCGGTGCAGGATCTCAACATTGAGGGATTCATAGGCAGCAGCCTTGACGATGCCGCTTGGCGGGAACAGGGGTATGGGATAGCCCTCGATCGGAACGCAGGCATCACCAAAGGCCACACCGAGATCGAGGCGACCTGGATAGTCGAGATGAGAAGCGAAATCGGCCCTCGGGTTTTCCGCGGTCATGAGAAGGACCCGGCTCTTCTTCAACTTGAATAGATCGTCGATCTTGGGGCTGAGACCAAAATACCCGAGGCGGAGGACGAGGCCGCCTTGGGGCGCCTTCGTCCTGAAGTTGTTCAGTTGGGAATCCACGTTTTCATGCACCTCGATGTTGTCGGCCCACGCGGCGTCGGAATACTTTCCCACGTAATGCATCACCATGTGCCCGCTGGAAGCCACCACGGTGCGTCTGCCGGCTTTGGTTTCCTTCGCAATGGAGTCGGCGAAGCCGCGGAGAGCGGACAACTGGGTGTTTTCCAGGGCCAGCAACTGGGAGCGAATCCGATTAAGGAAGGCCTTGCTCAAGACCCCTTTGGGTATGGGAGCAACAGCCATGTTCTTGTGATACTTCACCTTCCGGAAAAGGCGGTCCGACCAGTCGCGTCCGTCCTCCATGGCCCAACTCTTCCACATTGTGGGCATGCGTCCCTTGCGGGTGTGGGCGGCTACGGTTTCGGCCATCCAGATCCAACCCGAAACGGCCCCGACGACGTGGTTTAATTTGCCGGGATCGAGATCCTTTGGCTCGGTGTCCAGGTCGACCCAGGCATCACAGGCCCTGGCATGTTCAGCCAGGCGGGGATTGTTCCTGGATCCGAATCCGAGGACGAACTGGCCCGCGGCCTTGAATTGTTGCAGGCGCTTCAAGTCATTGGGCTTGGGGTCGGCATCCCATGCCACCACCGCCAAGTCCTGCACCTTCTCGGAATCGGTTCGAAGTTTCTTGTCCTTCCAGGGCCGATCGAAACCAATGTGCATGAGACCGCCACTGCGCCCGATCAACTCCTGCTCCAAGGTGGCCCCCAGCCAATGGAAACCGACCAAACCTCCACGCTCGTAGCGTTCCGCGGTCATTTCACCCAACTTGGTGAACTGGGGAATATTTTTCTCGATCCGGTCGAGGTGTTGGTGAATCGAGCGCAGGTATTGTTCGGCGGGTCCGGCAGCCGGCGGCTCTTTGCGGAAGGCATCTATCTTGAGCAGGGTAAAGGGATAGATGATCGTGGCGTAGAGGGTGTTATCGCGAGTGGCAATCAATGCCATGTGATTATGCAGGGGGGTCATGGTTCCATCCGGCAGCGTGTGGTAACCATGACTCCAGGGCGGCTTCTTGCCGTTGGCCGGCTTGAAGTTGAAAAAATCGGGGTTCTTGACCGCGAGGACACCAAGGTCTTCGTGGCGCTTTTTCTCAGGATCGTAGCGGCAAAGATGGTGCAACTTGCCTTGGCCAAACCCGGTCGTGTTCTTGACGCTAATCAGGGTGTAGATGTTTCCATCCGGGCCAATCGTCAGTGCACTGCGCGAATCAGGATTCTCCCCCTTGAGCATGAGCCCATGGTTCACCCCCTTCACCTTGTTTCCCTTCGAAGAGAGATCGATGGAAATCAGGCCGGCATCATTCATCAGGATCAGCCAGGCCGTGTGACCATCCGCAGACAGGTTCCAGGTGGGAATCGCTGATCCATTCTCACGCGTAAAAGCCTTACCTCCGATCTCGATAGGGCGCTGCGTCACCTTCTTGGTGGCCGGGTCGTAGGTTGCCAGCTGGAAATCCTTGGTCAGGGAGTGGGCCCGTCCCTCGCCGTCCACCAAGGTCGTGGCATAAGGGGTGAGCATGGGGCCCAGTTCACTGAATTTCTTGGCGGCAAAGTCATAGCGCATCCAATGCTGATCCTCGCAGGTGACGATGTAGGCCAAGCCACGTGACTCGTCTGCCACGACATCGGCAATGCCCTGTTTCTTATAGGGCATACCAAGATTGCGGGCCGTATCGTTACGCGGATCATATGTAATGAAATACCCTCCGGGGTATTCGGAAGTATCCCCCTTCTTTCGATAGCCCTGCTTGGTCCCGGCATAAATCACTCCACTGGGTCCGACATAGTTGCGCGTATGAAACTTCGCCTGGGCAGCATAACCTTTGGCCGTTAGCTCACAGACCCTGTGGGCATCCACCACGATGCGCTGCTTCGCAGTGACCGGATCAAATTCCACGATGTAGGCGTTGTGGCCGTATTTTGAAGTCCCGACGTACATGCGTCCGTCGTTACCTTCGCAGAGCGAGAAATACCCCGATTCATCGGAATGAGTTTCCGGCAGGACGTGGTGGGCGGTGCCCCAGACGTATTGGAATGGCGGTTTTGCGATGACCCAAGCGGACGAAAATAAGAATCCCAGGCAGCAAAGAGGGGGTAAAATCACTTTCATTGTTTGTTTTAGGACTAAGGAGTGAAAATTAGAAACTCAAGGGAAGTACAGTTGGAACGGCAGCGATGACCAATCACTGGATGCTGTGAGTTGCCGGTCAGATTGGCGAGCGAGAACCTTCGCAGGGAATCGCATTGTTTCGGTACCTTTTGAATTGATTGTCTCCGCGGGTTGCCCCTAGACATATGGGGTTTGATGAAGCGCATCCTCGCATTTACCCTTGCCAGCGCGACCTCTGCCCTGGCGGTTGAGTGGAGAGCTGACTTGATGCCTTTTCTCCAGCTTCATTGTTTCGATTGTCATGGGGACGGCGCGTCCAAGGGCGGGTTGGATTTGGAAAAACTGGGACACGATCTGGCGGATGCGGAAAATTTTGCCAAATGGGAGCAGATTTTTGACCGGGTGGACAAGGGCGAGATGCCGCCGGCCAAGGTAAAGCCCCGGCCGCCTCCTGCAGAAATTTCCCTGATCCGCAAAAACCTTGGCCAGGCCCTGCTCACCCAGCATGCACAGGAGAAGGGAACCATGCTGCGACGGCTCAACCGCCGCGAATACGAGAACACAATGAATGACATGTTCGGCACGTCCCTGGGACTGGAAGATATGCTTCCGGAGGACGGACGATCCCATGAGTTTGATAACATCGGGCACGCATTGGGCGTTTCAATGCAGCACATGCAGATGTACCTCAAAGCCGCCGGAGCGGTCCTGGACGCGGCGATCGCCAAGTTCCCCGATGCTCCCAAACCGCAGAAACGCGTGGGCCGGTACACGGACGACGAAAAACTGGACCGGTACTTGGGCGACAACCGGCTCAAGCTTGAGGATGGCTCGGTGGTGCGATTTTCGCCGTATGGGTATCCAACGGGCATGATTCGAACGGCGAACACGCGTGGTGAGGGATTCTACCGGATCAAGGTTCGGGGTTTCGCCTACCAATCTGAGACCCCGATCACATTTTCCGTAGGCGCGACGACCTTCAAGAGAGGAGTCGAAAAGCCTGTCTTCGGATACTTTTCCTTTCCACCCGGAGCTTCCGGTAAGGCGCATGTCGTGGAACTGACGGCCTTCATGGGAGACGGGTACATGATCCAAATCGAGCCCTACGGCATTTCGGATTCGGACCTAGGCAGGAGACGCCCGAAGAAAATTCACGCAAAAGAGTACAAGGGCCCGGGATTAGCGATTCACTCGGTGGAAGTTGAGGGGCCCTTAGTCGGTGAATTTCCAACGCGTGGCCACAAGCTGCTGTTGGACGGGCTGAAGCGCCTGGAGATTCCGCCCCGCAACCCGAATGACCGCAATAAGTCGAAATACAAACCGCAGTTCGAAATCAAATCAGCCAATGAAAAGGCCGATGCCGAACAAGCGCTGGGCCGTTTGGCGAATGCCGCCTTTCGCCGCCCGGTGGGTCCACAGGAGGTAGCCCCCTACGTCAAACTCTTTCAAGCCGAACGCGCCAGAAGCGAGGCGTTTGAGCCCGCACTGCGCACGGCAGCCATCGCAGTGCTAAGCTCACCGCATTTCCTTTACTTAAGTGAACCGGCCGGAACGCTGGATGACTACGCACTCGCCAGTCGACTCTCCTATTTTCTCACACGCACTGCACCGGATGCTGAGTTGCTGGGCCTTGCCCGTGCCGGAAAACTGCGTGCCAATCTCCGCGCGCAAACCGAGCGGTTGCTCAAGGACAACCGCTTCGAGCGGTTCATCACCGACTTCACCCAGTCTTGGCTCAACCTGCGCGAAATGGATTTCACCATACCCGACCGCTCCCTGTATCCGGAGTATGAACCCTATCTGCGCTTCTCCATGCCACGCGAAACGGAGGCATTTTTGCACGAGTTAATCGCCGGCAACCATCCAACGTCTGCCATCGTGAAGAGCGATTTTGCCATGATCAATGACCGCATGGCCGAGCACTATGGCCTCAATGGAGTAACCGGTTCACAATTTCGGAAGGTGGCATTACCTGCCAACAGTTGGCGCGGCGGCTTCCTCAGTCAGGGCAGCGTGATGAAAGTGTCGGCCAACGGCTCAGCCACCTCACCCGTGGTACGTGGCGTATATGTCATGGAGCGCATCCTCGGCATCACGCCCACGCCGCCGCCGCCGAATATACCTGGGGTGGAGCCGGACATCCGCGGGGCTGCCACCCTGCGGGAGCTGCTGGACAAACACCGCAACGTCACCAGCTGCGCCTCCTGCCACAACCACATTGATCCACTCGGGTTCGCGCTGGAGAGCTTTGACGTCACCGGTATGCGACGCGACCGCTTCCGCAACCGCAGTAAGGGCGGTGAAAAGGTGAACGCAGTCGTCCGTGGTCGAAAGGTAGTGTACCGCCTCGGGCCTGCAGTGGATAGCTCTGGCAAATTTCTCGATGGCAGCAGCTATCGTGATTTCCGCGCCTACCGCGATTACCTCGCCAAGCACGACGACCGCCTCGCCCGTGCCTTTGCCGGCAAGCTGCTCACCTTTGCCACTGGGCGCGAACTGGGATTCTCAGATCGCGCTGAGCTCGAACGCATCGTCGCCGACACCGCCCCAAACAAACATCGCCTTCGTGGCCTGCTTCACCGTATCATCCAATCTGAAATATTCCTGAACAAGTAACATGAGCTACATCGCCACCAAAACCTTACTGAACCGCCGCACCTTCCTCAAGGGCACCGGTGCCACCGTGGCTCTACCGTTTCTAAGCGCAATGACGCCCGCCTTTGCTACGGGGCCTACTGCGCCCAAGCGATTTGTAGCGATGAATGCCGGGCTTGGTTTTCACGCACCTCACGTCATTCCAACCGAAACCGGAGCGGGTTACCAAGCTCCTCTCTACTTGCAGAAACTCGAGGAGCATCGGAAGAATTTTACGGTGTTCTCAGGTCTGTCACATCCGAATTCCAACGGTGCCAGCGGCCACGACAGCGAACTCACCTGGCTTACCAGTGCGCCGCACCCGGGGTTAGCCGGATTCAAGAACACCATCTCAATCGATCAGTTAATGGCCCGGCATATCGGAGCTGCCACGCGGTTTCCCTCACTCTCCATTGGGACTAACAGCAAATCGCTTTCCTGGACCGCTAACGGCGTACGAATCCCCTCCCAAAGTCATCCCGCAAAGCTCTTCCGTCAGATGTTTGTAAATGGCACTGAAAAAGAAGTTGCTGAAGAGATGCAGAATCTTGAGCGCAGCCGCAGCATTCTCGACACGGTGCTGGGTGATGCCAAGGCGCTTAATGTCACACTTGGCGCGCGCGACCGTGAGAAACTCGACGAATACTTTACGTCCGTGCGCGAACTTGAGGTGCGCCTGCAGCAGAATAAGCAATGGGCCAGGCTCCCCAAGCCCGCAGTCGACCAGAAAGAGCCCCGGGAGATCGCCGATCGTACTGACATCCTCGCAAAGCAACGCCTATTGTATGACCTTATCCTGCTGGCGCTCCAAACTGATTCTACCCGTGTAATCACCTTCTCTCTCGGCAGCATGAATGCGGTACCCAACAACATCCCAGGCGTTCGCACCGACTGGCACATGCTCTCCCACCACGGTCGCGATGAGGATAAGATCGCCGAGCTGACACGAATCGAGGCCGCTGAGTTTGAAGTATTCAGCGAATTCCTCACCAAGCTCAAAAACGTCAAGGAGGCCGGCGGGCATTTACTCGACCACACCGCCCTCCTGTTCGGTTCCAACCTCGGCAATGCCTCCTCCCACAGCTGGCGCAACCTGCCCATCCTGCTTGCCGGTGGCGGCTACAAGCACGGCCACCATGTTGCCCATGACAAGGAGAACAACACCCCCTTCGCCAACCTCTTCGTCCCACTCGCCCAGCGCATGGGCGTGGAGATCGAGAAGTTCGGCAGCAGCACCAGGACTACCATCCGTGGACTGGAGGGTTGAAGGAAGACAAGCCTTTCTTCCAGGTGGACTCTGCTGGAGAGCTCATTGGCTTTTCGGCTTCCCTGCAAACGTCATCCGCAGGAACGCGATCAAATCGGTGGCATCCTGCGGGTTGATCTGCGTATGGAGATTTGCGGGCATGAGGGAAAGCTCGGAAGCCGTCATCTTGATGATGTCCTTACGAAGAATGACATCGGCTCCGCCATCGACACGTTTAAGGATCACACTGGTGGGCGACTCGGAAGCGAGCACCCCTGCATAGGCTTTCCCGCCGGTCGCTGAGATCAGATAGAGCTTGTATTCCGGCTCAATTTTTCCATTTGGATCAAGGATATCCATCAGAACGGATTCGTCGGGCTTGCCGGTGATACTGCCGAGCGAGGGACCGACTTCGTTGCCCTGGTCCCCGAGCTTGTGGCATACGATGCAGTTCTTCTGATAAACAGCCTTCCCCTTTGCAGGATCCGCCTTGTTGTTGAGCGCTCCGCGATAACGTGCAATGCGGGCCGTCAGTTCGGCTTCCGTGGAGGATTCCTTGAACAGCCTGTTGGCACGTGTTGCCAGATTGGCGTCTGGAATGGATTTCAATTGCTCCCTCTGCACACCAGAGATGTCACCGGGGTGAACGACATCCTCTTCGACTGCCTGTATTAATGCAGGAAGCCGGTTTCTACGGGCGAAAATCGTGCGGAGGACCGCACTGCGGGATGCTGGCGAGAAACCCGGCCAACCCTTGAGAAGAACCCTGGCGGCACGCTCATCAACCGAAATGCCAAGGGCCGCTATCGCTGAAGCTTGGACAGAAGGCGGCTGTCTTGAATCCAGTAGTTTGGAGGCCACTGGTGACAAGGTCTCAAACGGCGCACTGGCGAGGATTTGCAGGGCCTCCCTTCGTTTTGCCAGCTCACCCCCGGGTTCCAGGGCAGTCTCCGCTGCCTCTGCAAACATCGCCGCCAGACGATCCCCTTCAGCGACCGGGAGTTTGGCTGAAAGCTTGGCTGCCAGTTCCCTGACCTGTGCATCCCTGCTGCTGAGAAAGCGTGTCAGGGCGGCCCATCCATCGACGGACTCCGGAGCCGGTGCCCCACCGCGTGAAACACTGCTTACAAAGCCCGACAGGCACTCCTTTTGAAGGTCAGTGTCCAGCGATGACACCAACCGCAGGGCGGTCGCCATTTGCTCCCCGTCCCTTCGTCCGCCCACGGTTGTCGCCAATGGCTTGAGCAAGGCCCGGGCACCCGGGCTCAATTCAATTTTGCCCAGCAGCCCAAGGAGCAGGCGGCCTCCGTTCCGGTTGTTTGAGGAACTGAGGATGGCTGCAGCCAGCCAGCCATCGCCGCCATGTTTCCCCGCCAGGTCGATTAATGATTCGACCGGCCAGGTGTCCTTGGATTCACCAAGCGTCATGGCAAGTTGCAGACGGACCCCGGGATCCGAATCCTGGTTCATCCTGATCAACTGGGAACGAAGGGCCTCGTCCGAATCGAGCCACGGTCCAGCCAGGCGCAATCCATGCACCCTCACTCCATGGTCTTCATGCGCGAGGGCAACCAGGACATCCGAGGACTCCAGCGATTTCAACGACCTCAGGGTTTGCAGGGCACGAATGACGCCTGATGGGGCAGTTCCCTCAGCCCGGATCAGCCTGACAAGGGGGTCACGTGCACCACGGTCCCCCCGTTCAATGAGCATCCGTTGTGCAGTGGACCGCCGCCATGGATTGTCATCCGCAAGGGCCTGTGCCAGTTCCCTGGTAGTGGCCTTGGCAAGATCCTCCTTGGCAGCGGGGGTTTTCCCCTTGGGGCTAAGTCTCCAGATGCGGCCGTGCTCCTTCCCCTTATTCAACCCATATTGCTGCTGGAGAAACCGGGGAACCGCAGAATAGTCCTCGATGATTTCGCGGTACATATCGACGATGTAGAGCGCTCCATCCGGACCGACCCGCAGATTCATTGGGCGGAACCATTGATCGGTGGAGGCAAGGAATTCGGACTCCTGTTCACCCGGTGCCCGCCGGGCCCGGTAGCCGGCACCATCCCGCGTGAGGATCGTGCGATGCACGATGTTGAGCGAAGGCTCACAGTAAAACAGATTGCCGTGATATTCATCAGGGAACAGTCGCCCCCCATAGAACGTCGTGCTGCATCCCCCGGAAAAGTAATTACTGTTGGTTTCGCGCTTTCCGTAGAACTTCACCCAGGCCGGATCCCTGCCCCGCTTGACACGCCAGGGGTGCGGGTCACTGATGCGATAACCGTGACCGTAGTTCGCAGCCGCCTGGGTTGAGCCCGGAGCTGCCACGTGCGGATTGCGGGCAAGATAGTGGCGTGGCAGCGGGAGCGCATACCGGGCGGGGGTGCCACCGGAGGATGGAAAGCGATCCCCGATATCGTTCATCGTCAGGCCAAACGTCCCGACACTCCCGTTCACATGCTCGATCGCCGAACCGTCCGCCTTGATCCGGAAGTCAGAACCACCAAGTCCGAAGGATCCCTTCAGTTTTGGCCCGGTGATTGTTCCGCCTCCCGATCCGCTTCCGACGTAAATCCAGTCGTCGAGCCCCCAGATCGGGTTGTTGATTCCCCGCTCAATGGTGTTGACCTTGAATCCCGTGAAGAGGGTTTCACGGACATCCGGCTTCCCATCGCCGTCCCGGTCGGCAAAGAACATGATATGGGGGGCACAGGCCACAATGACCCCGCCCCGCGCAGCGACAATCCCATAACATGGCGGGAGGTCATCGGCCCACACCTCCGCCTTGTCCATCACGCCGTCTCCGTCCGTATCCGTCAGCAACTTGACGACCCCATATTGCTGTTTGGCTGCCTCCTCCGCGATTTTCCCTCCCTTGAACTCCCATCGGATACGTCGCACCGTCTTATCGAGTTCTCCGGTCTTATTGAGTTCCTGCGTGTCGATGTGCCCCTCGACGTTGTAACCATGAAGCTCACACACAAAAACCCGACCGTGTTCGTCGAAGGCGATCCCGGACGGTTCCTTGACCACCGGTTCGCTCGCAACCAGATCAATTCGAAAACCCTCCGGCAATCGAATCCGTTTGGCACTCTCCCCGGGAGCAAGCGGCTGTGGTGCGTCTTCAGCCGGTTGGATCCGGGCATCTGATGAGGACGGAATGCACAAGCAGGCACACAGCAGGAAACAAGGGAGTTGCAGGTATCTTCTCATTGGATCGAAGGGTTCATTGTCTTCCGGGCTCAGGATATAATCCCCTGGATAGGATGGCCAAAGTCCTTTTCGAGGCGCTTATGGCCGGGGACTTCCATGGCGTGAGGGTCAAGGCCTAGCTGATGGAGGAGGGTCGCATGAACGTCGGTGACGTAGTGCGGATTCTCAGTAGGATGGAACCCGATGTCGTCGGTAGCGCCGTGGGTCACGCCGCCCTTGAGTCCGCCGCCCGCCATCCAGACACTGAAGGCATAGGGGTGGTGGTCACGTCCATTGGCGCCCTGGGAGCCGGGCGTGCGACCGAACTCGGTGGCGAAGACGACGAGGGTTTCGTCGAGCAGGCCGCGCGACTTCAGGTCTTTCAACAGACCGGCGATGGGGCGGTCCACCTGCATGGCGAGCTTGGTGTGACCAGACTTGAGATTGGAGTGCTGGTCCCAGGCACCCGCCGCGCCGTCGCCATGCATGATCTGGATGAAGCGCACGCCGCGCTCCACGAAACGCCGGGCCGCCAGCAGTTGCTGGCCGAAGGGGCGCGTCTCATTCTGGTCGAAGCCGTAGAGTTTCCTGGTGGCCTCGGTCTCCTTCTCGAAATCCACCACGCCCGGCACTGAGGTCTGCATGCGGTAGGCCAGTTCGTAGGACTTGATGCGGGCGTCCAGTTCGGCATCGTCCGGATAACGGCCCAGGCTCAGGCGGTTGAGGCGGTTGACGAGACCGAAGCCAAGACGCTGCTCCTCCGCCGTGATGTCGCCTTGCGGCTTGGCGTAGTCGAGCGGGTTCCTTGGATCGATTTTCAGTTTAACCTCGTCGTAGGCGGGTCCGAGGTAGTGCCCATCGCTGCGGTCGAAGAAGCGCGGGCCCATCCCGATGAACTGCGGAAGGTTCTCGTTCAAGGTGCCAAGACCCCAGTTCACCCAGGCGCCGATGGTGGGGACGCGGGGGTCGAGCATGTGACGGCCGGAGTGAAACTGGACCTGGGCGCCGTGGTTGTCGTCTGTCGTCCACATGGAGCGGATGACGGCGATGTCGTCGATACAGCCGCCGATATGGGGGAACCAGTCGCTGACCTCGATACCGCTTGCTCCGTATTTCTTGTAGCCGACTTGGAGGGGGTAGAGTTTGTTGCGCTGCTGACCATTGGCATCATTCACGACCACCACGCGGACTTTCCTCAGGCGTTCGGGATCCTGGACGTAGTGAAAGCGCGTGTCGCCGATGGACTTGCCCGCCAGTTCGTTGAGGGCCGGTTTCGGGTCGAAGCTCTCCATATGGCTCACCCCACCGCGCATGAAGAGCCAGATCACGCTTTTCGCCTTGGGCGCGACCTGCGACAGGCCGTTCACGCCGCGTTCGGCGCCCTGTAGCATGGCGGACAGCGCGAGGGAGCCGAAGCCCAGTCCCGAACGTCCCAGAAACAGCCTACGGTTTATGTCCATGACTCACCTTATTGAAACAAAATCGTTGTGGTTAAGCAAGGCGTGGACGAGCCCGCGCCGGGCGCGTTGGGCGGGGTTGGGCTTCTTCGCCTCGGTGGCGATGGCTTCCAAGTCCGCCAGGGTCGTCTCGCATTCGCGGCGTTCGGCGGCATCCGGCTTGCGTCCGAGGAGCAACTCGAACATGGGGCCCACGAAATCTTCGCCCTCAATCTGGCCTGCGATCTTCTCCGCCATTTCGATGGGCACCTTGCCGTTGGAGAGGGCCAGGGCCTGTTGGGGGGCGATGCTCTCGGAGCGGCGGTAGCACTGGAGGTGGTCGGCGTCGTTGAAGGTCTTCAGGAACTTGTCCTGCTGGTCGCGCGAATGCTTGAAATAGAGGCTGCGTCGGCGAACGGCGTCGCCCGGGTCCAGGGAGGGTCCGCCTGACGTGAGATCCAGGGCACCTGCAAGGTGGAGCAGGCTGTCACGCACGACTTGGGCGTCCATGCGTCGGACGTTCATGCGCCAGTAGAATCGGTTCCCAGGATCGGCGGCCCGGGTCCTGGCATCCGCGTCGACACTGGTGCTGCTCAACCGGTAAGTACCTGAAGTGACGATGAGCCGGTGCAGGCGCCGGAAGCTCCAGCCATTCTCCATAAAGTCAGCCGCGAGGTGGTCAAGCAGGAGCTGTTGCGTGGGCGGTTTGGCGCGCAGGCCGAAGTCATCCACCGTCTCCACCAGCGGCTCGCCAAAGTGGCGGAGCCAGACATGGTTGACGACGACCCGGGCGGTGAGCGGGTTCTTCGGCGAGGTCATCCAGCGAGCCAGGGCGAGCCGTCGCCCCGTGCTGGTTTCCGGGTAGGTCGCGGGATACTGCCCCTCCTTGTGGGCGGGGGTCTCCAGTGCTTTTCTAGACACCCGAGGGAGTGTGTAGGTGACCCGGTCCGCCCCGGTGTCAGCCAGCTTCTTTTCCGCCTTGGCAATCTTCGCCCGGGCCGCCTTGACCTTGCCGGCGTCCGTGGCGAAGGCCTTTGATTCGTATTCGCCTGCTGCCTTCAAGGCTTCCGTTTCAAGCAGGGCGGCCCGTTTCGAGGCCTGCTTGTAGGCGACTGGGTCGCCGCGAGTCTGTTCGGCGGCGAAGATCGCCTGCAGGGAAGCCAATCTGGCCTCGGCGGCGGCCAACCTGGCCTCGGAGACCTCCACCGAATCGACGGGTTCCGGGGCCGGCTGCGGCTCTTTGTTTTTGGACTTGGTCAGTTCCACTTCCCCCGGGAGGGCGCGGATGCTGAAGTCGTCGAACGCCACCGTGGCGTCGAAGCCGGAAAGCTCCAGCCCTCCGCCGGGTTTGCGGTCCGGGAGGGTGTAGGCAATTTGAAACTTGTCGTTGAGCCATACGTTCACCAGACGGTCGCGCACTGCCAGCCGCAAGGTGTAGGGCTTGCCGATTTCGATGGGTTGAGCAACGAGCCCTTCGCTTGGATAGGTGCTTTTCCCGCCACGGGTGTAGGCCACGTGCAGTTTGGGGCCTGACGCGTGGGCGCTGGTGTAGACGTAGTTGGCGTACTTGCGGTCGGGCGAGACGTCGAAGCGGAAGGTCACGGACCTGTAGGTGGCACCGCCGGTGTGCATGTAGCGACAGGTCATTTCGAAATCGCGGGGAACTTCCGGGCGTAGGAGGAGGCGTTCGGTGTCGCGCGTGGCGGTGGCCTGACAGACGGCGCCATCCTTGTAGTGCCAGCCTTCGCCGATCACCTCCCAGAGTTCGGGGTTGGGCTTCCCGAAGTCGTCCTTGACCACGAAATCCGGCCGTGGTGGTGCGGAAGGCGGTTCTTTTCCGGGTTTTGTTTTCTCCCCGGGCTTTGGCTTTGCTTCCTCCCTGGGCGCCTCGGTGGCTTTCTTCCGGGCTTCGGCCAGTTCCTTCTTAGCCGTCTCCACCTCGGCCCGGACGGGGTCGAGGCGGTCCTTTCGCACGTAGTCGCGCGAGGCAGGAGCGTAGGCGTAGGCCGGCAACTTCACGGGTTCGACCGGAGGCGCGAAACTTGCCAGTATCCCCGGGACGCCCGGTTCCATGAGGCGGGACTTGTCCGGGTTCTTGGGATCGCCGCGGATGTGGAGGTGAGTGGGTGCGCCGAGGTGGTCGTCGAAGACGCGAGGGAGGCCGTCCTTCTCGAAATCGGTTTCGCCGGGCACGGGGTCGAGGCGGACCTGGTGGGGCTCGAAGATGGCCCGGAAACGGTAGTAGTCCTCATGCGTGATAGGATCGTACTTATGGTCGTGGCACTTGGCGCAATTAAGCGTGAGGCCGATAAAGGCCTTGGCAGTGTGCTCGATGGTGGCATCCAGCCAGGTGGTACGGTTGAAAAGGTAGTAGTTACGGGCGAGAAAGCCCGTGGCCCGGAGAGTGTCGGTGTCGTCGGGCGCCAACTCGTCGGCGGCCAGCATTTCGTGAATCATGTGGTCGAAGCCCTTGTCGTCGTTGAGGGATTCCACAATCCAGTCGCGCCAACGCCAGATGTGCTTCTGGCTGTTGCGCAGCTGTTTATCGAGGCCGTACCAGTCGCTGTAGCGCCAGACGTCCATCCAGTGCCGGGCCCAGCGTTCGCCATGCCGGGGACTAGCGAGCAGTTCATCCACGATCGATTCCCACGGTCGGCCGTCATTCAGCTGCTCGCGCGTGGGCGGCAGCCCAATGAGGTCGAGGTAGAGGCGACGAATGAGAATCGTGCGTTGCGCCGGTGGCTGCGCCTTCAGCCCGAGTGCTGTCTGGCGTTTTTGCAGCAGGGCGTCGATGGGGTTGCCCGCATCGTCGGGCAAGGCCGTGCGGCGTGGCACCTGGAAAGCCCAGTGCCCGCCCGGGCCTTGTGGAACGGGTTCGTCGGCCGGCGCCTTGGCCCCACCGTCAATCCAGCGGCGCAGGAGGGCGATTTCTCCGAATTTCAAGGCCGCTCCTTCCTCGGGAGGTGGCATACGGTCTTCGCCCATGTCCTCCACGCGCTCGATGAGCAGGCTTTTCGCCGCCTGCCCGGGAACGATGACTTCGCCCTTCAGCATGAGGTCGCGCGTCTCCAGCCGCAACTTCGCCTTCTGCTTGAGCGGGCCGTGACAGGAATGGCATTTCGCGGCGAGGAGCTCCTTCACCTTACCGTAGTCCTCATGAAGTTCCGCGGAGGGAGCTTCCTTCTCCCCATGGACAAGGGGGCAGGCCGCGGTAATAACTACGACGGCGGGAACAAGGAACGACCGCGATGCACTCATAAAGGTGTTCTTATCCTAATGAATCATGACGTTCTGGTTATTCGGGGAGAGAAAGTGTTTCCACCCAGATCGGGCCTTTGCCCACTTTGTATTGCGTGATTTTTTTTAGTGCCCCGGTGTTTTCAATCCGATACGCGCCCAGTCGCGCGTCGGTTTGGCCTGCGACGTAAAGGAACTTGCCGAGCTTATCAATGGTGAACGATCGCGGAACACGTTCGCACGGATAATGACCGATCTTTTTCAGACGACCGTTTTGTGGATCGATACTGAAAGCGACGATGCTGTCCTTTCCGGTGGGCGCATGGCGAGCGGTGATGTCCCGGTTGGATAGGTAGAGAAACTTTGCATCTGGCGTCAGGTGCAGGTCGGCAGTCGTGATCTTACCGGTGAACCCTTTTGGTTGCGTAACGATATTTTGCATGGGCGTGAGCCGGCCTTTCTCCTTATCCCACTGCCACGCGCCGACACCCGGCTGCTCGCGCTCGTTAGTGGTGTAGGCGATGGACAGGTTTGGATGAAAAATGAGATGCCGGGGTTGACGCGCCTCGTATTCGCCGGCGGGCCCACGGGCAAACGGCGGATCGTGCGGCTTGGCGGTGCCGACCTGCGCGGTGAATTGGTTGATGAACACCTTGTTTGGGCCGGTAGCGGGAACGAGCAGCCAATGGTTGTCCGGCGAGAACACGGCACTATGCGCTCGTTGTTCGAGCGTGAGTTCGCTGATGGTGGTGCCGCGATAGACCGGGTCGATTTTCCATACGGTCGCCTTGCCCGGGCCGTAATGGTTGCCGGCGAGAAATTCTCCGTTGTTATCGGTCATCAAATATCCGGGACGCAGGTTGACGGCGGCGCGGCTGAGGAGTTTGAGTTTGCCGGTCTTGTCGATGGCCAACGTGGTGATTGCAGGATCTTTCTTTTGTGCGTTCACCGTGGCAGTGGCGTACATCAGCTTGCGGTTGGGTGCGAAGGTGAACGGGCCGGCGCCGGGAAGTGGGAGCTGCTGCAGGGGCGACAGCCGGCCGGTGCCCTTGTTGAGGGCATACACACTGAGCTGGCCGCCGGCGGCGAGGTACAAGCGCTGCTCGGTGTCGCGCGGATCACCATCGCGCTGGGCGGGGTCGGGATTGGGTTGTGCTTTCAACACCGCAGCGAGGTGTTGGCGGGCGGCGCTGGATTCTGGAGTGTCCCTGGTGATCGGCCTCTGCTCGAGTTTATCGTTGGGCACGTCGTAGAGTTTGCCGTTGCCGTAGAGCTTGAAACGTTTGTCGCGGGCAAAGCGAATTTTGCGGAACTGATCCTTATCCCAACCCGGCCGCGGATCGTAATGGCAAAACACCCACGGGCGCGGCTGAGCGGGTTGGCCAAGCAGTTGCGGATAAAAGCTGATGCCGTCGAGCTTGGCCCGGGCGGGAATGGAGCGCTGGGCGGTCTCCATAATTGTGGGCAGGAAATCAGTGGAGTCCACAAGGTTGTCATTGATGCCCGGTTGAATCCGCCCGGGCCAGCACACGATCAAGGGCACGTGTGTCCCTGCATCAGTGGCGCGTCCCTTTCCGCCAACCACGGGGCCGCGCCGGGTTTGCGAGGTGATCTTCCGGTGGGTGCCGTTGTCGCCGTAAAAAATGACGAGCGTGTTTTTGCTCAAACCGAGATCATCGATTTGCCGCACCACGCGACCGACGCATTTGTCCATGTACTCGACCATGCCCGAAAAATATTTGGTGTCCTCGGTGGCCGGCGGGATGCCGTCGTTCCAGTCAGCGCTGTCCGGCGTGGGCTCGAACGGACGATGTGGCAGAGCCATCGCGTAATAAACAAAGAACGGCTTGTCGCTGTCCTTCCTGCGTTTGATGAAGTCGTTGATGAAATCCACCCAATGATCCGGCCCATACTTGCCCTTCAGCTCCTTCAGCAACTTGCCGTTCTCGAATGTGGTCGGTCGGGCAAAGCGGAGACCCTTGTCCTCGGTGTGCCAGGAATGAAACAGGCTGTACTCGTCAAAACCCGCTTCGGTCACCTTCATGCCCTTGCCACGGCGAAGGTGCGAACCGGGATAGCTGGGCGGATCGTAACTCTGCAGCTGCCACTTGCCCGCAATGCAGGTGTGATAGCCCGCCTCCTGCATGTAGTGGCCGATCGTCTTCGCCTTGGGATCAAGCGTGCCAAAGTATGTCCAGTTGCGGTTGTTGCACCGGCCGGTCATGAGCTGGATGCGCGTGTTCGTACAAAGCGGCTGCGAATACGCGTGCCGGAACCGGATTCCCTCGGCCGCCATCCGATCCAGTCGCGGTGTGGAATAACTCGTGCCGCCATAACACCCCAACCCCTCCACTCCGAGGTCATCCGCCATGATCAAAACAATGTTCGGCTTTTCTGCCTCGGCCCAAACTGCAAGTGGAAGCAGTAGCGCAAAGAGGATCAGGTACAGTTTCTTCATTTCTTTTATCTACCGTTTTGCACCCAGGTCGTGCTTCCCTATTTCGCTTAGCTTGGCTTTCAGTCTTTGCCGCAGCTCGGCGAGGGTCTTGGCGTATTCGGGATCATTGATGAGGTTAACGTACTGTCTGGGATCTTTCTCCATGTCATAGAGTTCCCCGTCCTTTCCGTAATCGAGAAAGGCCCATTTTTCGGTGCGGAGCAGTCTGCCTTTGCCACTGCAGAGGACGGCGTCGCGCACCTTGACGGCGGGGTCGTCCAGCATCGGCGATATGTCCTTGCCCTGTAGGTTGCCGGGTATTTTCAAGCCGCACAATTGGGAGAGCGTGGGGTAGAGATCGAGCAATTCGGCGAAGGAATGGCAGACCGCCGGTTTCTTGCCCGGCACGCTGATAATCAAGGGCACCTGGGCCGATTCCCTGTGCACGCTCACCTTGGACCACATGTCGTGTTCGCCGAGGTGATAGCCATGATCGCTGGTAAAGATCACGATGGTGTCGTCACGTTGGCCACTTTTGTCCAAGGCCTCGAGCACCTTGCCCACCATCGCGTCCATGTAAGTGACCGATGCGTAATACCCGGCCACCAGTTTCTTTTGCTGGAGCAGGTTCATCCTGTAGTTGGCGGTGGTCCTGCGATTTGCAGAGTTGAGTGGTATGTCATCCTGGTCACCGGGAATTTTCGGGGGGAGTACTATGTCCTCGGGTTCGTAGAGGTCGAAGTACTTCTTCGGGGCCACGAAGGGGACGTGCGGACGCACGAACCCAACGGCCAGAAAGAACGGTTTGTCCAGGTCCTTGTAGCGGTGAATCAACTCGACCGTCTTCTGGGCGGACTTGCCGTCGGAGTGGACCAAGTCGTCACCCTCCGCCTCCACCACCACGAAGCGGTTGCCTCCAGCCAGCTTCTTCGTGCCGTCGGGATTGTCCTGCAAGGTTTCCCCTTTGCCCGGAGCCCAGGTCTCGGGGCCGCGGCTGTTGAATTTCTCGTCCCAGGAAGCGGGGTCGTCGGCACCGTCGCTTCCCTTGGCAATATCGGGTGGCACCCCCATGTGAAACACCTTCGAGACCCGGGCACTGTGATAACCGTTCCTGCGGAAGTACTGCGGCCAACTGTCCTTGTCGGGACCGACCTTCTCGCGCCCGCTGGTATAGCCGTTTGCCTTGGTGGCATAGGGATAATACCCGAACAGGAGAGAAGCCCGCGAGGGTCCGCAGAAAGTGGCCTGGCAATACGCCCTGGTGAAACGGGTGCCCTGGGTGGCCAGCTTGTCGATATTGGGAGTCCTGCAGACCCTATTACCGTAACAGCCCAGGGCGGTCGAGGTGAGGTCGTCCGAGATGATGAAAAGGACGTTGAGCTTTTTTGCCTCCGCCGCCCCCGCCAGGGACAACAACGCGGCAAACAGGCCGAGGGCAGAAGGGATTCGTATTTTCGCCAGTCCTTTTTCTTTCCAGCTTGAGGCTTCTGCCGAGGAGCCTTGGCGTGCAGCTACTTGATGCGAATGTCTTGTGACTCCGCGACGCAGTAGTTTCGGGCCGCGGCAGAAAGATTTCATTTCGAAGGTATCGCCTTGGCGGCCGTATCAAGAAAGGTGGAGTGGGTGAGATTTCTATCCCCACCCCATGCGTTCTGCAGCATGATATAGATGGTCTTGGTGCTGGCATCCACCCAGGTCATCGATCCCCCGGACCCGCCTTTCCCGAAGCTTCCTTTGTTCAAGGCGGCAGTAGGGCCCTGCGGTTCCACGGCCTCCTGGAAGGCAAGGGCATGAAAGTTTCCGGCTCCGTGCCCGGCATTCTTCACGGCGCCGGTTTGCTTATGCGTCAACTCATAGACGGACTTCTCCGAGAGGTAGCGAACACCGCCGTATTCACCGCCGTTGAGAAGCATCTGGCACCAGGGGAAGAGGTCCTCGACAGTGGAGAAGAATCCGCCATCCACCGCAAAATAATGGTCGCCGGTGCTCCAGTTGAAGTCGCGCATTTTCTCCGCTACCCATTTGCCTTTCTTGTGCTTGCTATGTTTCCGGACCGCCCGGTTCTCGGGCACGTTCTTGATGGTGAAGTAGGTGTTCTTCATGCCGAGAGGATCGAGCATTCGGGTCTTCAGAAAGTCGGCGTAGGGCATGCCGGAATACTTCTCCACGAGATAGGCTGCAACGTAAAGGCCCTCGCCTCCGTACATCCATTTCGTTCCGGGCTCCCACATCAGCGTATCCTTTGCGGATTTGAGTACACGCTCCTTGATGGATTTCGTGGCGCGACTCCTGGTGGGGTTCTTCGGGAGACCGTCCAGATGATTGAGCAAATTGCGAACGGTCAATGGATGTTTAGCCGTTTCCGAACTCCTCTTCCCAGTCTTCACTTTCTGCCCTTTGAATTCAGGAATGTGTTTCTCCACCAAATCGTCGAGTTGCAGCTTGTTTTCATCGACCATCATCATGATGGCGACCGCAACGAAGGACTTGGTAATCGAGGCGGCCCAAAATACGTCCGTGGTCTCCAGCGCCTCCTTGCCCATGATCCGCCAGCCCACCGCATCGATGGACGCGATCTCCCCATTGCGAGCCACCAGAGTGACCATGCCGGAGCTCTGCCCGCGGTCGACGATGGCTTGAAGGCTTTCGGGAACCTGAGATAGAACGCTTTCATCCATCCCGTGCTCCGCCGCCTCCAGATAGAGAGCGGCCAGGAGCAGGGCGCCCGCACAGAAACTTGTGATCAGGGTGGTGTTTCGCCTCATAAAATCAGTGAAACCAACCCTATTTGGAGGGCCTGAGAACGACAGCCTTACCTTTAAGCCGGGGATCATGAGCCGCCTGAAATTGACCGTCAAAAAAGCCCACTGCCTGAGTCGCTCCCATGCTGCTGTACACCTTTAGCTGGTGGCCCCGCTCCCTCAGGCCCTGCAAGACAGCTTCGCCCGCTTTTCTTTCAATCCGAATTGAATCGGGCTTCCATTGATGGTGGAAGTGCGGTTGCCCCAGTGCCTCCTTGACAGGCAAACCATAGTCCAGGGTGTGAATGAGGGTCAGGAGAGTCTGGGTAATAATTGTCGGCCCCCCCGCTGCACCCACTGCCAGAATGGGTTTATTGTTCTTCATTACGATTGTCGGGCTCATGCTCGACAAAGGACGTTTACCCGGGGCTACCGAGTTAGCCTCGGCCCCCAATAACCCGAAGGCATTGGGCACCCCGGGAGCCGCGGCAAAATCATCCATTTCATTATTCATGATCACGCCGGTGCCGGGAATAACAACCTTGGACCCGAAGGAAGTATTAATGGTGGCGGTAATTGCCACCCAGTTGCCTTCACTGTCGGCACAGGAAAAGTGGGTGGTGTGTTTGTTGAACACATCCTCATTGGCTCGGAGCGGGGTTCCATGGGTTTTCACGACCGAAGCCTTCCTGAGATCAATCCTCCCAGCCAACTCCCTGGCGTATCCCTTATCCACCAGTCCCTTGGGCACTCTGACAAAGGCGGGATCGCCCAACCAATGGGCCCGGTCCGCAAAAGCCAATTTCATGGATTCGGCAATGATATGATAAAAGTCTACCGAATTGGGACCGATTTTCTGCAGATCATATCCCTCCAGCATATTAAGAATCTGGGCCACATGAATCCCGCCTGAACTGGGTGGGGGCATTCCCAGAATTGTATAACCCCGATAAACCGTGCGCACCGGATCCAAATCGGTCGTATGATACCTGGCAAAATCGGCAGCGGTCATAATGCCACCATTACTCTTCATCCAGGCCGCTGTCTTCTCTGCAAAAGGCCCCTTGTAAAACCAATCAGTCCCGTGTCTGGCCACCTGTCGATAGGTATTGGCCAGATCCGGCTGCTTTAGGGTTTGTCCTACCCCCATGGGACTCCCGGTTTGATCCAATAGTATTTTGGAAGCAGCGGGAAACCTCTTTATATCGTTCACCTTTGCCCGGATTCGCCCAGCGTAGGCACTGGGGATCGCAAACCCCCTTTCGGCAATTACAGCTGCATTTCTCAGATGTTCACTGAAGGGGAGTTTGCCATGTTTCTCACTCAGTTCAGAGTAGGCCTTCAGTGCCCCGGGAACCCCGATGGCCAAAGCTCCGGTTTGGCTTAGATTTGTATCAGCCCTGCCATTGCGCAGATACATGTCCCGGTGAGCCTTGGCCGGAGCCCGTTCCCGGCCATTGAGTGTCATCACCTTCCCATTAGCTGATCGCGCCACCACGAAGCAACCACCGCCAATCCCTGAATTGTATCCATTGACAACACCCAATGTCAGACCGGCGGCTACCGCTGCATCAAAGGCATTGCCTCCGTTTTTCAGGGCCTTAACAGCCGCATCAGTCGCGATCGGATCGACCGTTGCCACCGCTCCTCCAGGCGCTGCCTTGAGTGGACAGGAAAAAAGAACCAGGAAGACAAGAACCTGTCGGGAAAAATTATTCATGAGCCTGACTGGCTGACTATTTCATTTCACACCACTTTCGGTCCAGCTCCGAGTGGAGCGCACTGAAATCCTCATGGCCCGTGTCCGTCACGGGCACCATGAAGCAACCTGGGAAATTCCGAAGGAACCCGAACCCGGGCTCCTTTCAAGGTTTCGCTGGCGCGTCCAAGTTCAGCAACAGGGTGGCGAGGGCATCTTCTTTGGCTTTGCCGGAATGAAAGTCAAAAGCCCGCATGAGACGGGGATGCTCGGACTCCGGCACCTTGGGATCCAGAACCAACTGGGCCAGCAAACCGGCCGCTTCCGGGGCCCGCGATCTCCACACAATGTCGCGTCCCGGTGGGGCCTTCCAGGCCTCGCCAATTTTCTTGAGCCATGCGTTGAGGCAGGCCGTTTCATTCCCTTTTTCTCCGATGCCGAGAGCCTCCAGGTACCACCGGTCCTTGCCATCGTGCTGGAGGGCGAGCTCAGCCCACAACCGGGCGGCACCCGGGGTGGCCACGCGATGCAGGGACACGGCGCATTCCCGTCGTACCAGGGCGGACTCGTCGCGAACCATGCGACGCACCAAAGGTTCGATAGGCATACCATGTCGCCGGGCGATGCGGAGAGCGAGAGCCCGCAGGTTGGCGTCCTCGTCCTGCAATGTCATCTCAATGGCCTTCTGGGCCCCGTCCTTGATCGCGGCCAAAACCCACAAGGCGCGGGCCCGGAAGCGCGGGTTTTCGTCGGCTACCATCTTCCCCAGGGCGGGGCGGGCCTTTTCCTGCATGGCGTGCAAGGCGGTCCATGCCTTGTAGCGGACGGACAGGTTGGAGTTCCGCAGTGCCTTGGTGGCACCTGCAGGCGTCTTGAAATTGAAGTCAGGCACCACATGGGCATGGCCCGGAGGTGCCACCCGGAAGATCCGGCCCGCATCGTTGACGGTGCGGTGGCAGCAGTCCACCGGATCGAACCAGTCGGCAATGATGAGCGAACCGTCCGGGGCCACCGAGACGTCCGAGGGCCGATAGTTGCGATCTCCTTGGCTGTGAACCAGGTTGGTGATGCGCGCGGTGTAGCCGGCCCCGACCTGCTTGGTGGGAAATGCCCACACCACGTTGCGCCCGGGCTCAGCGTGAATCATTTGCCCGCGAAAGGGTTCAGGCAGTAGGTCGCCCTCATAAACGAGGATACCAGTGGGTGCGCCCGATCCGGTGATGAGCAGGTTTGGCACCACGCCGGGATCGTTCTGGTGCCACATGCGGCGCTGCATGGTGGCTTCCATGTTGGTGCGCTTGCTCTGGTATCCCTGGCCTGTCATTTCCTCCCGGTATCCGTAATTGCCATATTCCATGACGAAGTTCACGCGGCAGGAACTGGATCCATTGTCGTTGTCGGACTGCCACATGGAGCCGAAGGAATCGACCGTCACCTCCCAGTTGTTGCGAAAGTTGTAGCCGAGCACCTCTACCTGGCTGCCATCCATCTCGCAGCGAATGACCATGCCTTCCTGATAAGGCTTGCGGCTGTTATCCACGGGATTGCCGAAAACGTCCTTCACCAGAGTGCCGTCCGCCCGCCACAGGCCGGCGTTGAAGTTGCCGAAGTTAAAGTAAAGCCGCCCGTCCGGCCCGAACATGACGGCATGGATCGCGTGGTCGTGCTGACCCTGGACCGGATTCAAGACCTTTCCCCTGAATAACAATTTTTTTGCCTCCGCCCTGTCATCACCATCCGCGTCAGTGAGCAAAAGAATTCTGTCCGGGGCCGAGACAATCACCTTGTTGCCCAGCACGCAGATCCCATGCACGCCGTCGATGTCGGGGTCCTGGTAAAACACCTTGGTCTTGTCCGCCCGACCATCACCGTTGCTATCCTCCAGGATCAATATCCGGTCACCTTCCTTGCGGTCCTTCTTGCGGTAATTGACCGCCTCACCCACCCAGACCCGTCCGCGATCATCGACGTCGATACTGGCAGGATTGGACAACTGGTCCTGGGTCGCAAACGGTGTAACGGCCACACCCCCGGCCGCGACAAGCTCCCCGTTAACCGACTCCACCAAGGAGCATGCCAAGGCGGTACACCACAGGAATGTTCTGGGCATCTTCAATTCCTGATCTCCCCCGGTTGCATCACTTTTCCTTGGCGGTGAGTTGCGGAAATTTCTTCAGGAGCGGCTGGGAGATGGTATTGGGCCAGCCCTGGTTGGCCTGTCGCGGTCCGGGAGTGGTGCGCCCCTCATCAATGGCTTTTGCCAGGGCATTAACGAGTTTTTCCACCCTGTCGGGGTATTTATCGCACAGGTTTTCAGTTTCCCGGGGATCGTTTTCAAGATTGAAAAGCTGCAGCATCGGCAGATTTTTCCTGGCAGCCTCGTTTTCGCGCGGGGGACTCCAGCCGCCGGATCCGCGACAGAGGAGCAGTTTCCACTTGCCCATGCGAACGGCAAAATGGCCACTGACGGAATGATGGATGACCAGGTCATGCAGGGATCCGTCCACTTTTTTTCCGGTAAGGACGGGCATCAGACTCACGCTGTCCTCGGCCGCGTTGGGGGGAAGCTTGGCGTCAATGACATCGGCGCAGGTCGCCATGATATCAGCAAGGGAGATTGTCTGTTCACTGCGCGTGCCTTTCCTGATGCGCCCGGGCCAGCGCACGATGAACGGCACGCGATGACCACCTTCATAAGCGTCGGCTTTCCAGCCGCGCCAGTTTTCATTGAGTCGCACGTTGCGGGCCTCCAGTTGGGCAAACTCCGCCTTGGGTGAGGTGCCGTTGTCACAGGTAAATAAAACCATGGTGTTTTCAGCCTGCCCCGTGTCCTCCAGGGCCCTAAGGATTTCACCGACTGCCCAGTCGGTTTCCACGATGAAATCCGCGTATGGGGTAATCTTGCTGATTCCCTTGAATTTTCCGCCCGGCGCAATGGGTGTATGCGGAGAGGGCATGGGGAAGTAGAGGAAGAAGGGCTGTTGCTTTCCCTTGCGTTCGCGAACGTATTCGGCACAGCGGCGGCCATACTCCAGCAGGACCTTGGAGAAGTCCCAGTCGGCGACAGCGGGCCCGGCGGATACGCCAACCATTGTGCCCCGCTTCATCTGGGAAGTGAGCTTGCCAATCAGGTGTTCATTTTCACGCCACGCATAAGGAGGCCAGTTGGGCACATCATCGCCAAAGTAGTAATCAAAGCCGTGACTGTTCGGCCCGCCCTTGATGGCCTTAGTGAAGTCGATTTCGGCCAATTTCTCGGTGAATCCACCTCCCTTCCCGGGCCAATTCCACCCGAGGTGCCACTTGCCGATCATGCAGGTCGCATAGCCCTTCGCGCGGAACATTTCCGGCAGGGTCTGGCGGGCATCGGCAATCAGCGGTCGTTCCCACTGCCCGACGATGCCGCGCTTGAGGCGACTGCGCCAGTTGTAGCGTCCGGTGAGCACACTGTAGCGTGTCGGCGAGCAGACACCGGAAGTCGAATGGGCATCCATGAAGGATATTCCCTCACTGGCCAATTGATCGATGGAGGGTGTCTTCAAACCCATCCTGGCGTTGAATGCGGATACCGAGTCAATGCCCATGTCATCACCGAGGATGAGGATGACATTGGGGGATCCGGGCAAGGCAGAAGCATTGGACACAAACAAAGCGAACGTCAGGAGGGATGCGAGGGGCGTCGCCATGCTGAACAAAGAACGGGCTTGATACTTTTTCATTGTCAGGGATTTCCCAAGGTTTCACCTGTTTAGGGCAGGCGATGGGACCTTGCAAGTTACACGTCCTCACCCAACCCTCTTTCTGATCCCCCGGTATCATCCTCAGGGGAGATCTGCTTACCCCGGGATGGTATCCCGGGAAATACAGCCGCTTCAGGCCGCTTTCCGCAGCAGGGCCACCATCACCCCTTGGATGACCAGTTCGCTGAGGGGAATGAGATCCGGATACATCTCGTTCTCAGCCTGCAGGTAGGGTCTGCCGCGATTGACTACGTAGCGCTTGAGGGTGGTTTCACCGTCGATGAGGGCTGCCACAACATCGCCATTGCGCGGTTCACGCATCTCCAGGACCACGGTGTCACCATCACAGATATGGGCATCGATCATCGAATCCCCGCGGACCTTCAAGGCGAAGGCCTTGGTTGAATTCGAAAGCCCGATGCTTGTCACATCGATGGAGACACAGCCGTCCCTTTCGGGTTCGACATCCTGTGCCATGCCCGCGGCAATTTCCCCATAAACAGGAATATCCATGATTTCTTCCCGCTCAAGATCCTCCGGCAGGACCACCGCACGGGCCTTCCCCGGCAGGCGATTGATCACTCCCTTCCGCTCGAGGGCGCGCAGATGGCTCATGGCCGCGGTCTGACTGGCGAATCCAAAATGGGCCTGAATCTCCCGAGTGGAGGGCATGACTCCCATTTCGCGGTGAGATTGCCGGAGAAAATCGAGGAGCTCCTGTTGCCTGTCAGTGAGTTTATGAGTCATTTGAACAGTTCCTGTTTGCATGAACAGTATTATGATCTGGGAAGGTGAAACGCAAGTATTTCTTTAAAGGAATACCTGCAAAAGAAGGGAATTTGGCTCTTGAGAATACTTCAGCCAGTGAGATTATCAATGTTGATGTCTATCGCTTCTGGGCCTCCATTGGCCTGTCTGGTGTTATCCGCGGCCCTGGTTGCCTGCGTGGCCCCTCCCGGGAAACCGACTGTCCAGCAGAAGCCCCTGGCGTCGCCTCCCCCGTCCGTGGTCACGCCCCAGGGCTCGCCGCCCTCGGTCGTCGCCAAGCGGTTGATCGTGGTCGACGTCGCTACCGGACGGGTTCTGATGGCCAAGAATGCGGACGAGCGGTGCGCAGTGGCCAGCACTCAAAAACTCATGACCGCCCTGGTGGTGACGGAAGCGGGCTCCCTGAACGACCGCGTCGTGATCCAGTCAACTGACACCACGGTGGAACCGAGCAAACTCTATCTCAAAACGGGACACACCTACACGCGCGGACAATTGCTCAAGGCCATCCTCGTGCGTAGCGCCAACGACGCCTCCATTGCGCTTGCACGGGACGTGGCCGGAAGTGTCGCGGGGTTTGCACAGCAGATGAATCTCCGGGCCCGATCACTCGGAATGTCCAACAGTAACTTCCTGAACCCCCACGGCCTCACCAGAGAGGGTCAGTTCTCCACCGCCCGCGACATCGCAAAACTTGCGCGCCACGTCTACCAGCAGGCGTCCATCCGGAGACCGATGACCATCCCTGATTACAACTTCGTGCACAACGACGGGAAGGTCAGCAAACTCACAAACACCAACAAACTGCTCAAACGCCTGCCCTATACCACCGGCATGAAGACGGGAACCACGAGAGCTTCGGGAAGATGCCTTGTCGCAAGCGGCAGCCTGCATGGTCGCACAGTGATCGCGGTGGTGCTGGGCAGCACGTCCAGATCGATCTGGAATGACTCGGAGGCCCTGCTGCGCTGGGCGCTCGAGTCGCCGCAGCTGGTGCGCCCGGTGATGGCGTTTACAGTGACCAACTGAACAAAACGGCATGCGCCAGGCGGAGGACGAACTGGCAGCTCTGCGGGAAGCTGGACTTCTCCGCCAATTGCAGCCGGTGGAAGAAGACCGCCCTCCCCTCCTCCGTATCAATGGTCGACCAGTCGTCAACTTTGCCTCCAACGACTACCTCGGACTCGCCTGCGACGAGGAATTGATGGAAGCTGCCCGGGAGGCCACCACACGCTACGGAACAGGCGCAGGCTCCTCGCGCCTCATCTCCGGCTCGTTATCTCCCCATCTCGACCTGGAGGAACACATTGCGGAGTGGAAGGGCGTGGAGGCAGCCCTCAGCTTCAGCAGCGGCTACGCCACCGCGGTGGGGAGCCTCGGCGCGCTCCTGGGCAAGGGCGATGTGATCATCCTCGACAAACTCTGTCACGCCAGCCTGATCGATGGAGCCCGGCAGTCCGGCGCCTGCCTGCGGGTCTACCCCCATAACAACCTCCAGAAACTCGAGCGTCTCCTCGCCGATAACCGGGCGAAACTCCCTGCCGAGGCCCGCCTCCTGGTCGTCACCGAGTCGGTCTTCAGCATGGATGGTGACCGCGCTCCCCTCGTGGAGATCGTAGAACTGACGGAGCGCCACGGGGCCCTTCTCCTCCTTGACGAAGCGCATGCGGTGGGCGTGCTCGGACCCACCGGACAGGGACTGGCAGAGGAGCTGGGGCTGCAGGGGCGCATCACCTTTCAGATGGGCACGCTGGGCAAAGCGGTTGGTTCTGCGGGAGGCTATCTGGCAGCCGAGCGCAGATGGATCGACCTTCTTCTCAACAAGGCGCGCCCGTTCGTCTACTCAACGGCTCCTCCTCCCGCCCAGGTGGCGGCTTCAAGCCGCGGCCTCAGAGTCATCGCTTCCGCACGCGGCCGGAATCTGCGCGAGCGTCTGTGGTCCAACATCTCGACTTTCTCAAAGCTGCGGGGAACGGAAGCCCGGAGTGCGATTGCTCCTCTGATTTTTGGTGAAAACGAACCCGCCCTGCAAGCAGCTCGCTCGCTTCTGGGGGCCGGGTATCTGGCACCTGCCGTGCGCTTTCCCACTGTTCCCCGGGGCTCTGCCAGGCTGCGGATCACCCTCTCCGCTGCCCATGAGGAAGAGCAGATCAGGAGCTTGCACAAAAACTTACTGACACTGAGCTGACTGGTTTGTCCTCGTCACGACTGATTTCCTCTCTGACCATGACGGGAATGAAGACCCTGTCCCCTCTGGCAGTCCTCCTGCCGCTCCTGGCCACTCCCCTGGATGGTGAACCGAAGAAGGATTCTGGCCTTCCGGCCAAGGCGAATCCCAAGGCCCTGAGCGACGCCGGGTTTACTGCCCTCTTCGATGGAAAGACGCTGAAGGGCTGGCGCAAGGCCGGGGGCACCGGAAAATACAAGGTGGAGGACGATGCCATCGTGGGCTACGGGAAGAATATTCGGGGGAACACCTTCCTCTGCAGTGAAAAGAGCTATCGGGACTTCATCTTCGTATTCCAGTTCCGGTTCGCTGATCCCTCCGGCAATTCAGGATGCCAGTTCCGCTCCCAGCAGCGCAACGGCAACGGCCGGGTCTTCGGCTACCAGTGCGAACACGACAATAACAGGAACCGCTCCTACACGGCAGGCATCTACGACGAGGCCAGACGTGGCTGGCTCTATCCTGGGAAGTTCTCCAAGGAGAGTGACAGGGACGCCGGAAAGGAGTTCACCATCCGGGGCCAAGAAAGTTTCAAGTGGGATGACTGGAACACTATCGTCATCAAGTGCCACGGCAAACGCATCCAGACCTGGCTCAATGGAGTGGCACGCGCCGACTTCGAGGATACAGATGAAAAGAATTTCACTCCGGAAGGGTTCATCGCCCTGCAGGTCCACGGCGGAAAATCCGCCCACGTGAAGTGGCGCCGACTCTATCTCAAGGAACTGTGACGTGATCTCTCACAATTCGCACTGTTTATCATGAAGGGGAAAATCGGCGGCGGCATGGTCGGTGTAATCTCTAACATTCTGTTTTTTGCCTTATAACTTCGGCTTCTTTGACATGGATTTCGGTCTGAAAGGAAACCTGATCGGCTCCATAGGGATGTCACGGCAGGAACCGTCATTGGGATAGGGGCGGTATGAGCCGTAATGAGACTCGACGCCCAGGATCTTCAACTGGCCCATGACTTGGGGCATGAAAGGCATGCAACCTTATTACATTCCCTGCCTCCTGCAGGAACACGCGGAGGCGCTGGACAGTTGCAGAAGCCCGGCCAAGAGTGTTCCCTTGGCCCTCTTTCGATCATGAAACCCCTTGCCTGTCTGCTGCTGCTCACCGTGAGTTCCTTCGCTGATCCCTTCATCGTAGCACACCGGGGGGCATCCGGGGAGGCTCCGGAAAACACCCTGCCAGCTTTCAAACTTGCCTGGCAGCAGAGAGCCGACGCTATCGAGGGAGACTTCCACCTCACCAGGGACGGAAGGATCGTGTGCTTTCACGATTCCAACACAAAGAAGCTGACGGGCAGGAATCTGACCCTCAGAAAAAGCACATTTGCCGAACTGCAGGCCCTTGATGCCGGCTCCTGGAAGGACGAGAAGTTTTCCGGCACTCGCATGCCTTCCCTGGAAGAAGTCCTGGCCACCGTGCCTCCGGAGAAAAAGATCTACATCGAAATCAAGAGCGGTCCTGAAATCGTGCCCCCTCTCCTGAAGGTTGTGACGGCCAGTGGCCTTGCCGACGGGCAGATCGTCATCATTTCCTTTGATGAGAAGGTGGTCAAATCCGTCAAGGAGAAGCGACCGGATTGGACCGTGAACTGGCTCTACGGCTTCGACAAGCGCACCCGCAACGCCCCCGACAAGGAGCTCCCGCGCCTGCTCGGCATCCTGAAGACCATCAAGGCTGACGGACTCGGCTCCAGCACTCATCCGGATCTGCGCAAGAAACACCTCGACACCCTGTCAAAGGCCGGGTTCCAGCACCATGTCTGGACCGTCAATGACCCTGCCATCGCCCGGCGCTTCCTGGAGATGGGATCCCGCTCCATCACCACCGATTTCCCCGGCAGACTACGGAGGACGCTGGAGAAGTAGGAGCGCTCCACACACCTGGAGGGCCTGCGATCTCGCCGAGAGCAAAATCCTTGCCTCAGGGGAGGAATACGAGAACCTCCGACCGTCTTCGCTGGGCTACGCCGCAGCAAGCCCCCCTCCTGCCGAATATCGACCACTGACAACCCCGCATGGCTGGCTTCTTCAAAAACCTCTACAACAAGGTCGCCAACAGGGCGGACGTTGACTGGGACGAACTTGAGGCCGATCTCATTGCGGCCGACCTGGGGGTGCGAACCTCGCTGGAAATCGTCGAGAATCTGCGCAACCTGGGTCGCAAGATCTCGGCCGAGGACGTGGTGCAGGCCGCACGCGAACGTATCTTGCAGGTATTTCCCGATGACGATCACACCCTTGAACTGCCTGAAGACGGCTCCCCGTTGGTCATTCTGGTGGTAGGGGTCAACGGAACGGGCAAGACAACTTCCGCAGCCAAGCTCGGCAATCTGTTTGCGCAGCAGGGAATCTCGGTGCTGCTCGGTGCAGCGGACACCTTTCGTGCCGCAGCAGTGGAGCAGCTGGAGCGATGGGCGGAGCGCCTTGATATCCCGCTGGTCAAGGGCTCCCCCAATGCCGACCCGGCCTCGGTCTGTTACACCGCCCACCAGAAAGCTCTCACCGACGGTGTCCAGGTTCTCATCTGTGACACGGCTGGACGCCTTCACACTCGTCACAATCTGATGGAGGAGCTGGGCAAGATTCGTCGCACACTGGGCAAGCAGGACCAAAGTGCCCCCCACCACACCCTCCTGGTGGTCGACGCCACCACAGGGAGTAATGCCCTCAATCAGGCCCGCGAGTTCAACAAGGCTGTCCCTCTCGATGGGGTGATCGTGACCAAGCTCGACGGATCCGGAAAGGGAGGGGTGACGGTGGCCATCCAGCAGGAACTGGATATTCCCCCACGTTTCATCGGGACCGGTGAGGAACCGGACCAGTTCGATGCCTTCTCCCGTGCGGACTTCGTCGAACAGGTGCTCTAGGGAAGAGTTGGACCGGAAATTCCCTGTTCTGCGGGAGCCCTGCCCGGGGGCGGGGTGATCCTCAAGGCAGCGCGACCTCCAAGCGGTAAAACCGCCGCCCGACGATGGCTGGATGACTCGGAGACCCCGGTGGACCGGCGTCAGTGACCTCGTAGGTTGCGGGAAGGACCTCCGCCCCCGTGTCAATGATTGCGCCCAGCGTGGTCCAGTTCTTCAGGTCAGAACTCCAGGAAACGGTATAGTAGCGGTCCGGAATGCCCGGGAACCTCAAGCGGACACTGCCATCCGGATTGGCAGCAACCTGGAGACTCGGAAAGACACCCCGATCCGCCTGCCTGGGATCCAGCCCCACCAGATATTCAGTGAAATTCAGAATGCCGTCGCCATCAGGATCTCCCTCCGGCCCGTTCCCTGCACTTTCTGGTGCACTCCCATTGTCCGCAATGTTGAGTCCGTGCGCGATTTCCCACCAGTCGGGCAAGCTATCCGCATCGTTGTCCTGCCCGGGCGGAACCGAGGGCTCCAGGACCACGGTGATATTGCGGGTGGTGGTGGCGATAATCGGACCGGTCCGACTGACTCTCACATCCACCCGGATGCGGTAGAAACCGGGGGAAACCCCGGTCCACCGATAGTCCCAGGACTGTTGGATTCCGACCGGAACAACTTGCACAAAGGCGAGCGTTCCACTGCCCTGTTCGAAGGTGATGGTAAGATGCCCTGCGCCGGCGTCCGTCCCAATCCGGATGGGAATCTCCCTCTGCCAGGGGGTCGGATTGGCCACATCAGGGATCCCCTCCACCCAGGGCTGCCCTCCCCCGTCAAAGGCCGGAGGTTGTACCACGCTCACGAAGGGTTCCGCCACCTCGGCAGCCCGCACAATCCGGGTGCCCAGCAGTTCAATCCCTCCCCGCGAATGACTCACTTGGACATGATGCAGGAACCCGGGGTCGCCAGTCCAGAGTTCGGGCACGTCAAAGGCCAGGGCGTGGTAGTCGGCCGTCTCATCACGGACGATGCTGATGAGATCCTTGTCCTGATCCACCGCTCCAGCCGCGGATCCGTTCAATCGGCTTCCGATTGCAATGGAGAACTCGTCGATGAGCTGCTGGTCAGAAATCCCGTTCCCGAGATTCTTGGAGAAGTAGGCCTTGAGCACATAATCATCGCCCACCACCTCCCCGTCGGTGGAAGGAAAGGCCACGAAGAGTCGCCGGTCGGGCCCGTTGGCCGTGACGTTACGTGTAAGGGTGGTATACCAGCCCCTGGTATCATCTGCTGCCCCTACCGTGCCTGTCCAGGTAGAGGGGGCCCCTGAGGTGGCTTCCCTCAGGCGAACATGCAGGACCGCTGGAACGTTTCCGGGCGGGATGTTCGCATAGTTGAAGCGAAACTCCCGGGAGAAGGCAGTCGACAGATTTGGATCAGCCCCCGTCTCCGAAGCCCGCACCCACTTTCCTGGTCCATTGCCGTTGCCCGCCCCGCTCTGGTCATCGTCATTGGGACCGACTCCATCTTCGATATAAAACCACGCCTCCCCCACACTCGCATCGGCCCGGACCACCACCTCGAAGTTCTGATCGCTCAGGATGTCGTTCTCGCTCGGGAAGACGATCTCTCCCTGCGGCCTGCCAGCATCATAGTAGAATGTCTGCTGGAAGGTGTTGTAGAGCGAAGCCTTCCCGGTGCGCTCCAGAAAAGCCCGGGCCCGCAGAATGTGAAACCCTTCATCCAATCCGGTCTCCATCACGAAGGAGTCCTGATCAGGAGTCTTGGCGTAGTCGTTATGAGGAAAAAACTCCACCGTCTCACCATTAAAGCCATCGATCTCGAAGACGGTCATCCCATGCCGCTTGTCAGCGACCTCGTCTGCCCCCCTCGGGAAGAGCGGATTCACGGTAGCGCGGCGAACGGCCGCCATGTAGCGAACCGTTCCCACCCGCCGCGGCGTGATGGTCCCCTTCCACCAGCTACCGTCCTCGGCATCACCCACCCAGTTCATGGGAACGGTCAAGGTGGATGCGTTTGCCCCGATCCCACCTGCCCCGAGCGGAACACTGCGATCGAGGGTGTAGTAGAGGGCTCCCCTGTATCCTCCCAGTCCGGAGTTCGTTTTCACGTGAACCTCAATCGAGTTGGGAGTCTCCCGGTAGTGGTTCCCATTGCCGATCGATCCCGGCAGGGCTGCTTCGGGATCGTGATACACGAACTGCACGGTATCCGGCGGGGTAGAGTTGTTCCCCTCCCCGTTGACGTGCGAAAACCTTCCCGAACCGATCCGGATCGCCCAGTTTTCCGCCTCCGCCGCGTCCAGGGCACAACGGGAAGTGTTCCTGGCCGCAAACTTCTCCGGTCCCATGCGTTCCACGAAATCGGGTTGTTCATACCCGAGGAAGACATCCGTGCTCAGGGCCGGTGGGTTGTCCCGGAAGCCCGGGTCGCCATTCCCGGCGGGACGCCTCCCGTTGAGATCAACACCCCCGTCCAGTTTGCAGAGAATGTTGGACGTCGAACGGTCAGCGCGGAACACGAACTTCAGGTTGCCCACATCGGTCACCCGTGGAATCTCGACGTCATACTCGAAATCAGTACCCCCGACCCCGCCGAGATCAGAGGATCGGGGATGAAATCCCGGATTGGCAAAAGGTCCGCTGAAACCTTCATCGCCATCCGGACCATCTCGTCGCGTCACCGTCATACTGTCCGCCCGCCTACCCTCCTGGAAAATCTCAATGGCCCGTCCGCCGATCTCGCTCCAGGCCCGCGACTCCTCCGGAGTGCGGTAGGAAAAGACCATGTAACTCCCCGGATCAACCACCACCTCGTCAAGCTGGGAGGCATACTTGAAGAACCCCGTCTGACTCCCATAACCACGGGCATACTGGTAGAGATAGGCATCGTCCACGAAGGGGGTGGAGGGAAAGGTGGTTCCAATATGACGGCTGCTCCCGCTGGCATAGTTGTCGTTCACCAGTACGATGGCCACCACTCCCGCATCGTCGCTCATCCCACCATTTTCCCTCTTGTCGATGCGCTCGTAGGCCACGAAATCGTTGTCGGCCCAGCGGGGACGCTGGAAACCGCGTGCGAAGTGCTGGTGGAGGAAGGCCAGATTGGGCAGACGGTTGTCGCCAAACTGCCCGAGGAAGGAGGTATTGGCATGCCGTGGAAAGGCACCCCCGCTGCCTTCCAGTGTTCCGGCATGATAGTTTCCATCCGTGTAGACCAGCGGCAGACCGTCGCGGGTGAAGTAAAAGGCGTGCTGCAATTCACGACGCACTGCAAAGTCGTTGTCGTGACTCTGCGCGTGCATGACCGAGACGCTTGGACTGAATCCTCCGGCTCCCGGCTGGTCGTAGCCAGCCAGGGTGGCGGAGGGATTGCCGAGAATATCGTTAAGGTTGTTGCGCAGGTCGTTGTCAATGAGCCGCATCCCCGCGTCAATATAGGGTCCATACGCGGGCGGCGCACCCAGGTGTTCGCCAAAGAACATGGCATCATCGCGCGGTGCATCGATGCTGAAGACGGTGTCCCGGTGATTCGCATCGAGATAACCACGCGAAAGGTTGAATTGCCGTTGGGCCTGCCCCAGGTAGCCGTAGTCCGAGGTGTCTCTGTCCGCCCCGAAGGTGGCTCCAAAGAAGTCCGCGGGCGTGTGCTTGACTGCATCGAGTCGTGCCCCGTCCACATTGGTTCGATCAAGCTGCCAACGCAGGGAACGGTGCAACATATCCTCCACCACCTCCTGGTAAAATGATTCGTTGGCCTGCAGGAAAGCACGCGTGATCCCGTTGCTGGTTCCGAAGCCCACGTAGGTGCCTTCATTGGCCGCGTGGGTCTGTCCCGGTCCACTCGGGACATAGCAATAGTAGTCCGGATTGTCGGGATGACGGAGGAAGAGAGGCTTGCTCCGGGTGTCGCCCTCGAAGGGACCATGATTACGATTGGTCGGACCAGGTTCGTTGGCGATGTCGATGAGTCCTGAAAGCCCCAGGTTCTGCACCTGCCACGTGCTGCCCCAGTCCCTCGTATTATCCCATTTTTGGTAGAACCCATCGCCGGTCTCGCGCAGGTGGAAGTCACCAGGGCGGAATCCCGGGTAGACATCCTCCGCCACGAATTCGTTGTAGCGAGGCACATCAAACCCGTTGTGGTTCATGATACTGTCGAAATAAACCCGGATTCCGAAGCGGTGTGCCACCCGGATGAGATCGAGCAACCCCTGCTCCGTTCCATAACGGGTGGCCACTGATCCCTTCTGGTCCTTTGCCCCCAGATCGAAACGGTCAAAGAGATCGTATCCCACCGAGAAGCCTCCGCCGGCCTTGGTGGGGGGAGGAAGCCAGAGCGACTCATACCCTGCTTCCGCTATTTCAGGGACTTTCTGCCGGATTTCCCGCCAACTCGTGTTGAAATACTGCAGCATGGCTTCTCCCCGGACCAGGGATACGGTCAGGAGAAGCAGGGCAGCAGGGCGCCAGGGAAACCTCATACGGGAAGGAAGGGGGGGGTGAGGGAGGTCGGGAGTAATATACACAACCTATAGCAGTGCCCCGCAAAGAAAAACTCCGTCCCCGCCTCGCCTCTCTGTTTGGACTTCTCAAATTGGAAGCGCTTCCTAATCTGCCCTGGTGCCGGAGGAGGACCCACAAATTCTCGGGGATTTGAGACAAGCCATCGCGGCCCGCGACGGGAGCGCCTTCCTGTCAGCGGCCGAAGAGGTTCACCACGCCGACCTGGCCGCGGTCTACGAGGATCTCTCCCGCAAGGGCCAGGCGTGGTTTGCCCGCACTCTTCCCTCCGAGGCCTTTTCCGAAGTCCTGGCCGAAATTCCAGACCCACTGGTGGAGGAGGCGCTTGACCACCTCAAGCCCAGCCAGCAACGCGAGGTTCTGGAAGAACTTCCCGACGACGATCGGGTGGATGTGCTCCAGGATGTGGAGGACGATCAAAAGCGTGAAAAACTGATCGGACTCCTCGAAGAGCAGGAAGAACGCGAACTCACCCGCACCCTGCTTGAGTATGCCGAAGACACCGCGGGTGGACGCATGACCACTCAGATCGGCAACATCTCCATCGGGATGACCGTGAAGGAAGCCCTTGATCACCTCCGCCCTGATCTCGAAGACACCGAGACCCTGAGCCGGATCTTTGTCCTGGACGAACAGGATCACCTGGCGGGCAGAATCCGGCTGCGAGACCTCACCTTCAATGCCTGGCAGACCCCGGTGAGCGATATCATGCAACCGGTCGAGCACACCGTGCTGGCTGACACCGATCAGGAGGAGGCCTCAACCGCCGTTCTGAAGTACGACATGCTGGCCCTTCCGGTGGTGGACAAAGAGAACCGTCTCCTCGGGGTGATCACTTCCGATGATGCAATGGAGATCCTGAGCGAGGAATCCACCGAGGATATCGAAAAGCAGGCGGGATTGACGGGGGAACAAACGGAAGAAAGTTATCTCAACACCCGCGTGACCACGCACTTCAGTCGCCGCGTGATCTGGCTGGTGGGCCTGGCCCTCCTCTCCATCGCGGCTGGCGCGATCATGTTCCGCTTCGAGAAAACCCTGGAGGGCATCCCCCTCCTCATGCTCTTCCTTCCCATGATCATTGCCGCAGGAGGCAACTCGGGAGGACAGGCCTCCTCCGTGGCCATCCGCGCCATGGCTCTGAACGAACTGGATGCCCGCGATGCCTTCCGGGTGGCCTGGAAGGAACTGCGCCTCGGGGCCATGCTGGGACTCATCCTCGGCCTCACCATTGCGATGGTGGCAATCTTCATTCTCCCGCTTTTCCAACCCGAAGTCTCGCCCGGAATCAGTTTCCTGCGCTTTGGTTCAGCGGTGGCCGTGGCTCTCACCGTGCAGGTGACCACCTCCACTCTGATCGGTTCCCTGCTTCCCCTCGGCGCTCGCGCCATCCATCTCGATCCCGCCGTTATCGCCGCCCCGGCCGTCACCACCGTGGTAGACGTCTCCGGAATGCTCATCTACCTGCTGGTGGCCACGAGCATGCTGGGGGTGACCCCCTGAACCAGCTATCAGTTCGCCGCCTCCGTTCGCTTCTTCAGGCCACCTGCAATGGCCAATCTCCCGGCAGGATATTCCGCTTCCATTCCGGGATAACCATCGCAGACTCCCGTTGATTATGAAGAAACATCTAGCACTAGCCGCTGTTCTCCTGGCCGTCCCGGTCGCCCACGCTGGAAGCCCTGCTTTGGACATGGGTCGGGCTGCCCGCAATTTCCTGAAGGGCCTCGATGCCAAACAGAAGGCCAGCGCCTCCTTCAAATTCACCGATGAGGAACGCGAAAACTGGCACTTCATCCCCCTCGACCGCAAGGGGATCAAGTTGAGTGAACTGAATCCCTCTCAGACCCACTATGCTTACGCCCTCCTCGCCAGTGGTCTCAGCCAGAAGGGGGTCCTGAACGCTACCACCATCATGAGCCTGGAAGCCATCCTGGCCGAAATGGAAAACGATCCGATCAAACGCGACACCCAGAAGTACTACATCGCAATCTTCGGGGAACCCTCCAGCAAGCAGAAGACCGGGGTCTGGGGATGGCGATTTGAGGGACACCACCTTTCCCTCAACTACACCATCATCAATGGCAATGTGGTAGCCACCCCGGCCTTCTTCGGCACCAACCCTGCTATTGTGAAGAAGGGCCCCCGCAAAGGCACCCGTCCCCTGGGCCGCATGGAGGATCAGGCCCGGGCGCTCATGAAATCTCTCAAGGAGGCCGGTAAACCGGTCGTGTTTTCCGATAAGGCGCCGCGCGATATTCTCTCCAGCCAGGACCGGGTCGCTGCCAAGCCAAAATCACAGGGTGTGAAGGGTGGGGACATGACCGCGGAGCAGAAGAAACTCCTCCTCGCCATCCTGCGGGAGTTCGCCAGTAATACCCGGTCCGAACTTGCCAGGCCGGCCATGAATGAGATCGCCGAGTCCGTCGACACACTGCAGTTCACCTGGGCCGGGGGCCTCACCAAGGGCGATCCACACTACTTCCGCGTAACGGATGAGGGCGTATTCATGGTGGAGTATGCCAACACCCAGAACGGAGCCAATCATGCTCACGCCGTCTGGCGCCTCTTCGATAAAGACTTCGGCCGCGATGTCCTGAAAGAGCACCTCGACAAGGAGCTCCCCAAGGGCAAGTAAAAGCATCTGCCAGGCCCTACCGTCGTTCCCCCCACGACTGGCTGGAAAAACGGTCAATCAACGCCGCGAGTTCCTCCCCTGAGGGCTCGCGGCGAACTCGTTTCACCTTCTTCGCCAACCTACCGGCCAGAGAGCTAAACACGGAATCCCCGTCCAGTCCCTCTTCGAGCATCACGCTGCCCTGATGCAGCAAGCCCTTACGGCTGCGCCGCTGCCCCGCTCCTGCCACCTTGCATCCCCGCCCGTCTACGAGATCCCACGCCACTGGCTTTTCAAAACAGGCCGGAGATTCCACCCGGGCATCCTCCTGAACCAAGCGCACCTCTGCCCCGGCCTCCCACAATACTTCCGCCAGCGCTGAGTGAATCACGCGATAGCTCTCGTCCCCCTTTCGTTCCGCCAGTCCGCAACCCCTCGGCAGCACGAGGGTATAGGTCTGGTCATGACGGTGATCCACAAATCCCCCTCCCGTGGCACGACGCACCAGCGAGACCTTGGGCATCGTGGCCCGCGCTTCCGCCGCTGCCCCGAAGTAGCCCAGGCTGCCCCACTCTCCCTGCCAGTCGTATACGCGCAGGACAGGCTCCCCCTCCCGTTCAAGGAGCCAACTGTCCACCGCCATATTCTCCGGCCCCGAACGGACCACCTGGTCCCTCCAGAATTTAATGGTGGCGACTTCAGACATGCCGGATCACTCCACCCCCGGAGCGGCGATTTCCCCTTGGACCGGTTCGCTTGCCAACCCCTCTTCGCAGCGTTGGGCCAAAAGGTCGATCACCCCGGGGTGTGTCGCGAAGAGATCGCTTCCATGCGTCCGCAACCCGGAACAGCGAACTTCCGCTGCTTCACAGATCCGGGCAATATCCCCACCCGGTCCCGCATGACGCCCGGGCGAAATGAACAGCATGGCCAGGACCACTTCCCGGTCAAAGCCCTCCCGGCCGAGCAAATCCTCCAGCAGGGGCTCGTTGAAATCGTACTCCGCCCCTGCCCGGCGCTCCATGGAGGAAGCCTCCACCGTCGCCACCCGATCACCCAGGACGGCGCGAAGCTGGGCCGCGACGTGATTGCGCACCCGGTTGACCGCCACCCGTGGCGTCCCATGATCCACCAGGATCACCGCTGGTTTCTCGAGATCTTCCTCCTTCGTTTTCCTCACAACCAGGTCCCCCAGAATACGGGCCACCCGCGTGTCGTCCGATTCATCCAGTTTCACCATGGAGGACGCCACCCGCACTTCAAGTTCCGGCCAACTCCCCTTCATCTCCCGGACTCGTTGGGGGAGATACTCGTAAATCGCCGCGCTGTGCCCGAAGAAGAAGGGCACCACCACAAAGGAATGCCTGTCTTCTTCCTGCCGGGCCCGGAGGAACGGCTCAAAAATTTGGGCCGGAGCACCTCCCAGTTCGGCAGGATCCACCTTGGTAGAATGCAGAAGCGAAACCGGATGGACATCTGCTCCAACATGACCGCCCAGGGCTTCCGCCATGTGGCGCAAGCTCAGGGTCGACTCGGCACGGTGGGAACCGTTGTCCACCAGGAGAATGCAGGGAGGATCGTTCACCGGCCCCACTCTATCGTGTCATCCCCCGATGTCCAAACGTCATCACCAGGGGATTGGAAGGAAGGGAATACGGCGACCTCAGCGAGGACCCCGGCCCTCCCGTCCGCCATTCCGCCAGGCGGGGCTTTCGGCAGACTCTCCTAGTCGAGGAGCCCGGACCGCGGATAGGTTCCGGACTCAAAGGTCGCCTCCTTTGGAACAAGACCCATTCCCTTGAATTCCTCAACCAGCTCCCTGGTTGCCCGGGCATCCAGATCAACTGCCAGTTCCACTTCCACCACTTCGGGAGGATCGCCCCTGCTGGTCACCCCGGCAAGATAGCCTGCCTTTCGCTCCCGCAGAATCGAGTCCATCCGGTCGCCACCAAAATCAGACACTTCCAGCATCCTGCCGGCTGGGTAGTCTATCCATACATATTCCACGAAGGCCGACTCGTAGCTCGGCTTTTCCCGCGTCACCCACTTCCAGACTCCAAACCCCAACCCAAGAGCCCCCACCATGGTCACGCCCAGAATCACGAATACGCGTCTACGACCATTCATCACTCTGTAATAGCCTAACCTCCACCCCGCCTCCCGCACAATCCACAAACTCCCTCCTGCCAGCCGACACCCCGTCAGTTCTCATTCTCTTCCGGCTCAATCTCGAAGAAGGGCAACGAATCGAGGATCAGTTGCAGGGCCTCCCGTCGTCTGAGATCGGACGAATCACTACCATGGAGGGCATTCTCTGCGAATTCCCTGATATGCAGGTGGGTAAGAGGCCCGCCGAAGGGAGACTGCCGCAAGACCATCCCCCACGTAGCCAGAGCCACCGCCGTCTGGAGGTTGTTGCTGGACAGATCCCACTCCCGGGGCGGGGTGGTCACCGGCACGATCAACTCACTGCCCTCCGCTCCGACGCCCAAACTCACTCTCGCCACCACCCGGTGGGCATTGAAGATTTCCGGAGCGGATGGTCGGAACTGATAGAGCACGTAGTTTGATTTCCCCGGGAAGAGCCCTCCCGAAACCCCGCCCTCTCCCTCCGGATCCGACTGGCCGGCGTAGCCAATCAGGCGGTAGCTCCCGACGAACTCAGGATCCGCCTCAACCTGCAACACTGCGTCCTCAGCGATCACTCTCCCGGACTCATTACGGAGGAGCACCCCCAGGAGGGCCAATTCCCGGTCCCAGGGACAGCGCACAATCTCAACTCCCAGCTTGATCCCATCCAGGTCCGCATCGCCATCGCCAGGGTAAGACACCTGATTGATCAACTCCTCCGTGCGCACGCTGTTCGGCGGCGGCAACCTTTTTTCATTACGGATAAACCGCTCTACCAGGTGATAGCTGGCAGTTCCGGAAACGATGGGAATGATCGAGCGCGCCTCTTCCCGCGTGGAGATGAAGGGATTGTCCGTCAGGAACGCCATGCGACTCAGGACCGGAAGGTTTATCTCCCGCGCTGCGCTGCGCACTCTCTCGAAAAATGCGTCGGGATCCTTCTGCCAGAGCCCGCGCAGGGCGAGATACTCTTCGTCCACAACCTCGGACGGGACTTCCGACAGAATGGGGTAGTCATCCTCACCGGACGCCCGGGGGAGAGGAGCGCCCCCCGCGATGGGTCGCGCCGACCGGGGCGTGGGGCTGAGGAGAATCTGCATCCGGACCGCTTGCCGCTGCTCGGCTTTGGTCGCCTCCCGCACAAGTTCGTTCTCACCTACGGGGATCTGCTGCATCATCCAGAGCACGCAGACCACCAACGCCGCCGCCACCGCCGCAACTGCCGCGGGACGGAACCAGTCACGCCGGCGGGACTGGATGGAAACCAGGTTCTCGGGGACCGGACTGCGCCCGGCCCGGCGGATCGCTTCCCGCCGAGCCTCCCCCAGTTCCAGGCTCTCACCCCTGAAACCACCCCGGATCAACCCGGCAAGCGCACGAGTCTCGTCCAGAGCGGCCTGCACGGCGGGATGCTCCTCCGCGACACGGCGCAGTTCAGCCTCCTCATGTTCAGGCAACTCGCCCAGGGCATAAGCCGTCACGCGGGGATCTTCAGAATCAATACGCTTCATTGTTTTCGCATGGAATTTTCCAGCAGGTCTTCCGGAAGGAGGGTCCGCAAACGTTTCAATCCGGTGTGCAGCAGAAAACCGACATTGCCCGGCGCAAGGCCGGTCGCTTCGCTGATTTCCTTATAGCTGAGTTCTTGCTGGAATTTCAGTCTGATGACCTCCCTCTGGTTGTCGGAGAGCCGATCCAGGGCGTTCATGACCTGGGCCACCCGCTCGTCCCAGTCCGCAACGCGATCCGGAGTTGCAGTGGTTCCCTCCAGGCGCTCGGCCTTCTCGTCAACCAGAGCCACCATCCGCTTCTCCTTCCGGAGGATGTCGAGAGCCCGGTTCCGGCAGACCGTGAAGAGCCATGCCTTGAGCCCCCGCTGCACTTTCTCCCGATCCTGCTGGTAGAGCCGGATGAAGGTGTCCTGGACAACGTCGCGAGCCCGATCGAGGTCATGCACAATCCCCAAAGCGTATCCGATAAGCGGTCCCTCGTACTGGGCAAGGGCCTGCTCCACGAATTGCTCGTGAGTCTCAACCATGTTCTCATACCGGCCCATCAGGGCTCAAACTACATCAGAAACGCGTTGGCAAAGAGATTCTTAGGCCTATTTGCGAAATATCCGCACCTTTATCGGCACCCGGGGAATCTGCCGCCAACGCGGGAAGCCAAGGCTCTCCTCAACCTCATTCCTCTCCCTTGCTCACGAAATAGGAGAGATTCTCCAGCTCCAGGGCGAGATCCACGTTGTTGACAGTGACTGCCTCGGGGACCTGCAGCAGGGTGGGAGAAAAATTCAGAATTCCCTGCACCCCTGCATCCACCAGCTCGTTGGCGGCTTCCTGGGCCACTCCACCCGGAACACAGAGAATAGCCAGCTTCACATCGTTCTCCCGCACGAAGCGAGCCACCTCATCCTGCCCGTAGACCGGAACAGAAATTCCCCGTGCAATTACCGTCTCCGGCACGGCGTCAAAGGCCGCCACCACTTCAAACCCCCCCTTCTCAAATCCACGGTAGCGCAGCAGGGCCACTCCCAGGTTTCCGGCCCCCACCATGACCACGGGCTGCAGTTGCTCCCGCCCCAGCACCTCCAGGATCGCATCCCGCAGCTCCGATACGGAATAGCCCAGCCCACGCTTTCCGAACTGGCCGAAGTAGGCCAGATCCTTGCGCAGCTGCGCGGGCTTCACCCCGGCCGCTGCTGCAAGTGCGGAAGAGCTCACCGTCTCCTTCCCGTTCTCCTGCAACTTGCTGAGGCCGCGCTGGTATATCGAAAGACGGTAGATCGCCTTCTTTGGAATCTCGACCTTTTCCACGCTCCTCCACAATCTCTTTCTTGCCCCTAAAGGTCAAGGAAAGGATAGAAAACCTCCCTGAGTTCCAACCGAGACGACACCGTTCCGGCTCAACCCGATCCCATCCGGCCGCACCAATTACCCATCTTCCCTCTCCTCATACTTTCATCTTCCCCTTCTTCCCTGCTGCCTCTTCACTGGGCTTACGTGAAGGACCTCAAGGATGGCATCCGCTCCCACGTCCGCATCGATTTCAAGGGGCAGGTGCACAAAACGTTCAGGGGCCACCAAAAGGGTGAGCGCTGTGAGAATGAGGCGCGTATCCTCAAGGCTCTCGAAGAGCGCGGCTGCCCCTACGTTCCCCGACTTCTGGAGCACCGACCGGAAGAGCACTACATCGTCACCACCAACTGCGGACAACCCGCTCCCGAGATCTCGCGCACCAAGTCCGATGCCCTTTTCGCCGACCTTGAGCGGGACTACGGCTTGCGCCACGATGATCCCGAACCCCGCAATGTCACCTACTGCCCCCGCCTCGGGCGTTTCTGCCTCATTGACTTTGAACTTGCGGAAATCCTTCCCGAACGCGGCGGCATCGAACGAGAGAACAGCGGGATCTGGAAGGCGACCTGGTGCTCCCTCTCAGAAGGCGGAACCATGCGCGACTCCAACGATGACGCTTACCTCGCCCTCGAAGTCAGTCCGGGAGGCGCACGCCGGTTCGAGGCCCAGGGCGAAGCCCTCCTTGAACCGTCGCATCTCGTCCTCGCCGTCTCCGATGGCATGGGAGGGGGCTCCGCGGGCGAACTCGCCTCCCGCCTGATCCTCGCCGCAGTCAAGCGAAAGGCCGGAGATCTATACGAGGCCCTTCACTGCCATGGAGAGGAAGAAGCCTCATCCGTGCTGCGCCAACTCATGCAAAACGCCCATGAGGGATTAAACGCCCTCGCCGCGGAGGAGTCCAATCTGCACGGGATGGGCGCCACTCTCACCCTCGTCTGGCTCAGACCCGGACACTTGCATTTCGCCCACCTCGGCGACTCCCGTCTCTATCTCCACCGGGCGGAGAAAACCACCCAGCTCACAGCTGATCACACCCGGGCCTGGGGACAGTGGAACCGTGGAGAAATCAATGAGTTCGCCTACCGCACCCATCCACGTCGCAGCGCCCTCTATGACGCCCTCGGGGGCGGTCACTCCGGCATTCACCCGCAAATCGAATCTCATCCCCTCCAGAACGATGACCGCCTTCTTCTCTGCACCGACGGTCTCATCGACGGGCTCTGGGAGCGTGGACTGGCAACGGAACTGGCCCGCCACGGTGAGCCCACAGACCTGGCCCACAGGATCCTCACCCGGGCACGGGAAAACAGCCGTGACGACGATGCAACCCTTATCGTGGCCCAGATTGCCCAACTTTGAGCTTTTCGGCTCGCGTTTTTTACGCAGTTTGGCACGGCCACTGCTTCATATGAGTGCCTCCAAGGCCCCGCGACATGGCTCCGCTTTCCGGATTCGTGCCGTGTGATGTGCCGCGGTGATCGCAACCCGACTAGAACACGACATGCCCAAATATAAATTGGATTACATCTGGCTGGATGGATATACCCCCGTCCCGAACCTGCGGACCAAGTGCTGCGTAAAGGAATACGCCTCCTTTCCGGAACTCTCTGAACTACCCCTCTGGGGCTTTGACGGCAGCTCCACCGAGCAGGCCGACGGCAGCGATTCCGACTGCACCCTCAAACCCGTCGCCGTTTATCCGGACAAGACCAACGAACAACAGGCGCTGGTGATGTGTGAGGTCATGTTGCCTAACGGCGACCCGCACCCCTCCAACATGCGCGCCACCATCCTTGACGACGAGGGTGCCTGGTTCGGCTTCGAACAGGAATACTTCCTCACCCAGGATGGGCTGCCCCTCGGATTCCCTAAGGAAGGCTACCCTGAACCCCAGGGCGAGTATTACTGCGGCGTTGGATTCAAGAACATCGGCGCCCTCGGCCGCAAGATCACCGAAGAGCATCTCTGGCAGTGCCTTCACGCCGGCATCACCCACGAAGGCATCAATGCCGAAGTGGCCAAGGGGCAGTGGGAATTCCAGGTCTTTGGCAAGGGCTCCAAGAAAGCCGCCGACGATGTCTGGGTCGCCCGGTTCCTCCTTCTACGCCTCTGCGAACAATATGGTGTCGATATTGATTGGCACTGCAAGCCTCTCGCGGGGGACTGGAATGGATCCGGCATGCACTCCAACTTCTCCACCACTTACTTACGCGAGACCGGAGGCAAGGACTACTTCGAAGCTCTCATGGGAGCCTTCGAGGCCAACCAGGAAGAGCACATCGCAGTCTACGGTCCTGACAACCACCTGCGACTCACCGGCCTGCACGAGACTCAGTCGATCGACAAGTTCTCCTACGGCGTGGCTGACCGTGGTGCCTCCGTCCGCGTCCCCCACGCCTTCGTCGGGGACGACTACAAGGGCTACCTGGAAGACCGTCGACCGAACTCACAGGGCGATCCCTACGCCATCGCGAGCCGGATTCTCCAGACCATCGCCTCCGTGTCCACCGGGAGCTGAAAAGAAAAACGGATATCCTGACATTCCCAAACGGCCAATCCTCCAGCGGGGTTGGCCGTTTTTCGTGCATCCTGTGCACTTGACAGCGTTTTTGGCCGAATCAAACTCCGCGCGCCATGGCAGCAGCAAAACTCGAATACATCTGGCTGGACGGCTACACCCCGGAGCCCAGCATTCGCAGCAAAACCAAGATCTGGAACTACGACGGGGACGAGGTTCCAGCCCCCGAGGCACTTCCCGGCTGGTCCTTCGACGGATCCTCCACCGAGCAGGCGGAAGGACATTCGTCCGACTGTCTCCTCAAACCCGTGCGGGTGGTCCCCGATCCCGATCGCCTCGATGCCTACCTCGTCATGTGTGAGGTCCTGGCTGCCGATGGAAGCGTGCATCCCTCCAACACTCGAGGGGGATGGGATGACGACGGGGACATGTGGTTCGGATTCGAGCAGGAATACGTCCTGAGCAGGAACGGCTTTCCCCTCGGCTTTCCGGCCAAGGGTTATCCCGGCCCGCAGGGTCCCTACTACTGCGCAGTCGGTGCCGGCAACGTGGACGGCCGGGATATCGTGGAGGAACACCTCGACCTCTGCCTCGAAGCTGGCCTGGGGCTCACCGGCATCAACGCCGAGGTCATGATCGGACAGTGGGAGTACCAACTCTTCGGCGAGGGTGCCAAGCGTGCGGCAGATGATGCCTGGCTCGCCCGCTACCTCCTCTATCGCACTGCGGAAAAGTATGGCGTGACCGTCGAACTTCATCCCAAGCCGGTTCTCGGTGACTGGAACGGCTCCGGCATGCACACCAACTTCTCCAACACCTTCATCCGCGAGGAAGGCGGCGAGGAGGGTATCCGGGCTCTCCTCGACAAGTTTGCGCCGGTGCATGACGAGCACATCGCGGTTTACGGATCGTGCAACGAACTTCGACTCACCGGACTTCACGAGACGCAGGCCATTGACAAATTCAGCTATGCCGTCTCTGACCGGGGAGCATCCGTCCGGATTCCGGTGGGCACCGTGCAGGACGGCTGGAAGGGCTATCTTGAAGATCGCCGCCCGGCCTCCAATGCGGACCCCTACCGCGTGGCGCAGCGGATCTGCCAGACTGTTAACGGCTAGCGGCACCCGGAAGAACTGAAATCAATCTCAGCACTGAGACAGAACCGGGAACCGCCAGGTTCCCGGTTTTTTTGGGCCGATTCGGACCTTTGCGGGATCTGTCCACGATCAGGTCCGTGACCCGGACCGACAACCCTCCCCGCCCGGAGCCCCTCCGGACATACTGAAAACTGGACACTGGATACTCAACCCCACCATCCTCCCTCCCGTGACCAGGCGCTGGATCCTCGTTCTCTATCTCATCCCTGCGGTGCTCCTCGCAGGAGGGTCCCTGCCCTTTCTGTCCGGCGAACTGGACATGGAGATCGCCCGGCAGTTCTACAATGAGAAAGCCAATCTCTGGACCTACTCCGGCAAACCACCCTGGCTTCAGTTCTACCGCCTTGGCGCCATTCCGGCCCTTGTCGTGGCTGCGGTAGCCCTCTCTGTCCTCGTGCTCGGCATGGGACGACACCGACTTGCCTCCTCCCGGAAACTCTCTGCTTTCCTCGTTCTCACCCTCCTCGCCGGGCCCGGCCTCGTCGCCAATTTCCTTCTCAAGGAACACTGGGGTCGTCCCCGACCAAATGAAACCGAGGGTCTGGGCGGAGCGGATCCATTCGAACGGCTCCTGGCAATCGATCCCGCTACCGAAGGCCATTCCTTCGTCAGCGTCCCCGCCTCCATGGGGTTCTACTTCTTTGCCGCCGGCCTTGCCCTGCTCGCCTGTCGGCGACGAAAGACAGGCATCCTGGTCATCGTGGCGGCCGGGACCTACGGCACCTGCATCGGGGTGGCATGCCTGGCACAGGGCCTGCACTTCGCCAGCGATATCCTCTGGTCCGCGGCTGTAGTCTGGTTCGCCTCGGCTACCCTGTTCCATGTCTTCGGACTGCACCGCAAGGCTCTCTACGAACCAAAGACCCCGGTTGGAGAACATATTCCGGCCTGGGCTCCCTTCGGCATCCTGGTGGCCCTTTTCGCCGTGATCGGCACAACCTGCCTGTCTTTTCCCTATGCGAGGGACAACACCACCACCCTGATCAGGGAAGAAGTGAAACGCCTGCCCGACACCATCCATATCACCCTTGACCTCGAAGGATCCCTTGAACTCGCCGGGGGCGACACCCTCCTTCTCGAAACGGAGTCCCGTGGAATCGGATTCCCCGGGACCCGACTGCAGAACAAGCGTATCTTCGTCGAGGATGGAAGCGAGGTGGCTCACCGCCGCAGCGGTTACTTCACCAAACTCAATGTGCACACCCGTATCACCCTTCCACCCAACCGCGTCTACCGGATCACTCTGGGAAGGCGGGTGACCTCCGCCGTGGTCCTCCCCCCCGGGAAAGAATCACAATCCGGCCACTTCGCTCACGTCTGGCTCACCTCCGGCTTCGAAACCAAACTCCTCAACATCAAAAGCAAAGCCGTGGCTGAGGATTTCTTCGGCCGCCGGACCCGTTCTTTCCGGGTCGAGTAGCCCGTTCCACCTTTAAGAACATTTCCTCGCTTTTGGAGTGTTGGAGTCCCGGAATTCTGGCGTATTGGTCCCCCGCACCTGCCACTCCCCGTCCCCACTCATGCACCAGTTCCACTACCGCAAAGGCATCCTCCACTGTGAGGAGGTGAACCTGCAGGCTCTGGCCGAGGAACACGGCACCCCCCTCTACGTCTATTCCGCCCAGACTTTCCGCGACAACTACCATCGACTCACTCAGGCTCTGGAGGGTCTCGATCACCACATCGCCTACGCCGTCAAAGCAAATTCCAATCTCTCCGTCCTCGGCCTGCTCGCTGAACTCGGCAGCGGATTCGACATTGTCTCCGGAGGTGAACTCTTCCGCGTGATCAAGGCCGGAGGAGATCCAAAACTCTGCTCCTTCGCCGGGGTGGGCAAAACTGCGGAGGAGATCCGCTATGCCCTGGAGCACGAAATCCACTGCTTCAACATCGAGTCGTCGGCCGAACTCGAACTGATCAACAAAGTAGCCGAGAGTGTGAGCGCAACTGCTCCCATTGCGGTGCGCATCAACCCCAACGTGGACGCCGGCACCCACGATTACATCTCCACCGGCAAGGCCGAGAACAAGTTTGGAATCGACTATGCTGCCGCCAGCGAAATCTACCAGCACGCCGCAAACCTCCCTCATATCCAGATCAAGGGCGTGCAAATGCACATTGGATCCCAGCTCACCAGTGTCGCCCCGTTCGTGGAAGCAGTCGAGCGGGTCAGCCCTCTCGTGGCCGAGTTGAAGTCCGCGCACGACATTGAGTTCTTCTCCATCGGCGGAGGAATCGGCATCATCTACGATGGCGCCCTCGCCTCCGGTCAGCAGGATTGGTGGGATCAGCACGATGACCCTCCACTGTCGCCCGTGGCCTACGCCAACGAACTGGCACCCCGCCTTCAATCCCTCGGCCTCAGGATCCTTCTCGAACCCGGTCGTTATATCTCGGGGAATGCCGGTGTCCTTCTCACCACCTGCCTCCATGAGAAGAAGGGCCATGCGAAGACCTTCAAGGTTGTCGATGCCGGGATGAATGATCTCATCCGCCCGGCCCTCTACCAGGGACACCACGAGATTGTTCCCCTCCGGGAAGACGACACCAACACCCGCGTCACGGCCGACGTGGTGGGCCCCATCTGCGAAAGTGGCGATTTCTTCTGCCAGGATCGTGAACTCACCGACTTCAAGGCCAACGACATCATCGCCCTCATGAGTGCTGGAGCCTACAGCTTCACCATGGCTTCCAACTACAATTCCCGCCCCATGCCTGCCGAGATCCTTGTCGAGGGCGCACAGGCCAGGATTGCACGCCACCGTCAATCCTGGGACGACCTCATCGCCCCTGAACCGTAGTGTGTCATACCCCGCTCCCGGAAGTTAGGATTCCACCTCCACCTTCCCGCAAGTTCCACACCCGCGGGCCAGTTGTTCTTCCCAGGCTTTCGATGTCGGCGTGATGGCCAATCCACCGAGTCCTGTGCAGCATATCTCGCGCGGCATGAGATCGCCCACCTGTTTCATGGCGTCTACGACCTCGTCAAAGGGGACAAGGTGCTGATAGTCCGCCAGTGCCATGTTGGCAGAGGAAAGCGCATTGGAAGCTGCGGTCACATTGCGACCGAGACAGGGAGCTTCCACCCGGTTGGCGAGCGTATCACAGGTCATCCCCAGGGAGTTCTGCAGGGCCATGGACGCGGCCCCCATCTGTTGTTCGAAGCTCCCTTCCATCAAGAGGACGATTCCTGCCGCTGCCATGGCCGCGCCCGATCCGCACTCCGCCATGCAACCCGCCTCTTCCGCCGCAAAAGTCGAGTGGGCTGCAATGAACACCCCGATCATGCCAGCCGCCAGCATCGCCTCGATCCGTTCCTCGCGGCTCTTGCCCAGGGCATCGGCCACCCCGAGAACAGCCCCCGGAAGGGCGCCACAACTTCCCGCCGTCGGAGCTGCCACGATGACCCCCATGGAGCTCTTCACTTCCATCAGGGAAGAGACATACATGATCATCCGGTTAAGCACATCACCCGGCACCAGATCCCCCCCCTTCATCCTTTCGGCAAAACGCGGTGACTGCGCCGGAAGAATCCGGTCAGCGAAACTGGTTCCCTGCAACCCGGTCTGGATTGAACCCTCCATCGTCTCAACCAGCCTGCCCATACGCTCCCTCACTTCTTCCACCGAAATACCACCGCGCTCACCTTCGTAAATCGCGCCCAGCTCGCCCAGACCGGTCTCACCGCCCCTGCATTCCCGGTAGGATTCCATCTCCGCGCAGCGCAACCAGGGAACGGAGAGATCCCGGCGGGACAGCACCGGGAGGACCGGATGGAGCACGCGCACCACCGAGACCGCCGGATTGCCCCTGAGTTCCGCCAGCAGTTCCTCGTCGAGCGCACTACGGCTCCTGATCTCAATCAACATCTCCTTGCCCCCCGGTCGGATCTGAACCTCTTCGAAGGAAAAGCTGCTCGAGAGCCAACCAACCAGTCCATCAGCCGCTCCGGCATCGGAAAGAAAAACGAGCGTCTCGTAGTAATCGCCCTCTATTTCAACTCCGGCACCCTCGATTTTCTGCACGACGATCATGCCACCCCCGGTCGAGATCGCCTGCATGGTCCGCTCCTCATCCCGGTTGCGAAGGGTCAGTTTGTAGGTATTGGGGTGCTCCGCCCCATAGCTCACGTACCGGATCTCCACCTTGATTCCTGCCTCCTCGATCTCCTCGCGGAAATCCGGGAGACGCTCGTCATCCGTTTGCCATCCCATCAAACCACCAAAGAGCCCCAGGTCCGATCCCTGCGACTCATGCGTGGTGACCAGTGCGCCGTTGGGATCATACTCCACCATCACCTCCTTCACATCACCTCCCATCAGATCACGCGCCAGTCGCCCGATTCGCAACGAGGCCGCGCTGTGCGAACTCGAAGGACCCCGCATCACGGGACCGAGCACATCGTTGAAGATACTGGGGGGAGTCACTGCCTCACTGTATTGCAGAAGAACGGCAAGATCAAGCGGTCCGTAACCTGGACCAGTCCATCCAGTATTCAGTGGACAGTGGACATGCGTCGCGCAATCTGAACTACCTTCACGATCCACCCTTTCATTCCGGAACAAAACCTCACCCCCGCTCCTCATAAAACCGTTACTCCAATATCATTTCCTCGTTTTCATTCTCGCCCTCACCGCGGTGCTGGGACGCATCATCTCGATCGAGGCGCCCTCCCTCGTTTTCTGGCGCGTCTTCATTGCGGGACTTGCCATGGCACTCTGGCTGGCGGCTATCAATCCTGCCCTCCTTCGTCTCCCCCGCCGCCGGTTGCTGGCCGTCCTCGGACTTGGATTGCTCCAAGGAGCTCATTGGGTCTGCTTTTTCTGGTCGATCTCCCTCTCCAACGTGTCCGTGGCCCTTGCTGCCTTTGCGACCATCTCCCTCTTCACGGCCATCACCGAACCCCTCATCGAACGAAGACCCATCCACCCGGGCGAGTTGCTCTGCGGGGGAATCGTCATTGCAGGAATTCTGTTTATCGCTGGAAACCTTGGCAACGACCACCGACTCGGCCTCATGGTGGGCCTGACGGGAGCCCTGCTTCACTCCATCTTTCCCGTCCTCAACCGGCAACTGGTGGCCCGGGGAACCCCTTCCCGCAGCATGCTCCTCTACGAGATGGCCGGGGCATGCCTCATGGCAGCCCTCGTTCTCCCCCTCATCTCCCCTCATCACTTCCAGATCCCGACCGGGCGCGACTGGTTGCCGCTTCTCACCCTCGCCCTGCTCTGCACCACCGTGGCTCACACCTGGAACATTCACCTCCTTCGCCGGTTGACCGCCTACACGGCCAATCTCACCATGAACTTCGAGCCCGTCTGGGGAATTCTCCTCGGGGTCATCCTCTTCCACGAGTACGAGCAACTGCATCCTGCCTTCTACCTCGGCACTGTCCTCATCATCATCGCCAACTTCCTCGATCCATGGCTCAAAGCACGGCACAAATCTTCTCCGGCAGCAACTGACCCTACCGAAAACCGGAATTGACCCCCCGCTACATGCGGAAGAGACCCCCACGTTTCCCGGCCAGCAAAACCGCCCCCACGATCGAAATCCCCAGAAAAATCATGGCCCACACCCCGAGAGCGGAGGCCAGTTCATACCCGTTCCCCAACGTGTTGAGCAGCGCGTAAATAGCCTTCGTTATCGGGAAGTGCTCGGCCTGCTGAGCCAGGATCAGACTGTCACTCACCTCCAGCATGGCGAAGGCGAAGGCCAGGATGCCCCCAGCCAGTAGATTGGCGGAGAGGAGGGGCAGTGCAATCCGCCGCATCATGCGCATCGGAGTGGCCCCGAGGCTGAGCGCCGCCTCCTCCAGGGTGACATTACTCTGCTGCAACCCGGCCACCGCTGCCCGCACGACATAGGGGAGCCGGCGCACCGCGTAGGCAATCACAAGCAGGATGACGGGATTCCCGTTGGCTCCGACCAGAAAGGAGAAAGCCCGGCCTTCCTGTGCCAGAGCGAGATATCCAAAGGCCAGAACCAATCCGGGCACTGCCAGGGGCAGCATCACGAGTGCGTCAAGAAGGGCCCGACCCCGAATGGTGCTTCTTACAATCACCCAGGCAATGGCAAGTCCCAGCAGTAGGTCCACCACCATCGCCCCCGAGGCATAAAGGAGACTGTTCTGGATGGAAGGCACCACCAGGGGATGTCCCAAGGCCTCGTCATAATGCGCCCCGGTGAGCTGCTCCGGAAGGATCGTACCGTACCAGTCGGTGGCCACCGAGAGCAGGATCACGCCCAGGTGCGGCAGGGAGGCGAAAAGAAAGACCCCCAGGAAGAGAGCGGTGAGCAACCAGCCTTTCCCGCCCCGCAGCACCTTTTCCGCCTGCCGCCCCTTGGGGCGCGGGGCAGTCCCCAGCCTCGAACGCCCAAGGAAGGCTTTGGAGAGCAGAAATACTGCCGAGGAAATGACCAGCATGACCGCCACCAGGGCGTAGGGAAACGGATTGCTCTCCAGATCCTTGAGCCCGTCGTAAATCTGCACCGGGGCCACCCGCGAGTAGTCGAAGACCAATGGCACACCCAGTTCAGTGAAGGACCAAATAAAGACGATCGCACCTCCCGCAAAGATTCCGGGCATGGTGAGGGGCATGGTGATACGCCTCAGTCGCCTCCATGGCGAGCAGCCGAGATTTTGTGCGGCCTCTTCCATGGCAGGGTCAAGATGCGCGAGCGACGCCGCAATATTCATGTACAGAATCGGGTAAAGGTGCAGGGCATTCATGATCACGATGCCCCAGAAGCGCCCCTCCCCCAGCCAGTCGGTGGGCGCGGCCGGATCCATCATCCCAAGTTTCTCAAGGAGTGCGTTAAGCGCCCCCTTCACCCCGAGCATCTGCTTGACTCCCACGGCCCCCACGAAGGGAGGCAGGACAAGCGGAACGAGGATGAGCGCCGAGAGCGGGCCCTTCAGCGGAAAGCGATAGCGGTGCGTGAAGAGGGCGAGCGGAAAGGCAATCAGCAACGCCGCAATGGTGCTGGTCACTCCGAGGAGCAGCGCATTCCAGAGTCCCTCAAGATAGACCGGGTTGGCAAAAACCTGGACCACGTAAGCACTCGTGAACCCGCCTTCCTTGTCCACGAAGGCCTCGCCGATCACCATCACGACCGGAAAGAGGAAGAAGACCCCGAAGAAAAGAGCCACCGCCGTTGTAAGAATAATGGCCTTTCTCGCTCTCATTTCCCTTCCTCTGCCAGGCGCTGCGCCTCCCGGTAATTTGCCCGAAAGACACTGCCGAGTTCGTTCATGAGCCTGACCGCATCAACCTTGCTCTTCTTCAGGGTCGATTTAATCAGGCTCCCGGCCTGCTCGTAGGACACCGCCCTGACGTCATGAAACCTGGCCGTCGCCTGGGGCGGGAAGCCTGCCTCGATCAGGGCGTCCCAGGCCGCTTTCATCTCGTCATGGGGATCGATGCACATCACCCGGATGATGGTCCTGAGCGGAGAGAACAGGTGACCGGTCAGCTTCCGGTCGTAGGTGAACTTCCGGGCCTGTTCAAAGGGCAGGGCCTCCCCGTCGATCATGGCGGCCAGGGTTTCGCCCTCATAGAGATCAGGGCGGATGGGAAGACGACGCAGGGCCCGGTATCTGGGCCCGGGGCTGCTCCCCGGGGCAGCCGCCCAGAGCATCTGACCCTCCCTCGAAAGGACGAATTCCACGAAACCCTGCGCCAGCTCGGGATGGGGAGCCCCCCTCAGGACCGCCACCGGGTCCACGCTGATGGAGCTGCCACCCGAGGGCATGATGTATTGCAGACGGGACGATCCATCTTCCTTCTTCAGCGTCTCGCTGGTGGTCCGGCCGTAGAAATCGATACACATCCCGGCCACCGCATTCCCCTGCGCCACGTCGCGCGGGATCTTGGCTGAACTGTCGGTGAAATAGCGTGCGTTGGCGCCGATGCGCTGGATGAGGTGCATGCTGGCCTCCCAACCGCGTGCAACCACGGCAGCGCGCTCCTCCCCGGAGCTGCCCTGGGCCAGTTCGTTCTGGATCTTCTGCTGGACCAGCATTTCAAACGACTTGGTCACCGAGGAACTCTTGGTGGTATCGGCCAGTGCGATCCCGCGCACATAACCGGGATCCCCCAGGTCATCCCAGCTGGTGGGAGGGGAAAGACCACGCTCCACAAGCAGATCGGTATTGTAACAGATCCCGAAGCTGGACAGCACCGATCCGATCCAAGCGTGATCAGGATCGTAGAAAGTCTCTCCACCCAGAGTGGCGGGAATACCATTTTCCTCGAACAGTCCGGGATGGGTATCGAAGATCCGTAGTTTCTCAAAACGGTCCAGCTTGGCCTGAATGGCAAAGTCGTAGGCGCCCCCTCCGAAGAAAACATCGATATTGCACCCGGTTACTCCCCGTTCCCGGGCTGCTTCGAAGCCGTTCCCGATTACGCGCACGCATTCCGACGTTCCGCCCGGGACGAGGAAGTTCACATAGACACTCTCTCCCGTTTTCTTCTGCCAGTAGTCGGCAAAAGCCTCACCGAATTCGCGGCGCAGCGTCTCGGTGTGCGGAGTGATGACGTCGAGCCGCAGGTCCGCCTGGTCAGATCCCTCCCTTCCACTGTCGCGCAACACCAGCGGCGCGGCAACCACCACCGTGAGGAGCGCGAGGATGAGGAGGATCTTCTTCCAACTGTTCATGCCTTCTCAAACGGAACCCGGGATCGTCACTCCCGCAGGACCACCACATTCTCCGGATGCACCTCCAGGGTCACCCCCACTCCCTTGGCCAGGACCAACCGGGGATTCATCTCGGAGACCTGGATCTCCACCCCGGCATGCATCCTGACCCGGTATTGAATGATATCCCCGAGGTAGGTGGTCTCCATGATCTCCCCCAGGGAACCATCCTCCGTTTCAGCAATTCTGATCGCCTCCGGCCGCACCGAAACGAAGACCTTGTCTCCCTCTCCCGGCCTCCAGTCTTCTGCCGCAGGGCGGCCCGCATACTCCCCTGCCTCGGTTTCGACCACGACCGATCCTCCTTCCCCCTGCCCCTTCACCGTTGCGTCCAGGAGATTGGTCTCCCCGATAAAGGAGGCCACACAGGAGGTGGCCGGATTACGGTAAACATCCTCCGGGCATCCAATCTGTTGAACCCGGCCCCGATCCATCACCGCCAGGCGATCAGCCATGGAAAGCGCCTCGGCCTGGTCGTGGGTGACGTAAACCCCGGTAAGTCCGTTCTCCTTTACAATACGGCGGATCTCCGAACGCATTTCCAGTCGCAACTGTGCGTCGAGATTAGAGAGCGGCTCGTCCAGCAGAAGGCACTTGGGCTTCACCACCAGAGCGCGGGCCAGCGAGACCCGCTGCTGCTGGCCACCGGACATCTGATCGATCCCGCGTTCCTGGAATCCCGGCATCCGCACCATCTCAAGCGCCTCGCCCACACGATCGGCAATCTCGTCGCGGGGGACCTTCCGTTCCTCCAGCCCGAAGGCGATGTTCTGTCCCACCGTCATATGAGGCCAGAGAGCGTAGCTCTGAAACACCATCGCAGCCTCCCGCTTGTGGGTGGGAAGGTCGGTGACGTCCTCCCCCTCAAAGAGGACACGCCCCGAGGAGGGTTGCTCCAGGCCCGCGATGCAGCGGAGCAGGGTTGTCTTTCCACAACCGCTCCCCCCGAGGAGAAAGAACAACTCGCCGGGCTCAATCCCGATGCTGACCTCATTCAAGGCCCGAATTTCGCCAAAGTCTTTTGAGATCGAATCTGCGCGAATGGCCTCCATGGATAGACAGGGACACTAGTTAGTCCGTTGCCCGGGGTCATTGGCAAGACCAATCCCATCGCACCTTTCCATCTGACAAGAAAGACGGCGACGCCCCCACCACCTTGAAACAATCAGAACTGACGCCTCAGTTTGCGCTCAGCTCGAAATTGTCGAGGGACAACCCACTGAAGGCGTCCGCACTGCCATCACTGACAAACTGGAACTCAACCAGAACCGACTCGCCCAGAGCCGCCGCCGGGACCGGAACGGAAGCTGGATTCCAACCGGTGTCCAGGGCCGTCATGTCGATGGAAATATCCGCGCCAAGTTGAGTCTGGTCGCTGGCGCGCAGGAAGCGGATGGTGGCTGTATCGGAAAATCCGTCAGCGTCCCGATACTGATCGAACTTGAGAACGGCCGCATCCAGTCCACTCAAGTCGATCGACGGTGAACGGAGAGATATATCGGAGTCCGGGCCATAGTCTCCCTGGTTGGTGCTCCAGGCCGTGGCAGAGTCATCGGCGCCGGTGAGCGGGCCGCTTGTTCCGTTCGGGGCGCCCAGTTCCCACTGGGTGTTGTTGTTGTCGTCGTTGACGCGAGCCGTCCAATCACCTGCTCCTGATTCGAGGTCGTCATAGAAGAGCGGCGGAGCATCCTTCTCACGGATCGCCAAATAGCCCGTTCCCGGAAAGGGGAACGCAATGTCCAGGACGTTGTCGCCGGAAGGATCAGAGGGGATGTCCTGCGCACCGTCCAGCCTGGTCCAGGTTTCGACCGGCGAGGAGAGATCGGGATTGGCGAGAACGTCGTATACCTTCCCCGATTGACCGTTCCAACCGAGGCGGAGCATGCCTGAATCTACGGGGGAACGGTCGACGCTTAAGAAGACTTTTTCCACCGTCGTGGTACCGAAATACTCGATCTCGTTGATTTGGTGATTGCCGCCAGAAGCCTGGGTGTCCACCTGGTACTTGATGAACTTGTAAGGCTTGGCGCGCCGTGGATTGATGAAGTGCAGGACTTGCAAGCGCTGTGGCCAGAGAGACCCCGGATCGTCTTGTTCGAAGATGGGATCGAAGGTCTCGTTGTCATTGGATCCATAGATCCCCCACTTGACCGGATCGCGGCCGGGAACGTCATTGCCCGAAGCAAGGGTGAAGGATTCCAGCGAGATCGGAATCTCAAACTCCACCGTAATCCACTGCGGAGCGCCGTCACAGCACCATTTTGCCTGGCCCGGACCGATCGTATTATCAAAGACATCGTATGCTCCTTCGCCACCACCGAAGTTGCCGAAGTAATTCTCGCTACTGGCTTCGATGCTGATCCAGTTCCAGTTGAGCGAAGTCCAATCCCCGTCCCCCGGAACGTTTCCTTCCACCCCGTCGTCCTCAGGATCGGTCAGGTCGCCACCGATGAGGGCTGCTGTCCCGGTACCCAGATCTTCGATCACCCATACGGGCGGCTTGACGCTCGGATCCCTCGGGTCCCCGCCGAGATCGATTTCCGTCTTGTCTTCAAATCCGTCTCCGTCGGTGTCTGCATTATTGGGGTCGGTTCCGATGTTGTTCATTTCGTCACCGTCCTCCAGTCCGTCGCCATCGCTGTCCGGATTCCTGGGATCCGTTCCCGTGTTGGTAGGAGAGATGAATTCACCGGTGTTGGTTTCGGCACCATCATCAAGTCCGTCACCGTCGGTGTCGGGATCATTGGGGTCGGTGAAGTTGTTGTACTCCTCCAGATTAGCGACACCGTCCATGTCCAGGTCTTCCATGCTATCGTCAGTGGCCGGGT